>Ga0315900_10003300_pt1 | contig 23715 bp, 24 predicted proteins | sample LakEriMetagenome_FD_203521 | JGI IMG/M metagenome (GOLD analysis project Ga0315900, IMG submission 203521) | Freshwater fungal communities from buoy surface, Lake Erie, Ohio, United States - Buoy 12 MA114 | ecosystem: Environmental > Aquatic > Freshwater > Lake > Lake biofilm | place: USA: Lake... | reverse complement strand
ATCGTGGGTGCCCACGTGGCCGATCATCAGCAGGCTCCACACCAGCATGCCCGTGAGCAGCGCCGGTGCGGCCTTGTTGATGCGCAGCGGGTGTTCGAGCGCGATGGCGGCGTAGCCGACCACGAAGAGGATGGCGATGAGTGCGAACATGGGCCGCAAAGTTGATCATTGGCCACCATGAACGCGGAAAGCCGGACACGCGGTCCGGCACTCCCAAGATCCAAGTTCGGGCCCTCAGGCCTTCTTCACCGGGCAGGTGCTGATGCCGAAGGGCGCGTACAGCGGACAGAATCGCACCAGGGACGTACCCAGGAACACGATGCCCAGCACAAGCAGGACGGTGCCAAGGGTCCCGGTCACGGTGCCCATGGCGTAAAGCCCGATGAGGACGGCTGCAAGCACGATGCGGATGATGCGGTCCGCGGATCCCATGTTCGGTTTCATGATGGAAAGTGTCAGGTGTGTTGAACAAGAACGGCCACGACCAGCGTAAAGCCGATGCACAGCGGACATGCCGCCGCGAACTTCACCCACCTCCGGGCACCTTGGCCGTTCATGGTCCAAAGGTCATCCGGCGCACCGGACCACGATGTGACACCGGTCACATGACCGCGGACCGTCGGGTGTTCAGCGGCTATACTTGCCCCATGGACGGCGCCCGCGCGAACATCCAGCTCCAGGCGTGGGTGCTGCTGGCCGGCGCATGCCTGATGGCGATCAAGTTCATCGCCTGGCGCCTCACGCACAGCAACACCATTCTCAGCGATGCGCTCGAGAGCATCGTGAACGTGACGGCCGGTTCCTTCGCGCTGTACAGCCTGTGGCTCACCGCCAAGCCGCGCGACCGCGAGCATCCCTATGGGCACGGCAAGGTGGAGTTCATCAGCGCCGGCATCGAGGGTGGCCTGGTGGTGCTCGCCGGCGGCCTCATCATCTGGCGCGCCGTGCAGGCCCTCCTCGCGCACCAGCAGCTGCACGACCTCGATACCGGCATCCTGCTGGCCGGCGGCGCGGGGGCCTTGAACCTGGTGATGGGACTGGCGCTGAAAAAGCGCGGTCAACGGGCGCACTCGATCACCATGGAGGCCAGCGGCGCGCATCTGCTGAGCGATGCCTGGAGCACAGTGGCCATGGTGTGCGGTCTCATCCTCATCCGCCTTACCGGCCTGGTGTGGCTCGATCAGCTCTTCGCCATCGTGTTCGCCGTTTACATCATCTACACGGGGCTGCAGGTGTTCCGGCGGAGCGTGGCGGGGATCATGGACGAGACCGACGTGGAACTGGCCCGTGAGGTGATCGCATTGCTCGAGGAGCAACGCCTTCCCCAGTGGATCGACGTGCACAACTTCCGCATGATCAAGTACGGTGCCGTGCTGCACATCGACTGCCACGTGACCCTGCCGTGGTATTACAGCCTGGAGCAGGCGCATCACGAGATCGCAGCCATCGAGCAGCTCGTGAACGAACGCAATGCCCGCGAGGTGGAGCTCTTCATCCACATGGACCCCTGCATCCCCGATTCCTGCGCGATCTGTGCCGTTGAGTCCTGTCCCGAGCGCAAGGCCCCCCGCAAGGAACGCCTGGCCTGGTCATTGGACACGGCCATGACCAACCAGAAGCACACCCTGCGAAAAGTCAGCTCGTGATGTGACATCCGTCACAGAACGCCCCACCTTGCCCATTGCACCTTTGTACCGCGGGGTGCATCGCATCCTGTTCAAGGAAAGCAGCTGGCCGGAAGGCCGGTGTGTTTGGTGTCAGGAAGGGCCTCGAAAGGGGCCCTTTCCTGTTGTTGGTGGTGGACCGGACTTCCCTCGCCGAGCCTCGGGATGAACTTCTCGCCGGTGGCCGGCGCAAGGCGCCGACGGCAGTGCTGCGCACTACCCCACCACCCCGAAAAGAAAAAGCCCCTCAACGGGGCTTCTTCATTTCAGGGTGGTAGACCGGGCTTCCCTCGCCGAGCCTCGGGATGAACTTCTCGCCGGTGGCCGGCGCAAGGCGCCGACGGCAGTGCTGCGCACTACCCCACCACCCTGAAATGAAAAAGCCCCTCAACGGGGCTTCTTCATTTCAGGGTGGTAGACCGGGCTCGAACCGGCGACCTTCGGAACCACAATCCGACGCTCTAACCAACTGAGCTACAACCACCATGTTCATCCGCCGAAGCACGAAGTGCGAAGGAGGATGTCGGCTGCGTTCCCGCAACCGGCCTGCAAATATACGCGTCGGTGCAACACAATGAGGTCGGTTTACTTTGCAACGCCCTGATGCACGTCCTCGCCCTGCCCAAATGGTACCCCGGCCGCCACGACCCGCAGCTGGGCGACTTCATCCGCAAGCAGGTGCTGGCCACGGCCCGGAAGGTGCGCATGAGCGTGCTGTTCGTGGTGCCGCTGGAAGGGCTCCGGGATCTCCATGAACAGGAGCTCGACGACCACGACGGCGCCTGGGAACTGCGCTGCTACTATCGTCCCGACCGGTCCGCCTTCGCCCCGCGCCGCAAGCTGTTGAACTACCTCCGCTACCGGAAGGCCACCCGCCTGGGCCTGGAGCGGCTGGTGCGCGAACGGGGCCGTCCCGACCTGGTGCACGTGCACATCCTGCTACGCCCGGCCCTGCTGGCCATGCAGCTCAAGCGCCGCTTCGGCACGCCCTACGTGGTGAGCGAACAGAGCAGCGAGTACCTCGATGGCCGTTACGCGGGCAAGGGCCGGGGAAGCAAGCACCTGCACCGGCGCGTGTTCGGGCAGGCCGCGGCGGTCACCGCCGTAAGCGCCTGGCTGGGCGATGGATTGGTGAAGCACGGATTGTGCGCACGCTACGATGTGGTGCCCAACGTGGTGCCCGGGCTCGACCGTCCGCTTCCTCCGCCGGGCCCGGCACATGCCTTCATGGTGGTGGCCGATCTGGTGGACCGCACGAAGAACGTGAGCGGCGTGATACGGGCGCTGGCCAGGGTGCGGCAGCAGGTCCCTGGTATCAGCCTCGACGTGATCGGCGACGGTCCGGACCGCCGAATGCTGGAGGACCTGGTGGCCGAGCATGGTCTCCTGGATGCGGTACGGTTCCATGGCCGCGTGGCCAATGAAGAGGTGCTGCGCCTGATGGCCGGTACGGGGTCGGTGATCATCAACAGCAACGTGGAGACCTTCAGCGTGGTGACGGGCGAGGCGCTCGCCAGCGGGAAGCCGGTGATCGCCACGCGCTGCGGTGGTCCCACCGCCTTCATCACGCCGGCGAACGGGATCCTGGTGGACGTGGGTTCCGACGAGCAGCTCGCCGCCGCCATGCACCAGCTCACCCAGCACCACGAGCGCTACGAACCGGCGGCCGTGCGGGCCAGTGTGAGCGACCGTTTCAGTCCGGAGGCCGTGGGCGGTGCGTTCCTCCGCATCTACGAAAAGGTCCTTGCGCATGGCCGCTGAACTGCGCGTGGGCATCCTGTGCAACGGCACCCGCTTCCAGCGGTGGCAGGCCGAGTGCATCCGGCGGGTGATGGCCGTACCAGGGGTGACGATCACCGGCCTGGTGATCGATGAGGCCGCCCCCGCCGCTCGTTCCCTGCGGCGCACCCGGCTCTACCAGGCCTACCGGCACCGCTGGTTCAAGCCGGCGGCCATGGACACCGTCGATCTCGCCGCCGAGCTCGCAGGGCTGCCGCGCGTGGGGTGCACGGCCGGCGGATCCGCGACCATTCGGACCTTCTCGCACGAGGAACTGGGCCGCATCCGCGGCCTGCGGCCCGATGTGCTGCTGCGATTCGGGTTCGGCATCATCCGCGGCGACCTGCTCACCCTGCCCACGCACGGGGTGTGGAGCTTCCACCATGGAGACGAGGAGAAGTACCGCGGCGGTCCGCCCGGTTTTTGGGAGATCATGCACGGCGATCCGGTGACGGGTGCCATCCTGCAGCGGCTCACGGACAAGCTTGATGGCGGCCTGGTGCTGCGCAAGGGCTGGTTCCAGACCATCGACCACTCCCTCGTGGAAACAGTGGACACCGTGCTGATGCACAGCGCGCCCTGGGCGGCCGAGGTGTGCCGATCGCTCTTGCATGGCGACGTTGATGCCGCCAGGGGCGTGCCCAGCGCCACCAAGGCGCCCATCCACCGGTATCCGGACAACCTGACCTTCCTGCGCTTCCTGGCCCGCCAGGCCCGAAACAAGGTGCGGTTCCATCGCGCGCAGCTCAAGCGCCATGAGGAATGGAACGTGGGCGTGCTCTACCAACCCATCCATCAGCTCCTGGAGGAGCGGCCCAGCCTGAACATCCAGTGGCTGCCCGCCCCATCGCCCGGCGCGTTCCGGGCCGACCCTTTCGGCTACCACGGCCCCGACGGGCAGCTGTTCATGCTGTACGAACGCTACGACCGCGCTTCGGGCAAGGGCGACCTGCACCGCCTGCGACCCAAGCGGGACAACGTGATCAAGCGATCGCGACCGATGCTCACGCTGCCCACCCACCTCTCCTACCCCTACGTGGTGAACACGGTGGATCAGCAGGGAGCCCCGGTGGTGTACGTGATCCCCGAGAACGCCGCCTCGGGTGGCGTGGACCTTTACCGCGTGAGCTCGGACAACGAAGGGCTTGAACACGAAAACCGCCTGCTGGACGTGCCGCTCTACGACCCCACCGTGTTCCAGCACGAGGGGCGCTGGTGGATGATGGGCACCGTGGCCCCCCTGACCAACGTGCACCTGATGGCGTACCATGCTCCCGCGCTCACCGGCCCCTGGACCGCCCATGCGGGCAATCCCATCAAAACGGACATCCGCTCGGCGCGCCCGGCCGGGACACCGTTCGTGCACGACGGCGTGCTTTACAGGCCAGGGCAGGACAGCAGCAGCACCTATGGCCACCGTGTGGTGATCCATCGCGTCGTGCGCCTCACCCCGGAGGCCTTTGAGGAGGAGGCTGTGCGAACGGTGGGCCCCGTGCGCGGTTGCGCCTGGAGCAAAGGCATGCACACCATCAGTGCGGTGGGCGACATCACCCTGGTGGACGGAAAGCGCTACGTTCACTCACCGGTGCAGGAGCGGCGTGTGCGCCGGCAGAAGCTCGAACGCCTGAAACAACGGAGCGCATGATCCTGCGTCAGGTCACAGGGACCTTGGTCACCCGGGTGTGGACGGCCCTGGCCGGCATGCTTGTGGTGATGCTCGCCGGGCACCACCTGGGCGCGCAGGGACTGGGCGAGATCGGGCTGATCGTGCTCGGCCTCAGCCTCATCATGCTCCCGGCCAACATGGCCTGCGGCGGTGCCTTGGTGTACCTCGCGCCACGCTATCCCCGCGCAGCCCTGCTGCGGCAGGCCTACCTCTGGTCCATCGCCACGGCGGTGCTCGCCATGCCCGTGTTGTGGTGGACCGGCATGGTGCCGCGCACCTATGCACTGCATGTCGCGGCGCTGGCCTTACTGCAGGCGCTGTTCACCGCGCACTTCAGCCTGCTCCTGGGCCAGCAGCGCATCAAGGCGATGAACGCCATCGCGGCGCTCCAGTCGCTCGCCCAACTGGTCCTGTTCACCACCCTGGTGCTGGCGCTCGGCCACACCACGGCCATGGCGTACGTGCTCTCGTGCTACGGGTCCTTCTCCCTCTCGGTGCTGCTGAGCGCCTGGGTGGTGCACCGCGCCAGCGCACGGACACCGCCCCTGCCGGCGGAGGGTCCGTTGCTGCGGGCCACGCTGCGCTACGGAGGGCTGGGGCAAACGGCCAACCTGCTGCAACTGCTCACCTACCGGCTGAGCTACCTGCTCGTGGACCATTTCCAGGGCACGCGGGCTCTGGGCGTGTACTCGGTGGGCGTACAACTGAGCGAGAGCGCCTGGCTCGCCCCGCGCAGCCTGGCCATGGTGCTGTACAGCAAGGTGACCAACACGCCGGAACCGGCCGTGCGCCGCGACCTCACCCTGGCCATCATGAAGGCGGCCGTGGCCAGCGCCGTGGTGGTGGTGGGCATCCTGCTCGCCCTTCCCGACAGCCTCCTGCAGCGGCTCTTCGGTGATGAGGTGACGGGGCTGCGGCCCGTGTTCGCGTGGATGGCCCCCGGCATCGTGCTGGCCAGCAGCGCCCAGGCCTTCGCGCACTACTTCAGCGGCATCGGCATCGCCCACAACAACACCATCGGCTCGCTGCTGAGCCTGGTGGTGACGGCCGTGGTGGGCTGGCTCACCGTGCCCCAGCATGGCGCCATCGGGGCCGCGATCACCGCCACCTGCGCCTATACCGCCGGCTGGGCCTACCAGAGCGTGCGCTTCATGCGCCATGCGGGCGCGCGGCCGGCCGACCTGCTCCCCGACAAGCGCGACCTCGACCTGCTGCGGTCGGCGCTGCTGCGCATGCGCTCCCGCCTGGGCTGAGACGGTGAGGCAGCGGCGGCCACTTGCAGCCGCGTCCTGTGCCTGATGAGCCCGCTCCGCGCTCCTGTTCGCCACATCCACTGGTTCACCTACCAGCACCGGGACCTGCCCAGCGTACGGTACCGGGCGGTGCATCCGTTGCGCCACCTGTGGGACTGGCATGGCGTGGGGTCCACCCTCGTGGTGCCCGGGCGAACACCGCTGTGCGTGGCGGCCTTCCTGCGCGCCTGGCTCAGGGCCCTGCTGCGCCCGGGGGAGGGATCGGTGATCGTGGTGCAGCGCGTGCACTCCTTCGGACCCTACGCCTTCGCGCTCTGGCTGCTCACCTTCCTCCGCGGCGACCGTTGCATCTACGACATCGATGACGCGGAGTACATCGAACGGCCCTCGGCCTCGATCAAGGCCCTCATGCGCTCCTGCGCACTGGTGACCACGGGCAGCGACTGCCTGATGCGTTACGCACGCCGCTTCAACCCGAACACGGTCCTGCTCACCAGTCCGGTGCCCGACCACGGGTGCAGCAAGGCCGCAAGGGACCGCTTGCCGCGGCGGAACGACGTGTTCACCATCGGCTGGGTGGGCTGTTTCCGGGGAACGCACGAGGCCAACCTCGAGCGCCTGGTGTACCCCGCCCTGCACGATCTGGGGTTCCGGGTGCGGCTGGTGGTGCTCGGCGCCCGCGACGACCAGGCCGCGCAACGGCTGCGGTCGCGCTTCCGGGACGCCCCCTGGCTCACGATCGAGGTGGACCGCGACCTTCCGTGGTGCGACGAGGCCGCAGTGCACGCACGCATCGCCAACTTCGACGTGGGCCTCGCACCGCTGCTGGACACCGAGATCAACCGATGCAAGAGCGCCTTCAAGCTGAAGCAGTACATGAGCTGCGGCGTTCCCGTGCTGGCCAGTCCCATCGGGGAGAACATCCGGTTCCTCCGGCATGGCTGGAACGGGCTGCTCTGCACGGACCCCGCCGCCTTCCGCGCGGGCATCTACCGCATGGCCGGAATGGCCGATGCCGACTACGCACGGATGAGCAGGGCCGCTTCCGGCAGCGTGCACGAATTCGACCTTGCGCATTTCGCGGATGCGTTCCTCAAGGCCTGCCGCCGGCTTCCGGCCTTCAGCAGGGAGGTAAGGGCGGCCGCTCGCCCGATCACCAGGGATCGCAGTGCCAAGCGCGACGGCGACCCGGTGTCGTGACCGGTCACACCAGGTCGAACAGGTCCTTCACCCCGGGGGCGCGTGCCACCGTGAAGCCCTCGCCATAGGTGGCGTGGATGATGCGGCCGAAGCTGCGCATGCGCCCCTCGAGGAAGGGCAGGAAATCGCGCGTGGCGATCGGGCTCTCAGGCTCGGTGCTGCTGGGGTCGTAGAACTGGCTTCGGAAGCACATCAGCGCCTCCATGCGCTTGTCCCAGTAAGGGGTCACGTCCACCACGATGTCGGGATCGATCCAGTTGTCCTGGATGGCATGAAGCACCAGGCGCGGACGCCAGGGTTCCTGCCGGGTGCGGCCTTCGGCCGTCCCGATGCGGCGCAGACCGCTGAGGAAGCTGGCCTCGGCCACCAGCTGCGCACCGCGTCCATGATCGGGGTGGCGGTCGCGCACGGCGTTGGTGATCACCAGCTGGGGCCTGTGGCGCCTGATCACCTCCACCACCTTCAGCAGCTCCTCGCGCTCGGTGCGGAAGAAGCCGTCGGGCAGGCCCAGGTCGTAGCGGAACGAGGCGCCCAGCACGGCTCGGGCCGCTTCGGCCTCGCGCCGACGCAGCTCGCTGCTGCCCCGCGTGCCCAGTTCACCGGCGGTGAGCTCCACGAGCCCCACCGTGCGGCCCAGCCCGATCTGCCGCAGCACGGTACCGCCACAGCTGATCTCCACATCGTCCGGATGAGCTGTGATGCACAGGATATCGACCGGCTGACCGCTCATCGCTTCCCTTCCACCCAATCGGTCACCTCGGCGCCCAGTGGATCGGCGGCGCTGGCCAGCATCGTGACCAGGTCGCCCTGCTCGTCCACCAGGTATTTCTGGAAGTTCCACTTCACCTCGCTGTCCATCTTGCCGTTGAGCGCCTTCTCGGTGAGCCAGCGGTACACCGGGTGCTTGTCCGCGCCCTTGGTGCTCACCTTGCTCATCATGGGGAAGGTGACGCCGTAGTTGGCCTGGCAGAACTGCTCGATCTGCTGCTCGCTGCCGGGCTCCTGGCCGCCGAAATCGTTGCTCGGGAAGCCCAGGACCACCAGGCCCTTGTCCTTGTAGGTGGTGTAAAGCTCCTGCAGCTGGCGGTACTGGGGCGTATAGCCGCATTCGCTGGCGGTGTTCACCAGGAGCACCTTCTTCCCCTTGAGCTGCTCGAAGGAGTAGGGCTTGCCGTGGATGTCGGTGACCGAAAGGGTGTGGAAGGAGGTCATGGTCGGGGATGGCGCGTTCGCCTGCTGCACCGGGACCTTCACGGGACCGACGGTCATCTGGTCGCCGCAGGCCAGCAGCAACAGGGCGGAGGGGATGAGGAAAAGCTGTTTCATGCCACGTTGAACACGCGAAGTTGCAGGAAGTTCCCGAGATGGTTCCGGTACCTGCATCCGCATGGACCGGCACCGTAATGCGGGCATGTACCTTTCCGCCCCGTTCCGCGTAGAAGGGTCATTCCCATGCGTACCCTGCTGACCCCCTCCCTCCTGCTCATCTCCCTGTGCGGTCTGGCCCAGCAACAGGTGAGGATCACCGACCCCAAGGCCATCGTGGCCGACCAGCAACTGCACCGCAGCAAGGCCGCCGAGGAATGCCTGCGCACCAGCGGCCTATCGGTCGAGCAGCAGGAGATCGTCCTGGCGTTCTCCGAACCGGGGCTCTGGCCCATGGGCCTGCGCTCGGACAGTGCGCGCGCCGCGAACGGCCCCTACGTGCGCAACTACGCCGCGTACCGCGTGTGCACCTACACCGAGGACAGCGTGAAGCGCTCCGTGCTGATGGTGCCTGCACGTTCCAACATCCACATGCCGGAGGACCTGCGTCCGCAGGCCGACTTCTACTTCGCCGTGCCCGACGTGGCGCTGGAGGAGGTGGTGGCGGCACAACCCCGGCCCGCCATCAGCCGCGGCCCGCGATGGAAGAACCTCCGGGAGGCCCGCATCATCAAGCCGGACGAGCTCTACGCCACGTACGACCTGGGCAGCGACAGCGCCGGTCTGGAGGCCCTGCGTTCGCGCGGACTGAGCCAGGCGGAGATCGACGCCGTGGTGTTCCGCAGCCACGAACGCAACTGGCCCGAGGGGATGGACAGCTTCGACGAGCGCTACCCCCGCATGGCCGACCTGAAGCGGTACAAGGCCTATTTCGCCGCCCGCTGGAACGACAAGGTGCTCCTGATCATCCCCGTGGAGAAGAACAGGAAGATGCCGGCGCTCATGCGGCCTTACGTCGACATCTACTTCATCTATGCCGCCAGCGCGGTGGAGGTGGAGGAGCGCAAGTGAACCGCCCGGCGCAGCGGCGCACATTGCACGGGCGCTGGATCGATCGTTACTTGCCGGTGCCCTGTTGACGGGCTTCCCGCCCATGCCGTTGACCGCCGCCGACATCGCCTGGCACATGCGGCTGCACGCAGCCGCGCTCGGCCATGGGTGGATCACGCCCAACGCCATGCTGTACGCCTGGGAGAGCGACCTCCTTACGGTGACGCCGCAGGGGCACGTGTGCGAGGTGGAGATCAAGGTGAGCCGGGGCGACCTTCGCAACGACCTCGACAAGCCGAAGCACAGCCAGGGCATGCTGATGAACGGATCGTTCCTGGTGAAGGACACCGGCGTGGGCCTCACCCGGTCCGAAGCGCGTGAACGCCTCCGTGAACAGGCCGGTGCGCTGGAATGCCGACGGCCCAACTACTTCTGCTTCGCGATGCCCTGCCGGGTGATACGTACCGAGCCACGGATCGCACTGCCCCGCTACGCCGGCATCTACACCGTCGACGAGCAGGGCCGGGTGTTCGAGGAACGGGCGCCCATCCAACTGCATACCGCGCGCATCGGCACCGACGACCTGCTGGCGCTGGCCCAGCGCATGCACCACCGCTACTGGGAGGAGATCAGGCGCGCGCGGCATGAGCCCTCAGGCAATGGCGAGTGATCGCGTGGCTCACCGGGGCCTTGGCGCCGGAGGTCCTTGTAGCGCGACGGACACCCTCAGTGATGGGATGCTGCTTCACGGGCTCCGTGGGCATCGCGGCCCCATCGGGCCCGCTCACCCCTTGTGCTCAGCTCCTGCGGGCCTGCGTACCCGAGGATCGCCAGCGCCGCCACGAAGAACACGGCCACGAAGGCCACCACATAGGCCGGGTCGAGCTCGTGCCAGCCGGGCAGCACGGGCACCATGATGAAGGCGCAGTTGCTCAGGATCTGCATGATGAGGAGAACGAGCCCGCTGCGGGTCTCGTTGTAGGTCCAGCTCAGCAGCACGGTGAGGCTGAACATGGAGACCAGGAACACCGGCCAGGGTATCCCGTCGGGGACGCCCTCACCGAGCATGAGCATGGGCAGGTACCAGCAGCCCCAGCAAACGCCCACGATCAGGCAGGTGACCCATGCGCTGAAGCGGTGGTTCAGGCGCGTAACGGTGAACTTCATCCAGGCGGTCTCCTCCACGATGGCGATGCCCACGATGAAGGGCATGTTCGCGAGCAGGCCGGGCAGGAAGCCCTCCACGATGGTGCCTGGCCAGGGCCGGATGGCCAGCGCAGCGAGCACCAGCATGCCGATGTAGGTGACGATGAACTTCCAGGTGAACCCCAGGGCGTACCAAGGCAGCGGTACGCGCCAGTTCAGGAAGGCGCCGAACAACCGGCGCAGTCCGGCGCGCCCCTCCAGCAGCCAGGTGATCCCGATGGCGAAGACCAGGGGGCCGAACACGCGGAAGCGGAACACCATGTGCGCGTCCGGATGGTCGTGCAACCGTGTGCCGGCCGGGAGCAGCGCAAAGGCCGCCAGCACGATGGTGAGCTGGAAGCCCAGCGTGAGGGCGATGAACCAGGCGACCGGTGACCGGTGGAGCGAGGCGATGAGGCTGCGGACGGGTATCATATCAATTGGCGTGCGGGCAACGGCAGGGTGCCGTATGCCTCCCACGAAGCCCTTCAACGGGAACGCCCGCGTTCCGTTACGCCGACCTCAGAGCACCACCACCTCCGTGCGGCGGTTGAGGGCCCTCCCCTCCTCGGTGTCATTGGTGGCCATGGGCTTCGTCTCCCCGTAACCTCTGGCGGTGATCCGCGTGGCCTCGATGCCCTTCCTCACCAGGAAGTCGCGCACGGCGTTGGCGCGCTGGTCGCTCAGCCTCAGGTTGTCGGCATCGGATCCCACGTTGTCGGTGTGGCCGCCCACCTCGATGCGGAGGGCGGGGTTGGCGAACATGAGCTTCACCAGCTTGTCCAGCTCCACGTGGCTCTTCGGCAGCAGCTCGAAGCTGGCGGTGTTGAAGAACACGTTGCGCAACGCGATCGTGGCACCGGGCTTCAAGGGGGCCATCGGCACATCGAGCGTGAAGGGCCTGCTGGCCGTTCCCTCGCCGGAGACGTCGTAGTTCTGGGAGAAGAAGAGGTAGCCCTCGGCACCGGCGTTCAGCGCATAGGCACGCCCGGCGGGCAGGCACACCAGGAACCCGCCCGTGATGGGATCGCTGTAGGCCGCGGTGGCCAGACCGCCGCCGGCCAGATCGTAAAGCATCACATCGGCCTCGATGGGCGCCTTGGTCTCGCGATCGTACACGCGGCCGCGCACGAAGCTCACGGCATCGGGCCGCACCTGTGGGTACAGCTCGAAACCGTAGAGATCGAGTTCGCCGAGACCACCGGGGCGGTCGCTGGCGAAGTAGGCCAGGCGGCCGTCAGCGCTCACGAGCAGGCTGTTCTCGTCGGCACTGGTGTTGATGGGGTAGCCGAGGTTCACGGGCTTGCCCCACGTGCTGTCGGCCTGCAGGCGGCTCACGAAGATGTCGAGCCCCCCCATGCCGGGGTGCCCGTCGCTGCTGAAGTACAGGGTGCGCCCATCCGGATGGATCTGCACGCTCTCCTCCTGCCGGTCGGTGTTCACCCGGCCCCGGACCTTCTCGGGCTTGCTGAAGCTGCCATCGTCCTGCAGCCGGCTCGTGTAGATGTCCATGCCCTTGATGCCGTCGCGCATGCGTTGGCCGCGGACGAAGTACAGGGTGCGGCCATCGCTGCCCATGCTGGGCTGGCTCTCCCAGGCGCGCGAGTTCACCGGAGGGCCAAGGTTCTCCGGCTTGCTCCAACGGTCGCCCACACGGCGGCTGATGAAGAGGTCGCAGCTGCCCAGTCCCTTTAGCCCGCCTCCGTACTGGCCATCGTCACCGGCGCACTTGGTGAAGACGATGAAGCGGCCGTCGGGCGTGAGCGTGCCGGCCCCCTCATTGTACTGGCGGGTGTTCACGTTGGGAACGGGGTCGCCGGTGCCCCAGGCCCCATCCGCGCCGCGGTGGCTCACGAAGAAATCCTCCTGCATGCCGTAGGGCACCGCTTCGGGATCGGTCACCCGGCGGGTGAGGATGAGCGTGCTGTCATCGGCGGTCACACAGGGGTAGTACTCGGGGTCCTTCGTGTTGACCCCGGGACCCAGGTTGCGGGGCTCGAAAGGAACGGGGTTCTTGATGGCCTCGGCGGCGAAGGTGCAGCTGGCGATGCCCAGCTCGGCCCGGTCGCGGCGCACGGGTTCCTGCTCGTACTGGAGGAACTCGCGGTAGTGCTGCTCGGCGCTGCCGTACTGCTGGTTGCGGAACTCGATGTCGGCCAGGTGCAGGTAGGCGGTTGGGAAGTACCCCGGGATGATGGCCACGGCCTCGCGGTACATGGCGATGCATTCCTGGTCCTTGCCCTGCATCTCGTACAGCTCGGCCAGGGTGTAGCGCGGCTCCACGAAGCGCGCATCGAAGGCCGCCGCCTTCTTCAGGCTGCTCTCCGCGCACGACCATTTCTGCAGCCGCATGCACTCCACACCGTCCTCATAGAGCTTGATGGCCTTGGTCTCCTTGGTGGTGTAGTTGCCGGGGGGTTGGGCGAGAGCGTCGAGCGGCGGGTATTGAGTGGCGAGTATGAGCACTGCGAGGCGCAGGCACCACGCTCGCCACTCGGTGGGAAGGCCGCGTGCGCAGGCACTCGCCACTCGCCACTCGCGGGCCGGCATTGCGGGAAGGCTCAAGGAATGTTCAGGTATTTGTGGGTCTGGAGCGAGATGCGCCAGCGGGGATCGGTCTTCACCTTCTCCACGATCATGGGCGTGACCGCGTCGCGCTTGTCCCATTCGGGCTGCAGGAAGCACACGCAGTCGGGGCGGACCAGCGCGGCATGACCATCGGCCCATTGGAGGTCGTGCTTGTTGAACACCACCACCTTGAGCTCATCGGCATGTTGGTGGAAGCCGGGCACGGGCGCCTTGAATTTCTTCGGGCTGAAGCAGATATGGTGCCAATCGCCGCTGAGCGGGCTGCTGCCGGAGGTCTCGATGTGCGTGCGGAACCCCGCGGCACGAAGGGCATCGGTCAGCGGTCGCAGGTCGTGCATCAAGGGCTCGCCACCCGTTACCACCGCGATGCGCGCCGGGTGCTTCGCCGCCTCCGCCACGATGGCCTCCACCGCAAGGAGCGGATGCGCCGCGGCGTCCCAGCTCTCCTTCACATCGCACCAGGTGCAGCCCACGTCACAACCGCCCAGCCGGATGAAATAGGCGGCCTGCCCTGCGTAGAGCCCCTCCCCCTGCACGGTGTGGAAGGCCTCCATCACGGGAAGCCTTGTGCCGGCGGCGGGCGGAGCGGTCGTAGGGAACGGGGTCACGGCAGGACAAAAAAAGCCCACACAGGACCGAAGTTCAAAGAACCCATGGATCACATGAGCGGGTCGGACAGAAAGGGGTCAGTAATCCGCGTTGTCCCGAAGGATCATCGCCCGAAGGCGATGCGCGGCCCGCCTTTGCCCTTTGGATCTTCCGACCCTGAGCAAGAAATGTTGGTTCTGAGACTAAAGGCCTGTGTGGGCTGTCTGATGATCAGCGCACGGCTGAGAAAGAACGTGTCTACAAGGCGAAAGTAAGTCGATGCACGACCGCTTGCAACGCCGGTTGAAAAATCGTGGCCGCCCAAGTCCCTTGAGACTTGACCCTTGAGGCTTGTTCACTCCGCCTTCTGTCCCACGAACTGGTCGTCCTTGTACTCGAAGAGGATGTTGAAGGTGGTGAGACTGCCATAGCAACGGGTGATGTACTGCTGGAGCTCCACCTTGTCCTGATCGCTGAGCTTGTCGCTGGCGTTGATCTTCTGCTCCAGCACGCGGAAGCGGTCGCGGATCATCACGATCTTGTGGAAGAGGTCCTCGATGGGGATCTCCTTGCTCTTGAGCGCCGGATCCTTCGGCTTGATCTCGAGCGTTCCGCCCTCGTACCGGCGGGCCAGCTCGATGGGACGCTGGGGCATCTGCATCTCCTCCAGCACCTCGCGCAGGGCCGTCCTCACACTTTCGATGTCGAGCTGCGCCTCGGGGATGTCGGTGCCTGCCGTGAGCACCTCGAGCCCCTCGAAGCTGCGGCTGATCGTCTGTTCGCCGTGCTCCTTGAAGAAGACCCACACGGTGCGCGGGTCCAGGTCGTAGATCACGCCGATGCCCAGGGTGGGATGCTTCACACGGGCTCCGAAGGCCAGGTCATGCAGTTCCATGCGTCGTCGCCGGGACCTTGGTGCCCCGGCGGCGCGAACATACGCGGCGGCGTTCAGCGCACCTCGGTGATGGTGTAGGACACCCCCTGATGGGCGACGGCATCCCCCTTGCGGTGCCCTTCGAGCACTTTGAACAGCGGCGCCTGCACCGAGAGACCCTGGTAATCCCGACCATCGGCCTGGAACTCCTCCACGCTCACCCCCACCAGGAAGTTGCGCTGGTCCGTGAGCACCACGGCACCGGGCTGTACGGTCTCCAGGTCGTCCTTTGCATCGAAGCGCGCCAGCAGGTCGCGTTCATGCTCCAGGCGCTCGGCCTGCTCACTGAACCGGTCCAGGAGCTCGATGTCGGCCTCGCGGTTGCGCTCGCTCTGGCTGGCGGTCTCCTGGATCTCGTCGCGCACGGTGGCCGAGCGCAGGTCGCTGATGCGGTCCTTGTGGCCGGCGATCATGCTGTCGAGCTTGCGCTGTGCGGCCTGGATGACGTGGTGCTTGAGGATGGTCATGGGTCTGGAACGTCGGTTTTCGATCGTTCAAAGATGACCGGCGGGGGAAAGCGGATCCCTGACGTTGATCAGGCCTGCTCCCGGATGGGCAGGGGGACGCGTTCACCCAGGGGCACCGGCTCGTACTGGCTGAGCCGTTCAAGGAAGAGCTGCATGGTACCCTGCGGGGTGGCGGAGAACGCGCGCAGGAAGCGACCGCCCCATACGACCTCATCGTACCGGTAGGAATGCCGGGTGTACACGTGCTGCATGTAGCCCTCGTCGATGCCCTTGAAGATCACGATCACCTCGGCGCGCCGCAGCCGCAGTTCGGCCTCGGAGATGCCGGCCAGGGGACTTTCGCTGTTGACCGGGTGCACGAGCGTCCAGCTCAGGGGCAGGAAATTGACCTTGTCGAGCTGAAGGGGCAGGTTGTAGTAGTTGAGCCGCTCGCCATGCTCGTCCACATCGGCCATCACCAGCATCATGCGGGCCTCCACCTCCATGAGCAGGGTGCTGCGGCGGTTGGCCAGGCGCATCTGGAAGCTCCAGCCATCGCGGAAAGGGGCGATGAGCGCCTTATCGCTGTATGCAAGGCGCGCGGTGGGTTTGGCGAACCGTGCGTACATCACCGCGGCGATCAGCGAGAAGCTGAGGATGCCGAACATGCCGTTCACCGCGGCCACGGCCCAAGTGCCCGGGGAATCGGGGTAGAACGACCCGTAGCCAACCGTGGTGATCGTCTGCACGCTCATCTCGATGGCGGTGGCCCAGCGGTCGGAAAGCGTGTCGAGGCGGGCGTTGCCGATCCCCTCCACCCCCACCGCCATGTACAGGGCGCCGAACACGAGGTTGATGACGACATAGCCGAGGGCGAGCACCCCCAGGAATCGGGCGGTCCCCATGCCCACGAGGCTCACGAAGGCCTCCCGCACACCGTTGCCGGCGCCCACACGTTGCACCGTGAACTTGTCGTCCTTGCCAACGAGCCGGTCCACCGGCCGGTCGAAGGCCGTTCCGATGCCGGGGTCATCGGTGCGGCGCGCCCTGGTGTTGAACATGGTGATCGGTGTCGGGGGCGAATTTCGCTACGGCCGTAAGACACGCAGCACGGGGTGGCGCCTGTGGCCGCGCTCGTACCAAGGGGAACGCTGGTACACGAACAGCAGCTGGGCCCAGGCATCGGCGGCGAAGCCGGGGTCGGCCTTCCGCCGGGCCTCCAGCGCGGCCTTCAGCGCGGGGTCGCGCTCCAGCAGCCCGGCGGCCTTGTCCTCGAAGACGTAGTCGCTGAACCACTCCTTCTGCTGCAGCACGGCATCGAAGAGGTTCCACGCGAAGTAGCCGTCCTCGGCGGCCGCCTCCAGCACCTCCACCACGAACCGGTCGGTGGGCCGACCCATGGGCACCAGCACATCACCGGCGTGGGCGTGGGCCTGCCGTTGCCATCGGGAGGTGCGGATGTTCCGGTGCAGGTAATGCCCCTCATAGGGTTCCTTCACCGTGGTGAAAGCGCCGATGCTGTCCTCCTCCACCACCAGCAGCGTGTCGCCCGCCAGCGGACGCATGGCCACGCCGTTCGCCGCCAGCCTGTCGATCACGGTGCGCCACTGGCGGGGCACCAGGTAGGCGTGCGGCTTGGCCTCCATGCGTGTCGGGCGGTAACGGTCCATCCAGGGCACCAGGGTCTCCACCGGGCGCTCGTGGTCGTAGCGCAGGCGCGGCAGCCCGCTCACCCGGCTGGGCTCCATCACGGCCGCGTAGCCCTTCCAAGGGAGGTCCTCCACCGAGGTGGTGTCCAGCACCCAGTTGAGGCCGAGCGTGTCCACGGACGCCGAGGTGCGCCTGGCGGCCGCGCGGGCCGTGCGCAGCTCCTCCGGATGCCGGTCCATCACCGCCAGCGTGGCGAGCATCAGCTGCAGGGTGGCGTTCACCCGTTCGGCGTAGGGCTTCAGCATGTGGGTCTCGCTCAGGATGCCGATGCGGTCAAAGAGCGCGTTGTAGCCGGTGCTGTACCGCGGGCTGTCGTAGAAGCCCACGAGCCCGCTGTCGGGCACGGAGGCCACCAGCTCGAAGTAGGGGCACATGGCGATGCCCTTGCGGTCCATCCATGCGTAGAGCTCGGGCACCAGGGTGGCGGTCATGAACCGCGCCACATCCGGCCCCAGCTTGTCGTCCTGCGTGGTGAGCAGTTCCATCACGTAACGGTGGTCGGCGCCGTTGCTCACGTGGGTCTCGAAGTACACGTCGGGGTCCCATGCGGTGAGCGCCCGCACCAGTGCCCAGGCGTTCCGTGAATCGAGCTTGATGAAGTCCCGGTTGAGGTCGAGGTTGAGCGCATTGGCCCGGAAGCCGTACTCCATGGGGCCGAGCTGGTTGGCCCGGCTGTGCGCGCCGCGTTCCACCGCACCGCTCACGTTGTACACCGGCACGATGCACACGGCGGTGTGCGCGGCCAGCCCCATGAGCTGGTCGCTCTCCAGCAGGGCCTGGGCCAGCAGCAGGCTGGCGTCGATGCCATCAGGCTCTCCCGGGTGGATGCCGTTGGTGACCCACAGGATGTTCTTCCCCGCCGCGCGGATGCTGTCGGGCGTGAAGCCGGCGCCATCGCTGATCACAAAGAGGTGGATGGGCTGGCCGCCATCATCCTCGCCGATGGTGAGCAGCCGGGCGCCGCGGTGCATAAGGTCGAGCTGCCCGTACCGCGCGATCACCTGCTCCCAGGTGGGCGTGGTGTCGGCGGTGAAGGTCCACTGGGCATGACCAAGCGCTGGGATGATCAGGAACGGCAGGATGAGGACTCGCATGGCCCGAAGATGCGAAGGAGTGAGGCCAACGACAGGCCCCGGCGCCATCGCTGGGCCGGGGCCGTCCTCGTTCCCGGCGGCATGCGCCGCCACACCAATGGGTTCAGCCGATCTCGTCGGCGACGATCACCACCGCCTGGGTCGGGGGCGGTGGCGGGGCCGGTGCCTCCACGGTCACCGGCACAGGCTCGGCGGGGGCCTGCGCATATAGCTGTTCTTCATCCGTCAACTGAAGGAGCAGGGTCAGGGTCATTACCGGCCACATGGGCAAGGGGGAAGGGTTGATGCACCCCAAAGGTGGCCCCGACCGGCTCCGAATGTCAAGACGTACACCTGTTTTTAATCGACGAAAACCTCTTGACTTTCGACGAATGAATTCACTATGCACGAACGGACAGTCGCTCATCAGCAGCCTTTGAAGCGCAGCATCCAGCGATCACTTGCCGATATTCGCCGCATGTACATCCGAGCCCTCCTGCTTCATCTGCTGCTCCTGGCCCTGCCGACCCAGGCCCAGCATATCCACGGTCCCCGGCTGGGCTTCAGCGCGGCGACGCAATCGGCGGGCGGCCTCTTCCAGAACACCAGCAGCCTGCTTCCCGGCGTGGTGCTGGGCTACGGCATGGAGCTGCCGCTGCATCCGCAGTTCGTGGTGATGCCCGAGCTGCTGTGGCTGCGGAAGGGCGCGTCCGTGCGCAACCCCGCGCAGCAGACCCGCAGCCGATCGGCCTACAACTACCTGGAGCTGCCAATACTGGTGAAGGTGAGCACCGATGCCAAGCCGGGAGGCCTCTTCCTCACCATCGGGCCCTCCATCGGCTATTATGTGTCGGGCAGCTACAAGCAGTGGTTCAACGGTGAGTTGAAACAGGACTTCAAGTACGACCTGTCGCAGGCCGAGAACCGCTGGCAGTTCAGCGCGGCGGTGGGCATGGGCACGGACATGAAGCGGACGAGCTTCGAGGTGCGGGCCCAGACCAGCCTCACCCCCTTCAGCGCCACGCTCCAAGTGCAGAACATCGTGTACCAGCTCACCTTCGCGTGGCGCATCGTTCCGAAGCCGAAGGAGAAAGCGGCGGAGGAGGAGTGAACCGCTGGCACCGTGCGCTCAACTGAAGCGACGGACAAGCAGGCAGGCCATTGCCAACACGGCCGCGCCCATCATCCCTTGCACATACCGGATCACGAAGGACCAGCCTGGATCGGGGAAGAACAGGTCGATCGCTACCGCACCGACGAGGCACACGACCGATGCCAGGGCCGCGTAGAGGAGCCTCTTGTTGGCCCGCATCGCGGGACGGAGCATGGTGAGCATCGTGAAGACGACGATGGCATTGGCGACCACGGCCAGCATAAGGCCCATGACCAGCGCAGCGATCATGGAGCCCAGCAGGAGCATAGGCTCACACCTTCGTCCGCACGCTCCCCCACCCCTTCACCTGCCAGGTGATCGTGCCGGTGGCCAGGTGCCTGCCGTCGGTGTCGTGCACCTGCACCGTGCTCACGTGGTCCACGGCCTCGGCCTGGGCGAGCGGCTCCAGCACGGTAGCGCGGATGAGCTCCGCCGACGGCATGCAGGAGGCCACGGCATCACGCTTCGCCTGGTAGTGATAAGCCATGTGCAGGCTGCGCATGATCAGGCGGTACCGCTTGTGATCGAGGTGCTCCAGCACGCTGAGCCCGCTGCACATCTCGGCGGCGGTGGCCAGTGCGCAGGCGTGGATGCCCTTGATGTGGTTGCGGTTGATGCGCCGGTACGGCACACGCACGCTGATGCCGCCTTCCGGGAGAGGGATCACCTTGAAGCCGTGCGGGCGGTTGAAGGGGATCATCCACGGCAGCGCAGCGTTGAGGACCCAACGCCGAAGGGCGGAGGTGCGGGCCGCAGAGAGCAGGGCGGGCAGGTTCATCGCTCCAGGATCGCGGCGATGTCAGGCCGGAAGTAGCCGGGGCCCTTCATCACCTTGCCATCCTCGCGGTGGATGGGCCTTCCATCGGCGCCGAGCTTGCTCATGTTGCTGCGTTGGATCTCGCGGAACACCTCGTCGATCTTGTGCTCCAGCCCATGCTTCAGAAGGGTTCCGCACAGGATGTACAGGATGTCGCCCAAGGCATCGGCCACCTCCGTGAGGTCGCCGCGCATCGCGGCATCGAGGTATTCCTCGTTCTCCTCGCGGATGAGCTTGTAGCGCAGCAGGGCATCGCGGTCGCCGATGGGCCCGGTGGGCGCCTGGGCGTTGGGTATCCCGAAGGCATCGTGGAAGGCGCGTACGTGGCCGATGGCCTCGGCAAGGGTCAGGGGGTCTGCGGGCGTGCTCATGCGCTCGAAGGTAGCGGCCCGCCGCATGCGCACGGGATGGGCCCGGCAGCCTGCCGACCGGTACGAACGGTTAACACTCTTTAACTGGAAAATACCCGGTGCGCAAAGCCCGTCCGGCCAATTTTGCGTTCCACCTTCGCAGGCCGAAAGGCCCACCAACGAACCATGGAACCAACGACGACAACGGGCGGCACGGGTGTGACATCCGACAGCATCCGCGCCCTCAACGAACGCATCCAGGCCGCCAGCGCCTTCGTGGACCTGATCGACCGCGAGATGGAGAAGGTGATCGTGGGCCAGAAGGACATGGTGCAAAAGCTGCTGGTGGCCCTGCTCGCCGACGGGCATATCCTGCTGGAGGGCATGCCCGGACTGGCGAAGACCCTCGCCATCAAGGCGCTGAGCAAGAGCGTGGACGTGGGCTTCAGCCGCATCCAGTTCACGCCCGACCTGCTGCCCGCCGACCTCATCGGCACGCTGATCTACAGCCAGAAGAACGAGGAGTTCAGCGTGAAGAAGGGTCCCATCTTCAGCAACTTCATCCTCGCCGACGAGATCAACCGCGCACCGGCAAAGGTGCAGAGCGCGCTGCTCGAGGCCATGCAGGAGCGCCAGGTCACCATCGGCGCACAGACCTACAAGCTGCCCGAGCCCTTCCTTGTGCTGGCCACCATGAACCCCATCGAGCAGGAGGGCACCTATCCCCTGCCCGAGGCGCAGACCGACCGTTTCATGCTGAAGGTGGTGCTCGACTACCCGCGCAAGGAGGAGGAGAAGCTCATCATCCGGCAGAACGTACGTCCCGGCGGGCACGCCGAACCGCAGACCGTGGTGCACGCCAACGACATCCTCACCGCGCGCAAGCTGGTGCGTGAGGTGTACATGGACGAGAAGATCGAGCAGTACATCGTGGACATCGTGCACGCCACGCGCAAACCCGACCTGTACAAGCTGCCCGAGCTCACCTCGCTCATCGGCTTCGGCGGCAGCCCGCGCGCCAGCATCAACATGGCGCTCGCCGCCAAGGCCTACGCCTTCACCAAGCGCCGGGGCTATGTGATCCCCGAGGACGTGCGCGCCGTATGCCCCGACATCCTGCGCCACCGCATCGGGCTCACCTACGAGGCCGAGGCCGAGAACGTCACCGTGAACGACATCATCGGCAAGGTGCTGAACACGGTGGAGGTCCCCTGAGCTCAAGGGGCGGAAGCAGGTGCAGGCGCAACGGCGTTCCTGCCCCTTACCCCGCCCCTGCCCCTGAACCATGGCAACCGCCCAACACACCAAGGAGCTCCTGAAGAAGGTGCGGCTGGTCGAGCTGAAGACGCGCGGCTTGAGCGACCACATCTTCAGCGGGGAGTACCACAGCGCCTTCAAGGGGCGGGGCATGACCTTCAGCGAGGTGCGCGAGTACAGCCCCGGCGACGAGGTGCGCACGGTGGACTGGAACGTGACCGCACGCTTCGGGGAGCCCTTCGTGAAGGTCTTCGAGGAGGAGCGGGAGCTCACCGTGATGCTGATCGCCGACCTGAGCGGGAGCGGCGAGTTCGGCAGCGTGAACCAGCTCAAGCGCGACCTGGTGACCGAGGTGTGCGCCACCATCGCCTTCAGCGCCATCCAGAACAACGACAAGACCGGGCTCATCCTTTTCACCGACCGGGTGGAGAAGTACATCCCGCCGAAGAAGGGGCGCAGCCACACCCTGCGCATCATCCGCGAGCTAATCGAGTTCCAGCCACAGCACAAGGGCACCAACGTGGCCGAGTCGCTCCGCTTCCTCAACCGCGTGATCAAGAAACGCTGCATCGCCTTCCTCCTCAGCGACCTGATGGACAGCGGCTACGACGACGCCCTGAAGATCGCCAACCGCAAGCACGACGTGGTGGCCCTGCGTACCAACGACCCGCGCGAGACCGAGCTGCCGGATGTGGGGCTCGTGCAGTTCGCCGACCCCGAGACCGGCGCCACGCGCTGGGTGGACACCGGCAACAAGCGCGTGCGCGCCCACTACCGCGCCGAGGCCCTGAAGCACCAGGTCCGCACGCGCGACATCCTCCGGCGCGCCGGTGTGGACAGTGCCATCATCGGCACCCGCGAAGGCTACGTGCGTCCGCTCATGAACCTCTTCCGCCAACGCGACTGAGCCATGCGGAAGAACGTGCGTCCGTTCCTGCTGAGCATCGCCGCAGCCCTTGGCACAGGCTTGCTCCTGCCACCCGTGCTGCAGGCACAGGACCTCACGCCCGTGGCCGAGCTCGACACGCAGGCCATCCGCATCGGCGAGCAGACCCGCCTGAAGCTGAGCGTGAACTACCGCGTGGACCGGGGCACACCGGTGCACATCGTATGGCCCGCCATCACCGGCGACACCATCACCGGGCACATCGAAGTTCTGGAGGACAGCGGCGTGGACACCGTGGTGAACGAGCAGGACCCCGGCCGCTTCCAGCAGATGCGCCAGCTGCGCATCACCTCCTTCGACAGCGGTTATTGGGCCATCCCGCCCTTCCGATTCGTGGTGAACGGCGACACCGTGGAGAGCAATGCCCTCCTGCTCGGCGTGGAGACCGTGGAGGTGGACACCACCCAGGCCTTCAAGGACATCAAGGAGATCTACGAGCTGCCCTTCAGCTGGCTCGACCGGCTCCGTGAGCACTGGACCTGGATCGCCGGCGGCGCTGCCGTGCTCGCCGCGTTGGTGGCCCTGGTGCTTTACCTGCGGCGCCGCGGTCGCAGGCCCAAGGCCGAGCCCGATGCACCGCCCAAGCCCCTGCACGAACGCACCCTGGAGGCCCTTGCCGCCATCGAGGCGCGCAAGCTGTGGCAGCAGGGCCTGACCAAGCAGTACCACAGCGAGGTGACCGACCTGCTGCGCGCCCATGTGGAGGAGCGTTACGGCGTGCCGGCCCTGGAACGCACCACCGACGACCTGGTGGCCGAGCTGAAGGCCAGTGCCATGGGCGCCGAGGCCCGCGAGCTGCTGGGCAACCTGCTGCGCCTGGCCGACCTGGTGAAGTTCGCCAAGTACGGT
>Ga0315900_10003295_pt1 | contig 23747 bp, 19 predicted proteins | sample LakEriMetagenome_FD_203521 | JGI IMG/M metagenome (GOLD analysis project Ga0315900, IMG submission 203521) | Freshwater fungal communities from buoy surface, Lake Erie, Ohio, United States - Buoy 12 MA114 | ecosystem: Environmental > Aquatic > Freshwater > Lake > Lake biofilm | place: USA: Lake... | reverse complement strand
CGGTTCCCGCATCAACCCCACTTCCTCGCACACCCCCATGATCTGCCGCCAGGTCTCCAGCCACTCCCGCACCCGGCTGGCCGACAGATACCGCTCGCGGCACCACGAAAACAGCCCACCGCCCCCGCCACCTCCAGCACCCCCGCCGCCCTCGTCACCCGAGGCCCGACTCACCACCGCGTCGAAGATGTTCAGCAGCGTCATGAAGTCCGACGTCGCATCCCGGAACGCCCCGTGCGCAGCGTCCGCCATGCTCGCCCGCTCGCTCGGCCGCTCGCGTGGGTCGGCGATCGACAGCGCCGCTGCCAGCACCGCCGCCTCATCCAGGCAGCCCTCCTTCGCACCGGCCAGCACAATCCGCCCCACTCGAACATCCAGCGGCAGCCGGCTCAGCCTCCGCCCCACCTCGGTGATCTCAAACCCCGCCCCGCCCTCCGCCGCTCTTGGCGCAATCGCGCCCAGTTCATACAGCGTCAGCAAACCCTCCCGCACCAAAGCCCCATCCGGCGGGTCCAGGAGCGGGAAGTCGCTCAGGTCGTCAATGCCGATGTTCGCCGCCAGCAGAATCGCCGACGCAAGGGCCGTCCGCTGAATCTCCGGAGCCGTAAACGCCGGCCGCGACGCGTAGCTCTCCGCGTCGTACAGCCGCACGCACACCCCCGGCCCCAGCCGTCCGCACCGCCCCAGCCGCTGATCCGCCGACGCCCGCGACACCGGCTCCACCAGCAGCCGCTGCGTCCGGCTCGCGTGGTCATACCGGTTCAGCCTCGCCACCCCCGTGTCAATCACGCTGTAAATCCGCGGAATCGTCAGCGACGTTTCCGCCACGTTGGTCGCCAGCACCACCCTGGGCCTGGGCCCCGGCCTGAAGATCCGGTCCTGCTCGCCGGTCGACAGCTTCGCAAACAGCGGCAGCACCTCCAACTCACCCGCAAACGCCGAGTGCCGCTCAATCGCCGCCGCCGCCTCGCGAATCTCCCGCTCGCCGGGCAGAAACACCAAAATGTCCCCCGTCCGCCCCAGCGGGTCCCGCCGCAGATGGTCCACCGCGTCCACCACATCCATCGCCGTTGGCATCTCCCCCTCACCGGGCCGATACCGCACCTCCACCGGGTAGCTCCGCCCACCCACCATGATCACCGGCGCCCGCTCGGCCCCGCCGAAAAAGTCACTGAACCGCTGCGGCTCAATCGTCGCTGACGTGATCACCACCTTCAGGTCCGGCCGCCGACCCGAGGCCAGCAGCCGCCGCAGGCACCCCAGCAGAAAGTCAATGTTCAGCGATCGCTCGTGCGCCTCATCGATGATGATGGTGTGGTACGTCCGCAGGTCCCCGTCCTGCGCCAACTCGTTCAGCAGCACCCCGTCGGTCATCAGTTGGACCAGGTTCGCCGGCCCGGTCTCATCGCTGAACCGCACCTTGCATCCCACCACGCCCCGCCGCCCCAGTTCCCCGCCCAGTTCCTCCGCCACCCTTGCCCCCACGCTGCGTGCCGCCACCCGCCGGGGCTGCGTGTGTGCGATGCACCCTCGCCGTCCCCGTCCGCTCCCGCCCAAGCCCATCCCAAGGCAGATCTTCGGCAACAGCGTCGTCTTGCCCGAACCCGTCGCGCCGCACACGATCACCACCTGGTGCCCCGCGATCGCCGCCGCGATCCGCTCCCGCTCGGCGCACACAGGAAGCGCCGGATCAAACTCCAGCCGCACCCCGTCTCCTGCGCCGCCTTGTCGCTCGCCGCCGCTCACGGTCTGATCGTCCCCACCCATCCCGCCGCGTCAAGCCGATTCCTCCACCCGCGCCCCGCCCTCACGCCGCACCCGCCTGCTGAACCCTTGTACCCTCGGTCATGGTGCGTCCCACCTGGCTCACCCAACGTGTTGATCGCCCCCGCGCCGCCGCCCTGCTCGGCCTCCCTCCCGACGCCCAGCCCCGCCCGGGAACCCCGGCCGCCCGCATCCTCCTCGGCCGCACCCCCGCCGACGAATTCTGGCTCTTTGACAGCACGCCCCACGCCGGACCCGACCACTGTCCCTCCCAGGGCCTCGCCGTGCTCCGCCACGGCAAACTCGTTGCCCACCTCGTCCTGCACATCGGCCCCGCCGCCGCCCCCGGCGCCAGCGACCCGGCCCCCGACGACGACCCGCCCCCGTAATCCGGCCCCCGCAGCGCTCCATCGCTCGGATATCCTCGCCCTCGCGCGTTCCGGCATCACCCGTGCGTGCCGCCGCCCGCGCCGTTCGCGCACCGTGTTCGCATTCTCTTCCCTTTCGCGAGATCCATCCATGGCCCTGAACGTCGACCTGCTCAAGCGCCTCTGCCTCACCCCCGGCATCCCCGGCCGTGAGGAACGCGTCCGCGAACTCCTCCGCGCCGAGGTCAAGGGCCTCTTCGACGAGATCACCGAAGACGCCATGGGCAATCTCATCTGCCGCCGCGGCCCCCGCGCCTCCGGCGGCAAGCCCGCCAAGGTGCCGGCCGGCAAGCGGCCCACCCGCGTCTCGCTGCTCTGCCACATGGACCAGATCGGCTTCTACGTCCGCCACATCGACGACAAGGGCTTCATCCGCCTCAACCCCGCCGGCGGCTTCGACACCCGCAACCTCTTCTCCCGCCGCATGAAGCTCGTCACCGACTCCGGCGACCTCCCGGTGGTCCTCAACCCCGGTGGCCGCCCCGTCCACATCGCCAGCGACGAGGACCGCCGCAAGATCCCCGACGTCAAGGACCTCATCCTCGACACCGGCCTCCCCGCCGCCGAGGTCAAGCGCAAGGTCAAGATCGGCGACTACTGCGTCTACGCCGAGCCCTTCGTCGAGCAGGGAAGCAAGCTCGTCTGCCAGGCCATGGACAACCGCGTCGCCTGCTGGCTCGGCGTCGAGGCCATCCGCGCCATCGAGGCCGCCAAGGCCGCCCACGCCTGCGAGATCTACGTCGTCTTCACCACCCAGGAAGAAGTCGGCCTCCGCGGCGCCAAGACCGGCTCGGCCATCGTCGACGCCGACATCGGCATCGGCCTGGACGTGACCCTCTCCTGCGACACCCCCGGCGTCCCGGCCGACGAGGCCGTCACCGAGCAGGGCAAGGGCTTCGGCCTGCACGTGATGGACTCCAGCTTCATCGCCGACCACCAGTTGATCGCCGACGTCGAGGCCCTGGCCAAGAAGAAGCGCATCCCCCACCAGCGCAGCATCCTCATGCGGGGCGGTCAGGACGGCGCCGCCGCCCAGCAGACCGGCCGCGGGGCCCGCGCCATCGGCATCACCGTCGGCACCCGCTACATCCACACCGCCGCCGAGATGATCGACGCCAAGGACCTCGCCTCCGCCCGCGACATCCTCGCCGCCTGGGTCCCCACCATCCGCTGAGCCCCATCGATCGACCGCAACACAGCAGGCCGGGCACACCCGTGTGCGCCCGGCCTGTTTTCTTGTCCGCTGAGGTCCCCCGGCCCGACCAATGCCGCTGGGCACCCGTTTCCGCTCCGCGACTTACTCCTCGCCCTGGTCCAGCACCGCCATGAACGCTTCCTGCGGAATGTCCACCCGGCCCACCGACTTCATCTTCTTCTTGCCTTCCTTCTGCTTCTCCAGCAGCTTCCGCTTCCGGCTCACGTCGCCGCCATAGCACTTGGCCGTCACGTCCTTGCGGAACGCCTTGATCGTCTCGCGTGCGATGATCTTCCCGCCGATCGCCGCCTGCAGCGGAATCTCGAACTGGTGCCGGTTGATCTGCTTCTGCAGCTTCTTCAGCAGCAGCCGCCCGCGATACTCCGCGTTGAGCCGGTGGCACAGGAAGCTCAGCGCCTCCACCGGGTCCCCGTTGATCAGAATGTCCACCTTCACCAGGTCGTTCGGACGGAAGTCGATCACCTCGTAGTCCATCGTCCCGTACCCGCTGGTCATCGCCTTGAGCTTGTCGTAGAAGTCGTAGATGATCTCCGCCAGCGGGATCTCAAAGGTCACCATCTGCCGCGTGTCACCCACCAGGCTCTGGCTCTTAAAGTCCGCCCGCCGCTCCGTGCACAGCTTCATCACCGCACCCAGGTTGTCGTTGGGCACGATGATCTCAAGCTTGCAGATCGGCTCGAGGATCTCCTCAAACGTCCCCTGCTTGGGCAACTCCGCCGGGTTGTGCACGTCCAGAAACGTCCCGTCGCGCATCCTGCAGCGATAGGTCACCGTCGGCGCCGTCTGCACCACCTCAGTCTGGAACTCCCGCTCCAGCCGCTCCTGGATGATCTCCATGTGCAGCAGACCCAGGAACCCGCACCGGAACCCGAAGCCCAGCGCCTCTGAGTGCACCGGAATGAACGTGAAGCTCGAGTCGTTCAGCGACAGCTTCTCAATCGCGTCCCGCAGCTTCTCAAAGTCGCTCCCCTTGCTGTCCTCGCTGGTCGCCGGGTAGAAATCGCAGAACACCATCTGCACCGGCGGCTTGTACCCCGGCAGCGGCTCGGTCGCCGGGTCCTGCTCCAGCGTGATCGTGTCGCCGACCCGCACGTCCTTCAGGTCGCGGATCGCCGCCACGATGAACGCCGCTTCCCCCGGCCCGATCGACTGCACCCGCACCGGCTTGGGCGTCCGCTTGCCGATCTCGGTGATCTGGAACGTCCGCTGCGTCCCCATCATCCGGATCTTGTCCCCCATCTTCAGCTGCCCGTCAAACACACGGGCGTACACCACCACCCCGCGGTAATCGTCGTACTGCGCATCGAAGATCAGCGCCCGCGTCTGGGGCACCACCGGCTTGCGCGGGCTCGGGAACCGCTCGCAGATCGCCGCCAGCAACTGCGGGATCCCCACGCCCGTCTTCGCCGACACCTGAATGCAGTCCGTCGCGTCGATCCCCAGCACCTGCTCCACCTCCATCGCCACGTCCTCCGGACGCGCCGACGGAAGGTCAATCTTGTTGATCACCGGGATGATCTCAAGATTCTCGTTGATCGCCAGGTACGCGTTCACCACCGTCTGCGCCTGCACCCCCTGCGTCGCGTCCACCACCAGAATGGCGCCCTCACACGCCTTGAGCGCCCGCGAGACCTCGTAGTTGAAGTCCACGTGCCCCGGCGTGTCGATGAAGTTCAGCATGAACGCGCCGCCGTGCGCGTTGTCCCCGGCCTCGGTCACCGCAGCCTCGCCCGAGGGCGCCCCCGCGTCGTTCTCCTCCAGGTCATCCGCCTTGGCGCCCGGCTTGTGGTGGTGCATCACCGTCACCGCCGACGCCTTGATCGTGATCCCCCGTTCACGCTCAATGTCCATGTCGTCCAGCATCTGCGCCCGCGCTTCCCGCGCCGACACCGCTTTGGTCGCCTGCATCAGACGGTCCGCCAGCGTGCTCTTGCCGTGGTCAATGTGAGCGATGATGGAGAAGTTGCGAATCTGCATGGGAGTTTCGTTTCCGCCCGCCCCGCCGCCCGCCCGCCGACGCCCCCCTCATCCCTGACCGCCGACCCCCGCCACGCTCACACAAGCCGCAGCGTCCCCCACCAGGCCGGCTGTCCCGGTGTCCAGATACCAATCAAAGATCGAACACCGCAAGGGCATTCAACCCGCCCGCGATCATAGGAGCCGCCCACCGGATCGCCCGCCGTCACCTCGCCAGGCTCCCCACCGCCGCCTCCCAGGTCAGCTCCCGCCCCACCGCCGTCCCCCGAACCGCCCCCTCCTTGCCCAGTTTCGCCTCCAGCATCGCCACCACCTCCGCCCGCGTCCCCGCCACGCTCGGCGGAGCCCCCACCCCCGCCGCCACCGCCGCATCGCACCGCCCCACCAGCGCCGCCGCCTCCGCCGCCCTCCCCGCCGCCGCCAGCAACGCCGCCGCGTTCATCCCCACCATCACCATCCCCACCTCGTCATCGCTCGCCATCGCCAGGTCCATCGCCCGCCGAACCACCGGCCACGCCTCGTCATACCGCCCCAGCCGCAACAGCGCGTCCCCCAGGTTCCCCAGCGCATACCCCTCCCAGTCCCGCATCCCCTCCGCTGCGAACACCTCCAACGCACCGCGGCACGCCGGCAACGCATCCGCCCACCGCTCCGCCCCGCACAACGCCCACCCCAGGTTGTACCGCATCTGCGCCCCCACCACCCTCGCCTCCGGCGGGCACCGCCCCACCGCCTCCTCCGCCATCGCCACCACCCGCTCCCAGTCCGCCGGCGTGCTCGCCCGATCCCCCACCGCGATGAACAAGTTGCACAACACCGACGCCCACTCCCCGCGTGCCGCCTCCCCCTCCGCCGCCAGCAGTTCCGCCGCCCGCGTCCACGCCCTCTCCGCCTCCTCCACCTGCCCCACCTCCCGCGCAAACACCCCCAGCGCCCGCAACGCCCTCGCCCGCGTGAGCCGATCCACATCCTCCAGCCCTGCCGCCGCCGTCCGCATCAGCCCCAGCCCCTCGCCAAACCGGCACCGCACATAGAAAAACCGGTGGAACGCCACCGCCGTCCGCACCGCCCGGGCTCGCTGGGTCGCATCACCCTGCGCTGCCCCCCACTGCACCGCCGCCACAATGTTCTCCGCATCATCCGCCGCCCTGGCCACCCGAGCAGCCGACCACTGCCCCTCTCCCGCCAGTTCTGTTGCCCGCCGCTCCGCCCAGGCCGCATGCGCCGGCCGCAACGCCCCGGCGGCCTGCTCCGCTCCCTTGGCCCGCAGAAACGCCCGCGTCACAAACAGCAGCCGATACCGCGCCCGATCCCCGTCCTCGATCTCATCCCCCATCCGCACGCCCTCACTGCCGCCGCCGCTCACCGTCGTGCCCACGCCCCTGGACATCCGCCGCAATTCAAACTGTACCAGCGACGCATCCGCCAGCCGCATCATCCCGCCGAACACGTCCCCAGCATCCTCCGGCATGTCCACCCCGCACCGCCGAGCTTCCCCCACCACCGCCTCCAGTCCCTCCATCGAGAATCCGCCATCAAACACCGTCATCGCCCGCAGCAGCCACACCTGCCCAGGCGTCAGCCCCTCCACACTGTCGCGGAACAACGCCTCCAGATTCGCATGCTGCGACCCGCTGCCACCCGACCCCGCACCCGCAATCTCCCGCGCCTCCCCCAACCGCCGCAGCAACACCTCCACGCTGCACTTGGCCAGCAGCGCACCGCACCACTCCAGCGCCAGCGGCAGCCCGTCCACCGCCTCGCACACCGCCCCCAGCCACCGCTCAAACCCCGGGCTCTGCGCCAGGGGTGACTGCCGCCGCCGCAGCACCTCCGCCAGCAACTCCACCCCCGGCCCCAGCCCACCCCGGTCCGTCCGCGCTGCCAGCCCCCGAACCTCCACGATCTCCTGCTCCACCCCCTCAAGCGCCCGCCGGCTGGTCGCCAGAATCGCCACCCGCTCGCACCCCTTGCCCGAGCGGATCCCACCCACCAGTCTGGCCACCGGCTCCCGCACCAGTTCGCAGTTGTCCAGCACCAGCAGCACCTGCCGACCCGCCAGCAGGCCCGCCACCGGCCCCTTCCGCCCCCGCTTCCCGCTCACCGCCTCCCGCACGTAATCCTCCACCGGCGCATCCTCACCCCGCAACCCCGAGAGCGCCACCCGCACCACCCCGTCCGCATACCTCGCCCGCAGCCGCTCCCCCACCTCCGTCGCCAGCCGAGACTTCCCCACGCCCCCCGGCCCCACCAGCGTCACCACCCCCGCACACTCCGCCAGCCGCACCGCCACCTCGTTGATCTCCGCCTCCCGACCCACAAACCCGCGGCTCCGCACCCCGATATCCACGCTCCCCCATCGCCGCGTCTCCCCCGCCTGCTCCAGCAACTCCGCCACCCGCTCCATCGTCAGCGGCTCACCGCCCAGAACCCGCCGCTCCGGCCGCTCCGCCAGCGCCGCCCGCAGCACCGCCGCCACATCCTCCGGAATCCCATGCAGCGCCGCCGCCACCTTCGCTTCGCTGCGATCCTCCAGCCGAATCCCCGTCAGCGTCTCCACCGCCATCACCGCCCAACTGAAGACATCCGACGGCGGCCCCAGATCGGGCGAACCCCGCAACTGCTCCGGGCTGGCATACGCCGGCGTCCCCCGGAAGCCCCCGCCGACGAGCGTGCTGAACGTGGCCGACGTCACCGTCCCCGCCACGCTCTCCTCCAGCGTCGTCGCCGCCGTCATCAGCCGCGCAATCCCGAAATCCAGCAGCATCGCCGACCCATCAGGGCACGCCATCACGTTCCCCGGCTTCACATCCAGATGCGCTACCCCCGCCTTGTGCGTCGCCGCAAGCGCCTTGGCCGTGCACACCACATACCCCATCGCCGTCCGGCTGGCCAGCTTCCGCCCCGCCATCTTGGTGTCCTGAATCACCCGTTGCAGCGTCACCCCGTCCACCACCACCGTCATGATGTATGCCCGCTCGTCCTGCGCCACAAAGTCAATCGCCTGAACCACATATGGCGATCGCACCCGCGCCAGCATCCGCGCCTCATTCAGCAGCCCCGCCATCGCACCCCACTCCCACCCCCGCAGCCGCTTGACCGCCACCGGCCGACGCATGCTCCGCTGCTCATACAGGTGAACCTCCCCCATCCCGCCCTCCCCCACCTCGCCGCCGGCCACCAGCACATACCGCCCGCCGTCCAGCGTTTCAGGCCAGCTCTCTGAAATCCAGTTCATGCCGGCCACCGGAACGCTCCTCAGAACACCGCGGTCCATACCACCACGGCCCATCTCCCCGTCCTGAAGATACGCCGCCCGGACCGCCAGATGTTCCAAAGCACCTGCCCACCCCCCAACCCTCAACGCGCCTCGTCCCTCGCACGCAGCCTCCCGCTGGTCACCTGCACCCGCATCTCCGCAGACGCCGCCACCGCCCCTCCGCCCGCTCCATGCCCGTCACACCTCCTGCCCGCCCCCCGCACCCGCCGCAACATGTCAAAAACCGTCTCCGGCGGGAACGGCTTTTGCAGATAACCATCCGGCCGCTCTCCCCGGTCCCGATCCGCCAGGTCCTCCGGCGCATACCCGCTCATCACAATCACCGGCAGACTCGGTCGCAGCCGCCGCACATGCCGCAGCACCTCCGCCCCGCTCATCCCGGGCATCGTGTGGTCCACCAGCACGCAGTCGAAGTCCGACGCGTCGGCCAGCGTCGCCAACCCCGCAGCACCATCCTCCTCCGGAGTCACATCCCATCCGGCCTGCTCCAGCATTCGCGTCAGCGCCCCCCGCACCGCCACGTCGTCATCAATCAGCAGCACCTTCCCCGGAGTAGCCTCCGCGCCGCCCGACGCGGGCGCCGCTGCAGCAGGCTCCGCGCTCGTCGTCGCCGGAACAAAGTTCAGCCCGAACGTCGTCCCCTTCCCCATGGTGCTCCGGAGCGTCAGCACCGCTCGATGCCGCTGCACCACACGCGCCACCGTCGCCAGACCCAGCCCACGCCCCGTCGCCTTGGTCGAGAAGAACGGATCGAAAATCCGCCGCGCCGTCGCAGGATCCATGCCCTTGCCCGTGTCCTCGATCTCCACACACACGTACCGCCCCGCCGGATTTCCCCCTCCAATCACGCAGTCGGGCTGCTCCGCAGGATTCAACTGCACCACCCGCGTGCGAATCGTGATCCCTCCGCCCCCCGCCGGCATCGCGTCCGCCGCGTTGGTCAGCAGATTCATGATCACCTGCCGCACCTGCGTTCCATCCCCCTCCACCCGCGGCAGCCGCTCATCCAATTGATACCGCACCGTCGCACGCGCCGACAGTTGCGAACCCAGTACGCTCACCAGCTCGCGGCACACCTGATTCACATCCACCGCGCCGGTCTGATACCGATTCGGCGATGCAAACGCCTGCAGCTGCTTGGTCAGACCCGCCGCATGCTCGCTCGCCCGCTGAATGCTGTCCAGCGACTCCGCCAGCCCCGCCGGGTCATGGAACTGCCGCTTGGCCAGCCCCGCGTTGCTCATCACGCCCACCAGCAGGTTGTTGAAGTCGTGCGCAATCGCCCCGGCCATCACGCCAAGACTCTCCAGCCGCTGCGCATGCGCCAACTCCGCCTCCAGCCGCTGCTGCTGCTCCGCCGCACGCTCCCGCTCAGTCACATCCCGCACCACCACCAGCACCGCCGATCGACGCTGATAAACCACCGGCTGAGCACTCAACTCCACCCGCCGCTCTTCCCCATCCAACGACGCATACCCCAGAGATCTCGCCACCACTCCGCGACCCCGACCCGCCTCTGAAAGCACCGACCGAAGCTCCTCGGTCCACTCCGCGACGCCCTCAAACGACCGCCCCACATCCGCACCGAAAACCCGCTCCGCCGCGGCATTCATCGCCACGATCTCCAGCGTGCTCGTCGACACCAGAACCATCGGGTCCAGTCCGCCGTCAAAGATCGCGCGGTAGCTCTTTTCGCTCGACTCCAGCGCTTCAACCGCGTCACGCAGCACTGACACATCCATCAACGTCCCATGCCACGCCGTGCATCCCGTCTCCGTTCTGGGCACCAGCACAAACTGCACCCAGTGATACACCCCCTGCCGGTCCATCAGCCGAACCTCGTGCTCAAATCGCGTCACCTCTCGACGGCACCGCGAGCGCTTTTCCCGCATCGCCTCTCGATCCTGCGGATGCACGATCGGCTCCATCTGCTCCATGTCCACCCCGACGTCCAGCAGTTCAAACCGCGCCCGCCAGTTCGCCAGTTCCTTATTGGCATACATCACCTCCCTGCGCCCGTCCGGAAACAGCCGATACCCAAACGCCAGACACGGCAGGTTGTCCACCATCGCCTGCGTCCGGTCCCGCTCCTGCCGCAGTTCCAGCGTCCGCCGCCGCAGTTCCATCCGCAGCACCGCATACCACACCACCGCCATCGTCCCCACCGCCGCCAGCCCGGCAGCCGTCCAGAAGATCACCCGTCCGGGCAGTCGCACAACCCTCGGCCGCGGCATCAGACCGTCCATCCACTTCGCCGTCAGGCGTTCCACTTCACCCGCCTCTTCCAGACCCCGCACCGCGTCCTCCACGTGCCACAGCGTCGCCTTGTCCCCCGCTCGCACGGCAAACGCATACGACCGCGAGAACCCCGCCCCCGGCAACTGGTCCACCCGCAGCCCGCTCAATCCCCCTCGGCTGATCGCATCCCGCACCGGTGCTTCATACTCCACCGCCCCGTCCACCTCGCCCCGACGCACCGCCCCCAGCGCCTCCTCAATCGTCCCCGCCGTCATCACCCGCTCCACACCCAGGCCCCGTACCCACCGGTGCGCCGCCGACCGCTCCACCACCGCCACCGACATCCCCCGCAGATCGCTCTCCCGGTCCGCCGCCGCCGCCCCTGGCCGACGAGCCATAACCCCGGGCATCCTCAGAATCGGCCGCGTGTAATCCATTCGCAGCAGATCGGCCTCGCGAATCACCGCCCCGGCAACAAAGTCCACTTCGCCAAAGTGCAGCGCGTCCCGCAGTTCCGTGCTCCCCAGCACTTGCAGCCGCACCGGCCGCCCCAGCCGCTCACCTACCGCCCGCGCCAGTTCCGGAATCAGCCCGATTGGCTCCCCCTCCCCACCCTTGGGCAACTCCAGCAAACCCGCCATCAGCGCACACCGCTCCACACCCACGATCAACTTCTCCCGGCCGCCGCCGGGCTCCGCTGCGTCGTACAGGTCCACCTCCAGGTCCCCGAACACCGTGTCCGTCCGCGGCTCGAACACCGCCAGCCAACGGTTGTGCAACGCATCGGCCACCCCCGACGCCCGCACCTGCCGCATCGCACGATTCACATCCGATACTCCGCCGGCCCGCATCCGGCTGATCCCGAATGCAAACGACCGCCGCAGCGGTGCCAGCCCCTCCACGCTCGCCAGAGCCGTCTCCCGCACCTGTCCGGCCCCCGCAGCCGCCAGCGTCGCCCGCCCCAGCATCTGCGGGCTGATCAAATGGTCCGCCTCACCACTCAGCAGCATCCGCACCGCCGCTGATGTCGACTCCACCATCGTCGCCGTCAATCCCTGCAAACTCAGCCAGCCCTCCACCCCCACCCCCGACACCGCCACCAGCCGCTCGCCCCGCAGATCCGCCGCCGCACGCACCACCGCGCCCGGTTTCCCCGAATACAGCATCCCCCGCGTCGTCACAAATGGCTCACTCACCCGTGCCGAGACAATCACCTCCGGCACCATCACCGCCACCGGCACCATGTCCACCTCCCCCCGCTGCATCGCCCGCTGCACCTCCTGCCGATCCGCAAACTGCACCCATTCCAGTCGTACCCCCATGGCCTCAGCGACAGCCCCCAGGTAGTCCGCCGCGTACCCCACAGGTGCCCCCTCTTCCCGCGCATACAGCAGCGGCGCCATTGATTCCTTCCGCACAATCCCCGCCCGCAGAACACCGCTCGCACGGCCGGCCCCTCCACGCGCCGCCGCCGCCGACCCGCCCGTCGGAGCCGCCCCCCACGCCCCCCACGCGGCCGACGCCCCCACCGCCATCAGCAGCAGACCCAGAACCCACATTCTCCAACTCGCTCCACTCACGCCGCTTGCTTCCTTGAGTAATCACCCGCCCCCGCGCCCAGCCTATCCGTGCCCACCCAACAGCCGCTGCCAGTCCTCCAAACACCACCCCGCACCCCACCACCATCAGGCCCACGCCCAAACCGTCCCCCCGCCCCCCCGACGTACAACCGTCGCCAGCCGTCGCCCCTCGCCCGCCCCCGTCTCTGGGCGAGCCTCGCACCGCCGATGTGCGCTCAACTTCAGGGAAAATGCCCGCCCTGGGGGAAATTCCTCGCCCGCATCCAAACCGCCACCCCATCCACCCCCCGTTCAGGTGCCATTCTTCGCCGGCACGCTTCTGAGCTACGCATCGGCCCCGCCTTTTTAAACACCCGCTCCCCTTCCGGCTACCCTCGACCCTAACAGCTCATTTGTCACGACCAACCCGGCCCCGCCGGACCAAGGAGCCAGCCCCATGCCGACCCCCATCACCATGACCCCCGCTGGCCTGCAGGTCCCCAGCGACCCCATCATCCCCTTCATCGAAGGTGACGGCACCGGCCCCGACATCTGGCGGGCCTCCGTCCGCGTCATGGACGCCGCCGTCGCCAAGGCCTATGCCGGCAAGCGCAAGATCCACTGGCACGAAGTCCTCGCCGGCGAGAAGGCCTTCAACCAGACCGGCAGCTGGCTCCCCGACCAGACCATCGCCGACTTCCGCAAGTACCTCGTCGGCATCAAAGGCCCCCTCACCACCCCCGTCGGCGGCGGCATCCGCTCGCTCAACGTCGCCCTCCGCCAGATGCTCGACCTCTACGTCTGCCTCCGCCCCGTCCGCTACTTCAAGGGCGTGCCCAGCCCCGTCAAGCACCCTGAGAAGGTCGACATGGTCATCTTCCGCGAGAACACCGAGGACATCTACGCCGGAATCGAGTTCGAAGCCGGCACCGAGGACAACAAGAAGCTCCAGTCTCTGCTCCGCGACAACTTCCCCAAGATGTACGGCAAGATCCGCTTCCCGGAGACCTCCGGCCTGGGCATCAAGCCCGTCAGCCGCGAGGGCACCGAGCGGCTCGTCCGCGCCGCCCTGCAGTACGCCTCCTCCCAGGGCCGCAAGAGCGTCACGCTCGTCCACAAGGGCAACATCATGAAGTTCACCGAGGGCGCCTTCAACCAGTGGGGCTATGCCCTCGCCAAGAAGGAGTTCAACGCAGTTGATCTCGACGGCGGCCCCTGGCAGACCTTCACCACCCCCGCCGGCCAGAAAATCACCGTCAAGGACGCCATCGCCGACGCCTTCCTCCAGCAGATCCTCACCCGCCCCGAGGAGTACGACGTCATCGCCACCCTCAACCTCAACGGCGATTACATCTCCGACGCCCTCGCCGCTCAGGTGGGCGGTATCGGCATCGCCCCCGGCGGCAACATCAACTACGTCACCGGCCACGCCGTCTTTGAGGCCACCCATGGCACCGCCCCCAAGTACGCCAACAAAGACCAGGTCAACCCCGGCTCGGTCATCCTCTCCGGCGAGATGATGTTCCGCTACATGGGCTGGAACGAGGCCGCCGACCTGATCATCAAGGGCATGGACGGCGCCATCTCCGCCCGCACCGTCACCTACGACTTCGAGCGCCTCATGAAGCACGACGGCAAGCCCGTCAAGCTCCTCAAGTGCAGTGAGTTTGGCGGCGCCGTCATCAACGCCATGTAACCCCCGCCCGGCCGCTCAACCCGTTCGCCCCTTTCGCACCCGCCTCCCCCCGGCGGGTGTTTTCTTTTCCCATCGCCCCCATCTCGCAACCCCAATCACCACGGCCACTCCTCGTCGCAGTCTGTCATCACCGCCGCCCCCGCCCCCGGAACCCCCGCCATCGCGTTGCACCGCCGCCCGAACTTAACGCTCCACATTCGCTCCACACCGCGGCACACCTCCCCCGCCGCCGCCGCCTCAATCACCGCCACCGCGCACCCGCCAAACCCGCCCCCGGTCATCCTCGCCCCGATCACCCCCGGCTGCGCCCCCATCACCTCCACCAGCGCATCCAGTTCCGGACACGACACCCGATACACATCCGCCAGCGACCGGTGACTCCCCGCCATCGCCGCCCCGAGCGCTCCTCTCGCCCCCGCCTTGCCCGCCGCGATCCCCTCTATCGCCCGCTCCACCTCAGCCACCCGCGCCATCTCCCCCAGCACATGCTCCGCCGCGTCCCGCTGCTCACCACTCAACGCGCTCACCGCCCGCTCGCCATCCCCCGCGTCGTGCACCTCCCGCAGCGTTCGCGCCCCCAGCGTCTTCGCCGCCGCCTCACACGCCCTTCGCCTCGCCGCATACTGCCCATCGGCCAGCGCATGCCGCACCCCGCTGTCGGCGATCACAAACGCCAGTTCCTCCGGCCATGGCACGTAACTCACCTTCGGCAGCTCCCCGGCGCAGTCGATCCGCACCAGGTGCCCCGCCTTCCCGCACGCGCTGGCCACCGGGTCCATGAACCCGCACGGCACGCCCACGCTCGCCTGTTCAGCCCGCTGCGCCAGCATCGCCACCTTCACGCGGTCCTTGTGCGCCCGCATCTCGCCCGCCCCGCACATCGCCGCCAGCACCACCGCCACGTTGAGCGCCGCCGAGCTTGACAGCCCGCCCCCCATCGGCAACTCCGAAGCAATCGCCACATCGATCGACGTCGCCGTCGGCCCCGCCGCCGACAGCATCCCCGTTTCCTCGCTGGCCGACAGCGCCGCCCCCAGCACATAGTTCACCCACATCGGCACCGAGGGCTTCGGCGACAGCAGGTCCAGCACCTCCCCCTCAAACGCCATCCGCAGCGCCGTCCGCCCTCCGCCGGCATCCGCCCCACCGGTGCTCCACGCCCGCAGGCGACCCCGAATCCCCGGGCCCACCGCCACCGCCGTCCGCCGCCCGATCGCCGCCGGCAGCACCACCCCGCCGCAGTAATCCACGTGCTCGCCGATCACGTTCACCCGCCCGGGCGCCACCGCCACCGCATCCGGCCAGTGCCCCGTCTCCTCCCGCAGCATCTCCGCCGCCCGCATCGCGGTCGGCCAACTCGGAAGCCCCACGCCCTTCACGGCCCGCCCCCGGTCGTCCCGCCCACGCCGCCCACCGCCGCCGCACCCGCCGGCGTCGCCACCAGTTGCGTCAGCATCACCCCCAGTTGCACCAGCAGATACGCACCACCGCTCGCCGCCAGCACCACAGCCGCCGGCTCCGCTGCCAACCGGAACAGCCCCATCACGCACAGCCAGTACACCACCAGCCCCGCCAGCACGCTCAATGCCGGCCCCACAAACGGCACCCCGATCGGCACGCTCACCGCCAGCGCCGCCGCCGCCGTCGCCACCAGCAGCCGCGCCGTCGCCAGTTCCAGTTGACCCGCCGGCCGCCCCAGATACCTCGCCGCCACAAAGAACGCCGCCAGCCCCGTGCACGTGTGCAGCCCCACGCTGTACGCCACCAGCACCCCAAACCCGATCGCCCGCCACACCGTCGTCCCCTCAGGTCGACTCACCCCCGCCACAATCGCCGCCGCCAGCGTCAGCCCGGCGGCCGCCCACAGCAGCACCGTCAGCCCCGGCCACCCCGGCCGCGACAGCCCCGGCGCCTCCGCTGCCTTCTCCTTGGCCACCTCCACCCCCACCTCCGGCTTGAGCTTCCGCCCCGCCACCAGGCTGTACCCGCACCCCACGCACACCACCGCGTCCTCCGCCAACTCTTTCCCGCAGTTCGGGCACGTCTCCGGGCCCCTCGGTGCCAGCAGCGATTCGGCCTCAATCCGCCCCACCGCCTTGCCGCCGGCCGAACCGCCGGCCACTCCTCCGCCCACCGGCGGGTCCTGCGGCGCATCCGGGCTGATCTGATACGGCTCCGCCAACTGCCACCTCCGATCACCCCACGCTCAGCCTCGCGACATGGTCTTGCCCACCTTGGGCCGGCCGCCGAACAGGAAAAACTCCATCAACTCATGCCCGTGCGCAATATGCAGATCGGCCTCATTGCAGTTCACCTCGTCAAACGTCCCCGTCCGATGCGCCCGGATCCAGTTCCCCGCCATCGCAAACGGCGCCGGCGTCGCGTCATGCTTCCGCGTGCTCACCAGCGTGTAGTGGTCCGGCATGATCAGCAGCCGCCACCCCTCCGCCTTCGCGTCCCGCTCCGCGTCGCCAAAGCCCTTGAGTTTCTCCACCATCGGCCCCACCACCTTCGCGTCAATCTCTTCAATCGCCGCCACCTTCGTCTGCCAGTCCGCCTGGTGCGCCGCCTCGTCCGGGCTCTCCACATGGCAGCACACGATGTCAAACCGGTCCAGCGCCTCGCACGCCGCCCGCCCCTGCGCCGCATAGTCCGTGTCGTGGTAACTGGTGATCCCCGGCACGTTCAGCCGCTCCCACCCCATCAAGGCCGCAATCCCCGCCAACAGGTCCACCGCCGTGATCATCGCCCCCTTCAGGCCGAACCGCTCGCTGAACGCCGGCAGCGTCGGCCGCGACCCCTGCCCCCAGATCCACGCCATGTTCGCCGGCCGCTTCCCCGCCGCCCGCCGCTCCACATTCACCGGATGATCCGGCAGAAACTCCGCCGCCAGATCCATCAGCCGCACCAGCGCCTCCGCCCCCGCACGCCAGGCCCCGCCCGCCCGCGGCACGTTCGGCGCCCACGCCTGCCGCGGAATCTCATGCGGCGGCGTCGTCTGCAACTCCCCGTACTCCCGCCCCGTCCGATCCACCAGGATCGACCGGTAGCTCACCCCGTGCATCAGCGAGAACCCCGCCGCCAGCTCCGGCGCCTGCTCCCGCCACCACGCCAGCAGGTCACCCACCAGCCGCTTGGCCTCCCCATCGCTGATCGACCCCGCCGAGTGGTCCAGCATCAGCCCCGCATCCGGCGTCCCCTCCTCCCCAACCGTCACCAAATTCAGCCGGAAAATCGTGTCCCGCTCCCCCATCGGCACCCCCATCGCCGCCGCCTCCAGCGGCGCCCGCCCGGTGTGGTACCGCCGCGGGTCGTACCCCAGCAGCGACATCGTGCACACGTCTGACCCCGCCGCAAACCCCTCCGGCGTCGTCCGCGCCGTCCCCAGTCGCCCCGACCGCGCCACCGCGTCGATGTTCGGCGTCCGCGCCGCCTGCAAAGGCGTCTTCCCACCCAACTGCGGCAGCGGCAGATCCGCCGCTCCATCCGCGATGACTATGGCGTACTTCACGCCCGAAGGGTAGTGGCCGCCCGCCCCCGCTGTCACCCCGCCGCCGCCCCGCTTCGCTCAAATCACACCCGCCGCCGCTAACGCCGCCAGCAGCGCGTCGGTCATCGTGTCCACCGCCCGCCGAGCCATCGGGAAGATGACCCCGCTGGCGTTGAAGAAGATCACCACAAACAAAATCAACCCCAGGATCGCCCCGCTCTCCCCCGAGAACAGCCGCCGGAACCCCGGCGCGAACGTCGCCACGATCCGCCCCCCGTCAAACGGCGGAATCGGAATCATGTTCAGCACCGCCAGCACCACGTTCAGCATCGCCCCCGAAAAGAAGAACTGCGCCGCCGCGTCCGCCGCCGCCACGCCCCCCATCTTCTGCGAGAGCACCGCCGCCGCCACCTGCCCCGCGACGCACACCACCGCCAGCAGCACGTTCATCGCCGGCCCCGCCACCGCCACCAGCGCCTCGTCGTACTTCCGCGCCAGCCGAGACGGCGTCACCGGCATCGCCCCCCACGCGATCCCCACCGCCGCAAACAAAATCAGGCTCATCCACCCCATGTGCGTCACCGGGTTCCACGTCATGTGGCCCATCTCAATCGGCGTCCGGTCCCCGCACGCAATCGCCATCCAGCCGTGCGCCAGTTCGTGCATCACGATCGAGAAGATCACCCAGAACACCCACGCCAGCAGCATCGCCGGCCCCGCCGAGTTCAGCACATCGGTAACCCACCAGCCCATGCGTCAGTCCTCCATGAAACCCCGCCCCATCCATCGCCGACCAACCATACCACCCCGCCGGCAAACAAACAGGCCCCGGCTTCCCGCCAGGGCCTGTCGTTGTGTCTCAGTCATTCATCCGATCGCTCAGGCCTTCTTGGCCGCAGCCTTGGTCGCCGCGTCCACCGCCGTCTTGCAGATCTGATCGAACGTCGTCGGGTCCTGCACCGCGATCTCCGAGAGCATCTTGCGGTTCAGCAGCACACCGGCCAGCTTGCAGCCGTTCACGAACACGCTGTACCGCGTGCCCCGCATCCGGCAGGCCGCCGTCAGACGGGTGATCCACAGCGCCCGGTAGTCACGCTTGCGGTTGCGACGATCCCGATAAGCGTACAGACCGGCCGTGCGAACGGCGATCTTCGCCTTCCAGCGGTGCGTCGAGTTCTGACCGTGATAGCCCTTGGCCTGACGAAGCAGACGCTTGCGCTTCTGGTTGCGCGACGCGCCCTTGGTAATGCGTGGCATCAGCCACCTCCTTCAACCCACTGACCCGATTCGGGGCGACCGTCACCCGGTCGACTTCCTCACCCGTCGCGCCAGCTCCCCACCCCTATCACCCACCCCACTCACCCCCACCCCGGTTGTTCACTTCTTCCCGGCCGCTGCAGCCGCCTTGGCCGCCTGCATCGCCTTGCGCTTCGCCGGCGAGGGGCTGCGCTTCAGCGCCGCACGAGCCTGGTCCTTCCCGCGAAGCCGACGGAACAAGAGCGCTTCCAGGCCCTTGCTGTCGCTGGACCACAAGTAGCGGTCCTTCCGCAGACGCCGCAGCCGGCTCGGGCTCTTGCCCGACTTGAGGTGCTTGCTGTTCGCCGACTTGTGCTTCACCAAGCCCGTCTTGGTGATCCGCATCCGCTTCAGGAGACCCTTGTGGGGCTTGTTGCTGGCCATGGAAAACACTCCGATCTCGTGCTCGCTCCCCCGCTTCGCCGGCACGGCGTTCAGTGCAGGGCCAAGATGATAGACAAACAGGCCCCGTCCATCAAGCCCGACGAGGCCTCACCGTAACGATTGGATTTTATTAGGGATTCAGGAACACGTCAAACATCGACGTCGGACGCTCCGTGCCCCGCAGCGGATCCATCTCCGCGATCCCCAGCATCTGCCCCATCGCCCGCTCCACCGGCCGCGGCAGCCAGATGTTGTCCAGATTCCCGCCCGCCGTGCTCACCGCCGGACCTGTCACCCACACCGCCGCCCCATTCCCCAGCAGCAGGTTCTGCCCCCGCCCGCCATGATTCGCCGAATTGGCAAACGGGTTGATCCGCATCCCCCGCATTGCCACCGGCACCACCGGCGAGCGATCCCCGAACACCGGCAGCCCAGCCACCTGGCTCAGCGTCGGGCGATGATCCGCAAACATCGACCGGAACGAGAACGACACCTCGGTGATGCACCGGAAGTCGAACGTCCCCGGCCGCTCCGTTTCAAAGCACCCCGTCTGATTCCCCGGGCACGCCAGATTTTCCAGTTCCGTGTAGTTGTCCGTGTACAACTTGTAGTAGTGCTGCGAGTTGCTTTGCCCCGGAACGCCCACGCTCCACCACCGGGCCGCCGGACCCGCACTGAACGCCATCGGCAACGCGTCGCGGTTGTCCCCGCCATATTTCCCGAACGCCCCCGCGACCTGCCCCAGATTCGACACGCACGCCGCATGCCGTGCCTGCTCACGCAGCCCCGCAAACACCGGCACCAGCACCGACGTCCCCACCAGCAGCATCGCCGCCATTCCCACAAGATCCGTCAGCCGGAACGTCCGCGGACCAACCCGCCACCCGCCCTCATGCCGCACCGTCCGCACCACCGGCTGCGCCGCCGTCAACGCCACCCGCCCCAGCGTTGACTTCACCAGTTGCTCCCGCCCCGCCGTGTCCCGCTCCCCGCCCTCACCCAGTGTCCGCAGAACGCCCAACTGCTCCTCCGCCCGCTCCCGAAGAGCCGACGGCACCCGCCTCAGGTCCAGTTCATTGGCGATCAGCGACTCCAGCGCATCCTCGTCCAGAGGATCCGCAAAGCCCATGTCGCAGTCGCTCGCCTCCACCCTCGCCAAAGTCGCGGCCACCAGCGCCGCCGTCGCTTCCGCATCCAGCGAACCCGGCTGCGTGTGCAGGCACTCCAGCACCCGCAGCACCCCCTCGGCCTCCGCACGCTCCGCTTCGGCCACCCGGCCCGCGTCCCACCCGTTCGCCGCCAGTGCGTCCACCGCACGCTGCGTCGAGGCAGTCAGACCAGCCCCATCCAACGCCTGCATGTCATTCGCACCGTTCAACCGCGATTCCTCCCAGGCTCGCCCCGCCCCTTGGTCTCATCCCCGCCGACCCCATCCTCACCCTTCCGGTCCCTGGTGTGCTGCCGCCCCACGTCCTGCCACTGCCTGGCAAACGCCGCCACCGCGGCATGCAGCCGGCTCTTCACCGTGCCCAGCGGAATGTCCAGCGCGTCGGCAATCTGCCCGTAACTCATCCGCTGGAAATACGCCATCAGCAACACCTCACGCAGCATCAGCGGCATCCGACTCACCGCCCGTTGCACGGCTTCATCCCGCTCGTTCTCGCCCAGTTGCTCCACCGGCAACGCATCGCCGGCGGACAGAAGATCGACGTAGGTCGCCCCGTCATCGCCCGCCCCCCCTCGAATCGGAGAGGACAGGTCCAGCGCCTTGCGTCGCTGGTTTCTACGCATCAAGTCCCGGGCTTTGTTCGCTGCGATTGTAAAAAGCCACGGTTCAAACCGCCGGTTCGTGTCAAACACCCCCGCCGACAGGTGAACCTGCACGAACGTTTCCTGAAACACGTCCTCCGCCGCCGCCCGGTCGCCCAATAACCGAATCAGGAACCGCATCAGCGCATCATGGTGCCGACGCACCAGCGCCTCCATCGCGCCCACGTCCCCCGTGCGATAGGCCTCAATCAGTTGCGGATCCGTTCGTGCGTCCACGTGAGCGTCCAAAGTTGCCGTCCCCCCGGCGCCCGGCGGCGCCGCCAAGTCCGAGAATAGAACGTCGGCCGGCGCCTCAGCCCACCACGTCCGTCCCGATGTCCCCCCGCCACACCTTCCCGGCGAAGTGGATCCGCTCCGCCGCCGCGTACGCACGCCGCCGAGCCTCCTCGCGGTCCCCACCCGCCGCCGTCACCGCCAGCACCCGCCCGCCATTGGTCACGATCTCCCCCCGCTCGTTCCGCTTCGTCCCCGCGTGGAACACCACCACACCCTCCACCTTCCCCGCCTCCTCCAGACCGGTGATCACATCCCCCTTCCGCGGATTGTCCGGATACCCCGACGCCGCCAGAATCACCGTCACCGCCGCGCCGGGCACAGCCCCCTCCGCCACCGGCTCCGGCACGTACTTGTCCAGCTTCCGCTCCGCCGCCGCCAGCAGCAACGGCAGAATGTCCCCCGCAAACCGCACCATCAGCACCTGACACTCCGGGTCCCCGAACCGCGTGTTGTACTCCAGCACCTTCGGCCCCGAGGGCGTCAGCATCAGCCCCGCATACACCACCCCGCGATAGTCGATCCCCTCCCGCCCCACCACGTCCACCGTCGGCAGCAGCACCTCCCGCTCCACCTTCGCCGCCGTCGCCGCATCCAGCGCCGGCGTCGGGCACAACGCACCCATGCCCCCGGTGTTCGGCCCCTTGGCCCCCTCGCCCAGCCGCTTGTGGTCCTGGCACGGGTCCAGAATCACAATGCTCCGCCCGTCGGTCACCGCAAACACCGACACCTCACGCCCCCGCAGCCGCTCCTCAATCACCACCGCCCGCCCCGCCTCCCCGAACTCCCGCCGCACCATGATGCGGTTGATCGCGTCCATCGCCTCCGCCAGGTTCGCCGGCAGAAACACCCCCTTCCCCTTGGCCAGCCCCGCAGCCTTGATCACCGGCAGATCCGCCCGCGCCTGCGTGTACAAACCCGCAGCCTCGCGGCTCTTGTCCACCTGCTGCTGCAGCCACATCCGCCGCTGCTGCGAGTCGGTGTACGCGCTCGCCCCCGCCATCAGCTTGTCAAACGCCAGATCCCCACGCACCCGCGACTCCACGTACCCCTTGGCCGCCTCCGCGTCGGTGAACGTCCGCGCCTCACCGGTCGGAATCGCCGCCGCCCGCATCATCTCCTTCGCCCACGCCTTGTCCGCCTCCAGCATCGCCCCCGCCCGCGTCGGCCCGAACACCGCCGGCACGTACTTCTCCGTCCCATACGGCTCCGCCAGCGCATCCACCAGCCCCGCCGCCAGCGGATCCTCCGGCCCCACCACCACCAGCCGGATCTGCTGCCGGGCGCAATACTGCCGCAACTGAAAACTGTCCTTGGGGTTGATCGGCACGTCCGACGGCACCGGCTGCGCCAGCGCCGCGATCCCCGGGTTGTCGCACCCGGTCGCATACAGCGTCCCCAGCCTGGGTGACTGGCTGATCTTCCACGCCAGCGCGTGCTCCCGCCCGCCCGACCCGATCAGCAGAACGTTGATCCGCCCGACGTCCTGTCCGCCGGCGTGTGATGCTGTGCTCATGCGTCTGTCCGAACCTCGCAACCTGCCCGAGAGAAGCCCCCCTCAGAACTCAACCGCTCACGCCCGCCCCCACACCCCAGCCGCCTCACTGCGCCTCGTCCACCGCCCTGAACGAGCCCTTCTTGGCCTCCTGCTCCACATAGGCCCGGAACTCGGTCATCTTGTAACTCACAAAGCAAAACACATGATGCAGCGTGACCCATTCCAGGTCCGCCTCGTCCTTGGGAACGTCCTTGCGCAGTCGATCCAGTTCCGCCAGCAGCGTCTCAGCCTTCATGCCCGAACCGTAGCCGCCGATGCCCCCCGTCCGCCGATCGCCCGCACCCACCCGGCCCCGCACGCCCCCGCAAACAACACCACCTGCACCAGCACAATGCTCGGCCCCACCGGCCAGTCCGCCTCGAACGCCACCACAAACCCCGCCAGCACCCCCGCCGCCCCCACCACCAGCGACCACCCCACCACGCTCCACAACCGGCTCGACAGCCGCAGCGCCGTCGCCCCCGGCAACACCAAGAGCGCCGACGCCAGCACCACCCCCGCCACCTTCATGCTTGTCACCACCACCAGCCCCAGCACCACCATCAACCCCCCGCGCACCAAGCCCACCGGAACCCCGAACGCCCGCGCCGTCTGCTCATCAGTCGCCCAGAACAGCAGCGGCCGCCGCCCCGCCCACAACCCCAGCACCACCCCCCCCCCCCCACCCCCCCCGACCCCCCCCCCCACCCCACCCCCCCCCACCCCCCCCCCCCCCCAACCCCCCCCACCCCCCCCACCCCCCCCCCCCACCACCCCCA
>Ga0315900_10003294_pt1 | contig 23764 bp, 17 predicted proteins | sample LakEriMetagenome_FD_203521 | JGI IMG/M metagenome (GOLD analysis project Ga0315900, IMG submission 203521) | Freshwater fungal communities from buoy surface, Lake Erie, Ohio, United States - Buoy 12 MA114 | ecosystem: Environmental > Aquatic > Freshwater > Lake > Lake biofilm | place: USA: Lake... | reverse complement strand
GCCTCCTCGGCCACTGCAAGAAGGGCTGCTGATCACCCGGCGGCCGGCCTCGGGCCGGCCGTCTGACGCGTGAACAAACGGCGGCGGGTCGGGCGAACAGGGTCGCCCGGCCCGCCGTGTCGTTTTTCACGGATTTCTCACGGGCGGCTCATCGGGATCTCACCCGGCCCAGGCAGACTTCCGGCCGATCCAACGTGCTGGATCCCCTGCCTTCTTCCCCCGCCCGGAGAACTCCCATGACAAGCCGACCGACTTCCGTCGCCAAAGCAACGCCGCCCGCGGCAGCTCAACAGGCCGTCCGCGAAGTCGTGGGCATGCGGAAATGGCTGCGGCTCACCGCCCGCAAGCACTCGTCCGCCAAACAGTCGAACAACGACGCCGCCCAGGCCGCAGCCGACGCCCTGGCTTCGATGCTCAAGGACAGCCGCAAACTCGGCTGAACCGCGGCGCGGACCAGTTCCTCATCAAAAACTCATGATTCGCTGATCGTTCCCTCATACGTTTTTCCCACCCTGACATGGCCGCTCCGGAGCGTTCCGGGGTTGCGATTCGGGGAATCTTCAACAGGAACCTTTTCGTCATGTGCCTTCATCGTTCCCAGACCTCTGCTCGGCGTGGCTTCACGCTCGTCGAGCTCCTCGTCGTCATCGCCATCATCGGCTTGCTGGTGGCGATCCTGCTTCCGGCCCTGTCGTCGGCGCGGAGTTCCGCCCAGGCGGCGGGCAGCGGTTCCAATCTCGGCTCGTTCGGCCGTGGCTTCATGATCTTCGCCACGGAAGACAAGAGCGGCCGGCTGTGCACCGGTGCGTTCGACCACAATCGTGACGGCGACTCGCGGAAGATCGGCTGGGTGGCGGACCTGTTGAAGATCAAGGTCTCGAATCCCGGCAAGGCTCTCGATCCGGCCAACCCGTCGCAGGTCAACGAGAAGGTGGCCGACTACATCGGCGCCACCGGAGTCTCGAGTGCCAACGGCCAGCGTTGGGGCGGAAAGGCCAAGACGGCGTCCAACGTGTTCTTCGGCGGTGAAAACGGCCCCTCCGACTTCCGGGGCGCCGCTAGCACGGCTCCCAAGCGGTTCAAGCTCTGGGAGGATGGCCTGAACACCAACTACGCCACCACCTGGCACTTCAGCCGCGGTGACGTGATTTCTTCCGGCACCACCGGTGCGACGTTTTCGTCCAACGCCGACGCTGTGGCGACGGATCCGGGCAAGTGCCCGCTCGACGGCGATGGTCCGCTCTCCGAGAAGAAGATCATCGGCGGTGCGGCCAGCCGCGATCGGATCGCCCTCATGGGTCCGTCGCGAAACGGTGACGCGGCCGACGCCGACGTCGATGCCACCATGCTGACGAAGTTCAACGAGTTCTTCGGGTCCGACCAGAAGATCGTGTCCACCGGTGGGTTCCTCGTCGAGTCGTTCACCGATGGCATGAATTGCAAGCTGCCGGTGGCGATCGGCGGGGCGACGACTGGTTCGACGGGCAATTCCGACGGCGAGTGGATCCACGAGTTCAACGACATCGTGCCGATCCACAACGGCCGCAAGAACGAGGCCGGCCTGATCGCCGGCGGCTATGCCCAGGTGCTGTTCGCCGACGGCCACGTGGCCAAGATCCAGGACGAGGGCGGGTACTCGGCCACCGAGACGGACGCCACCGCCAAGGGCGAGGCCGACGGCTGGCTCGGGGCCTACAAGTCCAATCCGACCGGCAGCCTGATCGGTGGTTCTTACACCATCAATAAGGGCGGCTACGACGAGATCCGGGAGACGATGTGGTGCCGGCAAATTGGCAACGCCGGCGGCGGTGCCGGTGGCGGTGCCTTCGAGCAGTGATGAACCTTCGCACTGGGCCCTCCGGCCTCGTCGAATCGTCGTGATCACGCTGCGGCCGCCTTCGGGCGGCCGCAGCCTTTTCCGCCCCCTCTCTGCCAGGCACCCGATGCTATGCTCGCGACAGGGCTGGGAGCCGGTCGGTTCCCATCTGTGCCATCCTCCATTTCGCCGCCCATGAGCACCCTCACCCTCCCCGCCCGCCAGCACGAGAAGCCCACGCCAGGCCACGCCCCCCAGCCTCCAGTCTCGCCAGCCACGGCGGCGCCCACGCTTGGCCTGGGGCTGCGAATCCAGGTCGTGGCCACGCTCGTCGGCGGCACGCTCCTCGTATGCGCCGTCGCCGCCGGCTGGCTGTGGGAGCAGCCGTTCTTTGCGGCCGTGCCCGCCCTCGCCGCGGTCCTGCTCCTCGGGGCGCCGCTGGTAGCCGCCGCCGCCGCGGACCTGCTTCGCGGTCAAGCCGGCATGCACGCGCTCGTGGCCCTGGCCGTGATCGGCGCCACGTCCACCGGCCAATACCTGGAGGCGGCGGCAGTCGCGTTCTTCATGACCGTGTCGTCGCTCATCGAGCGTCGCACGGCCGCCGGCGCGGAGGCCAGCATCGAGTCGCTGATCCGTCTGGCGCCGACCAAGGCCAGCCGGGTCGTCACCACCGGGGCGGCCGAGCAGGCCGAGGAAACGATCGAGGCCACGGCGCTGCGGCCGGGGCATGTCGTCCGCATCCGGCCGGGGGAGACGATTCCCGCCGACGGCCGCGTGATCCGCGGGGCGAGCACCGTCAATCAGGCGAGCGTGACGGGCGAGTCGGTGCCCGCGGAGAAGGCCCTCGGCGACGACGTGTTCGGGGGCACGATCAACCTCACCGGCGTCATCGACGTGGAGGTGACCAAGGCCGGGGCCGACACGCTGCTCGGCCGCGTCAAGGATCTGATCCTCGAGGCCGAGCGGACCCGCACCCCGATCATGCGGCTCGTCGACCAGTACGCGACCTGGTACACGCCCACGATCCTCATGATCGTCGGCGTGGTGCTGTTCTTCGCCCTCAAGAACCAGCCCGACACGGCCTTCAACCGCGCGATCGCCATGCTCGTCATCGCCTGCCCCAGCGCCCTCATCCTGGCCACGCCCACGGCGATGGTGGCCGGCCTGTCGGCCGCCGCCCGCCTCGGGGTGCTGATCAAGAGCGTGGCCACGCTCGAGGCCGCGCGGGGCATTTCGGCGATCGTGTTCGACAAGACCGGCACCGTCACGACCGGCGTCCTGGCCGTCACGCGGCTGGCACCGGCCGAGGGCGTGGATGCCGCCGCGCTGCTGGCCGCCGCCGCGGCCGCCGAACAGGGCTCTCGCCATCCGGTGGCCCGGGCCGTGATCGACATGGCGCGGCGGGCCCGCGTCCCCCTCGAACCGCCCGATGCCTTCGAGGAAGTGGCCGGCCGCGGCGTCGTCGCCCGCTGGCACGACGGCCGCGTCGTCGCGGTCGGGCGGGCATCATGGCTGGCCGACGGCCCCTTGCTCGGCCCGGCCGTCGATCGCGAGCGGCTCGAGGCGGTGCAATCTTCGTCGGAGGCCGAGGGCCTGTCGGTGCTGCACGTCGTCCGCGACGGGATCTGGCTCGGCTGGATCGGCCTCGAGGACAACGCCCGGCCCGAGGCCGCCGGCGCCATCGACCGGCTCCGCGGCATGGGCATCGCGCGGCTGGTGCTGCTGACCGGCGACCGCACGAGCGTGGCCCGCCGGGTGGCCGGACAGATGCACTTCGAGGAGTTCAAGGCGGAGGTGCTGCCGCACGAAAAGCTGGAAATGGTCGATGCCCTGAAGGGGGCCGGGCATCGCGTGGCGGTGATCGGCGACGGCGTCAACGACGCCCCGGCCCTGGCTGCGGGCGACGTGTCGATCGCCATGGGCGCGGCTGGCAGCGACGTCGCCATCCATTCCGCGAGCATCGCCCTGCTCAACAGCAACCTCTCGCGGATTCCGTTCCTCGTCGATCTCTCCCGCCGCACGATCGCCGTGATCCGGCAGAACATGGCCGTCGGCGGCCTGTTCATCGTCGTCTTCATGGCGCTGGCCGGGGCCGGGCTGGTGTCGCCCGTGCTGGCGGCGGCGCTGCACGTCGTCAGCGGCCTGGTGGTCGTGTTCAACTCGGCGCGGCTCGTGCGCTGCGGCGAGGAGATCGAGCAGGCCGAGGCCGGTCAGTCAGCCCACGTCGCGTGACTGAAACAGCGCCACGGCGACCGCCAGGGCGGCGGCCGCCAGGCAGGTCGCGTACAGCGTGAGCTGGCCGAGGTGCCAGACCGGGATCTCATGCCCGGCCGTGAGGGCATCGGCGGGCCAGAAGAACTGCAGGTTGGGCACCACCGCCGCCAGCAGCCCGCGGAGCCCCGATCCGGCGAGCGTCATCGACAGGAAATATTCGCCGACCAGCCCGATGAGAAAGAACCCGCAGCACACCAGAAGCGTCGGCAGCCGGCCGAGCCGCGTCGAGGCGGCGATGGCCACCGCCGTCAGCACGAGCACCGCCTCGAAAACCATCGCCAGACCGATGGCGAGCTGGGGATTCCAGTCCGCGGCCGGGTGCTGCAGCCGCCAATCGCGGCCCACGCACGACACGATGCCCCAGGCGATTGTGGCACAGACGCCCGCCACGATCGCGAACGTGGAGGGAAACGGCCGGCGGTAGAGGTAGTTGGCCAGGCCCGACACCGCCAGGGCCACACCACCGGCGAGGATGCCGCAGGTGAGGACGACCGGGTCGTAGGTGTCCTCCACGCGAACGGTGGTCTGCACACGGTGCCGCACCGTGAGCAGGAACACCACCGCCAGCAGCCAGTAGGCCGTGGCGATCGCCCCCGCCACGCCGCCAAACTTGCCCACCACCACGGCCCACCGTGGCACGGGCTTGCTGACGACGGTCACCACCGTCTTGTTCTCGATCTCACGGGACAGGATGCTGGTGGCGGTGAACGCGGCCATGAGCATCCCGGTGAGGAACAGCGTGCTCAGGCCGAGGTCGACGAGCAGTTTGTTGTCGTCCTCGAGGGTGTAGGCGGCGATGTTGACGTTCAGCACCAGAGCCACGACCGCCCCGCAGATGAGCACCGCGTGGACCGGCTGGCGGATGGCCTCGAGAAACGCGTTGCGGGCGATGGACAAAAGCACCATGCCCGCGATCCTAACCGGAGGATTTGTGAAAATCGCGTGAGGCCGTGCGGCGCGGGATGCCGCCGCCTAAAATCGTTGCAGTTACCAGCCCGGTTCGGCGCCCGGCACCGGCCACCGCAGCGATGACGAAGATCTCCATACCTGTTTTTCCCGCCACCGATCCGCGGATCGCGAGCCGGGCCGCCACGGCGGCGACGGTCGGGCTGGCCGTGAACTTCGTCCTCCTGCTCGCCCTCGGCCTCACGGCCCTGTGGACGGAAAGCCGGGCGGTGTCCGCCGCCACCTGGCACACGGCGTGCGGCCTGCCGATCTGGCTGGTGCTCGTGCTCCTCTACCAGCAGCACGAGCGGGAACGCCGCGATCGCCTGGCAGCGGAACAGTTGGCCGCCGAGCCATCGGCCGCCGCGACCATCTTCGCGGGCCTCACCGACGACCTCGATGCAGCCCGGCTGCGGCTCGACCGCATCTACCGCTTTGGCCTTCCGCTCGTGAGTCTGACGGTCGCCGTGGCGCTCCTCGTGGCGGGCGGCGCATTGCTCTGGTCCCACGCCCAGGCGGCCGCCGCCGCGGCGGGGCCGCCCGCCGCGCTCGCGGCCCGGGCCAATCCGGTGGCGGTGATGTTCGTGCTCGCCGGCGCGGCGTTCGTGGCCTTCGTGTCCGGCCGGTGGCTGGCCGGCTATGCGCGGCAGCGGGAGTGGCGGCTCCTGCGGGGCGGGGCCAGCTATCTGATGAGCTGCTTCGTCGTGGCAGCGGTGCTGTTCGCTGGCGCGGCGACGCTCGCAGTCTCGGGGGACGACCGTTTTTTCGGCTGGCTGGCCGTGGTGATCCCGGCCCTGATGATCGTGGTCGGCGTCGAGATCCTGGCCACGGCCCTCCTCGAGTCCTATCGGCCGCGGGTGCCCGGGGAAATCCCCCGGCCGGCATTCGACAGCCGGATGCTCGGCCTGCTCACGGCGCCGGGCTCCCTGGGCAACGTGCTGGCCGACCTGATCACGTACCAGTTCGGGGTCGAAGTTTCGGGCAGCTGGCTGTACCGGCTGCTCGGCACCGCGGTGACGCCGCTCACGCTCCTGGCCGCCGGCGTGCTGGCGGCCTTGAGCTGCGTCGTCATCGTCGCCCCGGACGAGCGGGCCGTGATCCTGCGGGGCGGCGCCCTGGCGGGTGAGCCGCGGCCGCCGGGCATGCACTTCAAACTTCCCTGGCCGATCGAGCGGGCGGAGATGCACCGCGTCGGCCAGGTGCACCAGATCGCGATCACGAGCGATTTGAGCGGCGCGGTGCACCAGGGTGAAGCCATTCTCTGGACCACCGACGTCGACTCGGCGACCGCCGCCGCCCAGGAGAACTTTCTGGCGCCGCCCGGGGCGAGCGAGGCAGCCGGTGGCCTGGCGCTGGTGTCGGCCGAGGTGATCGTGCAGTACGTCGTCCGCGACCTCGAGGACTTTCTGCTCGCCGCCGCCGAACCGCAGCGGGTGTTGACGGTGGCCGCGCAACGGGAGGTGTCGCGGTTCTTCGCCACGCATGACATCGACACCCTGCTGGGCGAGGGCCGGACCGCCGGCGGACCGGCCCTGCGGCTGGCAATCCAGGAGCAGGCTGACGGCATGCGGCTGGGCGTCGATGTCGTGGGCGTGGCGATCACGGCGGTCCACCCGCCGGTGGGCCGCGTGTCGCGGGCGTTTCACGCCCAGATCGGCGCCGTGCAGGACCGCGAAACGCTGATTCACAAGGCCCGCCGCGAGTCGGTCGAGCAGCTGGCGAGCGTCTCCGGATCGGTCGCCCTGAGCCAGCAGATCGACGCCGAGATTCGTGGCCTGGAATCCCTCCGCGGCCCGGAGCGGGCCGCCGCCGAGGCCCGGATCGACGCCCTGCTGAGCACGGCCCGCGGCGCGGCGGCGGAGCGGCTGCACGCCGCCCGGGCCTATCGCTGGAGCCGCTCGGTCCGCGAACGGGCCGAGCACGACCGGTTCGCCGGCGAGCTGCTGGCGTTTGCGGCGTCCCCCCAGTACTACCAGGCGCGGCGGTTTCTCGAGGTCCTGGGCAAGGGGCTGGCCAGCCGCCGCAAGTTCGTGATCGCCGGCGACGCCGGCGACACCCCCATCTTCCGCATGGACTTCAGCGACCCGGCATCGGCGATCGATTCGCTGCTCACCGAATAGAACCCGCACTCCCCATGAAGAACTCGTTTCTCGTCCTCGTCGGGCTCGCGCTCGTCAGCGTGATGCTCTCGCACATGTTCCTCTACCAGGTCCGCTACGACCAGGTCGCGGTGCGGACCACCTTCGACAAGGCCGACGAGTCCAGCGTCCAGGGCGACCCGGGGCTCAAGTGGCGCTGGCCGTGGCCGATCAACAAGGTCACGCTCTACCCGCGTCGCCTCCAGCTGCTCGAGGACAAGATCGAGGAGCTGCAAACGGCCGACGGCAAGAGCGTGATCGTCCGCACCTATCTCACCTGGCGGATCGTCGATCCGTACAAGTTCTACGTCAAGCTCAAGGAGCCGTCCGAGGCGGCCAAGCAGCTCTCGTCCCGGCTCCGCGAGGTCCGTGGTCTGATCAGCCGCTACCGCTTCGACGAGCTCGTCAACGTCGATGCGGGCAAGTTGAAACTGGCGACGATCGAGCGGGATGCCCAGGCGATGCTCGGGGCCGCGCTCGAGGAGGCCGGCTACGGGATTCGCGTGGAGAGCGTCGGCCTGCACAAGATCATCCTCCCGGAGTCGACCACGGCGAAGGTCTTCGACACGATGATCGCGGCCCGGGAACGGCTCGCCGAGAACGCACTCCAGGAGGGGCAGGCCCAGGCCTCGGCCATCAAGAGCGAGGCAGCCAGCGCCCGCGACCGCATCCTGGCCTTCGCGGAGCGCCGGGCGCAGGCCATCCGGGCCGAGGGGGATCGCGAGGCCTCGACCCAGTTCCAGAGCTTCGCCAAGAACGAGGAGTTTGCCATCTTCCTGCGGAAGGTCGCGGCCCTGGAAAAGATGCTCGACCACAACACCACCTTCGTGCTCTCGGCCGACAGTCTCGGCATTCTCGATTGGTTCAACCGCAGTCCGGGCGGCACGGCGGCCCCGCGGCCGACGCCCGCTCCGGACCGCGGCCGGTGAGCGACGGACGACACTCATGACTGACCCTGCCCAACTCGCAACCGCATCGTCCGCCGCGGCCCCGCCCGCGGTGGACCCGGCGCAGCAGTCGCTCGCCGAGGCCCTCCGCGTCAGCTTCGGCATCCTCCGGGTCGCCATGGTGGCCCTGCTGGTGGCCTATGCCTTCAGCGGCCTGTTCAGTGTCGGATCGAACGAGGTGGCGCTGCGGCTGCGGTTCGGCGACTATGTCGGCGATGCCACCGGCCGGGTCCTCGAGCGGGGCACGTATCTCGCGGCCCCGTTCCCCATCGAGGAGGTGGTGAAGGTCGACACCCGCCCGGTGACGCTGGTCCTCGACAAGGAGTTCTGGTTCGAGACCACGGCCCAGGAGCGGACGATGAGCCGCGGGCAGATGCAGGGGCTCAAGGCCGCGCCGCTCAACCCGCTCCGCGACGGCTCGCTGATCACGGGCGATTCGAGCATCGCCCACGCGCAGTGGACGCTCACCTGGCGGGTCGCCGATCCGGTCGCCTACCTGACGAATGTCGGCAGCCGGCAGCTGGCCGCGGCCATTGTCCGGCTGGTGGCCCAGCAGGGGATCGTGCACATGGCGGCCCAGCTCGCCGCCGACGACCTGCTCCGCGGCATCGTCGACCGGGACGTCGCCCTGGGGGCGATGCAGCGCAGGCTCGATGACATGCGGACAGGGATCGTCGTCGAGCAACTGGTCCTCGACAAAGTCTCCGCCCCGATGCGGGTGGCCGGGAGTTTCGACAAGGTGACGACGGCGGAAAGCGAGCGGGCGGGGCAGATCGTGGCCGCCGAGCAGGAGCGGTCGCGGATCCTCGCCGAGACCGCCGGCGAGGCGAGCGGGCCGCTCTTGGCGCTGGTCACGGCGTTCGAGCAGGCGGCGGAGCGCGGCGACACCGCCGCCGCGCGGACGGCCGACGAGCGGATCGCCGCGGCCCTCGAGGCCCTGGCGGTCGACGGCGTGCCGATCGGCGGCGAGGCGGCCCGGCGGCTCAATACGGCACGGGCCTATCGCACGCAGATCGTCGAGCAGGTGGCGGGCGAGGCGACGGCCTTCGAGCAGCTGCTCCCGCAGTTCGAGCAGAGCCCACGGCTCGTGCTCTCCCGGCTGTGGGAGGATGCCCGGGAACGGATCCTCACCGGCGGCGACGTGGAAACCTTTTATACGGTGCCGGGCCGGATCGAACTCGAACTCGCCCGCGACCCGGCCCTGCAGCAACAGCGGCAGAAAGACCAGTTGCGGCAGCGACGCCGGGAACAGAAGGCACAGTAGGGCGGCTCGGCGACGGCCCGCCGGGGCCGAAGGGGCGGAAGTGGTGACCATGGACGGGAATGGCGGCGCGGTCGACATCGCCTGCATCGGCGTCACGAAGACGTTTCGTGATTTCTGGATGCGGCCTCGGGTCCGCGCCGTCGAGGGTGTGGATCTGGAGGTCCGCCGCGGCGAGGTCTTCGGCCTGCTCGGCCCGAACGGCTCGGGCAAGAGCACGACGATCAAGATGCTCCTCGGCCTGCTGCAGCCGACCCGGGGACGGATCGCCATCCTCGGCAAGCGGCCCAAAGACGTGGAGACGAAGCGGCGGGTCGGCTACCTGCCCGAGGAGTCGTATCTGTACCGCTTCCTCACCGGGCGGGAGACGCTCGACTACTACGGCCGCCTGTTCCGCCTCGACCGCCGTGCCCGCCGCGAGCGGATCGACATGCTGCTGGAGATGGTCGGCCTGGCGGCCGTGCAGGATCGGCCTGTCGGCGAATACTCCAAGGGCATGCAGCGGCGGATCGGCCTCGCCCAGAGCCTGATCAACGACCCGCAGCTGCTGATCCTCGACGAGCCCACCAGCGGCATGGACCCGGTGGGCGCGCACCAGATCAAGGAGTTGATCGCCACCCTCGCGCGGCGGGGCAAGACCGTGCTCCTGTGCTCCCACCTGCTGGGCGACGTGGAGGATCTCTGCGACCGCGTGGCGATCATGTACGGCGGGATGATCCGCGCCGCCGGCACGTGCGCGGAACTGCTCACCCGCCGCCAGGCCACGATCCTCGAGGCCCCGACGCTGCCGCCGGCGGTCCTCGACGAGGTGCGCGGGGTGCTGGCTCGGCACGACATCAGCCTGACCCGCGTCGATCACCCGCGCCGCTCGCTGGAGAGCCTGTTCCTCGAGATCGTGGCCACGGCCCGCGCCGAGGGCGTGGGGACCGCGGGGGCCGGAGCGGGCGGACCGGTGGCCGAATTCCTCGGTGGCGATCCGGCCCATGACGGGGCCGCCGGGCAGGCTGCTGCCGGTGCTGATGCGGTCGATGCGTCGCTGCTGGAGAGCCTGACCCGCCGCTAGCGGCCGACCACCGCCGAGCCATGCCTGCCATGACCGAACTCGTGACCAACCTCGCGCCAGCCTCGACGTCCTCGACCCGCGCCGCCTGGCGACAGCCCCTGCCGCTGGCAGTCACAGCCGCCATGATCGGCGCGGCCGGCCTGTGGCTGGCCGGCTGGCCGCTGGCCGCGACGGCCATCGGCGGCGCCGCCGGACTGGCGGTGGCGTTCGTCGCGGGGCTGCGGCTCCTGCGCTGGGCGCTCGGTGGCGGGAACGAGGTCAGCGGCGTGGCCGGGGCCGTTGTCGATGAGGCGCTCGGCAGTCGGATGCCGGTGATCTTCATGGTCCTGCTCGCCGTCGGCCTGCCGATCCTGCCCCTCGTGCTCGATGCGACCGAACGGCTCGAGTATCGGCTGCAATTTTTCCTCACCTGGTCCCTGTCGGCGGCCGCGTTCCTGCTCGCCATGGTGACCATCGTGCTCGCCTGCGGCAGCGTGTGCGGCGACATCGACAGCCAGCGGATCCACATGACGCTCTCCAAGCCGGTCGAGCGCTGGCAGTATCTGCTCGGCAAGTGGCTGGGCATCGTGCTCCTCGACGGTGTCCTGCTGGCCATCATCGGCGCCGGCATTCTCCTCGGCGCCCGGGCCCTCGGCCGGCTGCCGACGGTCGACGCCGCCGACCGCCGCGCCGTGGACGAGCAGGTGTTCACGGCCCGCTCCAGCGTGCGGCCGGAGCATCCCGAGGCGGCGGCCTTCGAGGCGGCGATCGCCGCCCAGGTGGAGCAGATCCGCCAGGACGAGCCGGCCGCCTTCGCAGCCGATCCGGCCGGCGTCGGCCGTCGCATCCGCTCCGAGCGGGTGCTCGAATGGCACACGATCACCGCCGACGTGGTTTCGAGCTTCCTGTTCACGGGCCTCGACCGGGAGCGGCTCGCTGCCGACGTCATCCAGCTGCGGCTCAAGCCCTTCGCCGACAACGTCGGAGTCGATCGGGCCGAGGTGCGGTTCGCCCTGTGGCTCAACGGCCGTCCGTTCCCTCCGATCCGCGATGGCCGGCACGAGGAGTTCGTCCTCCCCAGCCTCATGTTCCACACCATCGACCTGCCCGCGTCGGCGATCGACTCATCCGGTGCGCTGCGGGTGACGATCGCCAACCGCAACCTCGTGCCGCCCGGTGAGACACAGCCGACGAACATCGCCTTTTCGCCGGGCAAGGGCCTGGAGATCCTCTACCGCAGCGGCAGCTTCACCGGAAATTTTCTCCGCGGGCTGCTCGTCGGCTGGGCGAAGCTGGCGATGCTGGCGGCGGCCGCCCTGGCCGCGGCCAGTTGCCTGGCGTTCCCGACCGCCGTGCTTGCCAGCCTGATGGTCTACGTCTCGGCCGTCGCCAAGGGCTTCCTCGCCAACGCCATCGACATCTACACCGGCACAGACGGTGGCCAGGCGACCCTGGCGTCGATGGTCCGCCTGCGGATGGGACTGCTCCTCGAGCGGATCAATCGCTTCGAGTGGTGGGAGGCCACCAAGACGCTCACCTCGTGGGCCGCCGAGGGTTTTCTCGCTCTCGTGCCCTCGTTCGGCACGCACGACGGAATCACCGAGGTCGCCACGGGCCGCCTCCTCCCGGTCGCGCAGGCCTGCGGCTCGGCCGGCATCCTCGGCATCGCCTACCCGCTCGCCCTGGTGGCGCTGGGCTGGGCGCTGCTGGAGCGACGTGACCTGGTCAACGTGTCCGGATCCTGACCGCCCGGTGGAGACGTGAACGTGAACGCCGACCGTGTCACTCTCCTGTTCGCCGGCCTCGTCGCGGTCGGCTGCACGATCGCCGCCGGAGGACTGGCGGCGAGCATCCAACGGCAACGCCAGGAGCTCGAGCTCGTGGTCTCCGCGCCGGGCACGACGGGCATGCCGCCCGAGGTGGCCGTAGCCACGGCGGCCCTGGGCACGTTTCGCGGCCTGGCGGTCGACGTGCTCTGGGCCCGGGCCGATCACCTGCAGACCGAAGGGGAGTATTTCGAGGCCCAGACGCTCAGCCAATGGATCACCGCGCTCCAGCCGCGGTTTCAGAAGGTGTGGGCCTTCCAGGCCTGGAACCTGGCATACAACATTTCGGCGGCGGCCCAGGTGCCGGCCGAACGCTGGGGCTGGGTCCGCCGCGGCATCGCCCTGCTCCGCGATCGGGCCATCCCCCTCAACCCCAAGGCCCCGCAACTCCACATGGAGCTTGGCTGGATCTACCACCACAAGATCGCCGGCCGCTCGGACCGGCAGCACTGGTACTACAAGGCGCGGCTGGCCCGCGACGTCCAGGAGTTTCTCGGCGATCTCACCGGCGGCCGGACGACCGAACAGGCGATCGAGTCGATGCGGCGGATTGCCACGGCACCGGCCACGCTCGCCGAACTGGAGGCGACCACGCCCGCCATCCGCCGACTCCTCGATCTGATCGCCGCGCACGGGTTGCGGCCCGACGAGGCCTGCATGCGGATGATCGGCGGGGCCATGATGCGGGCGGAGTCGCTCGACGCGCGGCTGCTGGGGGCCGCCGCACTGCCCCCCGGCGCCGACGGCAAACTGCTTGCCGCTCTGGTGGAGGATCCGGAGGCGACCCGGCTGCTGTTCGAGCATCTCGTGCCTCACCTGCAGCGGCGGATTCTCGAGGATCGCTATCGGATGGATCCGGCCCGGATGGTGGCCCTCATGGAACGCTACGGTCCGCTCGACTGGCGGCACGGCGAGCCGCACGGCATCTACTGGACCGAACTGGGCGTGGAACTGGGCCGGACCCTGAAGCGGCGCGAAGACACCAACGAGCTGCTGGTGATCCGCAGCCGGCTCCACATGCTCGCCGATCTCATGAAGACCGGCCGGGTGGACTTCGACCCGGTGACGAATCGCGTCGATCTCCTTCCCGATCCGCGGTTCATCGCCGCCTACGAACGCTCGATGGAGGAGGCGATCGGCCTCATCGAGTCGGCGGAGGGCGTGTCGGCCGGGGACTTCGGCCGGGCGGAAGTGCAGGATCTCCTCGACGGCTACGAGAACATGCTCAACCTCGCCGTGATCTTGGAGTTTCTCTACGGCGACCGGGCCGCCGCCGAGACCCACTTCGTCAAGCTGGGCCGACTGGCCGAGCAGCTTGGCCGCGGCGACGATCCGTTGTACGACGACACCGTGTCGGCGTTCGTGGCCCAGCGGATCGGCGAGGTGCTGGCGATCGACGTGGCGAACCTCCGGCAGTTTCTCGACGCCATGATTCGGCGGGCGATCCTCGAGGGGCTCGCCCGGGGCAGTCTCGAAGTCTTCAACCGCTATCTCACCGTCGCCCGGGACGTGCATGAACGGCGCTATGCGGCCTCCGCCCCAAACGCCAAGTTCGTGCTCGGCGAGTCGGCGCTGCTGCCCTTTCCGCAGCTGGTCGAGAACTCCTTCGTGGGCGTGATGAAGGACGGCAGTCTGCCACTGCTGGTGCGAGCCCGGGCCTGGTCGTGGGCGCCCGCTCCGCTCACGGCCGCCGCCGCCGATGACGTGGGCGACACGCTGCGGACCGCGGCTGTCGCCGCCGGCCTCGATCCGGATCGCGCCTTTCCCATGCCCGCCGGCGTGGAACCGGGCCGCCGGCCGCCGCCGGATGCCGGGGCCGAGGGGAACGCGCCGTCGCCGCCGGCGGCGACATCTCGAGAGGCGGCCGCCAAGGATGAATGACCGGGGCCGCATGGCAGGGAACACCGCAGCGGAGCGGCCGCTGCCCGACCGGGGCGTGACCGCGGGCCTGCTTGCGACGGCGGCCGCCGCCTCGGCCTGCCTGTTCCTCGTCGAACTCGTCGCCGGCAAGGCCTTGTTGCCGCTGTGCGGCGGTGCCCCGGCCGTGTGGATCACCTGCCTGGCGTTCTTCCAGGTCATGCTGGTCGCCGCCTATGTGCATGCCGCCCGACAAACCCGCCGCCATCCGCCCGGCCGGCAGGTCGTCGTGCAGGCGGCGGTGCTCGCGGCCGGTGGCGTCGTCAGTTTCGTGGTGTTGGCAACGGGCCTGGCCCGGAACGTCGCCCCCGACTGGCCCGTCGGGGTCCGTGCGCTCCTCCTGCTGAGCGTCTGCGTGGGCCCGGCATTCTTCGCCTTGGCGACGCTGGCCCCGCTGTTCGGGCATTGGCGGAGCCACTGGCCGGGGGGCGAAGACGAGCGGGGCCACGCCTCGTACGCGCTCTATGCCGCGGGCAACGCGGGCAGTTTTGCCGTGCTGGTGTCGTATCCGCTGCTCATCGAGTCGCGGCTGGGCCTGGGTCAACAGGTCGCGCTCGCCGGTCTGTTGTATGCCTCGGTGGCTGCGCTCACCGTCGCCTGCGGTTCGTTGACCGCGCGCCGCGGTGCGGGCCGCAGCGCCAGTGGCCGGCCCGCTTCCGCCAGCGCCGCTCCCGCCAGCGCCGGCTGGCGCCGCTGGCTGCGGTGGGCGGTCTTGGCCGCGATCCCCTCGTCCTGGCTGGCCGGCGTCACGACCTACGCCACCGTGGAGGTCGCGCCGTTGCCGCTCTTGTGGGTCGTGCCCCTGGCGGCCTACCTGCTCAGCTTTGCCATCGTCTTCTCCCCTGGCGGCAGGCGCTGGTCCCGACTGGAGCCCGGGGCCGTGCTCGTGGCGTCGGGGCTGGCGGCATGGCTCGTGGCCGCGAACGTCACGACCCCCACCTGGCCGGTGATTGTGGCCCACGTCACGGCCCTGTTCGTGGCCGGCATCGGCATCCACGGCATGCTCATGGACGAGCGGCCGCCGGTCGCCGATCAGCCGTCGTTCTATCTCGCCCTCGCCGTCGGTGGTGCGGTCGGCGGGCTGTTCAACGCGGTCGTCGCCCCCCTGGTGTTCGACGCCCATCACGAGTTCCCGCTGGCGATCGCCGCCGCCGCCGGAGTGCCGGCGCTGGCCAAGCAGCGGCCGCTGTGGGCCGTTGGCTGGGTCGCCCTCGCCGCCATCGGCGTGCTCCTCGTGATGGCGACATGCTACGGCGGCCTCGCCGACTGGACGACGCGAACGCGGTGGCTGATGCTGATCGGCACGGGCCTGACCGCCATCCTCGCCGCCTGCGGCCCCCGGATCCGCAGCCTCGCACTGGCCGGCGCGTTGGCCGGCACGTTCGCGCTCACCGAACGGGTCGATGGCGTCATCCATCGCAGCCGCACGTTCTTCGGCGTGCTGCGGGTCTGCGACTCGGCCAACGGTCCGTCGCGGACGCTCGTACACGGCGGCATCACGCACGGCGTGCAGTTGGTGTCGGAAGATCCCGCTCGGCGGCGGATCCCGCTCTCCTACTATGCCGAGGCCGGCCCGCTGGGCAGCATCTTCCAGGGACTCGCGGCAGCCCGGCCCATCCGCCGCGTCGGTGTGGCCGGATTGGGGATCGGAACCGTGGCAACGTACGCGGCCCCCGGGCAGGAGTTCGTGTTCTTCGAGATCGATCCCCAGGTCGTGCGGATCGCCCGCGACACCCGCTGGTTCTCGTTCCTCGCCGACTGCCGCGGCGCCGTGCGGGTGGTGGAGGACGACGCCCGCCTGGCCCTCACCCGCGAGCCCGACGGCAGCCTCGACCTGCTCGTCATCGACGCCTTCACCGGCGACTCGGTGCCCACGCACCTTCTGACCCGCGAGGCGTTCGCCCTCTACGGCCGGAAGCTCCACCCCGACGGCGTGCTCGCCCTGCACGTGTCGAACAAGTACCTCGACTTTGTGCCCATGGTGGAGGCCCTCGCGGCCGACGGCGGGTGGATGGGGATCTTCGCCCGCGACATGGTCAAGAACGGCGACGCCGCCCGCATCCCCTCGGAGTGGATGGCCCTGTCGCGGTCTCTCGACACGATCAAGGAAGTCTACGCCCGGCCCACGAGCGATCGCTGGCAGTGGCGGCCATGTGCCGAAGCGCCCGCTACGGCCCCGTGGACCGACGACCGCACCGCGGTCATCGAGGCCCTGTGGCACCGTCGGGCCCTGGGGTCGGCTCCCTGACCAGCCACAGCGGCCGGCCCGCGATCAGTCTGCCGATCGGCGCAGGGTGACCTCGACCTCGCCGTCGTTGTCGCCCAGCTGTGTCCAGTCATCGGCGCACCGCAGCACCAACCGGCCGGCGGCGGGCGCCGAGAACGTCCCCTTGTCCCCGAGGACGAACGGGGCAGAGAGCGTAAAGCCGCCGTCGGTCTCCGCGAGCACCGCCCCCTCCAGCCGGCCCCGGCCCGCCGCGTCACCGGCCGCCGAGCACGGCGCGCCGGCGGCCGCCGTCTGCCAGGTGCCCGTCGCCTCGCAGGCATACCGGGCCGCCTGGTCCACCTCCAGGCCGCTCGCCTGCCAGCCCCCCTTCGCCTTGACCTTCGCCTTGAGGCTGGCCTCGCCCTGCGGCTTGCGAAACCGGGCCTTCCACGGCCAGGCCGCCAGATCGGCCCGATAGCCGTTGCCCACGTGCCGCAGGAACTGGTCGTACTCGAACGACACCTGCTTCGCCACCGGCCCGTAGACCGACTCGAACGACACGTCCGGCCGCTCCTCCATCAGCGCGATCGCCAGGGGCCTGAAGCGGTCGGCATAGTTGGGATTGAAGGCCAGCATGTGACACAGCGCCCAGCGCCAGGCGTAGTCCTGCCAGGTGCCCGACGGCGTCCGCCCCGGCACCGCGATCTCCAGCAGACCGCGCTTGGGCTGGGCCTTCTGCAGATACCCCATCACGCCGGGCTCGACGTCGACGGCCGGCTCCCCCTCCTTCCAGTAGTTGCCCAGTTCGGCAACGCCCTCGGCCAGCCAGGTCGGTCCGGTCGAGCCGAAGGTCATGTGGCAGAAACCGTGGGTGCACTCGTGCTGGATGACGCCGTGGTCGGCGCAGGAGTAGAGCGTCGCCTTCCGCTGGTTGCCGAGCCGGAGATTGAAGCACACCCCGGCCCCCTCGCGGATCTTGGCGACGCCGGCGGCCTCGGTGAGCGTACCCGGCGGAAACACCGCCAGATCGCGCGCAATAAAACCCTCGATCGGCCCGGCCGGCCCGCGGCCGAAGTACTTCTCCAACAGCCCCGCCATCCGTTCGAGCTTGTCGATGATGATCTTCGCCTCGCGGTCGGAGACGTCGGTGAGGAAGGCGAAGTGGGCCGAGCGGACAAGCCGAGGTTCCTGCTTCGGCTCGTCGGACAGGGCCCGGTACTTGTTGGCGAGCTTCTCGTCCCCCTTCTCTTTGACGGCCGCGGCCGCTGCCGTCTCCACCACGAGCGTCTTGGCCACGATGTCGCCGCTGCTGAGCCGCACCGCCTCCAGCCGCGTCACCGTGGCCCCCGGCTCGATCCGCTTGAGATCGCCGCTTTCCAGCCGGGTGGCGGCATCTTCAGCCACCTTGAAGGGGAGCACCGTCTTGCGATGGAAGGCCTTTTCCTGCGGGAGTTCGACGACGATCCGGCCCTTGGCGGCCGTCTTCACCGCCGCGGTGACCGTGCAGGCGGCGAACTCCGCCGCCTTCTCGGGCTCATCCGGCATGGTCACGCCGATCGTGGCACCGGCGGCGTCGATGAGCGTGATGGCGGCCAGTTCGCCGTCGGACTTGCCGAGCCGGTTCAGCCGCCCGGCGAAGGTCACCACCTGCCCCGGCTTGAGCTTGGCGACGTCGAACCCACCGGTCACGCGCACGTCGGCCGGAAACTCGAGCAAGCGGCCGTCGGCGAGCGGCACACCGCGCTCCCCCTGGGGCTGCACGCGAACCTCATGCCGCTTGCCGGCCGCATCGCGAACCGTCACCCGCCCACCGGCGACCGACTCGACGGTGCCCTCGATGGCGAGCCGCTCCACGATCGACACTTGGCCCCGGGCCGTGCCGCCAAGCCCCGCGAGCACACCGGCCACGAAAGCAGCACGCAGCAAGAGGGACGGACTGTGGACGAGCGATATCATGCTGGGTGACCCAATGCGCACTGGTTCCAACCCGGAAAATGCATCATGCACTACTGGCTGATCAAGAGCGAGCCCGACGTGTTCTCGATCCAGGACCTGGCCCGTGCCAAGGGCCGAACGACGGGCTGGGAAGGCGTCCGCAACTACCAGGCCCGCAACTTCCTCCGCGCGATGCGGAGCGGAGACCGGGCGCTCTTCTATCACTCCAATGCCACGCCATCGGCGGTCGCCGGCATCGTGGAGGTGGTCCGCGAGGCCTATCCCGACGCCACCGCCTGGGATCGCACAAGCGACTACCACGACCCCAAGGCCGGGCCCGACAACCCGATCTGGTCGCGGGTCGACGTGCGGCTGGTCGAGATTTTCCCGCGGGAGCTTTCCCTCGACGAGCTCCGGGGCATCAAGGCCCTGGCCGGCATGGAACTGCTCCGCCGCGGCAGCCGGCTCTCGGTGCAGCCGGTGAAGGCCGCCGAGTTCCGCACGATCGAAAAGCTCGCCCACGCGGCTCCGCCACGGTAGCAGGGGAGGCTGACGCGGGCCGCCGCCCGCTCGCAGTCAACCCAGGCCTCCAGGCCTGGCACTCACACAAAAAGCCCCCGGCGGAAGCCGGGGGACTCCGGGTCGCATGCCTTCCCACGTGCCATGCGATGTGAGTTTGAACCAGGACATTGCCTGCGGTCATCCGGCATGCGGGCTACCGCTGCTCACGAAAAACTCACACGAAAATCACGTCTTGCTTACGGCGTTCTCACACTGGCGGCGGACTCTCTTGGGGCACCTTCGCTGGACTCCCGGAGACTCGACCCTCATGGCTGAACAGGCCTCGCCCGTGCCGCGGTTCCGGAATGCCCGGCTGCTTGTCGCCGCGATCACCGTGGCCTTGGCCACTTCGGTGGCCCACGCCGCGCCGCCGACCTTGATCGGCGACTACCTCCTCACCACCGGATCCTTTACCAACGCCGTCACCGGGACCCAGGCACTGGGAAACCTGAGCGTCGTGGCCTCGTCGGGTTCGACCGGCTTCGTCACGGGCACGGCCAGCGACGCAGGGTGGTTTTGGAATGGCGCCATCGCGCCCGGCACCGGGCTGAGTGTGTCGGGGCTCCCGCTGAACGCCGGCGGTGCGTTTGGCAACTACTCGATCGGCATGCGGTTTCAGTTCAGCGATGTGTCGGGTTATCGGCGGCTGATCACCTTTGCGAGCAACGCTGACACCGGGATGTATGTCACCAACGGGACGTTCAATTTTTATGATGAAGGGGAAAACAAGGGCGGATCGATCAGCGGCAACACCTTCGTCGATTTCGTCCTCACCCGAAACGGCACGACCAACCAGGTCGCCGGCTATGTCAATGGCGTGAGTACCCCGGTGCTGCAAGTGGCGGACAACTCGGGGAATGGCCGATCTCCCAGCGGCACGCTGCAGTTTTTCCGTGACAACACGGGCGGCGACGAGTTCAGCCCGGCGGGCCGGATCAGTCTGCTACGGATCTGGAACGGTCCGCTGGCGGCCGCCGACATTCCAATGTCCATGGTGCCCGAGCCTTCGGCCCTTGCCTTGGGCGGCCTCGGTGTGGCCGGGATCCTGTTTCGCGCGTGGCGACGCCGCCGCTCCTGCGGCGGGTAGAGGACGGCGAGTCGATCCGCCGCGGCCACAGGTCATAATGCCTCGCATGACCTGCCGCCTCGAGCCCCCTGCGTCCGCCCCGCCCACGACCGCTCGACCACTGCCCGGGCCGCTCGCCTGGATCGCGGATTCGTTCGCCGCCGTCCGGCAGGCTGGCCTCGAGCGGCCGCACCGCGTCCGCAGCGGACGCCAGGGGCGGGAGGTCGAGCTCGACGGCCGGCGGCTGGTGAACTTCGGCTCCAACGACTACCTCGGCTATTGCGGCGACGTGCGGCTCACGAAGGCCGCCTCCAAGGCCGCCTGCGCCGAGGGCTTTGGCGCCGGCGCGAGCCCCCTGGTGAGCGGCCACTCGCAGGCCCACGAGCGGCTCGAAGCGGCGCTCGCAAACCTCCTCGCCGTGCCCGCGGCCGTCACGTTTCCCAGCGGCTTCGCCGCCAACGCCGCCACGATCGCGGCGCTCGTCGGTTCCGGCGACCTCATCGCCAGCGACGAACGCAACCACGCCAGCCTCATCGACGGCTGCCGGCTGGCCCGGGCCGAGGTGGCGATCTATCCGCACCGCGACGTCGCCGCGCTCGACCGCATGCTCGCCGCCGCAGGTCCCCCCCGTCGCAAACTCGTCGTCACCGACTCCCTGTTCTCGATGGACGGCACGATCGCTCCTCTGGCCGATCTGTCCGCCGTCGCGGACCGGCACGGGGCGATGCTCATGGTCGACGAGGCGCATGCCACGGGCGTCTTCGGGGAGCGTGGCAGCGGGCTGGTCGAGGCAGCCGGCTGCGCCGCCGGCGTGCACGTCCGCGTGGGCACGCTCTCGAAGGCCCTCGGTGCGGCCGGCGGATTCGTGGCCGGGCACACGGAGCTCGTCCGCTGGCTGCGGCATGCCGCGCGGGCCTGGATCTTCTCCACCGCCCATCCGCCGGCCGTGGCCGCAGCCGCCGGCCGGGCGATCGAACTCCTCGCCATCGAGCCCGAGCGGCGGCGCGAACTGCTTACCCGCGCCGCCGTCTTCCGCGATCGGCTTGTCGCGGAGGGCCTCGACGTCGCCGCCTGCGGCGGGCAGATCGTGCCGGTCGTGGTGGGTGGCGCCGAGCAGGCCGTCGCCGTCGCGGGGGCGCTCGCCGCCGAGGGCTTCTTCGTGCCGGCCATCCGCCCACCGAGCGTGCCGCCAGGCAAGAGCCTCGTGCGGGCGAGCCTCTCGTGGCACCACACCCCCGACGACCTCACGCGGCTCGCCGCCGCGCTGGTGCGCCATGCCCACCTCTGACCCCGCAGGCCGATGGTGCGTGATCGGTGCCGGCCCGTCGGGGCTCACGGCGCTCAAGAACCTCCGCGCGGCGGGCATCAACGCCGAGGCCCTCGAACGGGAGGACGACGTCGGCGGCAACTGGTATTTCGGCAGCCCGACATCGCGGGTCTTCGCCTCCACACGGCTCATCAGTTCCCGCCGACTCACCGAATACGTCGACTACCCGATGCCACGGCACTGGCCCGCCTATCCCGATCACGGCCGCTGCCTCGACTACCTGCGGGCCTACGCCCGGCACTTCGACCTCCTGCCCCACATCCGCACGCACGCGGCGGTCGAGTTGGTCACGCCGCGCGGCGGTCCCGGTGCCGGCTGGCGGGTGCGGACTGCCGATGGGACCGATCGCGACTACGCCGGCGTCGTCATCGCCTCGGGCCACAACCACGTGCCGCGGCTGCCCGACGTGCCGGGCCAGTTTAGGGGCGTGCTCATCCACGCGGCCGACTACAAGTCGCCCACGCATCCGCTGCCCCTGGCCGGCAAGCGCGTCCTCGTGATCGGCGGCGGCAACTCGGGCTGTGACATCGCCGTCGAATGCTCGCACCACGCGGCGGCAACCACGCTCTCCCTGCGCCGCGGCTATTACATCGTGCCCCGGGAGATCATGGGCCGGCCGGCCGACCTGCGAAACGAACGGCTCCTGCGGCTCGGGGTTCCGGTGTGGCTCCGCCGCCTGGTGAGCCTGCGGGCGATCGACCGCACCATCGGCCTCCCCTGGCGACACGGCCTGCCGCGACCGGACCATCGCCTCTGGGAGACGCACCCGATCGTCAACTCGGACCTGCTCGCCCTGATTGCCGCCGGCCGCATCGAGCCGGCGGCCGACGTGACGGCCTTCGACGGCGATGCGGTCGTGTTTCGCGACGGCCGCCGCGCGACCTACGACATCATCATCTGCGCGACCGGCTACCGCACCGCGCTCCCCTTCATCGACGCCCGGCTGCTCGGCGCCGACTCGGCCGCCGGCCTGCCGCGGCTCCACCTGCACCTGCTCCATCCGACCCGCGACGACATCGCCGTCATCGGCCTGATCCAGCCCGACAGCGGCCAGTGGGGCCTCACCGATTTGCAGGCGCGGCTCGTGGCCCGGATGGCCGTCGCCGCCCGGCGCAGCCCCCGGGCCGCCGCCTGGCTCTACGCCGCGCGGCAACGGCCGCTGCGGTCCCCGATCGCCTACCTCGCCTCGCCGCGGCACGCCTTGGAGGTCGAGCATTTTTCCTATCGCCGCCGGCTCGAACGGCTCATCGCCGGCATGGACCGCCGCCTCCGGCGTCCTGCGGCATCGACCCACGGCTGAGGGCGCGTCATTGACAACTACATATACGCCCGCCTACTTGCTTATCCATTCGGAGCGGGCGGATTCTTTTCGGGTGAGGTGACCCGATGACAACCATCAGCATGATCACGACGGCCGAGCAACTGTTTCAGGAGGCAGTGAGCCTCGGACGTTGCGAACTCGTCCGCGGGGAACTGCTCATGATGTCGCCGGCAGGTTCGCGGCATGGCGCCGTGACGCTCCGCATCGCCACGTTGCTGGCGAACCATGTCGATGCCCATGGGCTCGGCCAGGTGTTCGCCGCGGAAACCGGGTTCATCCTGACCAGGAATCCCGACACCGTGCGGGCCCCCGATGTCGCCTTCGTCAGTCGCAGTCGCCTCGAGGCCGGCCTGCCGACGGGTTATTTCCCGGGCCCGCCCGACCTGGCCGTGGAATTGCTTTCGCCGGACGACCGGCCTGCGGCTGTCGCGGCGAAGACGGCCGACTGGCTCGCTGCCGGAACGCGGCTCGTGTGGGTCGTCGATCCGGCGACGCGGTCACTCGCCGCCCATGCTGCGGATGGAACGATCACTCGACTGATGGCTCCCGCCGTAGTTCCAGCGGGTGAAGTGGTTCCTGGTTTCACGCTCAACCTCGAGCGCGTCTTTTGATGTTGCGCGTTCCCTAGTCTTGCTCTCAGTTTGACACGCGCGAACGGCACAAGAAGCCCCCGGCGGAAGCCGGGGGACTCCGGGTCGCATGCCTTCCCAGGTGCCATGCGATGTGGGTTTGAGCGACGCCTATGAGATTCCAAGTTCCGCACCAGGGTCAGGGAGGGGTTGCCCACGCCCCGGGAGCCGGCGTGGCTGACCAGCGCAGGCATGGATGCCGAAGCGCAGGCAGCCTCGAGAGAGCGGAGGCCACGAAGGCCGAAGCGAACGTCCGGCGATGGGGCGTGGGCAGCCCCGACCAGCGTCACGCGTGCGTGTCATGCGTGATGCGTACCAGAGGACAGCTCCCGCCGGCCACAAATCGCCCCGCGACGGCGACCGCTTGTCGCACTCACCGCCCGCCGGGAAACGTGAGCGGCGGCGGGGTCGGCGCGGGCTGTGGCGGCGGCGCCGGCGGCGGGTTGCCGAACAGCGCTTCCAGCGACTCGAGCCCGCGGACCACGCCGTCCTGGATCACCGCCTGCGCCGTGTTCTCCACGATCCGGCCGAGCAAGAGGTCGATCGCACCGGC
>Ga0315900_10003293_pt1 | contig 23775 bp, 12 predicted proteins | sample LakEriMetagenome_FD_203521 | JGI IMG/M metagenome (GOLD analysis project Ga0315900, IMG submission 203521) | Freshwater fungal communities from buoy surface, Lake Erie, Ohio, United States - Buoy 12 MA114 | ecosystem: Environmental > Aquatic > Freshwater > Lake > Lake biofilm | place: USA: Lake... | reverse complement strand
GCCAGCGTTTCCAGGTGATCCAATCGGAACAAAGTCGATCGCGAACTGATTCACTCCGCTTCCGAAGAGGATGACAGCCGCTTTGGCGGTCAAACCCTCAAAAGCACAAATGGACATGAAGCAAAATAAAGTCAGCCACAGTCTGCGCATTTTCTCGTCCCTAAGATTTTGACTGTTGAAAAGAACCATTCCGTAGAAGCGCAAAAGACCATTCCAAGCGGATGTCTGTTTTTTCGCCACAAGTTGAACTGAGCATCGCCTGTGCTAGCCAACCTTCGCTGCTTTTTGCATCCCCCTTTCTCGCCGGCGATCGATTCACAGATACCAGCCATTTCTTCAGCTGACATCTCGGCAGCTAAAGTTAGCTTACTCTTTTTATCCCCTGCAAGACTATCTCAACCAAACGTCGACGACGCGTATCCCAATTCGCCTACCAACCCTCTGCTCCATCATTTCGATGCCGGTGTGGTGAATTCCTGCTGAAGACAGAATAGGTGACAGGACGCTCTTTTCTTTGAATGGCGGGTACTAGAAAATACGGTGAAAAGCACCGGCGGTTAGCGTCTGGCTGCCAAGGTGATTGGATGGCGTCGACTCGCGAACTCTGCCCGGTTTCGTACGACGAACTCGAAGTCCGTCCGACTCTCACCTGCTAAAACAAACTGGCGGGGTCGGTTTGGAGCAGCTTGCGGAGGGCGATCAAACCGCTAATCAAACACATCAACAGTGTCAGTCCAAACACCAATGCCATCCGACCAGCCGTCATCCGCATCACCAGACCAGTCGACTCCCCAAGAATCGCAAACGCACCCAGCGTCGCCAGCAACCCAGGAAGAAAACCAAAGAGCGTCAGATAAAGCGCCTGCTTCAAAATCAACCCGAAGAAATACTGATCGCGATAACCCATCGCCTTCAGTGTCGCAAACTCGGCCATGTGGTCGTTGATCTCAGTGAACAGAATCTGATAACAGATAATCACCCCCACCACCAACCCCATCAGCGTTCCTATCGTGAAGATGATCCCGATCGGTGTCGCAGTCGCCCAGAAATGAATCTCCCGCGCGATGATCTGATGGCGAGATAACACATCCAACCGATTTCCGGTCAATGACTGCAGCGTCCGCCGAATCTTTCCGACGTCCGCTCCCTCAGCCAACTGCACCAACCCCAGATCGACTAGTTGCAGCGGATCCCCACCAGGATTGCGCGCCGGAAAGTAATGCGCCATCGCGCGATCGGAAAACAGCAACGTCCCGTCGTGGACAAAGTCGGTACCGATCGATACTTCGTCGATGATCCGCAACTGCTTGCCCGACAGTTCCACCTCCTGCAGTCGCAGCGTTTTCACATCACTTCGCGCAAAGCCGTAGCTGGGCTTGGTCCGCCGATCCAGTAGCGCTGTCCTGCCGTCCGATAGCATCGCCAGCAAGGGCTGCCACTGCGGTGGCTCCACCACCCCAGACTCTAGCGGGATCCCGACCGCGCGGATCGATCGCGATTTATTCCCCACCACGCGCAGCTGCGTGATGCTCCTTTCGATGTACACCGGCACAATCCGCTGCACTCCCTCAACCGCTCGGGCGCGGTCCAGCCACAGCCGGTCAAACCGCTGCTCGCTGGGCAGGTTGTAGCGAGCGGGGCTGACCAGAAAGAAATCGGCCTTTAGTAGCCTTGCCAGCTGCACGGTGTTGTCGAAAAGGGCATTGCGAAAGCCGATCTGCATGAACATCAAGAAGACGGCAAAGCCAATGCCCGCGCTGGCCAGCAGCAGCTTGCCTCTCCGACCTACTAGGTTCCGCCATGCCAGCGGTGTCCGCCCTTCCCATCGCAACAGCAATGCAATCCACCTCTCGAATGCGTCTCAGGTTATCTCTCTGAAATGTCTCTATCTGCCTTCCACTCCATCCTGCTCTACCTGATCCCGTCCCCTAAGTGTCGACCGATTCAGGTAACTAAAACAGCTCGGCAGGTTCCGCCTTCGCCAGTTTGCGAATCGCCCCCAGACCGCTCAGCGTGCACATCGCCACCGACAACAGCAGCACCCCGGCCAACCGCCATCCATTCATCTCGATCGGAATCCCGGTCAGTGCCACCGTCAGGCGATACAGCAGCTCGGCCAGCACCGCCGCAGGGACAAATCCTAGCAGAGCCAAGTACCATGCCTGCTGCATCACCATCCAGGCGACGTCTCGCTGCCGGTAGCCCATCGCCTTCATCGTGGCGAACTCCTTGATGCGATTGGCGACATCCTGAGCCAGCACCAGGTAGACCAGGGCGGCACCGACGCAGAAGGCGAGCGCCACTCCCATCTGGAAAATCGAACCGATCGGAGTCCCCGTCAGCCAGTGCCGATGCTCCAGCCGAATCGCCTCGGGCAGCGTTCGCACCACCACCGATTCAGCCAAGTCCGGGGCTCGCTGCTGCAGCAGCTGAGTGAGACTGCGTGCCGCCTGATCGCGGTTGGTACCTGGTTTCAATCGCACTAATCCCAGGCTGCATCGCTGACGGGTGTCGTAGGGAGCCCGCATCCCGAATCCCACTTCGTTGATCAGCACCGCGCCATTGGTGGCAAGCCCCGTGCCGATCAGGAAATGACCGACGATCTGGACTTCTCTCCCATTCAGCTCGGCGGTCAACTCCAGATCGTCGTCTCCAAAACGCTTTCCGTTTCGGGGCCCGTAGTCGGCTCGCGTGGCGCGGTCGATCAGGATCCGATTGGGAGTCGACAGGGCGGGCAACAGCCGATCCAGTTCCGGGACGTCAAACAGATTGCGCCCCGGCGGCATCGCCATCGCCCCGATCGCTCGATACCTTCCATCCGAAGGACTCTGCCATCGCTGAAGCATGATCCAAAATGGCTCCACACGTTCGATTGCCTCACTGGCAGCTGAGAGATCCAGCACCGAGCGGGGGAAGGAACGGGGCTCGTACAGATGGAGATACTCGCGAGCCTGGATCACCAGATCGCAGTCCAGTCGCCCGTAGACGATGCTAGCCGTACGTTCGACCGCGCCGCGAAATCCCAGTTGTACGAAGACCAACAGCAGTGCAAAGGCGACTCCCAGCAGCGACACGAGGGCTCGTGTCGGATGCGCCAGCCAGTAGAGGATTGGCACCCAGTGCTTCATCGTCGCCTCGCATCGAAGGCAAGAATGTCGTGCGACAAAGTCCTCTCGCCCCGCCTGCGGGGAGAGGGGTAGGGGTGAGGGGACCTATGGTTGCCGCTAACAGTCGTTCGATGCGCGCGCAAAACGGGCTCGTCGAACCACGACATCGAAGGAAACAGTAGACCGTGTATGCTCAGCATGAGATGACTCGATTGCGTTTCGATGCAGGTTTCCACCCAACCAATCCACCGATGTCTCCCTGCTCCATCGTTGACGCAAGACACATATCACGGGGTGGTAGTGATTTCCACATCCACCTGCAGTTGCACCAGCTCGGCCGCTGCGGCAGCATCGGCCGGTTCGAGTCGAATGCGGACGGGAACGGCGCGATAGTCGGTGCGCGCCAGTGGATTGGGATCGCGCATCATGGGAGAACCGACCAATCGATCGATCCGTTCGATTTTTCCTACGAGCGGTTTGGAGAGAGCGGCGGAACGGATGGCAGCGGCCTGGCCGATTCGCAGGCGAGCACGGTCCGATTCATGCACCTCGGCCACGCAAACCATCTGCGACAGATCGGCGATCTCCATCAGCGGCATCTGCCCTACCAGCTCCCCCGGCTCGCTTCCCACCCAGAGCACCTCCCCGCTGCTGGGCGCCGTCACCCGCAATCGCTCCAACTGCTCCTCCAGCGACTTGACCTGCGCTTCCAGAGAACGGACCGGAACCAGGGAGTCGGCTAGCTGCAGGTTCTTCTGGGCGTTGGCCGTGCGCTGCGTCGCCAGCTTGACCGCCAGTTCGGCTGCCGCGATCGCCTGATCCGCTTCGGCCACCGAACTGTTCCACCGCAACTCCTCTTGAAGCAACTGCGCTTTCTGTTGCTCCAACTGAAGCGTCCCAACCAGCGGCTTGGTCAGCGGATCTTCCGTCAGTTGCCGCAGTCGATCGACCTGCTGTCGCAGCGATTCAATCGTCTGCGAACCTTGGTCGACCAAAGATCGCTGGTCCTTGGCGAACTGCACCTTGGCGGTGGCCGCCTCCTGATCGGCCTGAGCCGTGGCGAGGACCATTTCCAGTTCGGTTCCCTTGGCAACCCGCTGCTCCATCGCCTCCTGCAAACGTCTTCGAGCAATCTCCAGTTCCGCTTGCTTTCCTGTGAAGCTGGCCAGCTGAACCAGTTCCTGTCCGCGGAAGACCTGAGTTCCAGCTTTCACCAGAATCGCTTCGACGCGGTCTCCAGGCGCTGCGCCGATGCGGACGACTCCCGAAGCAGGCATCAGTCGCCCTTGGGAGAAGACGCGATTGGCGATCGCCAAAGCGGCGGCTTCTTCGGATGCGGACCGATCGCTCTGCCCTTCAAAAAAGGTGCATCCGGCAAGCGGAATGACGAACGCAACCAGCCATAGCCATCCCATCCGGACGGCGATGGACCGGGCGCTCGCGGAATCGATAGAATGTTCCAATGCGACCCTCCTTAGCGCAACTTCTCCCCGCAGCTTCTACCCGACATCGGCAGGGAGCAACCTCCGCTGGACCTACTGCCGCGAATCCCCGTCCTATCTCGGCTCCCGTGCCTCTTTCCAGGAACGACCTGATTCTGCCTTCTGCCAACCAGAAACAATCGACGAACTTTCCAAAGCCGATAGAATCCCTGTATCTTCTATATTTGGCTCAGGCTACGCAATCACCCCAGGGCAAAGAAGTCGCGAGAAAGAAACGTCGGCATGGTGATGGGAGATATTCCAACGGGTCCTGGTGCCCATCGCGCGACCAAGCCGCGAGCGGAGCTGGGGGAATCGTCGACGGTGACGATTCGCCAGTTGCAGCATTTTTTTGGGGAGGCCGAGCTGCGGAAGCAGGTTCTCTTCGACATTGACCTGGAGATCTTCGGCGGGGAGATTCTGATCATGACCGGCCCTAGCGGGTCGGGGAAGACGACCTTACTGACGTTGATCGGGGCGCTGCGCCAGGTGCAGGAAGGTCAGTTATGGGTGATGGGGTCGGGGTTGCATCAGTTCAGTGATCCGCAGCGTGTCGCATTGCGACAGAAGATCGGATTCATCTTTCAGTCGCACAATCTCTTTGAGTCGCTGACGGCGTTGCAGAATGTGAGGATGGCTCTTGAGCTGGTGGAGCCACAGATGACAGGCAGTGCGAGGAGTGCCCGAGCCAAGGAGATGCTGCAGGCGGTGGGGCTTGCGGATCGGGCGAATCATCTACCGCGTCAATTGTCTGGAGGACAGAAGCAGCGCGTCGCCATCGCCAGGGGTCTGGTGCATCGCCCACCGCTGGTGCTGGCCGATGAACCGACGGCAGCGCTCGATGAAAAGAGCGGTCGATTGATTGTGGAGCTTCTGCGGCGGCAGGCGAAGGAGTCGGGGGCCACCATTCTGATGGTCACTCACGACAATCGGATTCTCGATGTCGCCGACCGGATGATCAACTTGGTCGATGGCAGGATTCGCAGCGATGTGCTGGTGCAGGAATCGACGCGGATAGCTCGGTTGCTGGCGCAGTGTTCGGTCTTTGAAGGGGTAACCCCAAGGACGCTAGCCAATGTTGCCGATCAGGTGCAGGTCCAGACGGTCGCCGAAGGGGAGAAGATCATTGAAGAGGGAGCAACAGGAGACCGCTTCTACCTGATTCGCGATGGAGCGGTGCGAGTGCTGCAGGGGAATCCTCCGATGATGGTCGCTATTTTGGGGCCAGGGGACTTTTTTGGGGACCGCGCCCTTCTGACCGGTCAGCCGCGCAACGCCACGGTGGTGGCCGAACAGACGACGACTCTGTATTGCCTGAGCAAGCAAGATTTTCAGAAGGCGATGAATGAACGGGCGACGCTGGAAGCGGAAGTGCGGTCTAGCCTCTTTGATCGCTGATGCAATCTGTTGATTTCCGGCGGAGTGGTTTGGGGCCCGCAGACACCAATCCCTAACAACCGATTTTCCGAGTACGAGTGCGATTTGCTAGCGGAAAGGCGCACGCCCGTTGATGGGCGGTGTACGACGAAGAACCGGTCGTTTTGCGCTACACTGCTAGTATTCGACCGCAATCGTTTCGCGCTACCGCTTCAAAGCAGTAGGGGGCTTTCGTCCCAGGGCCTACTGAATTGTCGGATCGGCGGGAAAAAGGCTACACTGACAGAGCGATGTCGCGCGACATGATCTGAAGTCCCTTCGCCTTGCGCAGCAGGTTTTTCATGCAACGGTTGGTCCCCCAGCGACTCCAGCGGATCGCCTGTGCTGTTTCGCTGGCAGTGATGTTCCTCGCAAACTTCCTGTCAGCCCAGAACCCGCCCCTTTCGGCTCGTGCGGTCCAGCAGTCGATCGAGCGGGGGGTGCAGTTTTTGGAGAAGACGCAACAGCGGGATGGACATTGGGACGGCTATCCCAATTATGGCTGTGGCCAGACGGCGCTGGTGACATTGGCGCTGTTGAGCTCGGGGCGATCGCCCGATGCACCCTCGGTCAGTTTGGCGCTAGAGTACTTGCGGAGCAAGAAGCCCGAGCGGACGTATGAGACGGCGTTGCAGACGATGGTTTTCTGTGCCGCCGAACCGCAGCGCGATCTGGCACTGATCCAGCGCAATATTCAGTGGCTTCTCGAGGCGCAGCAAACGCAGGGTGCTGCGACAGGGGGCTGGGGATACCAGCAGGGATTCACTTCGCCCGACCCTTCCAACAGCCAATTTGCCCTGCTGGCTCTTTGGGAAGCCCAGCGCGTCGGCATCCAACTGCCCCCTGATTCGTTGAAAATGTCGCTCGCTTACTGGCTACGCCTGCAGCAGCGCTCTGGGGGTTGGAGCTATCTGCCGCCGACGATGGCACCGATTGCCATTCAGCCCACCGGCAGTATGACCAGCGCAGGAATCGCATCGCTGCTAATCGCAGAAGATGCACTGCAGTTTGCTGATGCCAAAGTGCAGGGCGAACGCTTGACGTGCTGCCAGGGTCAGATCGATGTGACTCCGGTCGATCAAGGGATGCAATGGCTGGCTGGGAACTTCAGCGCTGCAGTCAATCCGCCAGTGAATAATCCCGCAGGTTATTGGTACTACTATCTCTACGCGCTAGAACGGGTGGGGCGATTGTCGGGCCAGCGATTCATCGGAAATCACGACTGGTATCGCGAAGGAGCCGAGGAGCTTCTCAAACGGCAGCAACCGATCGGCGATGGGCTATTCAAGCCCGAGGGGACAGAGGACGACGTCCACACGAACACGGCGCTTGCACTGCTCTTTCTTTCCAAAGGGAAGCGGCAGGTGGTCATCGGACGGCTGGAACACCGCCAGCTTCCGGAGATGCCGGAGCCTGCCCTGTCGCATCGGCGTGCCGTGCAGCACCTGATGGGACATGTCGAAAAGGTATGGAAGCGCGACCTCTCATGGCAGTCGGTGCGGCTGGCTGAGGCGTCGGTGGCTGATCTGCTGGAAGCACCGGTGCTTTTTCTGAGCGGCCGGGAGGCGCTGCAATGGTCCCCACAAATGAAATCGGCGCTCAAGCAGTACATCGAGCAAGGAGGTTTCCTCTTTGCCGAGGCATGTGAGGGCGATGGCTGTCAGGGCGATGAGTTTGAAGCGAGTTTCCGGCAGCTGATGCAAGAGCTTTTCCAGCAACCACTCCGCAAGTTGCCCCCTAATCATCCCATCTGGTTCACCGAGGCGAGGATCGATCCCGCGTCGCTTCCCGAAGGCTTCTGGCTATATGGACTGGAACAGTGCTGTCGCACCAGCGTCGTGTTCGCGCCCCGTAGCCTATCCTGCCGCTGGGAAGTCCATCGACCCTACGGAGTCCCAATCAACCTTCCAGGAGGCATCCGCGGGGATGTCGAGAATGCCACAAAGATCGGGATCAATGTCATCTCCTACGCGACGGGACGGGAGCTGAAGGACAAACTGGACGCCGTGCAGATCGTGCAGCCAACGGCTGACTTGACCGCATCCCTCAGAAATACACTCGCCCTCCCGAAGCTGGAACATGGCGGTGGCGCTGATGATGTGCCACGCGCTGTACCGAATCTGCTGGAGATCTTTCGCAATGAAGTACCAACCGAAGTCTCCAGCTCCCCTATCCTCATCCCAGCGGTGCTGGAGCAGTTGCAGCAGCATGCGGTCGTCTACGTCCATGGCAGGACTGCGTTTGAGTGGTCGGAGACCGAGCGAGAAGCGCTGCGAATGTGGCTAAAGCGCGGTGGGGTACTGCTTGGAGATTCGGTCTGTTCCAGCCAACCATTCACCGAATCGATCCGAAAGGAATTTAGCTTGATCCTACCGGAGGCTCGTTTGCAAAAAGTGCCAGCCGATCATCCGATGCTAACCAGCCAGTTCCAGGGATACGATCTGGGAGAGGTCACCATCGTCGAACCAGCGACCGCAATGGACGAGGAAGGGTCTGTTGGTCAGCGGCGCGTGGGACCACCGATGCTGGAGATGCTGGTATGGGAAGATCGGGTAGTGGCCATCTTCTCGCCAATCGATCTCAGCTGCGCCCTGGAGAGTCGCCGCGCCAACGCATGCAAAGGCTACGCCTGGAAAGATGCCTCCCGCATCGGCATCAACATGCTGCTCTATGCGATCTATCAGTAGACTGGTCGCCAGCCACTCGCAGGTACGATTCCAAGCACTGTTCTACTTTCCCCTGCACTGTGTCACCCACCCTAAGAAATGGTCGCTGAAGAGGCACGGCGCGGTGGGGAAGGGGTACAGAATCGGTCATTTGGTGCGGAATGGTCCGCGATGGATTGAGCTGAAGGATCAGACCCTCCCAACTCGTTCCTCGCGACCCTCCCAAGGGGAGGGTGAGATCTGTTTGCGACTCGGCCTGAGGAAGGATGGAGGGATCCACAGAGTTGTTTGGCTGGAACAGAGAATGGCTAGCGCCAGACTGCCACGCTTCTGTCCCTTCTGTCACCATCGCTCTAATTGCCCACGTGATAAACCGATGGCCAAAATCCGGTGGCTCTAAACTACTCCCCGTCAAGGAATCGATCAGTCGATAGAATCGTGAGCGTTAGGGATCGGGTCGGAAGGAAAATCAAACGATGGAGTCGACGATGCGGAGGGAATCCTTGGGATGGCGAAGGGACCGAAGGTTTGGCATGCCCGGCTTCTGCCAAGGAAAATATCCAAGCAAGGGAATGGCAGCCACCTGGGCCATCATTTGGCTGGCTGGCCTAGTGGCCAGCATAGGGATTGTTTCGGTTGCCAGCGCCGATGACACACTTCCTTCTTCGCACAACCAGGGAGGAGCCTTGCCGGAACCGATACGACGAGCACTGGCGCTTCCGGAAGCCTACCGCGGTCTTGTAGCCGCCGAACGGCTCGACTGGAACTGGCTCCCTCCCGCATCGGCGTGGTACCGCGTCGCCATGGAGAATGGGCAACCAGAGTTTTTCTGGGTCGACTGCCAGCGCGGAGAGAAACGGAGGCTGCTCGATCGCGGCCAGCTGGCTCTCCAAATCGAAAAGATCACTGGAGTCGCCGAGGATCCGAAGACGCTGAACCTAGAAGGGGTTTCCGTCGAGGCAACCGAGGGGAACTGGGACTCGGCGATCGTCCGGTTTCGCGCGGCGGGAAAGCGGTGGAGCTATCGACCGGCGGCCGATCAACTGGCGGAATCCTTAAACGCAGGCAACCTGGACTCCCTGCCGGCTCAAGAACGAATCGTTCGCTCGCGCGGCCAAGGGGAGGAAACTCACCTTCAATTCACCAACCAGCTACAGGTCCCGCTGGAGCTATTCTGGCTGCCCGCCGACGGGCAGCGGGTTCCTTATGGGCGGCTGGACCCTGGACAGACAAGGCAGCAGCATACTTTCGAAGGTCACGCTTGGCTTTTGGTCGGAGCAGGAGGGGATCCGGTCGCCTGCTATGTCGCCCAAGCCGGCGGCGGCCGGGCGGTGATCGATGGCAACCAGCCCATTCCCAAACCATCGGCAGGGCGCGCGCGGCGCCAGGCTCCACAACCCAGCAGCCAGTCTCCTGATGGCCGTTGGCAGATCGAGCTTCGGGAGGAAAAAGCGTGGCTGGTTCCGGTGGGTGGCCAGTCGGATTCGGTGCGAGAGTCAAAAGAGATTCCCGGGCAAGATCCAGGGCAACTTGCGCTGGCCGGTCCCTTCCGCTGGTCGCCCGACAGCAAGCGATGGGCGGGGCTGGCCAGAGAACCGGGCGATCAGCGAAAGATCACTCTGATCGATTCGCGCCCCGACGATCAGCTGCAACCAAAGAGCCGAGAGGTTCCCTACGACAAACCGGGGGACAAAATCGAGATCGCGTGGCCGAGGCTGTTTGAGCTTCAGGAAGATGGGCAAGTACGCTCGATCCCGATCGATACGAAACTGTTTGCCAATCCATGGAGCTTGGACGATCTGGAATGGTCCAGCGATGGAAAACGACTCACCTTCTGGTACATCGAGCGAGGTCATCAGTGCGTCCGCTGGCTAGCGGTTGATGCGGTGACTGGTGAGGTCACCGTGCTGCTGGAGGAAACCAGCGCAACGTTCATCGACTACGCGCACAAGATGCAGCGGAGACGATTGGAATCTAGCGGGGAACTGGTATGGATGAGCGAGCGGAGTGGATGGTGCCATCTGGATCTGCATGATGCGATGACGGGAGCCCGGAAGCATCCAATCACCTCCGGGCCATGGGTGGTGCGTGGGATCGAACGGATCGATGAGTCGAATCGCCAAATCTGGATCACCGCGGGCGGATTTCATCCTGGAGAGGACCCCTATCACCGGCATCTGTTGCGGGTGGGGTTGGATGGTTCTGACCCTGTGCCGATCACTCAGGGGGATGGCGATCATGAGTGGAGCTTTTCCGACGACGGGCGTTGGATTTTGGATCGCTACAGTCGCGTCGATCTGCCGCCAGTCCATCAATTGATCGACGCCGAGAGTGGGAAGGTGGTGCTGGAGCTAGAACGCGCGGACTGGTCGGAGTTGCTGGAAGCCGGTTGGAAGTCGCCCGAACGATGGGTGGCCAAGGGACGCGACGGGCAGACCGATATCTTCGGGATTCTGCATCGGCCCAGCCATTTTCGCGACGATCGAAAATACCCTGTCGTTGAGATGATCTATGCGGGCCCTCAAGGAGCGCATGTGCCGAAGGGATTTGGCCTGCATCTGGCAGCACAGCAGATGGCGGAATTGGGCTTCATCGTGGTGCAGATCGATGGGATGGGGACCAGCCATCGCAGCAAGGCATTCCATGATGTCTGCTGGAAGAACTTGGGGGACGCTGGATTCCCCGACCGACGATTGTGGATGGAAGCAGCCGCCAGGAAGTATCCGCAAATCGATTTAACGCGCGTCGGGATCACGGGGGGTTCCGCCGGGGGACAAAATGCGCTCGGTGCTCTCCTATTTCATGGTGACTTCTACGATGCCGCCGTCGCCGACTGTGGTTGTCACGATAACCGGATGGACAAAATCTGGTGGAATGAACTCTGGATGGGATGGCCGATCGGCGAGCATTACGCTCAGCAGAGCAACGTCGACAACGCTCATCGCCTGCAGGGAGAACTGATGCTGATCGTCGGGGAGCTGGACGATAACGTCGACCCAGCCTCAACGCTTCAGGTGGCCGATGCTCTGATTGCCGCCGACAAGAACTTTGATCTGCTATGGATGACGGGTCGAGGGCATGGAGCCGGAGGCAGTGCCTACGGAAGACGAAGAACTTGGGAGTTCTTTCTCAAGCACCTTCGGCCAGAGACAATCGAACCTGTCTCAGCGCGATAGCCACGCAAGTCCTGGCCACTGGTTCTAGGCTGCCAGCGCTTCGCTGGATCGGACGCTCGAAAGGAGCGCTCGGTATCGGTCGCGCAGCTGGTAGAGGTAGACCGCCGCATACAGATTGATGACGAAGGAAAGCAGGAAAAAGATCGGCAGCAAAGAACTGTTGCCCGACGCTCGCCTCATCCCCATCGTCGATTCATTCCCCTCCCGATCGAAACGGTCTGCGGGAGTCTGAAGGTTGGGGCGCTGGGTGGAGGTGAGCGAGGTGTGGGAGGTCGAGCTGCTGTGGCGCTGCATCTGCTGCAGCTGCATCTGAACGTCGTTCAGCTGACGGCGCAGGAGATAGACTTCCTCATCCCGCGCAACGGAATTGGAGTCGATGGAGGACTGAGGAGGACGCCCACCCTGGCCCAGTAAAGACCCTGGAGCAACACCGGCAGCATTGCCGTTGGCATTGCCGGTAGCCGATGCGGGAATCGTATTGGATGAAAAACGATCATGCAGTCCAGGCCGGGAGTTCGAGTGGGCCCCAGCAGCGGGAGCCGCTGGCAGTGAACTACTCCAGCCAGCCCCTTGGCCAAGACTGCTGATGTTGGTGTCGCGATCGCGAGCTGGGTTGGCATTGCTGTAGCCAGGGTTGGTAGGAGGCGCCGCTAGGGAGCTGGAAGGGATCTGGCCCGGGGGAAGCGATGCCATGTTGGTGGCCGAATCACGGTCTCGGTCGCGATCAGAAAAACCTGGCTGAGAGTAGGCGGGGCCCGTCGTCTCGGTCCATCGGGAACCGGTCGAGGACGATGGAACTCCCGTGGCGGGAATGCTGGAAGGAGGTGGCGTTGCGATGGAGCTGGATAGGCCAGCAGTCGGATTGGTGAGGGAATTGCCAGTCGGGACGTCACGATCTCGCAGGGTCGCCGAACCGTAGGGATCGAGCGACGGAGGCGCAGCCATCGGCGTGGCCTGTGCCAGATCGGTCAATCGAGGGCTTGGCCGGGAAGATTCCAGATCCCCTGGCGCACTGTAATCGATGTTCGCCAGATTCCCCCCTTCGACTCGATTGCGCATCGCAGAGACGGCGGCGGGGTCAGGGGGGTAGGCGGGAAACTGCTGTCGCACCTGCGATTCCGAGGGAGTCCGTTCGGGGATCTCCTTGCTGATCCGGACCACGACTCGCTTGAACCGGCCCTGAATCGCCTGCGGCACTAGTGCCGTCGCCTCAAAGCCCCCTGGAGAATTCAGCATCGCCTGAACCTCTTCAGGGGTCAGGTGAATGACATATTCCAACTGGCCGTCGGTATTGGCCTGACGCCACCCGCCGGTTTCCACTTGGCTTGTTTGAGACACTTGGCCTGCCAGAGCCAGGAAGAACCAACCCAGGAGAGTGAACATCGGAAAAAACCCCGCCACGAGGAGTTTGCAGAACCGTCCTTGACTGCATTCGAACAAGCAATGTAAGCGATACAGCCAAACGGGGTAAATACAGATCCCAAGCAGCGGTCAGAAAGCTTTTTTGCTAGCAAACCTCTGCAAGGCGGTCCGCACCGCTGATAGTCACGGATCCCTTCCGGACGGATGATCTCACAGAGTCACGAAGGCACGGAGAAGGGGGAAAAACCTGAGGCAGCTTGGTCGAAACCCATTGGGTCTCGAGTCGTCGTGGAATGCAGTTAGCGAGGTATGCTAAGATTTGACCGATCGGCTCGGAAGCCACGTATCTTTTATCGGGTAGTGAGTCGAAGGTCTTTCTCCGTGGCTCATTGCCTCCGTGAGATCCGAGGAATAGCGAACAAGGCGGTCCCCCAGTACAGCCGACCAGTGAACTTCATCGTTATGCGTCACGGTGGAGGCCTTGATCAGAATGCTTAGCCGACATGAGCACCTACCTATCGATCGCTCGACGCGCCGAGTGAGCCTGTACTCGCTCAAGGAGCGTGGAGAGTCAGATGATATTGTCATCTATTGCTCAGACGGCCAAAGTGTCGATGCATTCGCTCAGCAATTCTTTAACGCATTTGGAGCTGACCGTTTTTGGTTCGTTGGAGTGGATCACTCGCCCGACTACCGCAATGCGGAATACCTGATCGGTACAGACGGTCCCCGTTTTGAGATGCATGAGGCTTTTTTCGTAAACACGGTTGCGGAGTGGGCAACCAAAGCGATCGGCATTCAACATTCGCGCCGTCAATCAGCTGTTTTCGGATACTCATGCGGTGGAGCGTTTGCCGCTTCGATTGGAATACGTCATCCCGATATTTATGGAAAAATCTTTTCCTTCTCGATTGCGGGTAGGCCAATCACCCATTTTGACGTTCAACCGGAGGCAGATTTATCGGAGGTAAATTTTTACTTCCGTTCTGGATCCAGAGAACCAAAGGCAATGCGTAGCTATATGAAACGCCTCCAAAACTGGCTTCGTTCCGCCAATGTTCTGGTGAATAGCCAGACGCTTGCTGGTGGACACGAATTTGCGACCTGGTCGATTGGATTGAATGAATCCATTTCCATTGCCTACGAGTTGACGCCTAGCAAGTCGGTGCAGCGAAGTGACCGACCGTGCGATTTTTGAAATCATCGTTTTTGTGCAGCAACTCGTTGACCGCCGGCATTCGCTTCCGGACGGATGATCTCACAGAGTCACGAAGGTACGGAGAAGGGGGAAAAACCTGAGGCAGCTTGGTCGAGAACCAATGGGTCTCGAGATGTCGTGGAATGCAGATGGCAAGGTATGCAAAGATTTGGCCATCTAGTTGGGAAGCTAGGTATCTTTTGTCGGGTATTGAGTCGAAGGTCTTTCTCCGTGGCTCAGTGCCTCCGTGAGATCCATGAAAAAGCGAACGAGAAGAAGCTTTGCTAGGGCGGATGCATTGACGACTTATTTTTGTGGAATACCAAACGAAGAAAGGCACGGAAAGCGACTCCGTGCCTTTCTGGTTTCGTTCATTTTCGCCGAGGCGCCAACACCCTGATTGGCGTGCCTAGTTCGTCACGCGAAGAGCGAGGTGACGGCCTGGGCTTTGACCAATTCGCGGGGCTGGTTCAGGTGGTTGTAGACGATCGTCTCCGGATCGATCCCGAAGGCATGATAGATCGTCGCCAGAAGCTGGCCGGGATGGACCGGATCGGAGATCGGCGCGCTGGCCGTCTTGTCGCTCTCCCCATGCACATAGCCACGTCGAATCCCGGCGCCGGCGATGACGCTGGTGTAGCAGTATGGCCAGTGATCGCGACCGTCATCGCTGTTCCCATTGCCGCTGGTGCTGACGCCGCGCTGCGGCGATCGTCCGAACTCGCCGACCGCGACCACCAGGGTATCTTCCAATAGGCCACGATCATCCAGATCGGCGATCAAGGTCGAGAGCCCCGCATCCAGCATCGGCCCCGACTGATTTTTCATCCGCTTGCTGAGATCGACGTGGTGATCCCACGAATGGTTGTCGCTGTTGGCAACCTTCGGCCAGATAACTTCCACGACGCGCGTGCCAGCTTCCACTAGACGGCGCGCCAGCAAGCAGCTTTGCCCAAAGGTATTCCTTCCGTAGGCATCGCGTAGCGTATCCGATTCCTCGCTGAGGCTGAAAGCGTCTCGCGCCTTGCCGGAGACGATCAGCGAGAGAGCCTGATCGAAGTACTGATCAAGCTGGTAGTTTTCGACCGCTTCGTTGATCTTGGGCATCTGCTGGTTGATCAGATCCCGTAACTCGGCTCGTCGCTGCAATCGGACCGAAAAGACTTCAGGCCGCAGCTGCAGGTCGCTGACATTGATCCGCTCCATCTTCGACATATCCATGTCGTCGCCCGACGGAAACAGCGTGTAAGGATCGAAGGCTTTGCCGAGGAAACCTGCCGTACCGCCCTTGCCAACCACATTCGATTCCTGAAGGGGACGTGGCAGCATCACGAACGGAAGCATCGGTTCATCGGCTGGACGGAGCCGAATGATATTGGAGGCGAAATTCGGGAAGTCCTTGGGGGACGGCGGTTCCAGCTGACCCGATGGGCTGACCTTGTCGGTGGTGTACCCGGTCATCATCTGATAGATCGCAGCCGTATGATTGAACAGCCCATTGGGCGTGTAGCTCATCGACCGAATCATCGTGAACTTGTCGTTGATCTGCGCTAGCTTGGGAAGATTCTCGGTGTACTGAATGCCGGGGATCTTCGTCGAGATGTTCTGGAAAACGCTCTTCACATTATCCGGAACATTTTCCTTGGGATCCCAGAGATCTAGATGGCTGGGGCCACCCTGGAGGTAGACCAAAATCATCCGTTTGGCGCGGCCCCACCCCGGACCACCGCGATTGGCTTCCACGGCCGAGGCGGCTTGGAGCCGAAGGAGCGATCCAAGAGACAACCCCAGCATTCCTGCCCCGCCGACTCGAAGAACATCGCGCCGTGTCGGTTGCAGATGACGATCGCACAGATCCCGTCCAGCCGATCCTTGCAAGCACCACATGTGAGGACTCCTAGTGATTAAAGAGGAAAGCCGGACTATTGATCAATGCCCAGGTCAAATCTTCCGCAACGGTCACCCGCGCCTGCTTGACCTGGATCCCACTCTGTTCGACATCACTTCGCAGACGGAGCAGGGCCGAGTCGTCGCCGATCGGCTGCTGTAGTCGTTCGATTCGCTTGTTGATGGCCACCAAGGGTTCATCCGGAGGGACGGCTACGGAAGCGGCACCGATGGCAGCATCTTTCTCCCGGATGCCCGGATCGACCTTCCGGAAGTAGGCCAGTCCCCCTTCCAACGCCGCTCCAGCCCGGTCTTCCTTCGACAATCGAGCCAGCGCCGAGAGCGTCTCGGGGAGTCCCAGCGGCAGATCTCCTTCGGCCGCCGTGACGCTCAACCGGAACCTTGCTAGGCGATGATCTTTTGCTTCATGCACCTGATGCAGCTTGAATTCGAGCACCCAGTCGGCAGGCAAGTCAAGCGGTTTGTCCAGTTGCAGCACCGCCCAGTGCTCCACCGAACCGGTTTCCGCCACCGCCCAGCCACCTTGATCGTTGTTCTTCCCGTCGATCAGCGCCCCGGCGGAGAAGCCTGGTTGATCGAAATCGGTCAGTCCCTTGGCAAACTTCAGCGGCGTTCGCTGCTTGGGATCAGAAATCGGTCCCGCCAGCACTTCCAGTTCGGTCACGACGAAATTGCCGTTGGGTGGCAGCCCGGGACCGCCCCCGGGAATCTCCGGAACCGGCAGGGCTTCCAATCGCACTCCCGTGATGCGCGAAACGCCTGGCTGAGCGGTGATCTGGTAGATCCCCTTCTCCTGCGATCCCTCCGCGCGGATCGATCGATCGGCCTGCGGAATCAGCTTGCCACCCTGGGTGGTCGAAAGCTGGGTGGCCGCGAGCGGAATCCAGGAAGTGGGAGCCACCTTGGTGGCCAGATACTGATGGAAGGTTTCTGGTAGCTGATCGAGGTATTGCTTCTTGACTGCCTCCGCCGCAGCGATCCGGTCGACTCGTTCCTTTTCCAATCGCTCCCTCTCCGGCTTGATCTCTTCGGTGCGGGCAGCAGCCTCCTGCTGAGCGGCTTCCAGATTCTTCAGCCGCTCTTGCTCGCGTTTTGCCTTCTCTTCCACCCACCAAGCTTCTTTCTCGGTGAGCGCCTGGACCAGTTGCTGATGGTCGCTCTGCACCCGCTCGATCGTCTTCTCCGCGATGGCGATCTCGGCGTCGGTCGCCGGTCGGTTCAGCACCCGCAAGAACAGTTCGGCGATCATCGCCTTGGGATCTTCGGTCGACTGAGCCAGTTGATGGAGATCATTCTGGGGTGCACCGATTGCCGATCCGATGGTCGGGCCGCTGACTAGAGCCATCACGCCACCCAGTTGGAGGTCGTTGGAGCGTTCGCATTCGCAGGCACTCTCTCGGACGGGACGGCCCAAGTTGTTGAGGAAGCCATCGGGCAACTGGGCATCGGCATCGGCTAGCGACGCAGCGCGGGCACCAGCAGCCAGACCTGGGATCTCCGACCGGGTCCCGGTAACGCGATGGACCGCATCGTAGAGCACTTCGGCCGGCAGTCGCCGCGCTTTGGCCTTCGAGTAATTGAGCGCATCGTCCTTGTTCCAGTCATTCGACTCCAGCGACAACTGATAGGTTCGGCTGTTGCAGATCAAGCGCAGCACATGCTTGACATCGAACTTGTGGTCGATGAATTCCTTCTCCAGATACGCCAGCAGTTCTGGGTTGCTTGGCGGATTTCCGGCGCGAATATCGTCCAGCGGCTCGATCAGTCCGGTTCCCAGCAGGTAACCCCAGAGTCGGTTGACGTAGCTGCGAGCGAAGTAGGGGTTTGATGGGCTAGTGAGCCATGTGGCAAACTGTGTTCTCCGCGGAGTCGGCTCAGTCGCCTCCACCGGAACCGGATAGGGGAACTGAGGAGGCGCGACGGCGCTGGTGCGCTGGTGAGTCATCTCCCCGTCTGGCTTGTCAAAGACCTCTTCCCAAAGCGGCTTGGCCCCTTCGACCGCCGTCCCCCCAATCGCCTTGTCGCCGCTTTCGGGATCCTTCTTCAATCCGACTTGGGCGAAGTAGGCGGCGGTTTGGTAGTACTGATCCTGCGTCCATTTTTCAAAGGGATGGTCATGGCACTTGTTGCAGTTGAATCGCACCGCCAGGAAGAGATGCGATGTGTTTTCCAGAATCTCCTCCGGAGTACGAAGGATCTTGTAGTAGGAAGCAGGAGGGTTCTGGCGGTTGGAGCCTGATGCGGTGATGATCGATTTGACGAACTGGTCATACGGCGTGTTGGAGGCAACTTGTCCGCGGATCCAGTCCTTGAATCCTTGAGCCCCTTCCTTCGCGAGGAACTTGCTGTTGACCTGCAGGAGGTCGGACCACTTGTTGGTCCAGTGGTCGACGTATTCGTCGCTGGCCAGCAGCTGATCGATCAGCACCCGCCTCTTTTCCTGAGTGCTTCGTGGGTCGTAGAGGAACGCGCGGACCTGCTCGGCTGTCGGTGGCAGACCGACCAGATCCAGGTAGACGCGCCGGATGAATTCGGCATCGTTGCAGACATTCGACGGCAGCGTCTTGATCCGCTGCCACTTGGCGGCCACATGCTGGTCGATCGCGTTCCACACGGGAGGATCCTGCCAGACGAAACCATCACGATTGCCCATCACCGTTAGCGTGGTGGCAGCGTAAGCTCCTTCGAAGCGAGCAAGCAGAGGTGCTTCGCCGCGTCGGACTGCCTGGACGCGACCGCGACCTGCCAGAATCGCCACCTCCGAATTGCCACTCTCGAGGAAGGCTTCCTGAGTCACATCGCGCTGCTTGCCGTCGGCGTAGGTAGCGATCACGCGCATCTGGCGTAGATCTCCCTCCAATTGCGCGATCGGGTTGGCAGGCTGCACCTCCAGCTTGACTACGCGCGGCGTATCCAGCTTCAGCGGTGCGCCTTGGCGGATCCACTGCTCGATCACCGACGCGGCCGGATCTCCTTGCTTCATCAGCGTACCGCCCGCATGAGGCACCGTCCCCAATGGCTTGGAGAGCATCAACGACTCATGGGGCGACGAGAGATTGACCCGGCGAGCGGCCAGGTCATCGGTCAGTGCGCGGACATCGTAAAGCGGATCGTAACCTCGTAGAGAAAGCTTGAAGCCGTTCTTGCCGGCTTGAGCTCCGTGGCAGGTTCCCTGGTTGCATCCCAGTCGTGACAGGACCGGATTGACATCCCGTACGAAATCGACGGGACTAATCGCCGAGGCTTCCACATGCAACGGCACGCTGGCTGCCAGACTACCCACCTTCAGCTCCAGTGCCCCATCGCCATCGCCGATCGGTCGGACAACTCCCAGCGGGGAGACGCGAACCAGCTGGTTTTCGGCGGGATAGGTCGCTAGGTGCGTCACATCGATCGACTCGCCCGACGTGGTCTCTCCCAGCACGACCAGTTGAGCAGAGTGATGCCAGGCCAAGAGGTCGATTTTCTCAGGGAGAACGGAGATTTTGGTTAGCGTCGCTGGATCGATCGCACGGGGTGGAGTCGCCAAAGGAGCCGATGGCTCGGCAGGAAGCGCATCGAGATGCTTTCGGTAGTCGGCGGCAAAGTGATCTTCAGTGGCCGCCTGGGCTCCCGATTGAGCCGGTACGACGGAAAAGTCAGCCAGTGGCTTCTGGGAGGCGATCTCCCAAAGACGCACATGGCCATCGGTGGCTCCCGCCGCCAAACGTCCCTGGCTGTCGATGGCGATCGCATAGACAGCCGCAGGCACTTCCCATGTTCCGATGGGCTGCGGTTCGGTCGTCACATACTGATCCAGTTTCGTCTTCTCGGCAGCAGATCTCGCCATGACTCGCTTGGCCTGAATCGCCTTGATCTCTTCCGGCAACTGCCCCTCGATGTCATAGCTCCAGACACGCACCTGACTGCGTCCATCCAGCGTGCTGGCAGCAGCCAGATATTTGGCGTCGGGGCTGATCGCCACCGAGAAAATCCGGCCCGGCATTTCCGGTAGCTTCCTCAACAGGTTCGCATCGTCACCGATCTGGCGGGCAGTCTGTCGGAAGACGCGATAGAGCTTAGGGGATCCATCCGATCCTCCCACCAGCACTTCATCCCGAAGAGGGTGCCGAGCCAATGCGCTGATTCCGCCTCGCAAGGCACCCGGCGTGATCGACGTCACGTTGTCGATGAAGCGTTCGGTTGCCACTTCGGTCAATTTGACCGTCATGTCTCTGCCAGCAGAAATCAGATGCTCGCCAGAGGCTGTGAAGACCGTCGCGCGGGGCCAGTCTTCGTGGGCGCCCTGGTAGAGCACACGCTGGCCCGTCGTCGCATCGATCGCGCGAACGACATTGTCGGTGGAACCGTAGGCGAGCAGTTTCCCATCGCCAGACCAACTCAGGCCAAAGGGGGTATCGAAACCTGCGGACTGGCTGAGCGTCAGTTGGCCGGCTTGCCAATCCCAAACCTGGATTTCGCCCGATAGGCCAGGAGAACCGGCGGCAACCGCCAAGCGAGTCCCATCGGGAGAAAAACGAACCGACTCCACACGAGGGGATACACCCACCAAGCGTGTCTTGAGCGAACCGTCCGAGACTTGGAATAGTAGGGCTTCGTAATATCCAGCCACCGCCATCCACTGGCCGTCGGGCGAAAAATCGATCGAGGGGATCGCAGGAGCTTGCCGATAGACCGGCGGACGCTCCGCATCAAACGGCGCCGGACGCTCCACGAGGTCATTGGCTGCACCTTGAGCGATCCAGCGGCGGATCAGATCGATTTGAGCATCGGTCAGCGGGGGTGCATTCTTTGGCATCTCCGCCTTGCCATCGACCGGCACGATTTCCGCAAGCAAATGGCTCCCCTCAACATTCCCTGCAACGATCGCCGCCTCGCCCGATTCCCCACCCGCCAACAGCTTGGCAAAGTCGGTCATCACAAAGCCACCCTGCGCTTTGGCCGGCTGGTGACAACCGACACAGTGGGTACGGAAGATCGGCAGCACATCCTTTTGGTAACTGACCGTTTCGACCGTCGCCGGAGTCTCTTCTGCAAACGACGAACTGCCGAGGAACAGGAATTGCAAAGCCACCAGCGACGCCTTCCTGACGCTGCTACGCATCCTGGATGGAAGCGAACCCTGGGAATCCGCAGTCTGGAACAGCAGAAACGGGAATGCGAAACGACCAATCATGGCGACGCTCTCGGGAGTGAGAACCGATGGATGCAATTCCGATGGGCAGGACCCATGGGGCGAATGGTCGCAGCAAGACCGGAACCGCTTTTCTGGGAACCCAGACAGCGAGCCCCAGATTCTGAGCGACCGCAAGCCTTGAGGCGGGAAATCCCCTTGAAACCGGTGCAAGGGAATCCTTTCCACCTTACCCCATGCAACCGGCAACGTCAAACTGAAGCAACCCGGAGAACTGCGCCGGTGGGGAAGCCAAATCGCAATCGGAAGAACTTCTCGCCCGCTTTCTTCATCGAATCCTCACCATCACGAGGCGGGGAATCGTTAAAATCCCGCCATTGCTGGGATTACTTGTCCTTATTCATCGTTTCTCAGGAGAAAGTCGCGTGAATCGTTCTGTTCCCTCTCGTATGCGACCGGCATTTACCCTGGTCGAATTGCTGGTGGTGATTGCCATCATTGGGATTCTGGTCGGTTTGCTGCTACCCGCCGTCCAGGCAGCCCGCGAAGCGGCGCGCCGCATGAGCTGCAGTAATAATGTCAAGCAGATCGGCTTGGCGATGATGAACTATGAGTCGTCCTTCAAAGGGCTGCCCTTCGGTTGGAACACCCACGGGACGCTCTGGAGTGCGTTGATCCTGCCGTACGTCGAGCAGACGAATTTGCACAATACCCTGCTGTTCCAGGAAAGCGGTCAGGGGAATTGGGATTCGGCCACTGGTCCTAACCGAGCCGCTTGCGAAACGAATCTGGGTGTCTTCAAGTGCCCCAGCATGGCGCTGAAGGATACCTACAATTACAACGGCATCACCCGTCGCGTGCCTGCCAGTTACCGCGGTAATGGTGGCAGCAATATCAGCTCCGACGATACCTCGACCCGTCCTTTAGCAAACACCAAGTCGTTCGAAATGGTCGACCTGGACGGTTTGTTCTTTGGTTGCAAAAGCGTTCAGTTTGGCGAGATCCCCGATGGGCTCTCCAACACGATCATGATCGGGGAATCATTGACAGATCCGGAATTTGTCAAAGACGATCAGGGGATGGACTTTTGGGTGATTGGTAGCCCCCAGATCGACCCCTGCAACTGCGCTGGCGGGACGGGTGGCACCGAATTCACAGAAGCCTCGGGTAGCACCATCGCCCGAATCAACGCGCAGCTTCGCGACCCGGCTCTCAGCGGCCAGTTGATGGAGATGTCGTTTGGCAGCTACCACCGGGGCGGTGCGATGTTTGCTCTAGGAGATGGTTCCGTTCGGTTCATCGCCGACGGCATCGACATGAATGTCTACCGACCCTTGGGTTCACGCGATGGCGCCGAGGTAGCGATTCTGGACGAATGACCTTCACGGGAAGGGCAAAGATTCTTTCTTCGTGACTGGAACGAAGGCGTCTGAATTGGAAAAGGGTGATGACCAGATGAGTTTTCGAGTTCTGTTCGAAGGGGTGCGGTTCGCATCGATTGTTGGCCTGGGTGTGATGCTCGTCGGTTGCTCAGGCCCTGGCGATGCTGATTACGCCAAGCTGAACCTAGTCGATATCACCGGGACTGTGATGGTTGATGGAGTGCCAGTCGAAGGGGTCGAAGTCCGTTTTGAGGACAACCCCTTTCAGTACTCTTTCGGCGTCACCGACTCGTCTGGCACCTACAAGATGATGCTCAACAACCGAAAGTCGGGCGTCACCCCTGGCAGCAAGAAGGTTCGGTTCGTGCCCAAGTCGGGTGGCGGAGGAGGCGGTGTATCGGATGCAGCTTCGGCGATCCCCCAGGAGGGAGACGACGGGGAAGCCCGGGAAACAGCCGAAGGGGAGGTGATCGAGATCGCCAAGGATGGGGCGGGATCGGGTAAGGTTCCTGCCTGCTACAACAGCGATCCGAAGATCTCGGTGGAGGTATCTAAGACGACGAAGAAGTTCGACTTTGACCTCAAGAGCGATTGCTCCACATCCGCACCCAAGTAAGCATTCGATGGCTCGCTGGCCCGAGACAATAGCCGACGCTTTGCGATTCCTCCGGGATTCGCAAAGCGTTTTTTATTGATGCAGCGATAGCAGCCTTAGCGTCTTCGAAGGAGCGAGGCTATCGCGGATAAGAAACTCCAGCACATGGTGTGCGCCCGCGCCTGTGCCCGTGCCACAAATCTGCGAAAGATCTCACTCCGCTGCATGGCCGTCTCGGCCATGCAAGGGAAAGCACAGGCGATCGTGCCCGTGCCAAGAGAGCAAAGTAGAGGACATGCGGAACGCTTGTGCCGCTGCCGTGAAGAAATCGAGCTTAGGGGCGGGTGATT
>Ga0315900_10003292_pt1 | contig 23776 bp, 15 predicted proteins | sample LakEriMetagenome_FD_203521 | JGI IMG/M metagenome (GOLD analysis project Ga0315900, IMG submission 203521) | Freshwater fungal communities from buoy surface, Lake Erie, Ohio, United States - Buoy 12 MA114 | ecosystem: Environmental > Aquatic > Freshwater > Lake > Lake biofilm | place: USA: Lake... | reverse complement strand
CACCTTTGGTTTTTCATATATAGAGTACACCGAGGTACTTGAACATTTTATTACAGGAGCAGAATCGGAGATAGCACGCGTACGACAGTCTACTGGATTGGAATTAGCGGGAGGCAGGGACCACATCATCCACTACTCCACCCTACCTTGGCTATCGTTTACAGCCCTGTCGCACGCCCGGCATTTTGCATTTCCGGACAGCGTTCCTAAGATCACGTTTGGTAAAATCACGGAATCTGCGGGTAAAAAAAACCTACCAGTCTCCATCCATGTCCACCATGGACTCCTCGACGGGTACCATGTTGGTCAGTACGTCGATTTATTTCAGGAATTATTGCAGCAAAAATAAATTTCGTGCAAATAATTCAAGCAAAGGACTTATCTTTGCCGCCGCAAAAAACGCCCGAGTGGTGAAATGGTAGACACGAGGGACTTAAAATCCCTTGACCCTAAAGGTTGTGCAGGTTCAAGTCCTGTCTCGGGCACTTTTTTAATTGCAATGGTTAATGGATTAACCTTTGGTTTGGGGCTCTTCTCCCTTTTTTCTCTTCTGACGTATTTCCGATAGTTTTCTTGGTTTTCAAGCGTTTTTTGCTTTTGTGTGTTTTCGCACACGCTGACTGTACTCATACTTGTACTCATCCTAATTTCCCTTCATTCTACTTCTTTTGCTATTAAAAATCCCCCAAATTATCCATTAACCATTAACCATTAATTACCCTGGGTTCTGCATTTGACATTCGATAGTCGACATCTACAGCGAGCAATTCCGCTCCTGGTTTTTCTCCTTTGGGTGCAGGGGGATCCGTTTTTTTGGGATACGGTTCAACTCGCTTCCAAGCATGCCCATTTTTTTTACGAAAATGGAATGAGATGGCTGCCACTCCCTATTGAAATAGATAGTGGCCATCCGCCCCTGTTAGGGTATTACCTAGCTTGGCTTTGGACTATTTTGGGGAAATCATTGGTAGTGAGTCATTGGGCGATGGCACCCTTTTTGGGGTTATTGGTTTATTTGCCTTTTCAAATTGCAAAAGCAGTGGGCCAGGAAAAATGGGCGTGGTTATTGATGGTTTTTTTATGGGCCGATCCGGTTTTGTTGGGTCAATCAGCCCTGGTAAGTCCGGATATTTTAGTAGCGGCTGGATTTTTATCGGTGGTATGGGGTTGGAAGGCAGCAAGACGAGGCTGGGTAGTGGTCGGAGCGCTGCTGTTATGCAGCTCCAGCATGCGAGGAATGATGACCTGTGCAGCCTTGGGCTTATGCGTAACCTTGGAGCTCTATTTCCGGCAAGCGGATCGAAAAGAGCTACTGCGGTCTTGGATCCCCTTTTTACCGGGAGGAATCCTGGGGATTAGCTTCCTGATTTGGCACTATGAAACAACGGGCTGGATTGGGCATTTTGAGGGTTCAACCTGGGCTGCTGCATTTGAACGCGTAGATGGGCGTGGTTTTTTGAGAAATATCCTCATTGTAGGATGGCGCTGGGTAGATTTAGGACGAATTGCAGAATGGGGATTGGTTGCCTTCTTATTTTTTCGCGCTAAGCGGCTTGGAAAGGCCGAGTGGTGGCAATTAGTCGGCTGTTTAGTACTTTTTTTAAGTCCATCCGCCCTTATTTATGCAAATTTATCGGCACACCGCTACTTTTTACCCCTATTTATGGCTTTTCATTTAGCGGTTTGGAGTGCCATTCTAGAGCAAAACTGGCTGGAAAAAACCAAACGATGGCTAGGATACGGTATTGGATTCATTTTGATAACAGGAAATCTATGGATTTACCCAAAAGGCATCTCCATGGATTGGGATGCTACCCTCGCCCACCGATCCTATCATCCACTTCGAGAAGAGGCCTTGCGCTACCTCGATAGTTTGGAGATCGACTATTCGAAAGTAGGTTCCGCCTTTCCCAACCTGAACTCCGGGGAAATGTTGCTCCTTAATGGTGACCAACGTCTTTTCTCCTCCTTGAACCTAGCTGAAAACGAATGGGTATTGGCTTCCAATATCTTCAATGACATTGATTTGCCAGAATACACCCAGCTGGAAGCCCACTGGGACCTCGTACAACAGTGGGAAAAAAGAGGTGTTTGGATACAATTGTATCGCCGAAGGAATCAGGCAGGGAGATAAATTAGGCTGACTGAATTTTCGGGGCGGAGGTACTTTTGAGCCGCTTTTTGGACATCTTGTGGTGTAATTGCCAGATAAAAACCTACTTCCTCGTTCATGTACTCAGCCCCACAGAGCAGTTCAAACAAACCTAGGTTTTGGGCCTTATTCATAATACTGACTTCGGAGTACACGATGGAGCTTTCGAAACGTTTTTTTATTTTTTCCAGCTCCCGAGCCGCCAATGGCACCGCTTTCAAGTCTTCCAGTTCCTTCCAAATAGCGGCCAGTGCGGCTTCCGGGGAAACCCCTTCAGAAGGCCGCCCTTCAATCACCAGCATACCTGGATCCGTCGTGGCCGTCACATACGCATCGATTTGGGAAAAAAGTTGCTGCTCCTTCATTAGCCTTTGATAAAGCCTGGACGAGCGGCCCTCGGCCAAAACATCCGTAATGGTATCGATTGGGTAAAAATTAGGATCCAATCGGCCGGGCATCCGGAAGGCCAGGAAAACAGCGGGGACAGGGGCATTGGGGGCATGTACGACCTTCTGCCTATGAGCAGTTTGCTCGGGTTCTTTTGGATACACCCGGAGGGGCAACTCCGGACCGGCTGGAATGTCGCCAAACCATTTTTCGGCCAATTGAAACGCTTCCTCCGCAGGCACCGGACCACAAATACTCAGTACGGCATTCCGAGGCGTGTACCACTGTTGGTAAAACTGGCGAACATCCGCCAAGGTGGCTTTTTCGATGTGGGCGGGCACCAGTCCAATGACAGGCCAGCGGTAAGGGTGCACCTCGTACATCAAAGCGCTCAAATGGTGCCAGACATCCCCATAGGGCTCGCTTAAACAGGTTTCTTTAAATTCTTCTACGACCACCTTTCTTTGCACTTCGAGCGACTTTTTATTCACATTTAGTGAAAGCATGCGGTCACTCTCCAGCCAGAGGGCAGTTTCGATGTTCTGGGCAGGTAATGACTCATAAAACGTCGTATAGTCATTGGTGGTGTAGGCATTATTATCCCCCCCTGCTTTTTGCAGCGGTTCATCGTAATCTTCTACGTGCAAGCTCCCTGCAAACATGAGGTGTTCGAACAGATGGGCGAAGCCGGTTTTTTCCGGGTGCTCGTCCCGGGAACCCACATCAAACGCTACATTAATAGCGGCTAAGGGAGTGCTATAGTCTTCGTGGACGAGCACCCGAAGTCCATTGTTTAGTATTTTTCGTTTAAATAAAACCAAGATTAACTTCTTATATAGCTGGCTAGATCGGGGTATTTTTTCATCAATCCAATGGCTTCTGCCTTGGATAGTTGAATACCGTTTAAATAAGCAACAATTGTGGCATTTTGGAAACCGGCTGCAACCACCTCCTTTTGGAGGGCAGCAGCGCCAGCAAAACGCCGTTCGGCACCGGTAAAGTAGTGGTATTCACCAGAGCCCGGCGTACTTTCCAGCACCACATCGGAAAACAAGCCCAAAACGTCGGAGGTGATTACTTGGCGGGCAACCAGCATTTGCACCCTAAACAACAGCCCCTGATCCTGATCGTCCAGACGGGCCGTGCCGGCTGCCTGGAGTTGCTCAGCGATTTCGGGCCGATTTAGCCGATATTCAAAAGGGAGCATTCCGGAAATATGAATCGGCTTTATCTCTACTCGACGGTTGAGGGACTGACCAAGGCTGCTGTTCTCCCCATTAATAATATTTCGCGCAAGAGGAAAACTCGGACCCGCGCTGCGCAGTACCAGCCGGACGGGATCTATCCCATTGGAAGTTAAGTATTTCCCAATAAGTTCCGCCCGTTTAATGCCTGTATAGAGATCAAACTTCATAGGGCCCGTCTCATCGGTATGGAGAGTAATGAGCAGTTTTATTTCTGGAAAACGACGGGCGATGGTTAGCACCGACTGAAGCAGGGCAGTATTTCCCTCATTTAACAAGTCTTTATCGGAATTGTAAAATAGCGGGGCGGTGACCAGTGAAGGCGCTTCGGTGGTAATTTCCTGCACTTTAAGCTCCTCAAATAAAGCAAATTCCCGTTGCGTTAGTTGCTCTACAACTGGCTCTTTGAAATACACCATATACAAGTCCATACCGCCCACATTATCGGTGATTCGACTGGATGCTAAGTAGGCTAGCTCTCCGGAAGCACCGAGTCGGAAGTACGCATCATCCCCGGGGGAATTAATCCCAACACCCATGGTTACAGGCAAGGACCACTCTCGAGATTCCGGGTTGAAAACGGCGCGGTACACATCGAGTCCACCGATTCCATCCGTGCGATTGGAGCTAAAATACAAGGTTTTTCCATCGGTGGCCACAAATGGGGTAGTTTCATCGTAGGCAGTGTTAATTTGGGGTCCCAGATTGATAGCGGGCATCCAGCGTCCTTGTACCCTTTTGGAAGCCCAAAGGTCGAGCCCACCGAAACCTCCCTCCCGCTGGCTTGCGAAGACCACCATGCTATCATTCACATAGTTCAGGCAGCGATCTCCAATTTCAGGGAACAAAGGACCGGGCACGTTAAGGGGCTCGGAGGTGTACTCATCAGAAATACCGGCTGTGTCGGTATGGATAGACCCCGCAAGCAAGTTATTTCCACGGAAAAAATGCAGCACCTGACCCCTATTGGTAAAATCCAGGGCCACTTCGTATTGGGCCGTATTTTGCAAGGGATTGAAAGGAAGAGGAGCTTCCCAACCGGATGGAAGGCGATTGGTCACCAGCATATCGCTGGGCCATTGACCTCGTTTCAAATCTTCGTACCCTTCATCGTCCCGTTTTCCACCAGTAACCCCTTCTCTAGAGGAGGAAAAATACAAACGATCTGAATGGTTAATGGACGGCAGCGGGGCCAATTCATCCCCTGCTGAGTTTACTAAAGATCCCATGTTCTCCACCAAGGCGACATTTGAGTGCGGCAATGCCTTCATCCCGCTCATGCACCGAAGCAAGTTGTCTTTCACATGTGCGCGATAAGGATGGCTGCTACTGGTTTTACGCAGAAACTGCTTGTACTGCTCGATCGCCTGCTCCCACTCCATTAACCCATGGTGGGTAGCGGCAAGGTAGTACCAATCGAAAGGATCCTTATTTCGGCCACTGCCGGTTACAAAACCGAGGTATTTTTTAGCTAGCTCTGGTTGATGAAGCTGGTAGGCAGCCTGCCCGATTTTTGAAAGCACCTCGAGGTCACCCGGTTTTATTTCCTGATACCTAGACAAGTACTCCAGGGCCTCCGACCATCGCTGATCGTCGAACGCTTGTGCCCCTTGGCTTTTTAGGGTGGAAGGCTTTTGCGCCTGCAGCCATGGGGATGTGAAGGCCAGCAGTAACAGCAGGTAGGCCTGTTTCGTAAAAAAAGAAGTACAGAAGCGCGCTATCATCTGTTTAAATTATTTTACGCCCATCCCGCTGGGCCATTTCTCCCCTGGAGCCACAAAGGCGAGTTTACCATCTGGATGTTCGGCCATCAAGATCATTCCTTGTGATTCGACCCCCATCATTAGACGAGGGGCCAGATTGGCCAAGAGGAGGACTTGCTGCCCGACCACTTCTTCTGGAGTGAAATGCTCCGCAATTCCAGAGAGCACGGTCCGTTGTTCAAAACCGAGGTCAATTTGGAGTTTCAGGAGTTTTTTTGATTTTTCCATTTTTTCAGCCGTCAGGATCGTACCCGTACGAATATCCATTTTGGCAAAATCGTCGTATTGAATCATCTCTTTCAAGGGTGTGTATTGGATGCCGGAAGGTGCTGCTGCTACCTCCGATTGAGTTTGATTGAGTTTTGCAATTTGTGCATCGATCAGTTCATCTGGTATCCTGGAGAACAGGTGAGCAGCTGCCCCGATGGTGTGACCTATGGGAAGCGGCCATTCGGAATTGGCTAATTGGGCTTCAAGTACCTGCCACTCCGACTGATCCGTGAAGGTTGGGAGGGCAAGCATACTGCGAAGGCGGGATGCGGCCTCTGGCATGAATGGGCGCATCAGCACAGACAAGGCGGTGACTACCTGAAGGCTGAGTCCGAGCACGGCTTTTACCAACTCCGGTGATTCCTTAATGGTTTTCCAAGGTTCATTGAATTGAAGCAAGGCATTACCGGCACTGCTTACCTCCATCAGCAAGCGAAGGGCCTCCTTAAAATTATAACTTTCAATTTGCTTGCCTATTTCAGATACCTTGGCCGATAAGGCTTCTAGTTCAGGACCTGCCAAAGTGGTTTCACCAGGACGGAACCCACTTTGAAAGGAGCAGTCTGCCTCGAAAGCAGGTACTACACCTCCGTAGTATTTTTGAGTGAGCACCAGTACACGGTTTACAAAATTTGCTAGGTTATTCACCAGCTCATTATTGGTTGTTTCCTGATATCCCTTCCAGGTAAATTCACTGTCTGCCTGCTCCGGCATTTTTCGGACCATATTATAACGCAGGGCATCCCCTTGCTCTGCAGGCATTTCTGCCAAGAATTCATGAACCCAAACCGCCCAGTTTTTAGAGGTAGAGAGTTTTCGGCCCTCCAGGTTCAGGAACTGATTCGCAGGAACGTTTACGGGAAGCACGAAGCCTCCGTGTGCCTTTAGGATGGCTGGGAAAATTAAACAATGAAACACAATGTTATCTTTTCCGATAAAATGCACCAAGGCAGTATCTTCTGATTTCCAATAGGGCTCCCACTCTTTTCCATTGTCCAGTGCCCACTGTTTAGTTGCCGAAATGTACCCAATGGGGGCATCCAGCCACACATAGAGCACCTTATTTTCACTGCCTGGCAATTCAGGCGGTACAGGAATGCCCCAGTCGAGGTCACGGGTCATTGCTCGGGGTTGTAGTCCACCGTCCAACCAGGAATTGCATTGCCCGATTACGTGGTTTTTCCACTCAGAGGGAAGGTGTAAAGTCTTACCATCGGGTCCAACCCCTGTATTGATCCAATTGCGCAGCCACTCCTCATGCTCATTAAGTTTTAGGTACCAGTGGCGAGTAGGTTTCTTGACGGGAGTAGACCCACTTAAGGTAGACCTGGGTTCGATGAGCTCATTTGGACTTAGGGAGCTTCCGCACTTTTCGCATTGATCACCATATGCGTCGGGAGCTTGGCATTTGGGGCAAGTACCGACAATGTAGCGGTCGGCCAGGAATTGCCCTACTGCTTCATCAAAGTATTGATCACTTTCAATTTCTTCAAACTGCCCGTTTTGGAGCAAGGTCCGAAAGAAATCCTGAGAGGTTTGGTAATGAATAGGTTCGGAAGTGCGGTGATAGATATCGAATTGAATCCCGATTCCCTTGAGCGAGTCCCTTAATACTGCATGGTATTTGTCTACCACTTCTTTGGGGCTGCATCCTTCTTTTTTCGCTTTTACGGTAATAGCTGCACCGTGCTCATCAGAGCCACATACAAAGACCACGTCCCGCCCCATGAGTCGGAGGTAGCGAACATAAATATCTGCTGGCAGGTAAGCGCCGGCTAAGTGTCCAATATGAAGTGGGCCGTTGGCATACGGCAAAGCGGAGGTAACTAGATATCGTTTTGGAATATTCATGGATTGAAAATTGAGGACAAAGGTACACAAAAGGACTTGAAAAGCGGGAAGTAATCGGGAGCAAGGAGGCAGAAATCCTGGTAAATGGGAGAAAGAGCTTGGGTTGGTGGAATAAAAAAACCCTTTCAGCGGGTCTATGGAAACTGCAAGTGCTATTTCTTTGAACCAGCGGAAAGGGTTTTTCCTGGGAGGCTTGACTATTTAGTGCGTACAGAGCCCCTGAATGGTATGGAATACCTCATGTAAATCGGTTAATTGCTTAGTAATGGCGGCATCTTTTCCTTTTTTACGAATGGTTTTATCCAGTTTTTGAGCGCCTTCTACCAGATCAGCGATGGCCTTTTTTATATCGGCTTTATCGAAAGAAGCAGGAATTGCGGAAGTAGTCAAGTTCTTTGCTTTTGCCAGCATTTCGCCACTGCGTTCGCGGATCGGCTTTAAGTTGCCCTCCTCGGCTGGGTGGAAGGTTTGAGCCATGACCAGGTGGAAATCCTTCAAAGCTTGCCAGGTATCCTTTTCGATGCGCAAAAGGAGTGGATCATTGAGGGCTGCCTCGTATTTTTGACCAACCACTCCCCAGTCCAGCACATTCCAGATTCCGTTGAGGTAATCCCCTCGTTTATTTTGGTATTTGAGGTAATAGGCATGCTCCCACACATCGATTCCAAGAACTGGGATACCACGCTCTTTTGAAATATCCATGATCGGATTGTCTTGATTGGGCGAAGAGCAGACCTGTAATTGTTTGGAAGGGGTCACGATTAACCAGGCCCAGCCAGAGCCGAAGCGGGTAGCACCGGCATTGGTAAGGAGCTTTTTAAGGCTATCGAGGGAACCATATTGCTTTTCGATGGCCATTTTAAGGGCTCCAGAGGGCTGAGTTTGTGCCTTTGGGCTTAAGATTTCCCAGAAAAGTTGATGATTATAATGGCCTCCTGCATTGTTCCGCACGGCATCGCTGCGGCGGCCTGCAGTAAGGAGTAGGTCCTCCATGCTAAGCTGCTCTGCTTTGGTACCCGCGAGGGCTTTATTCAGATTCGTAACATAAGCCTGATGGTGTTTGGAGTGGTGAATCTCCATTGTTTGGGCATCAATATGTGGCTCCAATGCTTTGTAATCATATCCAAGTTTGGGCAAGGAAAACGGTTGAGCAGAGAGCGCGCCGGCTAAAGAAAGCACGGCTAAAGCAACTAGCAAGGATGGTTTAAACTTTTTCATACAATAAATAATTTCCCTCGGCAATTCTGCCAGAAGGGTGTTTGATTAGGTGCTCAAAGTTAAGCCCATTCCAACGCAATAAAGGTTCGAATGGGCTAACATAACAAATCTCTAACAACTTTTGTTTGACTTAATGGGCACTTAAGGTTTGACCGAGAAATTCAGGGTAAAATTCCCTTTGTTACCGGCATGGTCTTCTGCTTCGACCACCAAGGTTACAGGGGTTTCTGCAGTAAGGTTGGCGGGCGTCCAGGTTTCGGAGAAACTATACTCTGTTTTTCCGTGAACGGAAGGTTGCTTCGCGTACAAAGTAGTGCCGGCGGCGTCGGTCACCGTAATGCTCATAGCATGGAGGTCATTATCGGTTACCATTCCCTGAATAGAAACGGCACCTGCAATGGAAGCGCCAGAGGCGGGAGAAGAGATGGTGACTACTGGATTGGAAGTATCCTCCTCATCATGGTGGTGACAGGCAACTTGAGTAAGTAAAAGACCCATTAGCAGGGTGTAAGACAGAATTGAAAGCTTCATAGTGTGAATTAGTGTTGTTTAAAGAATTTGTTGAAACAAAGGAAACCCCATGGCCTAAAAGGCTAGGCGGTTGCCCGCCAACAACATAGATTGCCAAGGTAGCATGTTAACCACTTTTAGTTCACGACAGGACCCCACCGCTTGAAGATAGCCCGCTTCTGCAGCAACGAGGCAATCAACAAAGGTATGCTCCCAGCTCAGTGAGCGGGACTGCTGTGAAAACCATAAAAAAGGTGAAAATCAAGAAATAACGTCCGCAGCAACCTGCTGCTTTAAGACATCATTTCCCATAAGGCCTGCTAACAAGGCGGATGAAACACGGCAGGAGTGGAGCCTGTCGGAAACGATGAACTACAGGATGGAAAAGAGGATTTAACCGGCGCAAGGGAAAACCCAAGGAACACAGGCGGCCAGGATTCTACAAACAATTGAAGGTCTTGAAACTTACTCCAATCCGGGCTCGGAGCCCCTTGCTCCTGGTTTCCCTGATCGGCCGCTTTCAACCATTTATTCACTTGGCAAGATCCTGCACAGCAAGATTTTGGCTGGTTCCGTTGCTCACACCAGTTTTTGGCAATATAATCCTGGTTCCAATAATAATAAGCAACCACCCCAGTCTTCAGACCAGCTTGAGCAAGCATTAGAAAAAGCATGCTTAAAACGGTGAGTTGCTTCCAATTCATAAGATGTACAAAGATAACAAGAGGCCAAGGTAAAATACAGGCTTTTCATCCCCTAATTTAGTCGTTTATTGGCATTTGAGCATCCACTTGGAGGATCTGTAACTTTTGTCACTTGGCAAACTGCTCGATAGCGCGGAACTTTGCATAAAAATTAACAACCTATGCGCGTATCCTTTCAAGATTTAATTGCTTCTGAGACCCCTGTGCTCATTGATTTCTTTGCCACTTGGTGTGGCCCGTGCCGGATGGTATCGCCTATCCTCGAAGACTTGAAGAAGGACTTGGGAGAAGGTGTCCAAATCTATAAAATTGATGTGGACCAAAATCCCGGTCTAGCCCAGAATTACCAGGTTCAAAGCGTGCCTACCCTGATGGTTTTTCAAAAAGGAGAGATGAAATGGCGGGCCTCTGGGGTTCAAAGTAAAGCTGCCCTAAAGCATGTAATTAGTGCCCTCTAACCTTCTTTCTTTGCAGTATTAACAGGCATTGCTACATTGTTTCTGATGAAAACAATGTAGCAATGCCTGTTAATACTGAATTCCGTAAACAAGTATAGCGGCCATTTCGAGAAAATCGAAATGGCCGCTTTGAAAATACAACAGCAAGAGCTGTTGATTATTTGTTCATTGCCTGACGCAATGTACGTGGGATCTCAATCAATGCCACTGGAACAGAGGAATTATTGGTCACCTCAACGCCATCAGCTGGTTTGATATCGCGAACACGAATGGTGGAACCTAGCTCCATGCTGCTGATGTCAATATCCAAAGAGTCAACTACACTTTCAGGGGTAGTCAGGATATTTACTTTACGCATGGTCGCAATAAATTTACCACCCGCTTTTACGCCAGGAGATTGTCCGATGAAATTCAACGGAACGATCGCCTTGAACTTAACACCTGGAACCAACTTCAAAAAGTCGATATGGATCACGGCATCCGTTACTGGGTGAAACTGAATTTCCTTCAGAATACACTTGTGCTTAACGCCGTCCAAAGAAATTTCGGCCAGCTTGAACTGAGGAGTGTATACCAAATGACGGAACTCACTTGGCTTCACGGCAAACTGCACTGCTTCACCACCACCGCTCTGGTACATGACAGCGGGGACCAACTCGTCTCTGCGAAGTTGCTTGGCGGCAGTTGTGCCGGACTTTTCTTTTTTCTGACCTTGAATGGCTACGATTTCCATTATATTTTGCTTAAAATTTACTGCTTTTTCAAAAAAGGCCCGCAAAGGTAATTTATAAAATGCTTAACTGCCAAGCAAATTGTTGTTTTTCTTTCGAAAAAATCACAATCCCCGTACAGCCGCAACGCTTGCGGCTACCCGCGAGCATCGCGGGCCTACCCACGCGAGCATCGCGGGCATACCCACGCGAGCATCGCGGGGTTACAGGCCGATGCCGATGATGTTGTTGAGGAGTTGTTGATCGATGTCGGCTCCTGCAAAATCATCAAACGCGCGCTCTGTCACCTTTATCATGTGCTGCCGGATGAAGGGAGCGCCTTCCTTAGCACCTTGTTCGGCGTCTTTGATGCAACATTCCCATTCCAAGACCGCCCACCCAGCATAATTATACTGCGCCAACTTGGAAAAAATAGATTTGAAATCAACTTGCCCATCCCCTAAAGAGCGGAATCGGCCTGGCCGATCAATCCAGGATTGAAAGCCACCGTAAACACCTGATTTGCCACTAGGGTTGAACTCTGCATCTTTGACGTGAAACATCTTGATTTTTTCATGGTAAAAATCAAGGTATTGCAAATAGTCCAGTTGCTGCAAGACAAAATGCGAGGGATCATACAAGATATTACAGCGGGGGTGATTGCCCGTCGCCTCTAGGAACCGCTCGAAGGTCACGCCATCGTGCAGGTCTTCCCCAGGGTGAATTTCATAGCAAAGGTCTACGCCTTGCTCTTCAAACACATCCAAAATAGGCCTCCAACGGTTGGCCAATTCCTTAAAGCCTGCTTCTACCAGGCCTGCAGGACGTTGTGGCCAAGGATACACCGTATGCCAAATCAAAGCGCCGGAGAAGGTAGCATGCGCATCCAAGCCCAAGTTTCTGCTCGCCTTTGCGGCGTTTTTGAGGGTCTGAATGGCCCACTCTGTGCGGGCCTTTGGATTACCACGCAGGTGCTCTGGAGCAAATCCATCGAACATCACATCATAAGCTGGGTGCACGGCAACCAGTTGTCCCTGCAGGTGCGTAGATAATTCCGTAATCTTTACCCCACAGGCTTCTACCCGACCTTTCAGCTCGTCGCAGTACGTTTTGGAGTTGGCTGCTTTCTCTAAATCAATCAATCGGCTGTCCCAAGATGGAATTTGTACTCCTACGTAGCCCAAAGAGGCAGCCCATCGGCAAATGCTCTCCAGATCGTTAAAGGGAGCCTGGTCGCCCATAAACTGCGCCAGGAAAATAGCGGGTCCTTGAATGTTGGTCATAACGTTATACGGGAAGTTTATTCGAAACGGCGTTTGAAAAACCAGGAGTTATCGTTAAGCGTGAAGCCCATGGTAAGGCGGATGTACGTCTCTTCAATAGGGGATTGCATCCCAAATCGTCCTGCCTCAAAAGCCAGGTTGATAAAGGAAGTTTGTTGTCTGGGTAAAATCAAGGGGAATCCGAAACCAAGGGTGATACCGACATCATCCAGGTTTTTACCTGCTACTACTCGGGGATCCTGCCGGTAATATGCCCCAAAATTGTACCGGATTCGATTGGTATATTTATTGTACGAGTACGCATCAGGGATGATTTCTACCCCTGCTGCAGCATGAAAAGCGTTGCGCAACTGGGCAGGACGCACTTCATTTAGGTACTGGGACCACGTGTCCATTCCCACCTGAGCACCTATTCTCCATTTATCCAACACCACATAATCCAAACCAAGGCTCCAGGAGGCAGGTAACACCAGCTCCCGCTGTGCCCCAGTGGCAATTAACAAGGTGTCGGCATCTGTGTAAGCACCACTTTGTTGCCTTCCCCGGCTACGCAACCGAACAATATCAGCGGAGGTGGTCAGGTTATAGGCTCCGTGGCCAGTCAACCCGAGGGTAAACCAACGCTTGGGAATGCTCCGATCGGCCTCCAGCCTTTCTAGTACAATATCCTGCTGAAAGCCCAGGTTCCAAACCAATCCACCCACTTTGTACTCATCAAAGAAGTTATTTTGAAAGGTTGGGAGGGAATCAAGAAAAGTCGTAGTGTTTTCGTAGCGAGAACGACCAAAGATATAGCCCGCACTCACGCCAAAGGCGGTGTTTTTGTACTTAGAACCAGCATGCCAGACTAACTTGTGGGTACCCCCTTTCCCTTCAAATTTACTCCGAACAATTCCCAGCTCTGGCAAGGTATCCAGGGTTTCAATATTATACCCGACCGAGCTGTAAGGGGTGAGAGAAAACCCCATTCCGTGCCTCCAATTCGACCGCTTGCGCTCCAATGCTTCGTTGATCGGATTCAGCAAGGTAAACCCTAGAGCAAAATAGGAAAGATTTCCGTTCCATTGATTCAAAGAAGAAGTATTGCTTTTGTACTGACTATATTCCCCGTACAAACCGGTCTCTAATGTGCTGGTCCTCAGGGCTGCAAACGAAGCCGGATTGGCAAGGTTCAGGTGAAATGGATCGTTGTATGCCGCTGTTAGACCGGCCCTTCCAGTTTGGACAGCCAATTGGCTCGGAAACAAGTCACCCATCCCGTAGCGGGTATAGGGAGCGTTGAATTTGGCTTGACCAAAAGCCGTTCCGAGAAAAAGGAAAAACAGGAAAGGGACTAGTTGTTGTTTTAACATTATTGCGTAAATGATGATAATGAATCGTTTCTTTTAATAAGGTTCCTAAGGCATTCCTTGGTATCTGGCAATATAGTCGAGGCCTATCAAGACCAGGTTAGGCTGGTAATTCGCATTTGCATCTCGAAAGTGCTCCTTCAGAAACCAACCATCCCCCCCAGTGAACAGCACCTTAAATTCTCTTCCAATCTCTTGTTCAAACCTGCGTACAACACCCTCCGATTCTAGTACTGCCCCTAGGTAAGCCCCATTTTGAAGCGCGGTCTCAGTGCTAAAGCCAACAGATTGGTTGGGCAGCTTAAGTGGAACTTCCGGGAGCTTGGCTGTGAAAACGTGCATGGCTTCACTGCGCATGTGCAAACCTGGGGCAATATTTCCACCTAGGTACCTTCCTTCCGCAAGCAACACTTCGTACTTGATGCATGTTCCAGCATCCACTACCACGCAATCTGTCGCCGGAAACAACGCTTGAGCTCCTGCAACCGCTGCCAGCCGATCTTTACCGAGTGTTTCAGGCGTCTGATAGGCGTTCACAAAGGGCAAAGGGGTAAGATGAGACAAATCATGTACCCTTACCATGGAGGTCAAATCCGGTAGCAACTCGGATGAAGGCCTGGTAACCGATGATACGAACACTTGCTCTACCCAAAAATCCAGCACCAGTTGTTCCAACAGGCCATTTTTCAGATCCTCAACCTGGTCTTTGTACAACAAATGACCAGCGGAGAAAACCCCCAGCTTCGTTCGGGTATTCCCGATGTCCAAGACTAAGTTTACCAAATTGCGGCAAAGTTAATTTTAATTCAGTGATATAATGGAACAGAGCAGAAGAAGTAGTATTAAATTCTGTTTTTATCTCTCGAAAATGACCATTTTAACAAAAAAAATGCCTTTTCTTCCGCAAAACAGGTAGAAAAAGCATCCTTATAAAGCAATTATCAGTTCTTTAACTTTCAAGAGACGGTTACAGCGGCCTCTTTTTTATCGTTCACCGCTTCCGCAAGCCAGGTAAAATGACGGAGAAAAGTTTGGATATTTTTTTCAAATGCCGGATCCGTCAAGTTGCCTGTTTCATCAAACCGGGTGGCAACACTTCCTACAGGGAGCATTTGAGGGATTGGATATCCCCCGATTCCAAGCACCAACTGCTGCATAGAAATCGCTGCCCGAATACCGCCCAATGGACCTGTGGTCACCGATACAACTCCAATCACTTTTTGATTAAACTCATTTTCTTTCAGGTAATCTACCGCATTTTTGAGTGCAGAGGTATAAGATCCATTGTATTCAGGTGATACAAAAAGAAAGGCATCCGCTGAGCGAATTTGCTCGGCAAACTGCAACAGTGCTTCCGGTGGATTGGGATGCCGGTGCAATACTTCTTCAAAAACGGGCAACTGATAGGCAGATAAATCGATCACCGTTGCTTGGTGAGAACTGCTGGACTCGATCCACTTTTGGAGGCCTAAGGCGACTCGATGGGAAAGGCGGTTCAAGCGCGTACTTGCGGAAACAATACCGATGTTCATAATTTGCTGTTGGTGAAATCGGTTTTATAACAGCAAGCGACAACAAAAGTTCGTTTGTTAATTGGGCACTGGTTTTTGAAACGGACTTAGAGTCGGTTTTTTTCAATGAGTTCCAGCAGCTCATCTCGGTAGTTTTTCCCAATGGGAAGTGCTTTCGGTTTATCCTTTTCCATGACCTCTACCAAACTGCCGTCGATGGCTACAATCTTATCCATGGCGACGATGAAGGAACGATGAATCCGACGGAACTTGTTGGAAGGGAGACGATCCTCTAGGCTTTTCATGGTTTGAAGGGTAATCACGCGTGTGTTTTCAAGGCGGATAATTACATAATCCTTAAGGCCCTCGATGTAGACAATATCGTTGAAATTAATTTTAACTAATTTTTTGTCCGCCTTAACAAAGAAAAAATCAGCACTTCCTACGGGTAATACTGGACCAGCGCTGGCATCGCGTTGGGTAATTTCATGGTGTTCTAGCGCCCTGTTAACCGCTTTCATGAAGCGTTCCAGAGAAATGGGCTTCAATAGGTAGTCAAGTGCATTCAAGTCAAAGCCTTGGATAGCGTAATTGGGGAAGGCAGTCGTAAAAACGACCATTGGAGGATCAGAGAGGGTTTTTACAAAATCAATCCCGGTCATCTGCGGCATCTGAATATCAATAAACATCAGATCTATCGGCTCCGATTTCAGTACTTCATTGGCTTCAAGAGCATTGGTCACCCTTCGGACTAGTTTAAGTTCCGGCATTTGGGCGATGTAGGTTTCCAATACATCCAAGGCAAGTGGCTCATCGTCCACGATTAAAACATTCAGCATAGTGGTCATAATACATGGTATCGAAACCAAAAAATCGGTTATAGGGTTCCGAAAGACACAAAATTAGCGGGCTTCAGCCACATTTCGAAATAATTCTACCAACGAACGGCTTCTTTCGATCAGTTCGGTATTCTTTCTTAGGTTAAGGGATGACCGGCCTTAGGCGAAATTTGTGCCATCGCCCGTTCGGAGAGGGCTGTTATGGAGAGGGCTGGGTTGACGCCGGGGTTGGCCGAAATCATGGAACCGTCACAAACCAACATGTTTTGATAGCCAAAAACTTGATTATTGCGGTCAATCACCCCTTCCTCGGGCGATTCACCCATTACGGCTCCACCAAGTATGTGAGCGGTGCCGGGTATACCCACTAAGGGCGTGAGCCCAAAGGCCATCGCCTTCCCTTTCATTAAATGCTCCATTTTTCGGGCTAATTCAATGGCCCTCGGGATAAAGGCCGTTGGTTTTTCTGCTCCCACTACCTGGGTGCGCATCCCTCCTGTCCAACTCCGGCTAAACGTGACGGTACTGTCAAGTGTCTGCATGAACAGCATTACCAGAGAACTTTTGGCCCAATCTTTTACCCAAAAATACCTCCAGTAATCCAGGGGGTGCCGAAGTACATCTGCAATCATTTTGAAGAGACGGACGAGCATATTGGACCCTTCTACGAACGGTAGAAAACTGAGTTTCCAAGCACCGGATCCGGAGCCATACCGGCAAATTTCCAGGTGACTGTGTTCGTCTGTGTGCAATATGGCCCCTATGGCAATACCCTTAGACATATCCGCCACTGGTTTTAGCTGGGTAACACAAATCAAACTTTCATTGTTGGTCCGTACTTGTTTGCCAACCTGATTAGACAGCCTCGGGAGGGTTGTTTCCTTCAATTTTAACAACAAACTGACCGTTCCTAAGACCCCTCCGGAGAATACCACTCCTTTGGCTCGGAAGGTCCTGCTGCGCTTAACAAAGCGGGTAGAAGTTTGTGCCCTAACTACATATCCATCCGAGCCATCGTCGGAAGCGATAGGCTTCACCTCTACCACTTCCTGTTCTGCAAGGATGGTGGCACCGTGCTGCTGGGCGAGGTAGAGGTAATTTTTGTCCAAGGTGTTTTTAGCGTTGTAGCGACAGCCTGTCATGCAAGCCCCGCAAAAGGTACATGCAGAACGCTCGGGCCCTTTGCCATCAAAATAAGGATCGGACACTTTTTTCCCCTCCTTTCCAAAATACACAGCTACATCTGTGGGCTGCAAAGTTTCCTCCTGACCAATTTCTCGGGCGAGTGCACCAAGGGTTGCTTCCCCATCAAACAAGCCAGGGTTTCGGGCAGCCCCCAGCATTTTCAGGGCAAGGGCATAAAATGGTTGGAGTTCCTCTTGCCAGTTGGCTAACCCAGCCCAGCTTCCTGATCGGAAGAAGGCCGGTTTGGGAATGGGAAGCGTATTAGCATAAACAAGCGATCCACCTCCAACCCCAGTGCCTGATACGATACCTACATGCCGAAAAATGGTAATTTTCATAATACCGTACCAACGAAAAGCAGGCAACCAAAGCCATTTGGCAAACTCCCAATTCGTCCTTGGAAAATCGTTCGAATGGTACCATTTCCCTTTTTCAATTACCAATACTTTATACCCCTTTTCGGAGAGCCGGAGGGCACTTACCGCCCCTCCAAAACCACTGCCGATAATGACGTAGTCGTAATCCAATCCTTCTTCCTGTTCTTTTGCCATATTTTTCCCTTTATTTCGGTAAAATGTGCCTGCAATGTAGGGAGCTTCTGGTTGTTTTCCAACTTTAAGAAACCCCAATCCCTCACCACCATTTATGGGCGATTTTAAAGAGTTCTACAATTCCCTAACAATGAAACCCAGTTGCAAGGTTAATTCCTTTGATTATGTCGCTTTTCCGACAAAATACACAGCAATATTCTAAACCATTCAGGGTTGTTTAGGTTTAGAAATAGAATTCCAGCCGCCACCTACGCTATTCGTAAGCGACGGATGTAAAGTTCTATTTTTTCCCATACCTTCCATCAAAGAAACTCCTCAATTTGTTTAGTACTTCTACACAGCAATCGACTATGTCCTTTCCTTTACCACCGCGTTTTGTAACTGGAGTATACCTGTTCATCCTACTGCTCACCTCCAGTCAGCTTACCGGACAAGCCTGCCCTGGTTTGGGCTCTATCACTTTAAATGTGGTGGCAAGCCCTCAGCCCAGCCTCAATTTTCCAACAGTACTTTGTCCAGGAGCTACCGGCACCGTTTCAGTGAATCAATCATTCACGCAATACGCTTGGAGCACGGGAGGAAATGGCCAAAGTATTACCATCAATACACCTGGGACCTACACCGTGACCGTAACGAATTCTGCGGGTTGTACGGCTACTGCAGAGGCTGAAGTGCAGGCCAGTTCAACGCCCCCCCAAACTATTACCCAGAGCCCTTATGGGTGCAATGGGAACATAGTCCTGAACGCTACTCCTGGTTTCAGTACCTACGAATGGAGTAACGGAGGTGGCTCCGGAACGAGTGCGACGTACGCGAGTAGCGGCCTCTATTCTCTAACGGTCACCGACAACGCGGGTTGCACTGTGACCGCCTTTTTCCAGGTCACGATCCCCCCTGCTCCAGTAGTCACTATTACGGGAAATACTTCTGTTTGTTCGGGAAACAGCTCCACACTCAGCGCCAGCCCTGGCTTCTCGTCCTACAACTGGAGTTCGGGTCAAAATACCTCATCCATTGAGGTCACTGCCTCGGGCAGCTACTCCGTAACCGCAACCGATGCGTTTGGCTGCACGACCACCACTTCAACTACCCTGCAAGTCCTTCCTTTTACCCCTCCTTCGATCAGCGGTCCATCGGTTCTTTGCGAGGGCACTTCCGCATCCCTAAGTGTAGTAGGTGGGCCCTATGCTTCGGTTCAATGGTCCACTGGTTCAACGGCTACTACCATTGCCGTGTCCGACCCGGGAGTTTATTCGGTGACTGTCACCGAGGCGAATGGTTGTACCGGAACGGCTTCAATCAATCTAGCACCCGGTGGATCTACCCAAACCAGCATCATTGGGACGCCAACCCTTTGTTCGGGCGCTGCCACAACGTTGATTGCTACGGGTAGTTTTGCAAGTTATAGCTGGTCCAATGGTGAAACTGGGAGCATTCTCACTGTAACCACGCCGGGTTTATACACGGTAACCGTCACCAACTCGAGCGGATGCACTGGGACCGCTTCACAGACGGTAATCGCTGTAACTCCTCCACCATTGAGCATCACGGGGCCAACTTCGATTTGTCCAAACGGTGTGATAGTGTTAGCTGCTAGCCCAGGATTTGTCTCTTACTTTTGGGCGGGCGGCACGGGTCAATTCGTATTTGTAGCTAACCCAGGCACCTATACGGTTACAGGGACGGATGCCAATGGTTGCACCGCTACTGCCCAGACCACCATAATCGGTTATCCGGGGCCATCCCCTTCCATTACTGGTTCAACCAGCATTTGCGATGGCTCCTCTACCCTACTTTCTGTTACACCTGCATTCAATAACTACACTTGGTCAACCGGGGCAACGACCGCTAGTGTTGAGGTCTTTAGCAGTGGAACCTACAGTGTAATCGTAACGGATTCCGATGGTTGTCAAGGGTCGGTCTCAGTTCAGGTAACACAAGGCAGCAATCCTGTCGCCTCCATATCTGAAGCACCTTATCTCTGTAATAACCAACTCGTTCTTGAAACTACCCCCGGATTCACGAGTTACAATTGGTCTACTGGATCCACCGCCTCCAATACAACGATTTTGAGTAATGGAACGTATAGCCTCACTGTCACCAATGCGGAGGGATGCACGGGGACTTCCTCTTACAATGCCGTCATACCGAATCCACCAGTAGTGAGTGTCAGCGGTGCAACTCAGCTTTGTCCGGGAAGCTCAACCCCTCTATCCGCTTCCCCTGGGCTAACAGACTATGTATGGTCATCCTCCCAAACGGGTCAAATTATTACGGTCACCTCCGCAGGCACCTACAGTGTTACTGCCTCGGATGCCAATGGGTGCACTACTACTGCACAGACCACCATCGTTGGTTTCCCAGCGCCCATCCCTTCTATTAACGGTACAACCAGTTTTTGCGAAGGCTCTTCTACCCTGCTTTCTGTCACGCCTGCATTTGTCACCTACAATTGGTCGACCGGAGCAAGCACTGCTGGGATTGAGGTCTTTAATGGTGGGAACTATAGCGTAATCGTAACGGATGCAAATGGATGCGAAGCGGCTGTTTCTGTTCAGGTAACGGAGGTCAACGATCCCGAGCCGCCTATTTCGGAGGAACCCTACCTTTGTAACGACCAACTCGTGTTGAGTACTGTACCCGGATTCACGACTTACAACTGGTCTAATGGATCCACGGATCCTAGCACCACTATTGTAAGCGATGGAAACTATAGCCTTACGGTCACCAATGCACAAGGATGCACAGGGGTTACCTCCTACACTGCAATCATACCGAGTCCTCCATCTATAAATATCAGCGGTGTCTCGCAGCTTTGTTTAGGAAGTTCTACCGTTCTTACTGCCTCCTCTGGGCTCATCGATTACGTATGGTCTACCTCCCAAACGGGACAGAGTATCACCATCAATTCTGCTGGTAATTACAGTGTCACCGCATCGGATAGTTACGGTTGTACGACGAGTAGCAACATCAGTTTAACTGCCGTTCCGGCACCTTCTGTTACTATTTCCGGCCCAACCTCCATTTGTGCAGGAGGATCTGCCACTTTTTCAGTTGCAGGCTCCTTTTCCAATTATCTATGGTCGAATAATACAAACGGGACTACCATTGTAGTGTCGGACCCTGGAACCTACAGCGTGACGGTCACCGCAGCCAATGGCTGTACCGGTACCGATAGCCAACAGCTAGACATCACCAACACCCTTTCGCCACAAATTAGCGAAGCACCCTACAACTGTGATGGTTTACTTACCCTTGATGCAGGGGTCGGATATTCTACTTACGAATGGTCAAATGGAGCCCTTACGAATAGTCTCACCATCAACCAATCGGGTAGTTTTGAAGTGACTGTCACCGACGCAACCGGTTGTTCAGGAATAGCAGTGTACAATGCAGAAATACCCGAAACGCCCGAGGTAATCATTGGCGCGCCCGGAACACTCTGTAATGGTAACAGCGCCACTTTAAATGCCAGTCCCGGCTTAAACGCCTATCTCTGGTCGAACGGGCAAACGGGTGCCTCCATCACCATCCAATCAGGAGGGGTGTACGAGGTAGTTGCCTTTGATGCGTTTGGCTGTACGGCCTCCGATCAAGTGGTGATTACTGCACTTACCGCTCCTTCTCCAGAAATTATAGGTACCGCAACTGTATGTGAAGGCAGCACTGGAAACCTATCGCTAACCGAACCGTATATCGAATACAGCTGGTCTGAGTCCAGCACAGCTTCCTCCATTGAGGTGAGCTTAAGTGGCCCCTACAGCGTTACGGTGACGGCACCCAATGGCTGCACGGGAACGGACACCTTCCTCTTCAACGTGCAGCCCAACCCGGCAGCGCAGATAGTGGTTGCTCCGTACGACTGCTCCGGCCAACAATCTCTGGAGGCACCAACAGGGTATTCCAGTTATTCTTGGAACACAGGTGCCAGTGGCTCCAGCATACAAACCGATACTACAGGCCTCTACTCTGTCACCATCACAGACCAAGTAGGCTGCACTGGAACTGCCCAACAGGAGATCGTCATTCCAGCACTACCCACCGTAGCCATTTCCGGGAATACCGGATTTTGCCCGGGTGGATTCACCACTTTAACCGTTCCAGCCGGATGGGCTAGCTACGATTGGTCAACAGGCGATAGCAGCCTTCAGTTAACCATCAACTCAGGGGGAGCCTATTTGGTCACTATCACCGACAGCTTTGGCTGCTCGGCGACCGATAGCGTTCAAGTGGCTGTGTTTGCCTCTCCTGTGGTATCGATTAGTGGTCCTACCTCGGTTTGCCCAGGTTCGACTGCCACGCTCAATGCTTCAGGCAATTTCGTGGCATATAACTGGAGTACCGGTGCTACGAGTTCCTTTGTTCAAGTAACCCCTCCCGCGAACCTTGAACTGATTGCTACCGATGCAAATGGTTGTCAGGATAGTACCTCTTTCACCGTTGGCATTTCCAATCAAATTTCCACCCAGATTACCAGCTTAACTTACAATTGTAACGGCCAGTTGCAATTAGAAGCGGGCGCTGGGTTTCAAACGTATAGTTGGAGTACTGGTGATAGTAGTCCCTCCATTGCCGTTAACAGCAATGGTACTTACTCCGTTTCCGTCAGCGATGGGGCTGGATGCTCCGGAGTTGCGACCATAGAGGTCTTCTTACCACTTCAGCCAACTGTTACTATTTCAGGTACTAGCAGTGTTTGTGAAGGAAATAGCGGCCAATTAATCGCCAGCAGTGGGTTTACCTCCTATCAGTGGTCTACCGGAAGCGATGCAAACAGCATAGCAGTCATTCTTCCTGGCACTTATCAGGTAATCGCCACCGATTCGAATGGCTGTACCAGCATTGCCAATTGGCAGTTTTCCACTCAACCCCTTCCACAAGTTGAGCTACTCGGATCAGCTATCCTCTGCTCTTCAGCCAGCAATGAACTGTCGATCAACGGCAGTTTTAGCCAGGTTTCCTGGTCGACGGGGCAGACCGGGAATAGCATCAACATTAGCCAACCCGGAACTTACACCGTCACTGTCACAGACGGTAATGGATGTAGCAATTCGGACAACTTGGAGGTAGTAGAAGGAGCACCTGTAACGGTTCTGCTCGAAGAACTGCCCTATAACTGCGATGGTCTACGCACGATAGAGGCCAGTGCAGGTTTCCTGCAGTATAATTGGAGCACAGGCGGTACAACTAGCCTGCTAACCGTCGATCAACCTGGCCAATACGAAGTCACCGTGACGGATGGAAACGGCTGTACTGGAACCAATAGCCTGTTTGTAAGCATCCCGGCCTCACCCACCGCTAGTATCCAGGGGGGAGCAGCCTTTTGTACTGGACAAACATCCCTGCTAACAGCAGGTGGAAATGCAATCAGTTATACCTGGTCTACCGGTGCAACAGAACCCTTTATTCAGGTAACAACAGGCGGCACCTACAGCCTTACCGTTTCAGATGTATTGAGCTGTACGGCCAGTGCTAGCATATCTGTAACAGAGTGGAACAATCCTGCCCCGACTTTACTAACCGAAGCAGTCGATTGTGAGGGAACAATGCGGATACGGACGACTGACAACTATCCTGGATACAACTGGAGCACCGGAGCCGCTGGACCTAGTATTGTAACCAATCTCTCTGGGAATTACGTAGTTACGGTTACAGATGGAAATGGATGCACGGGTATCGGGACTATTCTCTCTGTTCCTGTTTTTTCGGATACCACTTTGATCAATAGGACCAGTTGCGATCCAAACCAGGTTGGAACACAAATTACACAAATCAGTCTGCCGAATGGCTG
>Ga0315900_10003291_pt1 | contig 23778 bp, 32 predicted proteins | sample LakEriMetagenome_FD_203521 | JGI IMG/M metagenome (GOLD analysis project Ga0315900, IMG submission 203521) | Freshwater fungal communities from buoy surface, Lake Erie, Ohio, United States - Buoy 12 MA114 | ecosystem: Environmental > Aquatic > Freshwater > Lake > Lake biofilm | place: USA: Lake... | reverse complement strand
CAGTATTTACACCAACAGGTAAATTTAATTATCGATCCCTCGCAGGTCTCGAAGAATACAACGGTTTAATGTGTTTAGATATCGATTCTGTCGAAGATCCAAAAGCACTTAAGGAACAATGCAAAAAACTATCCTATGTTTATTCTGCATTCATTACACCTTCCGGTAAAGGTCTTAAAGTCTTAATCAAATCTCCAGCAAACTCTGAAAACTATCGAGATATCGAATTAAAAGTTGCAACAGCTTTTCAACACGATACAGGTTTTCTAAGAGATAATCATTGTAAAGATATTGCAAGAATCCAATTCGTTTCCTACGATCCAGATCTTTACATTAACGAAAATTCAACAATCATAAATCCTCTATAATGAAAACAATCAAACAAACTGCTCTAGATTTCGTTAGAGAAAATGGTCCTTGTACTCATGGAGAAATAAAAAGAGTAATGTTCGAATATCGATTTGGTAAAGGAACATACAATCCAACTTCAGATAGAGGTTGGTATACATCTTACTTTTCTGAAAATTCTTTAGGATATGGAGCTATCCTTCTTAAAGGTGAAGAACGATTAGTAAAGAATTCAAATGGTTTATACACTTACATAAATAACAAAAAATGAAAAGAAACATCGAATTAGAATTAAAACAAATGGCAATCGTTAGGAAATCGGTTGAATCTTATTTTGAAAAGATGGCACACCTTTCTATCTTTGATTTCGATTGGATGTCAGAAGAAGACAAAGACCATATCAAACGAATTGCTTGTTCAATTATGAATGCTCGTTTAGGTATTGGATTTGAACCTGGTGGATTTGTAAAAGCAGTATTGGATAATAATCTTTCTGGAGCTTTTGCAAATGCTGATTCGACTAACCAAAGAGCTCTAAAGTTTTATATGCTTATGATCTACAATCTTGGTATCAACATTACAATATCTGAAGAAACTGCTTCCATCTAATCTTCATATAAATTAAAATCAAACTTTATGAAATCTGCTAAATACACCGAGCTTATTACTTCGCTCGAAAATGACTGTAGGGAAATTGAAGATATGATGAGAATGCGTATAGAAACTATTCATCTATCAGATGAAGGTCTAAGAGAAGCTCTTTTAGAAGATCCATTTACTCTCGATTTATCCCTCGAAGATACAGAACTAGATCAAATGCATTCATACGATTTAGGTCGATTAGAAGCCTTTCAAGAAATTATTAGAGAACTTAAGCGAATAACATATGACAAGTAAACAAAAATCAAGGATCATCCTAGTAGGAAAAGCCGCTGCTGGAAAAGATCATCTAAGAAAAATCCTCGAAGGAAGAGGTTTCAAATACGGCGTTTCTTATACAACTCGTCCTCCTCGACCAGGAGAAATTGACGGAAGAGATTATTACTTTCTAGACGAATCGGAATTCAAAGACTTAATCGATCAAGGTTTCTTCTATGAATATGTAACTTTCAATGGATGGTACTATGGAACTTCGAAAGAACAATGGTTTCAAACCGATGATGTATTCATCATGACTCCTACCGGAATCAATAAGCTACATGCCGCTGACCGTAAACATTCATTTATTATTTACATCGATATTCCTGTTGAAGTTCGTCGAGAAAGACTTTCCGAAAGAAATGATAATAACGATTCTATAGAACGTAGAATTCAAGCAGACGAAAACGATTTTGCAAATTTCACTGATTACGATATCCGTATAACTGATCACAATTTTTAATCAATCAAAATGAAAAAACAAGAAAAACGCTGGGAAGCACAGATTATCCGTCCATTCATACCTGGAGGTTGGGATGTTTTAGAACAACGAGGATCTTCAAGATACGAAGAAACTTCTTGGGTACGATGGGGTAAAAAACATCACTTAGGGGAATCTGAAAGATTTTGGATTGTCCTATGTGAATTCAATATGGACCATTGGGCAAATAACAAATTGTCTTATCGATATACGGTAAGAGGTGGAAGACATGTAAAACCTTCTGAAGAATTACGTTACTTCCAGAACTTGAAACAAGCACTTGATTATATTATGTACTTAGCTGAGTCTACCAACATTTGGTTGAATGAAGTAAATTCTCCTGAAACAATTGCAAAATATGATAAGCGAATAGCTGAAATTAAAAAGCTGGTTGCTAAACAATCACAGGAAGATTAATGAAAAAAGCTCTCATAATAACTCATTCGTCTGATGGAGGTCTCAACTTCCGTCAGGCAATGGAAGTTTACAATCTGATTAATCAACGAGTCGAGGCTACAGTAAAGATTTCTCCAATGTCCGTTAATAACGAAGACCTGAAAGGAGCTGATGGAATTGTTATGATTGTTCCCGAATGGAATGGTTCATTCCCTTTCTCATTCAAAGAGCTTGTGGATTCTTCTGGATATCCTTCTCGTTTCGAAAATAAACCGATCCTCTTGATTGGAACTTCTGAATCTCCATTTGGAAATGTTATGGGAATAACACATCTTCAACATATTCTCGAATGGATAGGTGCTGAAGTTTGGAGCAAAAGAATTTGCGTTCCTAATCTTTCGAAAAAGTTCGGTGATAATAATATCGAAGTAGATGAAAGAATGAATAGAGCTGTTAATAACTTTGTTAATAATTTTTTGATCTAGATTTTTTTCTTTGAAGAATTATGATTATATTTACATATAATTAATTAACAATGAATATAAAAGACTTAGAAAACCAATACCTTCTAGCTAAACAACGTTACTACGAAGGTCAACCAATTCTATCTGATTATGAATTCGATTTACTCGAAGAAAAATTAAAATCTTTCAATTCTCAAGTAACGAAAATCGTTGGTTCGGCAAATCTTAAAGATGCCAAATTCAATCACGTTTCTCCAATGCTTTCGTTAAACAAAATTCAAGTCCATCACAACGTAGAATTTCCTACTAATCAGTTTCTCTCTTGGTATAACACTTTCAAAATCCAAGAATCTGAATTAGAAGCTACACCTAAATTCGATGGTTCCTCTTGTAATCTAATCTACGAAAATGGAAAATTACAATGGGCACTAACCAGAGGTGATAAGGAAAGGGGTCAAAACATTTCAGAAAAAATGAAATTCATTGTCCCTGAAACTATCAATATCCTTGATAAAGTCGAAATCAGAGGTGAAGTAGTTATTCCATCTGATCTATTCAATCAGAAATATGGAAATATCTACAAAAATCCTAGAAATTTCGTTGCGGGTATTCTCGGTAGAGATGAAAATGATGAAGAAACAATGAAAGATTTTCACTTTGTTTCTTTCGAATGTCGTATTCATACATCATCTGGTCACTATCACCACCCACACACTTTCCAATTCCTTAAAGAAAACAACTTCATTACTGCACCTATCGTTCACAAATTCAAAGCTAAAGATTTCAAATCAGCCTACGATATATTCTCAGATTTTCGTAAAAAATCTCTTTATCAACTCGATGGAATTGTAATTAAATTCGATGAATCTGAACGTAATCAAATCGGAGAAACAGAACATCATCCTAAATGGGCAATAGCAATTAAATTTCCTCCTAAAGAAGCTATTACAACGATTAAAGAAATCATTTGGAATTCTGGAATCTCAGGTGAATTCACTCCGGTCGGTAATCTCGAACCAATCGATTTAGATGGAACTACCGTTTCTAACGTATCACTTCATAACTATGGAAATGTCGTTCAAAATGGTTTATTCCCAGGAGCTAAAGTAATTATCGTAAAATCCGGTGATATTATTCCTATCGTACAAAAGATTATCGAACCTAAATTCGATGATATACAAAAACATATTCCTACAACTTGTACAACACCTGAATGTAAATTAGAAATTCAAAATGAAATTCACTTAGTCTGTACAAATCCAAACTGTACTAATCGTCAAATACATCGATTAGCCAGAGGAATAGCATCATTTGGTTTAAGAAACGTTGCCGGTGCAACAATCAATAAGCTTTATACAGCTAACTACAAAACAATTCTCGATATATTCGATAATCAAAAATTCAACGAAACAGAATTAATCAAATCCGGTGAATTTAAGAAAGGTCGTCAATTGGAAATCTTATTAGAAAGCAGAAACAATCCAACTAATAAAATAACACTTCCACTTATTGTAAATGCTCTAGCATTCGATAATGTCGGTTGGTCAACTGCTGTTCAAATATCTAAATTATTCGAAGGAAAACAACCAGATTTTACAGGTCTCAATTCTTCTGCTTATACACCTTTCCTAAATCAAAATTCTAACGAATACAAACTAGTAAATCAATTTATTCAAGTTTTAGAATCCAATGGATTTCAAATTCAACCAGAAGAAGAAATTCAAATAACTACAGAAACTGTTAAATATGAAATGACAGGTTCTCCTAAACCTTACGGTTTCAAAACTAAAGAAGAATTCGTAAATTTAATAAAGAAAAATGGTTACTTACATACCGGTCTTGATAAGTCTACTCATGTACTTATTACTGATGATCTTAATTCATCTTCAAGTAAAATGGAAAAAGCACGCAAACTTGGAATACAAATCAAAACCTATGATCAAATTCTTAACGAAATTAAATAATATGAAAGCTCAAACAAAACACAACTTACTCTCTGCTCTGCTTATTATTGGTTGGTTTACCTTTATCTCTATTATTGCTGCCATTTTCGCATAGGATATATACAGTATGGCAAATAAGATAACACCTAATAAGACCGCCTTGGATAGAGTTCTCGAGATGAAGACTCTAGACGAAATGATGGATATTCTCAAGGAATATGGAAACTCTGATGGTTCGTATAAGAAAGGAACAATTGTCGTAGTTCATAACAAAATGCAAAAGGACTACGAATACGAACTAGCAGAAAATCCTGGAGAGAATTTTGCATCTGATTTCCGTCCAAGATACACACCTTCACAAATGCTAACTGAAGGCGTTTTTGGAGGTAAGTACTGTAATGATCAAATACTTGAATTTCCTGCAAGTTGGTATGAAGATAGTCGACTTTCACCAGAGGGAAATAATACTCAAGTAAATCGATTCAAACAAGAAAGTCGAACTCCTCTGAAAGGATGGCAAGACGAAGGATGGTTAAATCCTATCGATCCTCGTGGTTGGTTTGAATGGTATATGAGATATTGGTTAGGTCGTAGAGTTGAAGATGAATTTCAAGGTCAATCTTATGATAGATACCAAATAAACCGATGGAAATCTTTTGCTAGACACTTTGGTCAAGTAAAAGCTAACTGTGATGCAAATGATATGGAATGTCGACCAAGACAAAGACAAGCTCTTCTACAATGGTCATGGCCTTCATATGGTTTACAAAAAGCTTGGGTAGATTTTAGTCCACCGGAGAAAAAAGAAGATGAAGTTTAATATGAAAAATATACTCAGTTTTGATGAATTTGTAAATGAATCTAAAAGGGAAGTAAATGAAAAGAGAATTTCTTTTAGAGGAAAAACTACAAACGATCTATATAGAATCGTAAAGAATGATCCCGGATCAATGGTGTTTGCAAACGGTAATCACTATTCTATATTAGATCCAGAAGAAATGCGTAATGATTTGAAGAACGATTCAACTTACGTTTATGACGAAGATGGAGGAGAACATGAAATAAAAGTTTCTGATATTGAATTCATTGAATTGAATGAAGGAGTTCTTAACGAAGATGCAACATCTATACTTCCTTCATTAATGCTTCTTATGCAATCTACTGCATTATTAGCAGTAGCAATGGCCAAATCCGGAGCTTTTGATGGCGGTTCAAGTGATGGTGGAATTATGGATTGGTGGAATGAATGGAGAAAGGATCGTAAAGTTAATAAGATTCTAGACAAATTGAAAGACGATCCAGAAATAATGCAATTCCTTGATTTGCCTGCTAATAAGCAAAAAGGTAATTGGCAAAAATTAATAAAAACAAAATTGAAAGACGATGAGCTGAATTTGCTTACTAGCATTTCTAGAGATCGAGTAAAAAGAGGTAAAATATGAAAAATCTACACACATTCGACGAATTCTTAAATGAATCTGAATTAAACGAAGGATACGAACGTCCTTACGCAATTGAACATAAAATTGGTGATGAAATTGAAATTCCTGTATTAGGTAAATGTAAAGTTGTAGAGATTGGATTCAAACCAAAGAAAGTTTATCCAAATCCTTGGGTATGTTCAGGTAAAGATTTTTCGACATTTGAACCGATAAAAGCTTTTCTTAAAACAACTCATAAACCTCAAAGTATTGGATCCAATGCAATTCGTTTGGAGACTATGGATCGTTTCAAAGATCCTGTCATAATGTATCAATACAAAGAAAATAACAAAGTGTATACTCAATACGCTTACATGACATAATATGAAAAATTTACAGACATTTGATGAGTTCTTAAATGAATCTTATTGGACCGTTAATTCTGATACTACTAAGATTTTCCCTGTAAAAAATGACAAAGAGGCTAAAAAATTACTTTCTGGAAATAGGGTTACAGTTTACAGAGCAGAAAGCGATTTTGAAGCTAAAGACGTTTACGGAAAGAATCAAACAATATCGAGAGGAACTATATTAGAAGTTCATATTCTAATAAATTCTGGTGGAATGCATAACATTTACTTCGATAGAAAAAACAATAGATATTTCCCTTCTGATTATAGAGGAGAAGATCAGATTCAATCATTTGAAGATAATATAACAAACGTAGGATAAAATGAAAAATTTACAGACATTTGACGAGTTCCTAAACGAAGAAAGAGTTTTTGGAATGTTTAATGATTCTCAAGGGAAACCTAGCAAACTATCTCAAGAAATTCTTGATATTTGTATGAAAGGTCTTCCTAAGAAAATAACTGATCAAATTGAAGAAGTTGAAGCTTCTGGATTCTTCAAATCAGAGATGAATACTCCACCAACAACTTCTAATAGAGGACAATCAAGAGGAGTTGCTGATTATACATCAATTGTTATTGTTTTCAAAAAACCTTTAGGTAAAGGCAATGTTGATTCTTTAGAGGTTGGTATCAGAAAGAGAACTTCTGGACCTGGAACCGGTTATTTAGCTGTTGCTCCTTTCAGTGGTGGAAGTCGAGTTCTTCCAGAAAAGTCTATTGCTATCGAATGGATGGATTCTCCTGAAGCACAACTAACACGTCTATACGATGAAAACCTTAAAAACATAATAGGATAATGCTATCAAAACCGATATTACTAAACAACTTCAAACGTTCATTTCAAATGAATGAAGAATACCTACTAAACGAAGAAATGCTCAATGAGGATGAATCTGGAGTTGATAAACGTATTGATGACTTGGCAAATGATCCTAAAGTTCAAGCAAAAATGGATGGTGCTTCTGCTGCTAAATTGAAAGATGCTTTTATGGTTCTTTTCAAAAGAGGTTATGGAGCTGCTCAAACGAATTGGGCTGCTGTAAATCCTAATATAAAGAAACTTGGAAAACCTGCTGCTTACAATGCATGGGGATATGCAAGACTAAATGCTTTTATAGAGAAAACTAAAGGATATCAAACTACTGATTCGGATGTGGCTGATTGGTTAAAGGGCAAGGGAGAAAAACCTGAACCTCTTAAATAATCTCAGATCTCTCAGAAAAACTATTTCCTTTCAACCTAAACAACCATTAATGGTTATATGATGATCTAAATAAGACAGTTTCAAATATGAGTAAAACTTTTAAGAAATATGATGAATTCCTAAACGAATCCCTTGTGATCCTTGATCTCAAAGGTTCAATGGTGAATGAATTCATGAATAATATCGATTTGAAGAAAGATTTCGAAAATGCACGAAGACTCTTCTATGATAATACCGCAGGAATCTTTCAACATAAAGGCGATAACGTATTTGGACTAAGAACTTACAACAAGCTAAACAAAGAGGAGTTAGATTCAGTTATAGAACAAGTAAATCGAACTATGATAAGAATGACTTTCTCAAGAACAGGAAGTTCTAAGGAAAGCAATATCAAAGAAAACATGTGGAAACTAAGCTGTAAACTCTTGTGATCCTCTTTCATTATTTTTTCATTTAATATAAAAAGATTATGAAATATACTGCTTACAATACTTTCGAAGAAGCATTCTTAGGAAATATCGAGCAAATAATCAAGTCTCCTGAATTTAAGACTACATCAAGAATCGGTCCGGTATATGAAATATCCGGACTTTCGTATGAAGTAAGAGATCTAAGCACTTACAGATTCAAAGATGAATCTATCGGTAGATTAGACTATGATTATGCAGATACCTTCTATCGATGGATGATTACCGGTTGTACAGATTCAACCGAAATTCTTGAGAAATATCCTAACATTTCCAAGTTCATGGAAAAACCTAAATCAAAGGAACTTCCAGAAAACTTCAATACCTTCTATGGTCCGAGAATACTCGAACAAAGATCCTCTATTGTTGAAGAACTTAAATCTCATCCGGATTCTAGACGAGCAGTAATTTCAATCATATATAAAGAAGACTTACAACTTCTCGATAAAGACGAATCTTTAGAATTCCCTTGTACTGATTCAGCTACATTCTTTATCCGAAATGGCAAATTGAATTGTCATTTACATATGCGATCTCAGAACATGGGTCAAGTAATAAAACTCGATATGTATCTATGGGGTAGATTCTCTGAAGAACTTGCAAAAGAACTCGATGTTGAATTGGGTAAATTTACTTGTTCTATAGTTTCAGCTCATGTATTCGAAAAAGACTTTGATTATCTTGAATCTCTATTGAAAAAAGAATCAAGAGTTTTAGGTAACGCATATTTTCCTTCCAAATAACTTCATATAAAAATAAAATCAATGAAAGACAGAAAAAGAGTATTTTATGCCGTGCAAGTTTCCAACTTTACGGTAATCAATGGACAACCTAAATGGTTACTAAGAAATGATGCATGTATGAATATCTGTATTGGTATTGTTTCTTCTATACTCGAACAATATCCAGAAGAATTTGAATTCCTAATAAAGCTACCTGCAGCATCTGATACATCTGATGTTAAATTCTTAGAACAGCTATTCGATGAAAAATATCGAGACAGAATTGAATTCTTCCGTGATGATATTCCACATTCACCTGTAACTAGTAGATTCCATTTCGATATGAATCGATATGAAAAATATCCTGAAGTGTTCCAGAATATCGATGTAATGATTAATGATGAAAATACACTGACTAAGAATTGGAGAGTATTCTTTCAATCAATTGGTTTAGATATTCCTATTGTTTCGACCAATTACTTTATGGACAGTCCAATCTCTCCAAAATCAAATCCAAAAGTCAGATATTACGAAAGACAAATGGAAGCTTTGATCAGTTCTGACATGTTTTCATATCCAGTTCAATCTGCTTTAGATGAAGCACTTGAAGCTTATGATTTCATGTTTAAAGATCGAAGTCATTTAGGAATTCCTACTGTTTGGAATATCGGTGCATTCTATAAAGAAGTTGCTAAAGGTCATGTTGAAAAACCTAAAGACAAAGTAACAATCTACTTTGGTAATCGTATTACCGATTCAGCTAATAGATACACTAATTGGCATATCTTTGCTGAAGGAATTGGTCATCTTTCTAAATTGATTGATATGACAAATGTTGAAGCTGTCATTCTAAATCCAACTAGAAAAGTAACAGATGAACAACAACAACTCATCAATGAACTTTCTAAAGGACATGTAAAAGTTCTTTCAAATAACGAATCATTTACAAGAGAACAATATATTGAATTCATTAATAATGCACATATCAGTTGCAATCTATTCACCAATGAAGTACATGGAGGTCTAACTCACGTAGAAGCTATGATGGCAGGTTGCATAATGGTTGCACCGGCATTAAATGATTATCTTCATAAATACAAAGACAGTGGTATCGATCGTGGAAATTATCCATTTTTAATTCAAACTGAAGATAGACAAATCAATATGAATTCTTTCGTTCAATGTTTAATAAACGCAGTACATTCGGCAAAAAATAAAGCATTCAATAATTCAATGGAATACTATTCAGAAATGAATAAAGCCCTTGCATACAAATATGCATCTTATGAAAATTCAGCAAATATCATTGTAAAAGATCTAAACACTTTAATTAAAAAATATGAAAATAGTAGTAACAGGCTCGGCAGGATTTCTAGGTAATTACATTACAGAATACCTTGTAGTCCATGGACATCAGGTAATAGGTATCGATAATCTTTCTCGTAAGGGTTCAGAAATCAATGCAGAAAAACAATGCATTCATCCACAAGTTCATTTTGTTCGTGCTGATATATCAAAATCCGAAGAAATTAAATTCTTACTTAAAGAAGAATTTGATTGGATAATTGATTGTGCTGCTGAACCTTCTGTTCTTGCCGGGTTTGGTTCAGGTTCAAGAAGTTTAGTTGACAATAATTTAACTTCAACTATCAATCTATTGGAAATATGTAAAGACACAAAAGCAGGTTTCATTCTTATGAGTACAAGTCGCGTTTATTCGATTAAAGCTCTATCGGAAATGCAAATAACTGAATCAGAAACTCGATTTGAACCTGCACTTATGTCCGGATTTGTCAATGAAGATTTTTCAACAAAACCACCCGTTTCTCTTTATGGTTCTACTAAGCTTACTTCAGAATTACTTGCAATTGAATACTCTCAAATGTTTGATTTTCCTGTTTGGATAAATCGATGTGGTGTAATTGCCGGTCCAGGTCAATTTGGAAAAATAGATCAAGGGGTATTCAGCTATTGGATTTATTCTTGGTTACGTAAAACTCCACTTAAGTACATCGGATTCGGCGGTAATGGAAAACAAGTAAGAGATGTAGTTCACCCTTTCGATATATGTCAAGTAATTAACAAACAAATTCAAGATCGAACTGTAGAAGATGATCCGATCTATAATCTCGGTGGTGGACTAACTAATTCCATGTCCCTTCTTGAATTGACTAATTGGTGCAAAGAAAACATAGATAAAGATGATTCTCATCTAGAATCTTCTTCCGAAGTACGACCTTTTGATATTCCTATTTACTTAACTAACTATACAAAAGCAAATAAACGTTGGAATTTCAGACCTAGTATAACAATGAATACCATCCTAATTGAAATAAGGGACCACGTAATCAACAATCCAGATTTTCTTAATAGATTATATAGTGTTAATAAAATTGTTCAGTAGAATTAAGCTCTTGTTCTTCATTTACATATAAATAATATACTTAAAACTCATGGCAAATCTTATTATTTTAGAAGGTCTTTCAAGAACAGGAAAGTCGACTATTACAAAAACTCTATCTAAAAGATTTGGTTTTCGAAATATCTCATTGAAAGAAAAAATGCCACAGGAAGTCAGTCTTCCTGATTTCTATCATGGCATCCATATGATTTCAAATGAATTCTTTCGTTCCTTTCCAGATGAAACTTTCATACTTGATCGTTCATTCTTAAGTGAAATGGTTTATTCGAAATTCTTCGGTAGAAAAACCTTTGTAACTCATGATATGATTATTGCCGACTTACTACACGACAATAACTTCGTTCTTATACATCTTGATAACAATCACAAAGAATATATGAATCGATCACCTAAAGATCGACAGATTTATTCATTCGATGAATTCAATAAACAGAAAGATCTCTTCTATTGGTTTTACGAAAGCTATAAAACCAAGTATCATCAAGAAAATTGGCAAAATCGATTCATGGAAATTGATACAACAGAAAACGATATAAACAAAACAATCGAATTAATCGAATCACACTTAATTAAAAATCAAATAATAAATAAAGCAATCTATGAAAAAAGCAGCAATTGTAACGGGTAGTTCCGGTCTAATTGGTTCTCAAACGGTTAAGTTTCTCATTGAAAAGGGTTATTACGTCGTTGGAATCGATAATGACATGAGGTCTTATTTCTTCGGACCTGAAGCTTCTACTCGAGAATCTGAAGAAAAAATGACATCTGATTATGGTAGAGAAAATTTTAATTCACTTAGATCTGATATCAGAGACTACGAAACTCTCGATGTTATCTTTACTGGATTGAAACAAGAAATGGAAGAAGGAATAATCGATGTTGATATGATAGTTCATACAGCTGCACAACCTTCCCATGATTGGGCTGCTAAAGAACCTCTTACAGATTTCTCTGTAAATGCTATTGGAACAATGAATCTTCTTGAATTGACTAGACTCTATTTCCCAAAAGCCACTTTCGTTTTCACTTCAACCAATAAAGTTTATGGTGATACACCTAACCGATTGAATCTAATCGAACAAGAAAGCCGCTATGAAGCTGTAATTGAAATCAACGGCGGTGAATTCATGCCTATTGAGGTAAGTGAAAATATGTCCATTGATCATACTAAACACTCTATATTTGGTGCCTCAAAAGTTGCTGCTGATGTAATGGTACAAGAATATGGTAAATACTTCGGTATGAATACTGTTTGTTTTAGAGGTGGGTGCTTAACCGGTCCAAATCATGCCGGTGCTGAATTACATGGATTTCTTTCTTACTTAATGAAATGTATTGTAAATGATAAGCCTTATACAGTATTCGGTTACAAAGGAAAACAAGTCAGAGATAACATTCACTCATGGGACTTAGTCAATATGTTTTGGCATTACCATCAAAATCCTATACCTGGAGCTGTTTACAATGCCGGTGGTGGTAGGGACAATTCAACTTCTATTCTAGAAGCAATTGATAAAGCAAATGATATTTTGATTCGTAAAGGAATCCGAAATACTCCTTGGACTAAATACACAATCTCGGATCAAGCAAGAATTGGTGATCATCAATGGTACATATCTGATCTTTCTAAATTCCAAAACGATTATCCTCAATGGCCAGGAATTACAATCTCTCTAGATGATACAATCATGCAAATCTTAGATGAAGAAATTTCTAAACTTCCAGTAAATCAAACTGCATAATATGAAAATAGACATCGTTCACTTTACTCCGGTAATTGGAGGAGAAACTACGCTTGTAAAAGCTATGTACAAAATCTTAGGTGAAATGGGTCATGAAGTAAGAGTACTTCACCCTACTAAGTCAGGTAAGCTTCTTAAAGGATGGGCAACCTTTGAAGGACAAATACCTGTAAAAATCAAGGATTTTCCTGAATTGACTGCTGAAACGGATACTCTCTTTTTTATCAATTCAATTCACTTAAAGAAATTCAAAAAGCTTGAAGATAGAGCAAGAGAATTTGCTTCTGTTCAACCTGTGTTTTCTTTCGAAAATAAAAAGGTAATCTTCTACGAACACGGAAGACACAGTTCCGATCTTTATGATTATCCTACAATCTTCAAGAATCTTACAGATCAAGGTAATCGATTAGTAGTCTTCACTAACACAAATGAAGTAATTCCTTATTACACTCAAATGGGGTATGAAGCTTTCTTAATCAGACAACCTTTCGATCCTGATTACTATCCTCAATTGACTAAGAATGAAACCGGTAAGGTTCAAATAGCTTTCAATAGCCGTTATACATCGAATAAAAGACCTAACGAAGTTCTTCCTTATTTCGACAAATACTTAGGTAAGGATGAAAATTTCCAATTGAATTTCCGAGGTAATGTCAGAGACAATGTGACTATTTGGTGTAATCTTTTCCACTACTTCGAAGATCCTAAGATTGTTATGAAAGATTATGCTGATGAGATGTGGCAAATCTATAACGAAGTAGATTACTGTCTTTATGCCGGATATGGAACAAAATCCGAAAAGGGAAAGATGGAATACTCGATGTTAGAACCTTTCTTCTACGGAATTCCACTTATTGTTGAAAAGGATGTTATTGTTCACTTCAAATACGATGAATATGGAATCAGTAAAGAGGATTTCCGTAAATCAGTTATCCTTCTAAACGAAGAAAATCTAGATCAAATAGTTAAAGGAACTTTCGATTGGAAACCCTATGTAGAAAATGCTAAACGTATAGTCGAAGATTTCTTACCAGAAACCATCAAAGAACGTCTCAGTAAGGGATTTAATGCTCTTCAATCTGCACCTAAACAATTAGCTAAACCCGAACCGTTATTCTGAGATAAATACAAAAAAGCCATTTTCTAAAATGCAATTTAAGAAATTCGAAGATTTTGTAAATGAAGACATGATGATTGTCAGTACTTTTACTCCTGACGGTTTAGTAGTAGAAGAACAAATGCCTTTTCCTGTCGATGACAAGAAGATAAATGCAAAAGTAGCTATAGTTTGTCCTACTTACAATATCGATGATAACAATCGAGGTAGAGGCAATTATATCACTTTCAAAGCAATGATTAATGCTCTTATTGATGGACTACTTAAACAAACTCATCAAGATTGGAAGCTTTTCCTTGTCGGTGACTGTTTTCAGCCTGAAGAGGATTTGACTACAATACTGAACGATAAAATGAAACCTTCTCAATACACATTCTTTAATTTGAAGGAACCAGGAGAAAGAGGTAAAGTTCCAGATAACGTTCTAAGAAATTCTGCAGGTACTGCTGCTTTGAATAAGGCCATTTCTCTTGCAAAATCTGAAGGTTTCGAATACGTTGCACATATCGATCATGATGATCAATGGAAACCTGATCATATAGAAACAGCTCTTAAAGCTTTTCAACAGGATCCAGATATAGCTTTTGTTTATACTCGTGCTTCTAAAGCTCGTTCAAAGGGTGGAGGTAAAGGAGTTTATTATTGGGGTGGAGATGAATCCAAACCTGTACTCTACTTCGATGATCTTCCAGGAAAAATTATCGAAGCTCCTCATAGTGGTCTGATTTATCATGCTCCTACATGTGGTTGGGTTAAATGTAGAACTGTACCTGAAATGAAAAGTACAGCTCCAAAAAGAAACAGAGTAATGGGAGGAGATGAAGATTTTATTAGACGTTGTTTGGATAACTTAATGACAAAAAAGAAGAAAGTTATTTACATGCCTAAACTTACAGTTCGTCTGAGAAACGCTAAAGGAAAATTGCCATAACTTTTTAACAGATATTCAATAAAGGTCATTAGTTCAAAACTGATGACCTTTTGTTTTCATAATAAAATAAAAATGAACATATTTGTACTAGATGAAAACCCTCGAATAACGGCCGAAATGCATTGTGATAAGCATGCTTTGAAAATGATTATCGAACATGCACAGATGATGGCATCTGCTTATTATTCGACTATAGGAATAAGCCGTAAAAAAGAAATTCCCGATAGACAAAGGGAAGTCGATTCACTTTTCAGAGGATGGCCAAGAAAGCATGAAGATGGATCCGATTGGCCTTATGGAATTACTCATGTCAATCATCCTTGCACTATTTGGACAAGAGAATCTATTGAAAACTTCAATTGGTTATGGGAATGCAACGATCATCTATGCGATGTCTTTCAACAACGTTGGGGAAAAGAACATTCTATTAAAGCAATCATGCAATGGATGAAACAAAATCCACCAAATCTTCCTTCTAAGGGACTTACCCCATTTTCTCAAGCTTTTCCTGATTGCTATCAACATTATGGACCTATCGAAGGATATCGAAAATACTATGCAATGAAAACCACCTATATGACTTTGAAATGGGACTACTCACCTCAGCCATATTGGTGGAACGAAGACTTTGTAAATGAATCGGTTCAAATGTATTTAGAATCCCAAGAATTACAAACAGCATAAAATAAATATCATGAAAAAACTTAAACAACTTGCAAAATTCCTCTATTGGTTGGAAATGCAAAGAATTGAAGCAATGGTTCATTCAGGTCGAGGTTTTAACTAAAATTCAAATCATGCCAATTATTCAAGAAGAATTTCAACACAACCCATTTCAAATGCTTATAGGTTGTATTATGCTTAATCAAACAAGCAACAAGAATGTCCGTCAAGTAATTTATGACTTTTTCGACAGATGGCCAACTCCTCAAGCAGTAATTAATGCTGATCCAGATGAAATACGAGAAATGATAAGACCTTTAGGTTTCTACAATATCCGAACTAATAGAATTCAGCAATTTGCTCGGGAATATATAGAAAAAAGATTCGAATCTGCATCAGAACTTTACGGCATAGGTAAATACGCAAACGACTCATACGAAATCTTTATTCGTGGAAATCGTAATGTACAACCAACCGATCATATACTGATAGCCTATTTGAATGGTGAATTCATAGATCAATAATGGAGAAAAACGAACCAAAATGGATAATGACTTTCGAACAGTTTATGGAAGTCTATAACAATCCTATCAACGAAAAGAAAAATGAGCACGGATGTGCTATGCTTTTCTTCAATTTTCCTGAAATGAAGATATTTCAAGAGAAAATAAGTGAAGATGATCTTAGTGGAGATGGTCTAGAAAAGGAGCCCCATGTAACCCTTCTATACGGACTTCATTCTGATGAAATAGAAGATGACGATGATGTAATTAGTCGATGCACTAAAGGAATTTCTTCAGTTTTATTGCATAATGTTTCTTGCTTCGAAAATGAAGAATATGACGTACTTAAATTTGACGTTCGTTCGAATTTCTTACATGATATAAACAAAGAACTTTCAAAACTGCCCCATACAACCAAATTCCCTGATTATCACCCACATTGCACTATAGCTTATTTGAAGCCTGGCAAAGGGAAAAAATATATGGAAATGTTTTTAGATCGTTCCTATGAGGTTTTCCCTACAAAAGTTGTTTATAGCAAACCTGACGGATCAAGGATTCAATCAGGATTTAAGTTAAAAGGTAATCGATGAAATTCAAAAAATTCATAGATTTTTTAAGTGAGGCTGAATTGAATGAAATTGGAGAAGGAGTAACTCCATTTCCTTATAGAAGAAAAGGTCCTACTAAAGTTGAAGGTTGGATAGGAGAAATTGCAGGCTTAGATAGATCAAATGTTCCGGATAGTTCCAATTGGATCCCTCTTCATAAGATAGAATATACATTTGAATCAGAAAAAGCTAAATATAAAGTTTCAATCCCTGGATGGTACAATAAACATACTTGGATTCCTGCATTTACGAAACGAGGATCAAAACCTCATGAATACAATATGCTTATAGGTATGGCTTTTGATGTTGAAGGTGGAGATAAAGAAGCAATAACTAACTTTGGTGAGCAATTTAGAGTAGTTTCTACTGCTGTAGAAATCTTAAATGAAGTGGCTCAAGAACTAATTAGTGTTAAATGGTTAAAACTTCAGGAGATTCATATAGTTCCAAAAACTGAAGATGAGGAAACAGGTAAACCAATAACTCAGACGAAAAGAGGTAGAATGTATTTAGCTTATATTCAAAAGCAAGGAAAACGTCTTCCGGGGGATTGGACTGCGGAAATAACTACAGATCGATTCGTTATGAAAAATGGTAAAATAACATCTTCTACTCATCCGGATAGATATATCCAAATATGATTGAGATAAATAATAAAACAAGCATAGGCTTGGTTAAATATAAAAGTTAAACAAAACAAAAAAAGACATGCAAAAATTCTCAGAGTTCGTAAAAGAACATAAAGCTGTTTTAGAAGGAAAATCTAAAGCAGAAAAGGCTACAGAATTTAACACTCTTTTCGAAGCTAAGCTTAAGGAATTCGGTGCTAAATCTATTCTAGATCTTAACGAAGAAGATTTAGAAAAATTCAATTCTTACGTTAAGTCAATTAAAGAAGAACTTTCTAAAACCGACGTTAAGAAAATGGTTAAAGATCAAACTAAAGATCTTGAAAAGAAAGTAGAAAAAGCTGAAGATGCTGCTAAAGACGCTGAAAAGCAAGCAGCTGATGCTGGTAAAGAAGCTGAAGCAGCAACTAAAGATGCTGAAAAAGCTAAGAAAAAAGCTGGACAAGACGAAGTAAAAGATGAAGCTTCTTTCCGTGAATATGCTGAAGGAGTTCTTAAGAAAGCTCATGGTGATGACTATGACGAAAAAATTGGTAACAAAGTAATTAACGGTATCATCTCTAAAGTAAAAGATGATAATTGGGGTGAAGCTATCGGTCGTTTAACATCTGGACTTGGTGGATAGAAAATAAATAAAGTCCAATATGAGAAACTTAAAAACTTTTGGTGAATTCATTAACGAATCATCTCTATCGATTATAGACGATAAAGGAACTATAAAGACCAAATTCGGAAACTTAAAATACGAAATACTTGGAGGTCTTGATAGAGGAGGGAATCGAGGGAAATATCCAGTTACTGAAGAATCCCTTTCTTCTCTCATAAATTCCATAGATTTTCGAATTATTTCAAAAATCCTCAATGAATATGGAATAGAATTAGATGATAGACCTTCTGAATTTGAATTAAGTTTGGCTAATAGCGGGTTAGGATATAACGGACTATCCGTAACATCCCCGGAAATTCGGATACCTGTTACTCTTTCAAAAGATTATCCAAAAAGAGAAAGGGGACATATTTCAAAATCTGAATACGAGATTTATGGAAAATTAAACGACCTTTTTGAAAAAGCTCTCGGTAGAGAAAAATACACCATACATTTTGTTACTGAATATAACAGATACGGAAGCTCTATAAGTGATATAAATCCAAAGATAACTATCACATTTCAACAAGGATCTCTATCTTAAAATATAATTTACAAAAAATGAAAAATTTACATACATTTGAGGAATTCTTAAATGAATCTACTATCAATGAGGGAGACATGACTAATCATTATGATGGATTCAAGGTTTTGGATTCAAAGAATAAAAAAGAGTATAAATTCCATTATATCAAAGGCCAAAACAATGTTAAAGTTGAAGATGCAGCTATACAAAAGCTAATGGATTTTACCAAATTGAACAGATCTAATTTCATGGTAAATGGATTTGTTAAAAAGAGAGAATGGGATAAAGATCAAACTCCGGAATTTGAAGGATAGGATTCTATAAACTTATTAACATTAGGGATTTGGACGCATAGCGACTGAATCCCTTTCTTTTTTGATACATATAAATAAAAAGAACTAAAACAAAATGGGAAAATTTCTTAAGTACACAGACTTTGTAGATCCCAATCGTAAAGGTAAATTTGAATCAATTACAGTATTCGATGTAGATGACACTTTAGTGGTAACAAAGTCTAAGATCAGAGTAACTGATACAATCACAGGAGATGTATTTGACTTAACTCCTGCACAATTCAATGAATTTGAAAAGCATGCACATCATGACATGGATTTTTCAGATTTCAAAAATCTCGATATTCTAAAAGCAGGAAAGATAATAGATAAGATCTTTAAGATTCTTAAAGAGACTATGGATTCAGGAAGAAGAGTTGGAATCATAACTGCAAGAGATGATCGAAATCTGATCTATCAATTCCTTCTTCATCATGGAGTTGTTGTGAATCCACAATACATATTTGCAATTAATGATCCTGCTTTAGGATTTCAAGGTACAGTTGCTGAAAAGAAGAAAGAAGCTTTTCTTGAATTACTCAGAATGGGATTCAGAGATTTTATCTTCTATGACGATGACAAAGAAAATATCCGAATTGCTAACGAATTAGGAAAGGAAGTTGAAGGTATTAGAATCAAAACTAAACTTGTTATACCTACATGGAAAACGAAATAGAAAAAAGAAAACGTTTGGAACAGAGATCATTACATAAAATAGACACTTTCGCAAAAATTGTCGAGGAAATATCACACCTTTCCAATGCATCTACTAAGAAAGTAGCATGTATGACTCTCCATCGTAATTTCACAAAAATAGCCTCATTTGGTTACAATGGTTCTTATGCTGGAGCTCCTATCAATCCTATAACAGGAACGGAAGAAGATTCACTTGAACCAGGAGAATCAGGATTTATTCATGCTGAAGTCAATATGATAGCAAAGTTTCGTGAAAACGATCCAGAAAATTATATAGTTCTTCTTACCCTTTCTCCATGTAAGATGTGTACTAAGATACTCGTAAATTCAGGTTTTAAGTGGGTTTATTGGTTAGAAGATTATAGAGAGAAAGATCATTTGAGTATATTCGACGAATGTGGAATTAAGTATGGCAATATAAATAAACTGAAACAAATATACGAAAGCGAAATAAAATGAGCTACACATTCAGTATCATCAAACCTGACTCGATAAAAAACGGTCACGAACAATCCATACTTAGACGTATTAATAACGCCGGATTCTCAATTCTAGCAAAATCGAATAGATTCCTTACCAAAGAGGAAGCTGAAGAATTCTATGGAATTCATAAAGGAAAACCTTTCTACGAAGATCTGATCAAGTTCATGACTTCAGGAAGAATTGTTGTTCTAGCAATCTATTCAACATCAAAAAACACTGTTGAAGATTTCCGAAAACTTATCGGAGAAACAGATCCAAAAGAGGCTGCAGTAGGAACAATAAGAAGTCTTTACGGAAAAGACGTAGGTCATAATGCTATTCATGGAGCAGATTCTGATCAAAATGCTGCAAAGGAAATTAACTTCTTTTTCCCTGATTTTAAGATAGAGTAATTCTAGTGTTGAAATTTTTTCTTTGATATATAGAATAAATTGCTACAATACTGTGGATGGATTACTGTTAAAAATCTCTTACGATTTTTTGAATCTTTTAGAAAAGAGAGGATTGGGAACTTCTGGTATTAGAATTAAATTATTACCTAGAGAATCTAGTCTACCTTTCAGTACATTCAAAAGTTCAGCCAATTTCGCTGAATTCACCAAAGAATATGGTTCTATAATTTTCGATAGAAGATTCCTATGTTCTGCCGGAGATTTCCCAGTAATTGAAAACATAATTTTAACGAATAAGAATTTGACTTTTGAAAATCAGTTTCTTTGGTATAACATAACAGATCAAAGGAAATTGATTAGAAAAATCAGATATGATGAACAAAGGAAAGATATTTATGAAAGGGAGATCCAACGATATCTCGATTTGATGTATAAAGACTTTGATACTTACACAGCAAACGTTAACGCAGCAATAAAAGAAAGATTGAACAAATACGTCGATCCTTGTTATGTTGATGCTGGATACATTGCTCCGAATTAAAAAAACAAAAAAGAATAAATGCCTGCAACTGCAAATTATCCTAACAGGTTAGACTTCAGAATTCCTAAGGATCGTCCACTAACTTGGAAGGAAATGGATGACAGATCTAGATTCCCTAATGAATGGGTTTCTGATTTTGAATATAAGCAGGGTATGGTCGTTTTATTTGATGATTCTCTAGCACCTGTAGGTGCTAGTGGAGGATTGCTTTCTTATTGGAGGGCTACATCAGATCATACATCCGCAAACCTTAATGCTCCTGGAGCATCAGCTTCTCCATGGGATCGAATTGGTGGTAATAATACCATATTGGTAGGACCTACCGGTTCAACTGGACCTGCTGGAGGACCCCAAGGAACACAAGGAATTCAAGGAGTTCAAGGAAATCAAGGTATTCAAGGTACAATAGGAACCCAAGGTTTTACTGGAATTCAAGGATCTCAAGGATCTCAAGGTATTCAAGGATCTCAAGGTATTCAAGGTGGATCTGGACCTCAAGGTCTTGTTGGTAGTGCATCTACTGTACCAGGACCTCCAGGTATACAAGGAACAACAGGACCCCAAGGAATTCAAGGACATTCTGGTCCAACAGGTTCTCAAGGAATTCAAGGTATTCAAGGAGATCTTGGTATTCAAGGACCTTCAGGATTCGGTCTTCAAGGAATTCAAGGAGAGCAAGGTATTCAAGGAGATTTAGGAACTCAAGGATTTGATGGTCCTGCAGGACCGATCGGTAATCAAGGAATTCAAGGGGTTCAAGGTGCCTCCGGTTTCGGAATTCAAGGAATTCAAGGAGGTTTAGGTATTCAAGGAGATTTAGGACCTCAAGGTATTCAAGGTATTCAAGGTCCTACTGGACCAATTTCTGTAGTTCCTCTAGAATGTTTAGATATTTATGATAATCTAGGAACTACTATATTACCTGCAGGAGGAGAAGTTAATTTGCTTTTTGATACCACTAGACCCGGTGTTACTTCAATATATTATTCTGTTGATAATTCTGTTGTATCCAATGGATCTAGAATTCAATTCCTAACAGAAGGAAAATACTTAATCATATATAAAGTTGGCTTAAAGCCATCATCTTCCGGTAATGCATCGATAACATCTAAATTATATTACAATTTCGGGATTGGTTCTGATGTAGAAATCGATGGTTTCCAAGGAATTGCGGATATAACTTCTTCAGGTAATGACATAAGAGAAACGGTAACAGTTCAAGGAATTCTTAATGTTGATTCCAATTATGTTACAGTTCCTAGAAGAATTTATGTTAAATTGGTTGAAAGTCTATCTTCTGTAAACATAGATGTAATGGCAGATAAAACCTCCATTACAATTGTTAAATTAGACGGTTCAGGACCTCAAGGAACCCAAGGTATTCAAGGTTCTACTGGAATTCAAGGTATACAGGGATCAAATGGACATCAAGGAATTCAAGGAGAACAAGGAATTCAAGGATCAACAGGTATTCAAGGTTCCACTGGTATTCAAGGTTCAATAGGAGATCAAGGTATTCAAGGGATTCAAGGAATCCAAGGATCAACAGGTATTCAAGGTTCCACTGGTATTCAAGGTTCAATAGGAGATCAAGGTATTCAAGGTATTCAAGGGATTCAAGGTCCTACGGGCATTCAAGGATTTGAAGGTCAACAAGGGATTCAAGGAGAACAAGGAATTCAAGGTCTTCAGGGAGAACAAGGTCTTCAAGGATTTGAAGGTCAACAAGGGATTCAAGGATTTGAAGGACAGCAAGGAATTCAAGGAATTCAAGGAGAACAAGGTCTTCAAGGAGAACAAGGTCTTCAAGGAGAACAAGGGATTCAAGGATTTGAGGGACAACAAGGACTTCAAGGATTTGATGGTCAACAAGGTCTTCAAGGTGAACAAGGATTTCAAGGTGAACAAGGACTTCAAGGATTTGATGGTCAACAAGGTCTTCAAGGAATTCAAGGTGAACAAGGATTTCAAGGAATTCAAGGAGAACAAGGACTTCAAGGATTTGATGGTCAACAAGGTCTTCAAGGAATTCAAGGAGAAATTGGAATTCAAGGATTCGATGGAATTCAAGGATTCGATGGAATTCAAGGAGAACAGGGAATTCAAGGATTCGAAGGTCAGCAAGGTCTTCAAGGAATTCAAGGATTCGAAGGTCAGCAAGGTCTTCAAGGAATTCAAGGAGAACAAGGTCTTCAAGGAGAACAAGGAATTCAAGGAATTCAAGGATTCGAAGGTCAGCAAGGTCTTCAAGGAATTCAAGGAGAACAAGGAATTCAAGGAGAACAAGGTCTTCAAGGAGAACAAGGTCTTCAAGGAATTCAAGGATTCGAAGGTCAGCAAGGTCTTCAAGGAGAACAAGGTCTTCAAGGAATTCAAGGATTCGAAGGTCAGCAAGGTCTTCAAGGATTCGAAGGACAGCAAGGTCTTCAAGGAGAACAAGGTCTTCAAGGAATTCAAGGATTCGAAGGTCAGCAAGGTCTTCAAGGATTCGAAGGACAGCAAGGTCTTCAAGGAGAACAAGGTCTTCAAGGATTTGAGGGTCAGCAAGGTCTTCAGGGAATTCAAGGAGAACAAGGTATTCAAGGAGAACAAGGAATTCAAGGATTTGAGGGCCAGCAAGGTCTTCAAGGAATTCAAGGAGAACAAGGAATTCAAGGAATTCAAGGAGAACAAGGTCTTCAAGGTGTTCAAGGAGAACAAGGTATTCAAGGAGAACAAGGTCTTCAAGGAATTCAAGGATTCGAAGGTCAGCAAGGTCTTCAAGGAG
>Ga0315900_10003290_pt1 | contig 23780 bp, 21 predicted proteins | sample LakEriMetagenome_FD_203521 | JGI IMG/M metagenome (GOLD analysis project Ga0315900, IMG submission 203521) | Freshwater fungal communities from buoy surface, Lake Erie, Ohio, United States - Buoy 12 MA114 | ecosystem: Environmental > Aquatic > Freshwater > Lake > Lake biofilm | place: USA: Lake... | reverse complement strand
CGCTGATGCTGGTGGAGGCGGGGTGCGTGGCAGGGTTGGTGCTGGCGGGGGCGGGGTGGGCGGCGTGGGTGGGGGCGGGGCTGCTTGGGGTGTGTTGGGGGGTGACCTTCGGGCTGAATGTGCCTCAGCACGGGCGGTTGGCGGCGGGGTTTGACGGGAATGTGCACCGGGGGCTGGTGCGGGCGCACTGGATCCGGACGGCGGCGTGGTGCGGGCGGAGCGTGGTGGCGGTGGGGATGCTGGTGTGAGGGTGGTGTTTGGGTGTGGAGGGGTTTGGGGTGTGGGTTGGGGTTGATTTGGGGGGTGTTGGCCGCTTCAATAGAGGCCCTGTTCCACGGGCATCGTGCCCGGGTCTGGTTCCCTGTCCGACCGCAGTCGCGGCCCCCGGACGCAGATCGCCCGCGACGCAAAGCGGGCACCCGACGGGCGGATCGGCGGAGCGTGAAGCGCTTGGCCGGGCCGGCTTGTCGGAGACGGAGAGTTTTCATGGCTCGTTACACCGGTCCGAAGGTCAAGCTGTCTCGTCGCGTCGGCGTGCCGATCGCGGACAACCCCAAGCACACGTCCAAGCGTCAGTTGGTGTTCCCCGGCATGCACGGCTTCCGCGGCCGCCGGCTGCGGGACTATGGCGTGCGTTTGAACGAGAAGCAGAAGGTGCGGTACCACTACGCGGTGCTGGAGCGTCAGTTCCGCCGGTACATCGCCGGCGCGACCGCGTCCAAGGGCAACACCGGCGAGGTGTTGCTGCGTGACCTGGAGTGCCGTCTGGACAACGTGCTGCGTCGCTGCGGGCTGGCCCGGACGATCTGGGCGGCTCGGCAGATGGTGGCGCACGGGCACGTGAAGGTGAACGGCCGCAAGACGGACCGTCCGTCCTACGGCGTGGCGGTGGGCGACACCATCACGCTGAAGGAGAAGGTTCAGAAGCTGGCGCGGGAGAACCGCGAGAGCATGGCGGGCCTTGAGGTTCCGCAGTGGATCGACTTCAACCCGTCTGAACTGACAGCCAAGATCGTGGCTCTGCCGACCTCGGATCAGATTCCGTTCGATGTGAACCCGAACCTGATCATCGAGTTCTATCGCTAAAGATCGGTGCCGCGGCGGCAGGGTGGGGGAGGGGGGGGCGAGAGCCCCCGGCCGCGGGCCTTTGCAGGACCTTTCGGGCGGAGTCGGGCCGAACGTCCGCTCCGCCCTTTTTCGTATGCTGTGTGCGGCGCCCGTCGAGAGGCGGGCGTCGCGTCCGGAAGATGCGGTGCCCCGGCGGGTCCGGGGGCCGCAGGATCTCTGAGAAGAGCGGTGAAGCCCCCATGCTGAAGTTCCTGCGCAAGTTTCAGATGTGGATCCTGGTGATCGGCGGAACGCTGCTGATGATCGCGTTCCTGGTTCCGCAGGCGATCCAGAACCTGGGGAGCGACGCGAGCTCGCGGAAGGCGTTCACGATCGACGGTGGGAAGGTGACGTTCGGTCAGGTGAACGACGCGGCAGCGAAGGCGGCGACGATCCGGCAGGACCTTGGCGGGCTGGCGGCGAACCTGGCCAGCCTGAACATGGGGATCGACGATCGGCTGGACAACTGGCTGCTGATCACCGAGTCGGCCCGTCGGGCGGGGCTGGTGGGCGGGCGGGCCGATGGCCAGGCGATGGCCGAGCAGCTGGTGGAATCGGAACTGCAGCGTGAGCTGATGCAGCTGGCGCGGCGGGACTTTGCGGAGTATCAGAAGCTGGCGGGGGACAGCGCGAAGATGGCGCAGCTGCGCGACCGGGCGCAGAAGAGCGTGATGCAGCGGACGCAGATGCTGATCGCCCGTGGCAGCACGGTGACGGTGGCGGACGCGTACGCGGAAGCGCGGGGCGTGATCCGGATGCTGGATGCGTATCTGTCGGCCCCGCGGATGTCGGAGGCGAGGCTGATTGCGCAGAGCAAGCGGGCGCTGGACGAGGCGGTGGTGTCGTATCTGGTGGTGCCGGTGGACGCGGCGGCGGTGGCGGGTGAGGCGGAGCCGGCGGCGGATGCGCTGGCGGCGCACTTTGAGAAGTACAAGGGCGTGAACCCGGGGGAGGGTGAGTTCGGGATCGGGTACAAGTATCCCAACGGGGTGCGGCTGCGGTGGCTGACGGTGGACCGGGCTCAGGTGGCCTCGGCGGTGATCGTGGACCCGGTGGAGGTGGAGCGGCGGCTGATGGCGCAGGGCGGGGACGCGGCGACGCTGGCGGAGCGGCGGGCGGCGGTGCAGGCGGCGTTGCGCGAGGAACTGACCGAGAAGGCGTTCAACGCGGCGCAGGCGGTGGTGAAGGGGGAGATTCTGCGGGTGACCAGCCGGCTGACGGATGTGACGGGCGGGACGTACAAGGCTCTGCCGGCGGACTGGGCGCAGCAGGCGCCGGATCTGGCGGCCATCGGCCGGAAGGCGGCTGAAGCGGCGAGCCGGATTGTGGGTGGGCAGGTGGCGGCGTTTGCGGTGAGCACGCGGGAGGACCGGTGGTACAGCGCGGAGGATCTGGCGGGGATGGCGCCGCTGTCGGCGGCGCGGCTGCGTCGCGGGACGGTGAGCGTGCCGGCGACGGAGGCGATCTCGCAGGTGCGTGAGTTGCGCGGGACGCCCAAGGCGGGCGAGGAGCCGCCGGTGGCGGCGCTGCAGGAGGGCGTGCCGGCTTCGGACCCGTTTGTGGATGGCGAGGGCAACGCGCACTATCTGGTGGTGAGCGGGGTGCGGCCGACGGCGGCGCCGGCGAGCCTGGAGGAGGTGCGGGCGGCGGTGGTGACCGACGTGAAGCGGCTGGCGGTGTTTGAGCGGCTGAAGGGTGAGATGGAGACGTTCCTGCCGATCGCGGCGGACCTGGGGATGGAGCAGTTGGCCAGCAGCCTGCGGGGGCGGTTCCCGGGCGTCGGGGCGGCCAAGAGCAACGTGCGGGTGAGCCGCGAGGGCGGCGTGCAGCCTGCGGAGGCGGGGATCACCAGCCAGGCGATGGCGGATGCGGTGATGGACCGGGCGCAGGCGCTGGACCCGACGGTGCCGCTGGGGCAGAGCACATCGCTGCAGCGGACGCTGGCGACGGCGGCCCCGGCGAAGCTGAGCGTGGTGGTGGCGCAGATCAACGAGTTCCGGCCGCTGACGGTGGAGCGGTTCCGGGCGACGGCGGCGGGGCAGTCCGGCCAGTTGGTGGCCCGGTCGGTCTCGGAAGCGAAGGACGCGTTCCTGTCGCACGAGCGGCTGATCCGGCGGATGAACGTGCAGGGGCTGGAGAAGCCGGCGGCGGAAGAGAAGGCCGAGGGCGCCGAGAAGGCGGGCTGAGGCGGGCCGCTTGAGTGGGATGGGGGGGCGGGGGCGCGGCAGGCTGCGCGAAGGTCAGACCTCGCCCCGGAGGCGGGGGCGGGCGGCCCAGTGCATTTTGCGGCCGAGGGTTTCCCAGTATGAGCCGTGGGGGTTGGTGACGAAGCGGATGGGGCGGTCGTGGAAGGTGAGGCGGAGGCGGTCGCCGGCGGCGAGTTTGCAGGTTTCGCGGCCGTCGAGCAGGAGGGCGGTGCCCTGGCCGTCAGGTCCGGAGGGGTTGACGCGGTCGAGGGTGAGTTCGAGCGTGCTGGCGCCGCTGATGACCACGGGCCGGAAGGCCAGGGTGTGGGCGGCGATGGGCGTGATGCACAGGGCGCTGACCTCGGGGGCGAGGATGGGGCCGCCGGCGGAGACGTTGTAGGCGGTGCTGCCGGCGGGGGTGCAGACGATCAGCCCGTCGCCGGAGACGCTGGGGCCGGCGTTGCCGTCGATGGCGAGGGTGATGCCGATCATGCGGTAGGGCGGGCCGGAGGTGACCACGGCCTCGTTGAGGGCGAGGTGGGCGGTGCGCTGGTCGTCACGGTGGGGGTCGGAGCCGGCGGGGAGGATGCGGACGGCCAGGACGGGGCGGTTCTGGAGGGCGAGGGGGCGGCCGTCAAAGAGTTGGGGAGCCTGATCGACGAGCGACTCAAGATCGAACTCGGCGAGGAAGCCGAGGCGGCCGAGGTTGACGCCGAGCATGGGCAGGCCGAGGCTGACGCAGCGGCGGGACTGGGCGAGCAGGGTGCCGTCGCCGCCGAGGACGACGACCAGATCGGCCCCGCAGGTGGGGGTGCCGGGGGGGAGGTCGGCCTCGTCGGCGTCCATCTCGTGGACGACGCGGCCGCCGGCGGAGGTGATGGCGGTGCGGACCACGGGGAGTGCCGCGGCGACATCGGGCTTGTTTCGATTGATGGAGAGGAGGACCTTGCGACCGGACATGAGTCGAGGTTATCGCGCATCGGCGGGGGCGGGCGGAGTGGGGGTGGAAGTGGCGGCGGGGGGCATGGTGGCGGGGGCCGGGGTGGAGGCGGGGGTGGCGGAGGCGGCGCGGAAGGAGATGGTGATGCGGCCGTTGCTGGTGGAGATGGCGCTGGCGGGGCCGGGGGCGGGGAAGGAGATGGAGCCGTTGGAGCGTGAGACAGTGACGCCGGTGCCGGCGGGGGCTTCGCTGACGGTGATGCCGCCGTTGGAGGTGCGGAGGGTGAGTTGGCCGGCCAGGGCGGGGGAGAGGGCGGCGGTGACCGAGCCGTTGGAGGTGGAGATGGTGAGGGGGCCGGCGCAGGAGGGGGCGAGATCGAGCTTGACCGAGCCGTTGGAGGTGTCGGCGGTGACGGGGCCTTCGGCGTCGGCGATGGTGACCGAGCCGTTGGAGGTGTCGGCCTCGACGGCGCCGGTGATGCCGTCGATGACGACGGAGCCGTTGGAGGTGCGGATCTTGGCGGAGCCGCCGTGGTCGAGCAGGCGGACACTGCCGTTGGAGGAACGGAGATCGGCGATGCCGGAGAGGCCGGTGATGGTGACCGAGCCGTTGGAAGTGGCGACGGTGACGCCGGAAGCGTCGGGGACGGCGATGTCGAAGCTGGCTCCGTCCTGGCTCTGGGGGCCGTCGGGCCAGGCGACGCTGATCTTCATGACCGGCCCGGTGTCGACGATGACCTGGGCGGCCTTGAGGCGTTCGGGGTCGCGAGAGCGGAGGGTGGCCTTGATGAGGGTGTCGGTGCGGTTGGCGCCGGTGATCTTGACCGAGCCGTTGCGGGTCTGGACGTCAATGGCCGAAGCGGGCATGGCGGGGGCGACGCTCTGGCGGGATTCGGTGTAGGTGATGGTGTCGCAGCCGGTGAGGCCGGCGGCGGCGAGCAGGAGGGCGGCGGGGAGGGCGAAGGGCAGGTGGTGGGGGGTCATGGCTTGCATCCTGACGGGACGGGCGGGCTTGCGTCCGGGGCACGGTGCCGACGATGGACCCGACCAGCAGAGAGATGATTGGGAAGGCGCTTGGCGGGATTTTTAAGAAATCTATGGGTTGGCGGCCGTTGGGGTGGAGCGGGTGAATGGGGAGCACCAAAGCGGGGTGGTGGATCGGCGTACGGTTGGGCCAATCTGACCGGCATGGCCCGCGGGGGCGATGCGGACAGGGATGGACCCATCGACGGATGGCCTAGGAGACGTGCCGATGATGTACTGCCGCGGAAACAAGCGTGGAGGGGGGATGTGGGGTCGTGTGGTGACGGCGGCGGCGGCGGCGGTGGCGCTGGCGGCGGGAGCGGGGTGGCTGGGGCAGGCGGGTGAGGCGGCGGCGCAGGCGGGCGGCGGGGGCGGGGGCGGCGCTGCGACGGCGGGAGCGAAGAAGGTTCTGCAGATGGCGATGCGGACGGACGGGCCGAAGAGCCTTGATCCGGCGGCGGGGAGCACGCAGTATGACAACATCGCCTGCTCGCTGATGTACGAGACGCTGGTGACGTTCAAGTACAACGATCCCAAGACGCTGGAGCCGTTGCTGCTGGCGGAGATGCCGACGTTCAGTGCGGACGGGAGGACGGTGAGCTTCAAGCTCAAGCCGGGGGTGCGGTTCCATGATGACGCGTGCTTCCCCGGGGGCAAGGGTCGGGTGGTGACGCCGGATGACGTGTTCTACAGCATCAAGCGGATCGCTGACAAGCGGAACGGGCTGAAGAACTGGTGGCTGCTGGACGGGGTGATCGAGGGGCTGGACGCGTTCAAGGATGCGCAGAACGCGAGCTTGGACGCGGGGAAGGGGTTCGATTACGACGCGGCGGTAGCGGGGTTCAAGAAGATCAGCGAGACGGAGTTCACGATTCGGCTGAACAAGCCGGTGTACCGGTTCTTGTACACGCTGGCGCAGTTCCAACTGTCGGTGGTGCCCCGTGAGGCGGTGGAGAAGTACGGGAAGGACTTCGGGTTCAAGCCGGTGGGGACGGGGCCGTTTGTGCTGGACAAGTGGGAGCCGAAGCAGTCGTTGGCGGTGAACCGGAACCCGAACTACCACCCGGTGCTGTACCCGGCAAGGGAGGCGTGGAGCCGGGAGGACCGGCGGCGGCGGATGGATCGGGCGGCGGGGCAGGCGGTGCCGCTGGTGGACCGGATGGAGTTCACGATGTTCGTGCAGGACCAGCCGATGTGGCTGGAGTTCAACGCGGGCAAGCTGGGCTACATCGAGGTTCCCAACGACTTCTTCGAGCAGGCGTTTGACAAGCGGACGCGCTCGCTGCAGCCGGCGCTGGAGAGCAAGGGGATCACTTCGCACAGTGACGTGCTGCTGGACTTCATCTTCACGGGCTTCAACATGGAGGACCCGGTGGTGGGCGGGCTGTCGCCGGATCGGCGGGCGCTGCGGCAGGCGATCCACCTGGCGGTTGATCAGAACGAGATCAACGAGGCGTTGTATCAGGGCATCAACGTGGTGTATGACGGGCCGATTCCGGTGGGCCTGGACGGGCACCCCGAGGGCGGCAAGGCGCCGTTCAGCCTGACCACGCCGGACCTGGAGCGGGCGAAGAGGCTGCTGGCGGAGGCGGGTTGGCCGAACGGGCGGAACGCCCAGGGCGAGCAGTTGACGCTGCGGTACTACACGTCGAACGGCCTGCAGCAGCAGCAGATGAGCGAGTTGTACAAGCGGCAGATCGAGCGGCTGGGGGTGAAGCTGGAGCCGGTGCTGCTGGACTTCAGCACGCTGATTGAGAACGTGAACAACAAGAAGGCGCAGATGTTCGGCTTTGCGTGGGGGAGCGACTACCCGGACGGGGAGAACAACCTGGCGCTGTTCTACGGGCCCAACGAGAGCCCGGGGAGCAACCACTACAACTACAAGAACCCCGCGTACGACAAGCTGTACGAGCAGATCCTGAGCATGGCTCCCAGCCCGGAGCGGACGAAGATCTACGAGCAGATGCGGGACATGGTGATCCAGGACACGCCGTACATCGGGAGCATGGGGCGGACGCGGTTCTACCTGATGGCGCCGTGGATCCTCAACTGCCGGCCGACGGAGCGGACGTGGAGCTGGCTGAAGTATCTGGACGTGGACGAGAGCAAGCGGAGCAAGTGAGGCGTGCGTGACGGTGTGCAGGGGGGGTTGGGGGCGGGCAACCAAGCAGGACCCTGACCGCCGATGTACGCGTACATCTTCCGCAAACTTCTGTACAACGTCCCGGTGTATCTGGGGATCATTTTGTTCGTGATGGTCGCGCTGCGGGTGAACGACCCGGTGATGGCGTATCTGGGCAAGAGCGCCTCGCCGGAGTCGATCGCGGCGATGCGGAGCGAGATGGGGCTGGACAGGCCGCTGATCTCGCAGTACGGGACGTTTCTGGGTCGGGTGGTGACGCTGGACTTTTCGGAACGCTCGTGGGAGCAGAAGCGGCCGGTGGGGGACATTCTGGGGCGGGCGGTGTGGCCGAGCCTGGCGATCACGGTTCCGGCGCTGATCCTCTCAACGCTGACGGCGATCAGCATTGCGCTGCTGTCGGCGTATTGGCGGGGGACGCTGACGGACCGGACGCTGATGTTCGCGGCGGTGCTGGGGATGAGCGTGTCGCTGCTGGTGTATGTGGTGCTGGGGCAGTACTTCGGGGCGTATTGGCTGCCGGAGAAGCTGGGGATTCCGGACGGGAGCCCGCTGCGGTTTGCGATCAGCGGGTATGAGCCGGTGGTGGCCGAGGGGCTGCGGCCGGACAACTGGCTGCGGTACTGCCTGCTGCCGGTGATCATCACGGTGGTGCTGACGATCGGGTATGACACGCGGTTCTACCGGGCGGTGATGGTGGAGGAGTGCAACCGGGACTACATCGTGACGGCCAGAGCGAAGGGGGCGAGCAAGCCGAAGATCATGTTCGTGCACATGCTCAAGAACGCGATGATCCCGATCATCACGCACGTGATGATCACGCTGCCGTTCCTGATCACCGGGTCGATCGTGATGGAGACGTATTTCCGGATTCCGGGGATGGGGCAGACGCTGATCACGGCGATCAACAGCAAGGACTTCCCGGTGATCCAGGCGTTCACGGCGGTGTTCGCGGCGATTTTCATCCTGACGAACATTCTGACTGACGTGCTGTACGCCCTGGTGGACCCCCGCGTGAGGCTCTCTTGATGTTCAGCGTGCTGAGGCGATCTCGCGGGTACGGGAAGTTCAAGCGGAACCGCTGGGCGATGTTCTCGCTGGCGGTGATCGCGGTGTATGTGGCGGTGGCGGGGTGGGTGCTGCTGATCGAGGGGGCGCAGGCGATCGGGGAGCGGACGGGGGCGTTTGACCTGCGGGAGCGGCCGGTGGCGGGGCTGCTCTTGGCGGACAACATCCGCGAGCGGGTGGGGCCGAGGTGGGTGGCGGGGATGGGGGCGGAGCAGTCGCTGGCCAGACGGGTGGACCAGGCGGACTTTGTGTTCAAGCGGGCGTCGGAGGCGATTGAGGCGGCGGAGCGGGCGGAGAAGGCGGGGGGGAGCGAGGGGGAGCGGGCGGCGGCGGTTGCGGGGGCGCTGGAGCGGGGGGCGATGTTCGAGCGGCGGCTGGCGGAGGCTCCGCTGGCGGAACTGCGGGCGTTGCGGGATGCGGCGGAGGAGAAGTTCGCCGGGCTGGACGCGGGGCGGCGGGGGCGGGTGACGGTGGAGAAGGCGCGGGACGCGGCGGCGACGGCGGCGGAGGCGCTCAAGGCGGCGGCGGGGGCGGATGCCGGCGGGGCGAAGGCGGCGGCGGAGAAGGCTGCTTCGGCGGTTGAGGATGTGATGTTTGCGCTTGAGGATGTGGCCAAGGCGCAGGGGAGCGGGGAAAAGTTGACGGGGCTGGGAACGGCGCAGGCGGACATCGACCGGTGGCAGGACCTGGCCGACGCGGCGAGAGCGGGCAAGCCGGAGGGGTTGCGGGCGGCGGCGGAGGCGGTGGAGGGGGCGCTGAAGGCGCTGCGGGCTGATGGGGAGCGGGCGGCGGCGGGTGTGGGCGGGGCGGAGCAGGCGGACAAGGTGGCGGCGATTGAGGCGGCGGTGGAGCGGCTGATGCCGATGCCGACGGGGGCGGCGGGTACGCTGTATTCGGTGCGGCTGGCCTTGGGGACGGACAACTCGGGGCGGTCGATTCTGCTGCGGGGGATCTACTCGGCCAAGACGGCGATTCAGGTGGGGTTTGTGGTGGCGCTGGCGAGCGTGCTGATCGGAGCGGCTTTGGGCGCGGCGGCGGCGTACTTCGGCGGGTGGGTGGACCACGCGGTGACCTGGTTGTACTCGACGCTGTCGAGCCTGCCGCAGCTGGTGCTGCTGGCGGTGCTGGCGTTTATGTTCCTGGGGACGCCCCTGGAGAGCACGCTGGTGCCGATCTATGTGGCGTTGTGCCTGACGTTCTGGATCGGGCCGTGCCGGGTGATCCGGGGTGAGGTGCTGAAGGTGAAGGAACTGGAGTACGTGCAGGCGGGGCGGGCGATCGGGTTCGGGCGGGGGTACATCCTGCTGCGGCACGTGATCCCGAACACCAGCCACCTGATGTTCATCAACTTCTCGCTGCTGTTCATCGGTGCGGTGAAGACGGAGGTGATCCTGACGTTCCTGGGGCTGGGGCTGAAGGACGGGGCGAGCTGGGGGCGGATGATCAGCGACGCGGCGCCGGAGGTGGTGAACGGGATGTTCTGGCAGATCGGGGCGGCGACGATGTTCATGCTGGTGCTGGTGACGGCGTTCAACGTGGTGAGTGATGCGCTGCAGGATGCGTTTGACCCCAAGCATGTCGGGTGAAAGAGCGGAGGAGAGAGCACGCATGGCCGAGCGTCAGCCCATTCTGCAGGTCCGGAACCTTTCGACGTGCTTCCGCACCGACCGCGGGGTGGTGACGGCGGTGGACGACGTGAGCTTTGACGTGTACTCGGGGGAGACGCTGGGGATCGTGGGGGAATCGGGGTGCGGGAAGACGGTGACGAGCAAGTCGATCATGCGGCTGCTGCCGGAGCGGACGAGCTTTCTGAAGCAGGGCAGTTCGATGCTGCTGCGGTCGGCGCACCGGCCGCAGGAGCCGGCGATGGATCTGGCGACGGCGGAGGAGCGGGTGATGCGGCAGGTGCGGGGTGCTCGGGTGGCGATGATCTTTCAGGAGCCGATGACCAGCCTGAACCCGGTGTTCACGGTGGGGTGGCAGATCGACGAGGCGCTGCGGTACCACACCGACCTGGACGCGGCGGGGCGGCGCAAGCGGGTGATCGAGATGCTCAAGCTGGTGGAGATCCCCAACGCGGAGAAGCGGGCGGATGAGTACCCGCACCAGCTCTCGGGCGGGATGCGGCAGCGGGTGATGATCGCGATCGCCTTGTGCTGCGAGCCGGATGTGCTGATCGCCGATGAGCCGACGACGGCGCTGGACGTGACGATCCAGGCGCAGATCCTCAAGCTGATGGACGACCTGCGGCGGCGGCTGAGCACCGCCATCGTGCTGATCACGCACAACCTGGGGGTGGTGGCGCAGGTGTGCGACCGGGTGATGGTGATGTATGCCGGGCGGGTGGTGGAGCAGGGGACGGTGCACGAGATCTTCCGCTCGGCGGCGCACCCGTATACGGCGGCGCTGCTGGGGTCGATCCCCAAGGCGGGGCGGAAGGAGCACGGGCGGCGGCTGCCGATCATTCCGGGCATTGTGCCGGGCCTGCTGGAACTGCCCTCAGGGTGCCGCTTTGCCGACCGCTGCACGTACAAGCAGGCCAGGTGCACGGCGGAGGAGCCGAAGCTTGATGCGGTGACGGGGCCGGGCGCTGCGCCGGATCGTGCGGTGCGGTGCCACTATCCGCTGGGGGCGGCGGCGGTCGCGTCGGCGTCGTCTTCGGCGTCGGCGGCGCGGTAGCGACCGGGCGCGGGGGGCGGGCGAAGGCGGGGTGAGGCGGGGTGAGGCGGCGGGCGGTTTAGAAGTTGAAGATGGCGTCGAAGAAGCGGGTGATCGGGCCCTTGCTGGCGGCGTTGTTCACGTCGCCGGAGTTCTCCGAGCGGAGAATGAGGTTGGCGAGCTGGCTGCTCTGCACGGTGTTGGCCGTGGTGATGTCCTTCGGGTCGCACAGGCCGGAGACGACCAGCGTGGAGTGCTCGCCGTTCATGGTGATCTGTTCGCGGGCTTCAAGCAGGAGCATGCCGTTGGGCTTGACCTCGAGGACGACGGCGCTGATGCGGGCGGTGAAGCGGTCGCGGCGCTCGAACTTGCCGTCACCCTTCCACTCGCTGGCGGCGTCGGCGCCGATGCTGGGGGCGGGGGTGCCGATGCCGTTGCGGAGCTCGAGCTGGGTGAGCAGGGCGGAGAGGGAGGGGAACTGGGAGAGCTCGCCGCTGAGGGAGGCGTCTTTCTTGGTTTCGAGCTTCTGGCTGGAGTCCTGGCTGGAGGACTCGTTGATGATCACCTCGACCTTATCGTGTTTTTTGTACTGCTTTGGCTTGGGCGGGATGACGGCCATGAGGCTGATCTCTCGCAGCGAGCGAGGTGCGGCGGCGGCTGTCGCGGGCTGGGCGACGGCGGAGGGCGGAGTGGTCTGCTCGTCGGCGTTGGTCGGGACTGAGGGTGAATCTGGTGAAGCGGGAGCGGCCGGAGCCGGCGGCATGACCGGCGATGCGGGATCGACCGGTTCGACGGCAGGTGGAGGAGATTGGGCGGGGCGATGGAAGAGGCTTTGAGCCCGAGCGGAGCCTGAGGGCGTCGTCAGGAGCACGGCACAGGTCGCGGCGGCGGTGAGAATGCGGGCGGTGAGCGTGGAGGAGGACATCATCGAGGGGCTCCGGAGTGGCGGGCGGCTGCGGGCGGTGCGGCGGGACGCGTGCTGGCGCTGCTGGTGCGGCGGGCCCGGTTGATGGTGCTTGGGGCGGTGCGAGCGCGGAGTGCGGCGTCATTGGGTGCGGGTGCGGGGTTGGCGGTCGGGGGCTCGTCAGCGGGCGGCGCGGGATCCGCATCGGCCGGGCCGCTGAGCGTTGCGGAGCCTGGGGCGACGGCTCGGGCGGTGAAGGTGCGTTTGGAGCCTTCGACCTGGAGGACGATGGGCTCGCCGGCGCGGGCGGCGGCGGTGGCGCGGGCGCGGACCTTGACCATCATGCCGCCGACCGGGCGGTTGACCCAGACCAGATCGCCCCGGTTGATGACCACGGGGGAGAGAAGGTCCGAACGGGTGATGGGGCGGCCGGGCTCGAGCCGGCGGCGGGCGAGCTGTCCGACGACGTCCTGCGTGCGGACCGAGACCGGGTCGCCCGGTGCGACCCAGAGTTCCTCGGTGCGGACAGCGTCGACGGTGATCTCGGTGTTGCGGTCGATCGCGGCGGAGGGGACGACGGCGGTGCGGCGGACCTGCACGCGGGCGGCGATGTTCTCGGAGCGGACGCGGCGGTCGCCGGCGTAGAACTCGATGAGCAGGCCGACGCGGGGGCTGGTGGGGGCGTCAACGGCCTGAATGAGCAGCTCGGTGACCTCGGCGGGAGGGGCTTGGTCGGTCCAGGACAAGTCGGCGCCGATCTCCAGGGTGATGCGGACATCCTGCGGGGGGAGGCTCAGGAGGTCGGCCAGCCGGCGGGCAATGCTGCCGCGGACGGTGTGTTCGGGGAGGTCGGCGGCGACGGTGTAGGTGAGCGGTGGGACGCGGGTGGAGCGGGCCGGGGCGTTGGGTGCGGGCTTCTCGGCGGCTGGGGAGCGGAGCTCGCAGAGCCCGCCCTGGAGGTTGACGCGGCCGAGGTTGACGCCGGCGCGGGTGAGGGCCTGGAGGACATCGTCGGCGGAGACGGAGGCCTGTGGCGTGCCGAGGGAGACGGCGGCGAGGCTGTCGCGATCGGGGCCTTGGATGTCGGCGACGTGCTCGAGCCGGAGCACGCCCCGCTGCGGCGGCGAAGCGGTGGGATGGAGCACGACAGTGTTCTGGCCGGCGGCGACGGCGGTGACGGCCAGCAGCAGCAGCGTGGCGAGGGCGGCGAGGAGGGGCAAGCGGGATGGCGCCGGGGCGGTGTTCATGGTGTGCTGGGAGAGGCTTAAGGCGGATCAGCGGCGGAGGTTGGAGGCGGTACGGAGGGCTTCGTCGGCGGCGCGGATGGTGTTGGAGTTCATTTCAAAGGCACGCTGGGTGCGGATGAGGTTGATGAGTTCCTCGGTGGGATCCACGTTGGAGTTCTCGAGGAAATTCTGGAGCAACTGGCCCCGGTTGTCGCTGTTGGGCGTGCCTTCCTGCGGGGGACCGGAGGCCTCGCTCTGGGCCCAGATGTTCTCGCCGAGGGGTTCCAGGCCGGCGGGGTTGACGAACACGGAGATGTTGATCTGGCCGACGAGCTGTGGGGTCTGGTCGCCGGGTATGGAGACAAAGACCTGGCCGTCGGAATCGATGCTGACACTGGTGGCGTTGGCGGGGAGGGTGACCGGGGGCTGGAGGCGGCGCCCCTGGTCGTTGGCGAGAACGAGTTCATTGTCCTGGTTGAGCGCGAGGCTTCCGCTGCGTGTGAAGCCGACGCTTCCGGGAACGTTGTCGGGCATCTGGACCTGGAAGAAGCCGGCGCCCTGGATGGCGACGTCGAGCTCGCGGTCGGTGTTGATGAAGGCGCCTTGCTTGAAGTTCTGCTGGGTGCCGGCCACCTTGACGCCCAGACCAACGAAGGTGCCGATGGGGCGGGTGTCGCCGATCTCGTTGCGGGTGCCGGGCTGGGATCGCTGCACGTAGAGCAGGTCCTGGAAGTTGGCACGGGAGGCCTTGAAGCCGGGGGTGTTGACGTTGGCGAGGTTGTTGGAGATGACGTCGAGCTGGGTGTTGAGAGCCGACATGCCGGAGGCGGCGGACTGGAGGGCGTTGATGGCCATGGGCGGGTCTCGCGAGCGGGGGCTGGGTGGGGGCTGAGTGAGGTGCGGGGGAGCGGTGCGTTCAGGCGACCTTGCCGAAGGTGCTGATGGTGCGGTTCATGAGTTCGTCGTGATACTGGATCATGCGGCTGGCGGAGGAGACGCCGCGTTCGGCGCGACCGATGTCGAGCATGGCGCGTACGGGATCGACGGCGGAGCCTTCAACGGCGAACTGGACGATCTCGCCCTGAGCGGCGCGGCGGGGGCCCGCTGCGGAGGGGTCGAAGGCGTTGTCGCCCCGCTTGCGGAGGCGGGAGGGGTCGGCGACCTGAACGAGGCCAAGGCGGCCAACGACCTCGCCGTTCTGGCTGATCTCGCCGGTGGCGCTGATGGAGGGGGTGACAGCGGCGGTCAGCCGGATGGGGCGTTCGGCGGTGTCGAGCACGCGGCGACCGGTGGAGGCCTGGACGAGGAATCCGCTGTCATCAAGGGTGAAGCGACCGTCGCGTGTCAGGCGAGGGCCGCGGGTGTCTTCGATCATGAGAAAGCCGGAGCCCTTGATGGCTACCGAGAGGGGTTCGGAGTTGCTTTGGATGGGGCCTTGGGTGGTGCTGGTGCGGTTGCCGTTGAGCCAGACGCCGGAACCGAGGGCCTCAAGGAGTTTGTTTGAAGGGAGGAATGGGGAGTTCTGTTCCTGCCGGGCTGCGGCGCGGAAGCGGAAGGTGGGGGAGTCGGGCTTGAAGCCCGGCGTTTCGACGTTCGCCAGGTTGTTGGCGTGCACGTCCATGCGGTAGAGGGCGGTGGCCATGCCGGTCGCCGAAATCCACAGTCCGTTGTTCATGCGGCCCTCCGGCCGGCGGCGGGCGAGGACTGAGTGAGCATCGTGGGCAGAGCGGGGCCGTCGCCATGCGGCCAGACGCGCTGGGGCTTGGCGACGAACCCGATGGTGGCGGCGGACTGGCGGCAGAGCGCCTCGGCATGGGCGGCGGCGGCCATGCATGCGAGGCGGGCGAGCCGAGCGCCGACGGTGGAGAGGTCGGTGCCGGGGGCGATGTCAGAGGGATTGGGCGCGGGAGCCATGCCCGGGGTAGAACAAGCGGCGTGCCAGCCGGGCGGAGTGGGGCGACTTGAGGGGGCGTGGAAAAAACGCGGCCGCTTTGAGGTGGCGACCTCAGCGATGAAGGCAACGCGGTGCGAGGGTGGCCGGGATTGCGCAGCGGGCCGGGCTGGTGCGCAGGTGCGGGGTCAGGTGTTGCGCGTGCGGCACTGGCCGGCGCCCTTGCCGCAGGGGCAGCAGCCCCCGCCCCCCCCACCCCCGCCACCCCCGCCGCTGGAGGGACCGGAGCTGGCGGAGCCCTTGGGGGCGAAGACGGAGAGCATGCGCTTGAAGGTGCGGCCCTTGCCGTCGGGGTCCTGGACGGGCTTGTCGGCGTCGGCCATGGGGCGGATGAGCTCGATGACGGTGCCGTCGGCCTCGCAGATGTACTCGTACAGGGGCATAGCGTGTGAGTTTAGGGGGTGGGGCGGGGGCAGTGGCGGGGCAGTGGCGGGTGTGGCGAGTGACTGTATGGGCCTTGCATATGCTTGTTTGTTGGGTGGCTGTCGGTGAAGTTGATTGGAAGGGCGGGGTGCGCTAAACTCGCGAGGTTGCCGACTGATCTGCCCAGTGGGGCGGGACGGCATCTGTGTCCACAGCCAAAAGCCCGACATGAGCGACTTCCGCGCCGAGATCATCAAGACGTATCAGGTGACTGCCAGCGACACCGGTTCTCCGGAGGTTCAGGTGGCGTTGTTGACCGAGCGGATCAACCACCTGACCGAGCACCTCAAGCAGCACCGCAAGGACTTCCACTCGCGTCGGGGTCTGGTGCTGATGGCGAGCAAGCGGAACCGCCTGCTGCGCTACCTGGCCCGGACGGACCGGCCCCGGTACACCGACCTGATCGGGAAGCTCGGCCTGCGTAAGTAAAACAGATTCAAGATCAGGCCCGTGGGAGAGACACCCGCGGGCCTGTTTGTTTCATCGCGCCGGCGGACAGCGAGGCAGTGGGCCGTCGGCAGTCAGCTTTCAGCGGCGCGGGTTCCGAGCGACACAGGGTCGCGACGGGGCCTGCGTGATGACTGCCCTTGGCCTTCTGCCCCAGTTGTTCGACGGCGCCCCAGGTCGCGCCCGAGGTTGTCGTCGTGCCGCAGACGTGAGCGGCCGTCAGCGTCAGCCCCGGTGGGGATGCGACCAGAGCGGCGGTGACTGTGCCCACAGGGCGGTCACGGTCGCGGAGGCGGCCATTCGATGAGCCATGTGATTGTGCAGAAGGAGTTCGGGGGGCGGACGTTGACGCTGGAGACGGGGAAGATCGCCAAGCTGGCGGGTGCGTCGGTGATGGCGACGTACGGCGGCACGACGGTGCTGGCGGCGGTGGTGCGGGGCAAGCCCCGGTTTGAGATCCCGGACTTCCTGGGTCTGACGATCGACTATCGCGAGAAGACCTCGGCGGCGGGCAAGTTCCCGGGCGGGTTCAAGAAGCGTGAGGGTCCGCCGTCGGAGAAGGAAATCCTGACGATGCGGATGATCGACCGGCCGATCCGTCCGCTGTTCCCGGACGGCTATTACGACGAAGTGCTGGTGCAGTGCTTTGTGATGAGCCACGACCAGGAGAACGACTCGGACGTGATCGCGGGCACGGCGGCGGCGGCGGCGCTGGCGATCAGCGACATTCCGTTCGAGGGCCCCTCGGCGACGGTGCGGGTGGGTCGGATCCACACCGACGACGGGCCCCGGTTTGTGATCAACCCGACGGTGACGCAGCTGGAGTACAGCGACCTTGACCTGGTGCTGTCGGGCCATGCCGACGGCATGAACATGATCGAGGTGGGCGCCGCGGAGATCAGCGAGAAGGACACGCTGGCGGCGATGGAGTTCGGCTACGAGCACATCAAGCAGCTGCTGGGGATGATCAACGAGCTGTCGGCCAAGGCCGGCCGCAAGAAGGTGGTGGGCGATCTGTTCCTGCCGACCGACGAGATCAGCGAGACGGTGCGCAAGGCGGTGGAGAAGCCGCTGACCGAGGCCCGCAAGATCCGCTCGAAGGCGGAGCGGAACGCGGCGGTTGACAAGATACGCGACGAACTGCTGGAGAAGCATTTCGCGCTGAAGACCGGCGGCACGTACGGCGAGTACCAGGAGTCGTACAAGCGTCGTGCCCTGGGCAAGGACGCGTACAAGCGGCTGGAGGAGAAGATCACCCGCCGGCTGATCGCCGAGTCGGGGATCCGCGCAGACGGGCGTGGGCCGACGGAGATTCGTCAGATCATCAGCGAGGTGGGCGTGTTCGCCCGCACGCACGGCTCGTCAATGTTCCAGCGTGGCGAGACGCAGAGCCTGGTGACCTGCACGCTGGGCACGGGCAAGGACGAGCAGATCGTCGACGGCCTGCTGCCGGAGTACAGCAAGAAGTTCATGCTGCACTACAACTTCCCGCCGTTCTCGACCGGCGAGGTGAAGCGTGTGAGCGCTCCGGGCCGTCGCGAGATCGGCCACGGCGCGCTGGCCGAGCGGTCGCTGCTGGGCATCCTGCCCAGCCCGGAGGAGTTCCCGTACACGATCCGGCTGGTCTCGGACATCACCGAGAGCAACGGCTCGTCGTCGATGGCCTCGGTGTGCGGCGGCTGTCTGGCGCTGATGGACGCGGGCGTGCCGATCAAGGCGACGTGCGCAGGCATCTCGGTGGGCCGCTTCACCGACGACAACGGCGGGCGTGAGGTCTTCGTGACCGACATCATCGGCGAGGAGGACTTCTTCGGTGACATGGACTTCAAGGTCTCGGGCACCCGCGAGGGCATCACCGGCATCCAGCTGGACCTGAAGATCCGCGGGCTGAACCTGTCCCAGATTGAGAAGGTCCTCGAGCAGGCCAAGCGTGGCCGGCTGGAGATCATCGACATCATGGAGCGGTGCATCGCCCGGCCCCGGACCGAGATCAGCGTGCTGGCTCCGCGTCTGGTCACGATCAACATCAACCCGGAGAAGATCGGCAAGCTGATCGGCCCGGGCGGCAAGACGATCCGCTCCATTCAGGAGAAGTACGGCGTCACCATCGAGGTGGAGGACGACGGCACGGTGATGATCGCGGCGCCCAACGGCGAGAGCATCAGCCAGGCCAAGGGCGAGATCGAGGCGCTGACCGAGGAGATCAAGGTCGGCACGATCTACACCGGTCGGGTGGTGTCGGTGAAGGACTTCGGGGCGTTCGTGGAACTGGCCCCGGGCACCGACGGCATGTGCCACATCTCTGAACTGGGCAACGGCGGCTACGTCAAGAGCGTGAGCGACGTGGTCCGCGTGGGCGACAGCATCAAGGTCAAGGTCATCCTCATCGATGACCAGGGCCGCATCAAGCTGTCGATGAAGGCGGCCAACCCGCCGGCGCCGGGCAGCGAACTGCCGGCCGGTCCGGAGGGCGCTGAGCACGGCGGCCACCATGGTGGTCATCATGGCGGCGGGCACGGCGGCGAGCGTCGTGACGGCGGCCGGGGTGATCGCGGTGATCGCGGCGGCGACCGTGGTGGTCGCGGTCGCGGGCGCGGCGGTGACCGTGGTGACCGGGGCGGCGACCGCGGACCTCGCGGTGATCGCGGACCCCGCCCGGAGCACGGGGGGCAGCACGGCGGCGGTCATGGCGGCAACGCCGGGCCGGGACCGGGGAGTGACGCCCCGGTGAACCCGGAGGTGCGGACGAATCCGTCGGGTGAGGCGAGCAGCGCCGGCTCGTATTGAGCGGGTCGGTTCGGGGTCATGAACCTCGAACAAGACGGCTTCCCTGATTTGCAGTAAACCAGAGGGCTTCGGATCGTGCAGATCCGGAGCCCTTTGTCGTTGACGGGGACAAAAAGAAAATCGAAGCATGAACGATTTGGACGTTTCGAATTTTCTTTCGTGACCGATCGCTTGTTGTGATGTATGCTGGGGAAACACATGGGGACGGCCGTCCGAGCGAGGTTGCCGGAGGTCGTCCACGTAGCATGTGCGTGCCCCGGCAGATCGCGACTGGCGCGGAGCTGTGCGGGCCGCGAAGGAATGAGTTATGTCGCAAGGTCGAGACGGCAGGATTGTGGACGCGGAGGGTGTGGTGAAATGGTTCGACCCCAAGAAGGGGTTCGGGTTTATCGTGGGCCCTGACGGGCAGGACATCTTCGCGCACTACTCGAAGATCGAGGGTGACGGCTTTCGGGTTCTCAAGGACGGTTCGCATGTGCGGTATGACGCGGAGCGGGGCGAGAAGGGCTGGCATGCGTCGCGCGTGCAGCGTGTGGAGCCTGCGGAGGCGGAGGTGGCGGTGAAGCGGTCGTACTCGCGGACGCCCCGGCGCTGAGGTGGGGCGGAAGGTTCTAACCTGCGGGTGATGTGGGCCGGATTGCTGATGGGCATGATCGGGGGGGTGCTTGCGTGCGCGGTGGCGGCGCGGGTGGTGTATCGCCGGCAGTTGCACCGCGTGCGGCTGGCGGAGCGGCGTGCGCGGCAGGCGGAGCGGCTGGCGGAAATCGGGGCGATGACCGGGGGCCTGGCGCATGAAATCAAGAATCCGCTGTCGACTATCGGGCTGAATGCGCAGTTGCTGGCGGAGGCGGTGGAGGACAGCGATTTGCCGGCGGACGGCAAGCGGCGGATGCTCAACCGGGTGGGGGCGTTGCGGCGGGAGACCGAACGGCTGCGTGGGATTCTGCAGGACTTCCTGGAGTTCGCCGGGCAGATTCGGGTGGACGGGCGGCCGGTGGATGTGAACGCGATTGTGGGGGAACTGGGGGACTTTTTTCACCCGGAGGCGGAGCGGCACGGGGTGCGGCTGACGGTGCAACTGGGGGCCGGGCCGGACGGCGGGAGCGTGCGGGCGGTGGCGGATGTGCGGCTGCTGAAGCAGGCGCTGCTGAACCTGATGCTCAACGCGGTGCAGGCGATGTCGGCCGGGGGGACTGTGGCGGCGGGCGGGGCCGGGGGGGCGGGGGGCGGTTCGGCGGGGGCGGACTCGGGGGATGCGGGCGTGGCGATGGGGGTGGGAGCGGGGGCGACGCCCGGCCCGCGAGGGGAGCTGATCATCCGGACCGAGATGGGGCTGGATGACGCGCAGCAGCAGGTGGCGCGGGTGCACGTGATCGACACCGGGCCGGGGATTCCGCCGGAGGTGCTGGCGAGGATCTTTCAGCCGTACTTCACGACCAAGAGCGGGGGGAGCGGTCTGGGGCTGCCGACGGCCAGGCGGATCATCGAGGAGCACGGCGGGCGGCTGGAGGTGCACTCGGAGGTTGGGCGGGGGAGCAACTTTGTGGTGGTGCTGCCGACCGCGGGGCGGCCGGAGGCGGCGGTGGGGTGAGGCGGGAGGGTGGGGCGGCGGCAGGGGGCGGGTGTTCCCTACACTCGGCCCCTTGGCATCCAAGCACCGAACAAAGACGAAACTGACGAGCACCCCCGGCACGGGGGCGATGGCGGGCGTTGGGCGTGGGCACGGCGGCGGGGCGGCGGCTCCGGGGCCGGATGCGCCCCGGGTGGCGGTGGTGGTGAGCCGGTATAACGCGACGGTGACCGACCGGCTGCTGGCCGGGGCGCTGGGGGAGTTGTCGCGGGCGGGGGTGCCGGAGCGGCACGTGGAGGTGTTCGACGCGGCGGGGAGCTTTGAGGTGCCGCAGATCGTGGGGGCGGCGCTGAGCAGCGGGCGGTTTGAGTGCGCGGTGGCCCTGGGGTGCATCATCAAGGGGGAGACCAAGCACGATGAGTTCTTGGGGGCGAGCGTGACGGATCGGCTGCTGGAGATTTCGCTGGCGACGGGGTGCGCCGTGGGGTTGGGGGTGCTGACGGTGAACAGCAATGCGCAGGCGGTGGCCAGGGCGGGGGGCAAGTTGGGGAACAAGGGGGCGGAGGCGGCCTCGGCGGCGCTGCTGACGCACGCGGAGATGGTGCGGGCGATGGGGCAGCGGACGCTGGGGATGACCGCTGCGGAGGCGGTGGCTGCGGACGGCAGGGCGGCGCGGCCGGACAAGTTGGCACGCAAGGGAGGTCGGCGATGAGCGGCGCACGCGGGCTGATGCCGACGGTGCTGCGGCAGTACGCCTTCCAGGCGTTGTATCAATTGGACGCTTCGGGCCGGGGCGCGAGCCTGGAGACGGTGGCGGGGTGGGTTCGCGAGCAGGCGGGCGTGGGGGAGCCGGAGGCGGAGCGGGTGATGCGGGTGGTGACGCCGGCTTGGCAGGGACGGGCGGAGGCGGACAAGGCGATCACGGCGATCAGCCCGCAGTGGCCGGCGCACCGGCTGGCGGCGGTGGATCGGGCGATTCTGCGGGTGGGGTACTTCCAGTTGCAGAGCGCGAAGGACGCGGGGGAGTGCAAGGCGATTGTGTCGGGGTGCGTGTCGCTGGCGAGGGAGTACAGCACGGAGAAGTCGCCGCAGTTTGTCAATGCGCTGCTGGACCGGATGGCCAAGGGCAAGATGGGCGGCGGTGAGGCGGCGGGCGGGGCCGATGCTGCGGCGGCGGATGAGCCGCTGCCGGCGGCGCCGGACGCGGGCGAGGAGGGCGGTGCTGGGGGCGGCGGCGAGGGCGGCGGCGGTGGGGGTGGTGATGGCGGGGGAGACGGGGACTGATCGGCGATGGCGTTCTTCTCATCCATCCTGAGCAAGATCAAGGACGGGCTGAAGGCCACGCGGGAGACGCTGGTCCACGGGCTCAAGTCGCTGATTCTGGGGCGCAAGCTCGATGAGTCGCTGATCGACGACGTGCAGCGGATGCTGCTGGAAGCGGACGTGGGGGTGGCGGCAACGAGCCAGTTGATCGACAGCGCCAGGGCGGACTTTCGGGCGGGGAAGATCTCCAAGAGCGAGGACCTGCTGGAGCACCTCAAGCGGGGGCTGAAGGAGCTGCTGGGTGGGCCGCAGACCGAACTGGCGGAGTCGAGCACCAAGCCGACGGTGTACTTGATCACGGGGATCAACGGGGCGGGGAAGACGACGAGCATTGCCAAGCTGGCGCACCTGCTGCGGTCGCAGAACAAGACGGTGATGCTGGCGGCGTGCGACACGTTTCGGGCCGGGGCGGTGCGGCAACTGGAGATCTGGGGGGAGCGGCTGGGGGTGGAGGTGATCAAGGGGCAGCAGGGCGGTGACCCGGCGGCGGTGGCGTTTGATGCGTGCAAGGCGGCGGCGGCGCGAGGGGTGGATGTGCTGATCATCGACACCGCGGGGCGGCTGCACACGCAGGACCCGCTGATGCGGCAGTTGGCCAAGATCCGGTCGGTGGCGGCCAAGCAGATCCCCGGTGCGCCGCACGAGACGATTCTGGTGCTGGACGCGACCACCGGGCAGAACGCGCTGCGGCAGGCCGAGGAGTTCGGCAAGCACGCGCAGATCAGCGGGATCATTCTGGCCAAGTTGGACGGCACGGCCAAAGGCGGGGTGGCGGTGGCGGTGCGGAAGGCGGCCAGCGTGCCGGTGAAGTTCATCGGGGTGGGGGAGCGGCCGGAGGATCTGCAGGCGTTTGACGCGGACAACTTTGTTGAGGCGATGTTCTCGGAGTAGGCGGGTGACCGGGAGGGGTGATTGCGGGGGTGGGCCGGCCGAGAGAGGGGGTGGGGCCGGGGGGGTGACAGGCGAAGGCCCCGGTGGCGGGCTGCGGAGGCTTGGCGGCGGTTGCCCCCGGGGGGGGGAGCGGCTAAACTCTCCGCCCAAACCACGAGCGGTCGTGGCGGAATTGGCAGACGCGCTAGATTCAGGTTCTAGTGGGCTCACCCCCGTGGAGGTTCGACTCCTCTCGACCGCACTTTTCGCCGCCGCAAGGCGGCGTTTTTTTTCGGCAACCCAGGCGGAGCGGCGGATGGCCCGAGGGACCGGCCAGGCTGAGCGGGGCAGGGGCGGCGGACGGTGGCTGCTGTGCTGCGACGTGGGCGGGACGTTTACCGACGCGGTGGCGCTGGAACCGGGGTGGGAGCGGGGCCGGGGTCGCGTGGCGGTGCGGCGGACGAAGGTGCCGTCGGGGATCGGGGAGACGGGCGAGGCCAGCCCGGTGACGGCGGCGCGGGAACTGATGGGTGTGCCCAGCGGGGCGCTGCCGGCGACGGAGCTCCGTCTGGCGACGACGCGGGGGACCAACGCGCTGCTGACGGGGGACGTGGCGCCGGTGGCGCTGATTGTGTCGCGCGGGTTCGGGGATGTGCTGGAGATCGGCGACCAGCGGCGGCCGGACCTGTTTGACCTGGCGGTGCGGAAGGCGGCGCCGCTGCATCGGTGGGCGGCGGAGGTGGCGGGCCGATGCGATGCGGGCGGGCGGGCGACCGAAGCGGTGGATGAGCGCGAGGTGGAGCGGGCGGGGCGGCGGGCGCTGGCGGCGGGGTGCACGGCGGCGGCGGTGTGCCTGATGCACAGTTGGGCCAACGGGCGGGAGGAGGCGAAGGCGGCGGAGGTGCTGCGGGGGCTGGGCTTTGCGCACGTGACGGCGGCGGCGGAGTTGTCGCCGATGATCCGGCTGCTGGGGCGGGCGCGGGCGGCGGTGATCAACGCGGCGCTGTCCGGGCCTTTGGAGCGGTTCTTTGGGGCGGTACGCGCGGGCTGGGCGGCGGGGCGGGATCTGGAGTTCCTGCTGATGACCAGCGCGGGGGGGCTGACGCCGGCGGCGCGGTTCCGGCCGATTGACAGCGTGCTGTCGGGGCCGGCGGGGGG
>Ga0315900_10003288_pt1 | contig 23792 bp, 13 predicted proteins | sample LakEriMetagenome_FD_203521 | JGI IMG/M metagenome (GOLD analysis project Ga0315900, IMG submission 203521) | Freshwater fungal communities from buoy surface, Lake Erie, Ohio, United States - Buoy 12 MA114 | ecosystem: Environmental > Aquatic > Freshwater > Lake > Lake biofilm | place: USA: Lake... | reverse complement strand
AACACTTTGAATATTTAAATCAAATTAAGGAGTTATGCGATAAAGAAAATGTTAACCTTATTCTGGTATATGCACCCATACCTAAAAAACTTCACCTTGTAAACGAAACGGATTATTACACTCAATTGTATTCATTCTTAAATCAAAACCCTAATGTAACGTTCTTTAATTATGGTCGTAACCATAATTTACATGATGGATTTCATTTTTACGATGATGATCATTTAAATGCAAGTGGAGTTAAGCTTTTTAATCATTTTTTTATAAAAGATTTAAAGCATACTTTAAAATTACCTGATTAAACGAACAGTTCCACTTCGTTTAATAATTTCACCGGAACTAGTTTTAAAAGCAACACGGTATGCATATAGGTCCGCCGGCAATAAATCATTGGATACTTTTCCGTCCCAATACGCTGCAATATCGTTGGTATTAAACACTCTTTGCCCCCAACGATTGTATACTTCAAACTCATAATTAGCAGGATCCGCAAACGTAATAATTGGTTTAAACGTAGGATTAAAAATATCAGCCGGATTAAAAGCATTAGGAATATAAACCGTAGATTCCTGGTTGATACATTTCCAGTTAGAATTACTTATTGCTTTATATCCGAGTGTATCCCCTAACCCCTCTACTGCTTGAATCATATAACAAAATTTACCTATGCCTTCTAATTTTTCTTTGGCCACATCCGTATATTCATTTTTATCAGGAGTAACAGAACCTAAAAAAACAGTATCGGGTTCATCATTAATAATACGGTAGATATTGTATTTCTCAATTCCTCCCATCCAATATGAATATGGGCTCCAGATTAACTGATGAGTAAGGTCTATTTGCGGTTTTACATCCAGTAGAATACTTTTAGACAAATTTGATTTAACAGAAGGTGTACCACAGCTATCCAAAATTATAACCCTGTATGCGTAACTCGATTTTTGAGTGTTAACATCACTATCATAAAACTGAACAAAATTATTTCCAACCGAATTTACGGTTGCAATTGAATTAAAAGAAGTCCATGATGTATCATCTTCAGCTCTGTATATCTTAAATCCTCTTATATCAGCATTTTGATTAGTAACAGCGCTTAATTCTATTTTATTATCACTTGCTACAGTAGCATAGATGCTGTATGCATACTCGGGCTGATTAGGAACTGTTGCTGTTATACAATATAAGTTAGAGGTGGAAGTGCGAGTACTGTTTAAGTTAACTGTTGTTATCAAATAGCAGTAATTAGAACCTTTTATTACACTTTCGTGAACAAAATCTGTATCGTTAGCAGTTGTTGTTCCAATTAAATTAAAAGCTCCCCCATCCTTACTGGCAAATACTCTGTAAAAATTAACACCTGGAACCCAATTAATGTATTTTGTCCAGCGCAATTCAATATCTCCCTTACAAATATTTAGACTTGCGTTTAAAAATATGGTTTTCTGTATTTTAAGATCGAAGTCGCTGGTGTTACCGCAACTATCAATTGCGGAAATTGTATATTGCTCTGATGCAGCCGAAGGGTTTGAATTTAAATAAACATAATTTGTATTATTAATGCCCATTACAGTATCAATTTGAATATAATTTGTTCCATTATAATTATACACAATATATCCTTTCGTATCACCCGAGGTGCTTGGCGACCATCCGATAACCGTTAAACCGGTAACCGGATTTACACTTACAGAATCTAAAACCGGAACAGCGGGTGGAACTAAATCCTGAAAGAAAGCCCCATCAATAGTAGATACAGAGGTACAAGGCAAATTATCATCAACCTCTACCCGGTAATAAATACTATCGGAACAAACTGTAAAATTATCGGTATAGCTTGTATTAGTAGTTGTACCTACTGTTACCCAATTACCTTTTGGGTATTCGCGATAAACCGTATATAATCCAGAGTTAGATGGTAAATTTGGATTACATAAATGATTCCAGCTTAATTGAGCAATTCCCCCGTTATTTACAACATTCAAAATTATACTGGAAAGGGTATCACCATTAATAGACAAACTCCCGCTACCGCAACTCGTCTTTACTTTTAAACAAAACCAATATTTTTGACTTTGACCGTTTAAAACATTGTAAACATAAGAAGTGACGTTATAATTCATTACACTATCTACTAAATTAAATGGACCGTTTGCGTTTGTTGAGACGTAGATATAATAACCGGCAAAAACATTTTGTGAGTTAGAGGTATCCGTCCAGGTAATATTTAAAGATCCATTTGGATTAACCGAAATACATTTTAACTGAGGAGGTGGAATATCAGTATCGGTTATGTAATAAGAAATATTTGAAACAGAAGTACAAGGTAAATTATCTATTGTTTCCACACGATAAAAAACAGTATCGTTGCAGCCTTGAATAGCACGTTCGGAAAACGTTAGTAAATTATTTACAGTAAAAATTAAATTCCATGCATTAGATCCCGGGTCCTTTCTGAAAATCCGGTATTGATTACTTGCACTAATAAGTGAAGGACTTCGTAATGCATTCCAATTTAACGTTACATTAACACCCATTCGGTTAACCGTTAAGAAAATGGTAGATAAAGTATCAGAAGGTATAGAGCTGGTTTGAACGGTACAATTCGACTTTGACTTTACATAATAAAATACCGGACCGGAATTTGCATTAGAGGAGGCATGCACGTTAGAAGTATTAGCGTATACATTTACACTATCAAAAATCTGAAAAGGTCCATTAACATTATTAGAAAAGTACGTTACATACTTTCCAAAAATTCCGGAAGTATTTACCGGATTCATCCAATTTAAAATTACAGCACCATTGGCGTTAACTGCCAAACACCTTAATTCGGGAGCCTGAATAGGTGTATTGGAATTTAAGAAAGCCAAATTAGAAATAGAAGTACAGCCCAAACTATCGTCTATCTCCACCCGATAACGAATTGTATCTGTACATGTTGCAAGAGCGGGCTCACTATAAGTGTTAGAAGATGTAGTTGAGATTAATATCCAATTTCCCGGTGGGCTTTCCCTATAAATCCTATATCCGGATGAAGTTGTCGTTAATTTAGGGTTATGTATATTATTCCAGCTTAAATTAGCATTGGTACCATTTAGGTTTGCATTTACTAAAATAGTTTGAAGCGTATCGGAAGCATCACTAAAAGTATTGCCTCTGCAACCATATCTGGTCTTTACAAAATAGAACACACTGCTTGATTGAGCATTAGCAGTTATATCGGTAAATGAGGTAGTATTGATATTAAAAATACTATCCACAACAGTATAAGGGCCGTTTGCACTAGAGGAAGAATAAATATGATACGAATTAAAAATATTGGCCGTATCTATACTTGGTTTCCAATTTAGCGTTACAGAGCCATCCGTATTTACGCTTGCACAACGCAGTTCGGGTGGTTTTACAGGTGGTGGTGGCAAAACCACAATTAAAACGGTGGAGTATTGAATAGCCGGGATAGGGCAACCATTATCACGAGTTTTAATTACAAATTTATATACATTAGATTCTTTACATGGGCTACCATATTTAAGATGATCACAGCTGGTTTGCCAATTAAATGTGGTTACAGATGCTGTTTGTTGGCCAATAGCCGGGTTTGGAGGTGGAGTTAATGTTGCGCAAGGCGATATTAAACAACCAGACGAAGAATTTGTAAAACCAGAACCAAACTCTATACCCGAAGCCTCAGTAAAAATAAACTGACTGGTAGAAGGTCCTGGATCAAAATCGGTGGCCGATATGGTAAAACTTATAGATTGACCTGCATAAACCGTATCGGAAAACTGCGTATAATTACCAAACGCATCCTGAAAAGGGGGTTGAACAACAGGTACATTATTGCCTACAGCTGTATTAGATAAAGCAATCTGAATATCACGATAGATCTCGGAGACTTTAATTCCGCATTTAAAGGCCGTAACCTTTAATACAGTTGCAAACAAGCCCGATGTAAGCGATTTAAAACTAACCTCACCAAATTCCTGGTTTATCACAGGAGCGATATTAGCAGGATTTTCAGTTTGATCGGGTAATTGAGCATTTACGCTATAACCGGCAGAAAAAGTTGCGGCAGTTGCCGGCCATCCTCCGCCAATATCACTTAACGGTAAAGCCCAGGCATAATTAAGCGAATCAAATTCGGCATCATTAGCATTATTATTAAAGGTAAATAAATAACCAGTTGGCAGGGAGGTACTTGGTTTTTCGGCAAAATCGGGAGAAGAATCAAAACAGGGATTAGCATTTAAACCATTATAAGGATACATAATTGCCCTCAAAACATGGCCCTCGCTACCCGGATTATCTATATTGGCAATAGAATTACTTCTGCAGCAATCATTCCAAGTAAACACAAATCCACCCGCCGGGGGTACACCATTAATAAGTGTTGGAGCGGACTTAAAAATAAATTCTTCTACTGCTGCGGGGTTTCCGCCCGGCGTACCGCAAGAAATTTGCAGAGCAGGACTATAGCATTTTGGTGAAATATCCGTTTGGCTCAATAAGTTTACATTTATAGTCCCTAACTGAGCACCCGAAGTTCCGTTGTAATAGGTAATGATGTTTCCCGTTGTGGATAAGTTAATACCGTTACAATCGCGGTATACTTTTAAATAAAATTCGTAGCGTCCGGTATTAGGACCACTTTTTAAACATACCCAAGTAATTTCACCCCCTAATAAATGAGAAGCGTACGATCCCTTGAGAGAAAATAAAATCAGGAGAGGAAAAAATATCTTTTTTAGAAATTTCAAGTCTTGCGAGATGAAATCAAATTTACTAATTAATTAGGCTATTTGAAATTAATTTGCCGGTAAAAAGCCACTAAATCAGTTGAAGGATATGATATTGGAAAATTTATTATCGTTTTATTTTCCATTTCTCTTAAGATGGTTATAAGTTGGCCCCTATGAAAGGTAGAATGATTCATGCAATGTTGAATAATCTGATAATTCGGCTGGCTAAACAGTTCTCCTTTTACATTTTGATAATTTGTTATTTGTTCAAAATAGAATTCACTTTTTGAGCTTATAAAATGATTAAAATTTGTTGATGTTAGCAAAAAGGAGTCTATGGGTTCAGAGGAATCTATTTTGGAGCTTGGCCAGAAGTTAATCGAATTTCCCATTAATCTTTCCAGCCAAATGTATTCAGCATCCCAAATATGATAAATTGTTTTTCGGAGAGAATTAAAACTGTTGGCTATTTCATGGTCTAGAAGTTCGGGTTTCAGGCTTTTAAGTAAATGAGCCATTTTGGTATTGGCCCACAAATTATATTCGGTGTATTCGGTTAAGATTTTAAGCATAATTAACTGGATAAAACATCTACAAGATGCATTGTTTTGAGTGAAATGTTTTTCTTTCGTATTATAGAATCTAAATGCATTAAACACGAAACATCCGAACTGATGATAATATCGGCACCCACATTTAAAGCGTCGTTAATTTTTTCTTCGCCCAGTTTAACCGACAAAGGTTCGTTTTTAACCGCAAACATCCCCCCAAAGCCACAGCACTGAGTTGGATTATCTATACTTAATAATTTTAAATCCCTTACATTATTTAATAAAGTTAAGGCCTCTAACTGTTTTACACATTCGGATGTGGAAGAGCAGGTATCCATAAAAACTGCTTTTGCGCTTAACTGTGCACCTATATCAGTTACTTTTAAAACGTTAACTAAAAAATTACTTACTTCGTAAATATTCCGTTGAACTTGTTTATACTCATTGTGTAAAACCGTATTAAAAAACATTTCGGAATAATGATGTTTTACCATATTTACACATGAAAAAGAGGGTGAAACGATGTATCGATCAAATACAAATTCCTTAATAAACTTAGAACCGATCTCCTTGCAATCATCCCAATAACCTGCGTTAAAAGCAACTTGCCCGCAACACGTTTGCTCTACATTGTAATTTACAGAGCATCCTGCTTTTTCCATTACTTTAATAAAATTCCAACCGGTTTGGGGATAAAACTGATCAATTACACAGGGTATAAAAATATCTACTAACATAAACTAGTTTAAGGCAGCCAATAATTTAGTTTTAGGGATACGCGATAATAAAATAAAACCGGCAATAAAAAAGATCATGAGAGCAATAATAGGCACTCGCATAGAGGAACTTAATTCGTTAATAAAACCAAAAGTAGCCATCCCCAATACAATACTTAGTTTCTCGCAAACATCGTAAAAAGAAAAATAAGATGTTGGGTCCTCTGTTTCTGGAATTAGTTTAGAATAAGTAGAGCGGCTTAGTGCCTGTATCCCCCCCATAACAAGGCCCACAAAGGCAGCTACCATGTAAAAATGAACCGGAGTTTTAACAAAGAAAAAAGTTGAAATGCATATAAGGGCCCAGATGAGTGTTGCTGCTTTTAATGTAAATAAATTTCCTTTTTTACGAGAAACAAACGAAAATAAATAGGCACCTCCCATAGCAACAAATTGAATAATTAAAATGGTGGTAATTAATTGTCCGGATTCCATTCCATAATGCACAACATTATTATCATCAGTGTAGGTTATTTCCTGAGAACCAAAGTGGTTGGCAACCAGCATTACCGTTTGAACACCCATGCTATAGACAAAGAATGCAGTTAAAAATTTAGTTATGTAATGATACTGCTTCAGTGATTTCCAAACTTTATTTAACTCTCTATATCCCTTTAATAAAATTTGAGATTCGTTGGCTTTATTTGAAACACCTTTAGGTAAAAAATAAAAGGGAATTTGCGCAAAACCTAACCACCATATACCTACCGTTAAAAAAGCGAAACGGGTTGCATCGCCCGTATTATTAAATCCAAATAGTTCAGGTTTTAGAACCATTATTAAGTTTAAAATAAGCAGAATGGAGCTTCCAATATAACCCAAAGAGAATCCTTTCGCACTTACCCTGTCATGCATATCCGAAGAAGCAATTTCGGGCAAATAGGCATTGTAAAAAACCAAACTTCCCGAATACCCAATGCATGCTAAAATAGCCAGTAATATTCCAAATAATAGTGAATCTTTGGTAAAGAAATACATTAAGCCGCATGAAATTGCCCCTAAATATGTAAAAAACATCATAAATTTTTTCTTGCTACCACCATAATCGGCAATACCGCTTAAAATAGGAGATAAAGAAGCTGTAAGCAAATATGCAAAGGCAATTGCGAAATCGTACAGACTAGTATTTTTAAGTTCTAAACCGAAAATATTAACCGTATTACGAATTACCTCACCGGTTAGGTTATCTTTGGTTTCGGTTACAGTTTTATAATAAATAGGAAAAATAGTGGCTGTGATAACCAGATTATAAACCGAATTAGACCAATCGTAAAAAGCCCAAGAATTAACAATCTTCTTATCATTTACCATAAACAAATATAAATATTAGTTCTATAGTATAGAAGTTTATTAGTTTATTAGTTTAATTCTTATTTCGAATTAACCTGATAAAGCCAGTCCTGTTTTCATCCTCAATGGGTTGACCGTTTTTATAGGTTCCATTTAAAATATAATAATATACACCATCCGGTACCTCGTCTCCAGCCTGTGTGCGTCCATCCCATGTGCCTCCTATTCCTTTGTATTCATAAATACTTAATCCCCATCGGTTAAAAATCTTTACTTCTAAATCTTTTATTTCTGTTGATCGAATAAAAAACAAATCATTTTCATTATCACTATTAGGTGTAAATATATTAGGGAACCAAGTATAAGCTGAATCAATTATTCGAATATAAAGTGTATCGTAATCAATACAATTACCATTACCTTTAACTTCCAGAACTACCTGATACAAGCCAGCTGAACTATACTGTGTGCTCGGAGTTTGAAGAACACTTCCTGTTCCGTTGCCAAAATCCCAGTTATAGGTTATAGCATTTACAGAATTGTTAGTAAAGTTTACAACAACCGGACTATCACCCAAAGTAAAAACAGTATCGTTTGCACTGAAATTAGCTTTGATATTAGAAGTATCATTTATCGTGTAAGTATAGGTATTGGAACAACCGGTAATGGTATCTACCACGTTTAGCTGATAAACACCGGAGGTAATATTGACTATGCTGGATGAATCTCCTACAACCTGTCCACCAGCATTAGTCCAAGTATAATTATAAGAAACGCCACCTGTAATACCCAAAACAGAACCATTGGATTGACCACAAGTTGAATTAATTGTATTTCCTGCATTTACGACTGGTTTAGGGTTTACCAAAATTGAAATATTTAACGAATCGGGGCACGAATTAATTGCGTTGCCTATTAACTGATAGTTAAAGGATCCGTTAGAATTGTGAATTACAGAAAATAAACTGTCTGAGTCTAAAAGTAAACCAGAACTATACCACGTATAAGTGTTTGCACCCGAAGCGATAAAATTGGTAATAGAACCTTCGCAAACCGCTTGGTTAGTGTCAACATTCAGTGTTAAATTAGTTTTAGGCAATAAAACGTAAACAAGCTCTAGGGTATCTGAGCAGGCATTATTAGCGCTTCCTATCAAACTAACATTTAAATTATTATTAGGAATAGCAGTTATAATGAACGGATTAGCAGTTGAGGTAAAAACCCCGTTAATTAGCCACGAATAAGTAGAGGCATTTCCGCTAGCGAAAAGAGTATCGGTGGCTCCCGGGCAGACGTTTAAGCCTCCGGAAGAAATAGCGTTTACAGCTAATGTAGGAATTATCGTTATGTTTTCTGTAGTTGAATCGGCACAACCTTGAGCGTTACTAACTAGATATTTTACGGGATATGTACCTGCAGTTAAACCATTAGAATTAAAAATATTTGAACTGACACCGGTTCCGGAAAATATTCCTCCCGAGGAAGCATTTGGAGATAATAACGTATTTAAGATAACAGATAAACCCGAACCTTCGCAAATTGGTAATGGTGGTGTCCAGTTAGTTACAGGTAGAGGATTTATAGTAATGGTTTGATTTACATTACTTGCACACTGACCTGCAGCAGGTGTAAAGGTATAGGTGGTGGTAACCGTATCGTTTATTGCAGGAGACCAAGTGCCATTAATCCCCTCATTTGAAGTGCTTGGAAAAGGACTTAAAGTTTGACCCTCACAAATCGAAGACACTAAATTAAAAGTTGGAATATTGGCTGGATTTACAACAATAGTAAGAGAAGTCGTATCCGCACATTGACCATTATTAGGTGTAAAAACATAAGTAGTAGTGGCTGTATTATTCAGAATCGGAGACCAAGACCCATTAATACCATTAATAGAGTTTGAAGGAAGCGGATTTAAATTTTCTCCGCTGCAAATGGCTGCAACATTTGCAAAAGTTGGTTTTGTAGAAGGATTAACCGTTACTGTTAAATTAGCGGGAATTGCACACTGCCCGGCATTTGGAGTAAAAGTGTAGGTTGTTGTTACCGTATTATTAACCGAGGGCGACCATATCCCCACTATTCCTTCGTTAGAAGTAGTGGGCAATGCACTTAGAGGTTCTCCACTGCAAATGGGGGCAACCGCGTTAAAACTTGGTGTTGTTGAAGTATTAACCGTTATGGTAAGCGTTGTTGAGTCGGCACAAGGTCCCAAAGGATCAGGTGTAAACGTATAAGTGGTGGTGGAAATATTATTTAATGCCGGCGACCAGGTTCCATTAATTCCATTAATAGAAGTTGTAGGAAGAGGATTTAGAGGGTCGCCCTGACAGATCGCATTAACAGCAGAAAAAGTAGGTTCGGGCAAGGCCGATGAATTATACTCTATTCTAACTTCACCAATACCTCCTTTTCCGCCAACTCTGGAAAAATGAGTATTACTATTTGAAGACCTATTATGACCAGCTGCGCCTCCACCGCCACCGCCTATACTGCTACCGTTATTACCAGCTGTTCCTAAAAATCCGTTTCCGAAAGGCTGAACGATTCCATTACCACCATTTCCACCTCCACCCGATCCACCTGCACCACCATTAGTAGAACTAGCATTACCACCGTTTCCGGTTGAGCCAGCACCACCACCTCCTGCACCGCTCCTATCCTGAGTATTACCAGCATGAACACCCGCCGAACCATTTCCACCGTTAAAGGTGTTAGTACCATTGGCACCACCCGAACCACTTCCACCGGTTCCATTAACACCTTGGTGATTAGCACCTGAACAACCGCCTAAACAGCTTCTTAAAAAATTAGCAGCACTTCCTCCATTACCGCCAAAAGCACTTAGTGTTCCGGGTCCCGCAGTGGCTGGTCCTGAAAAAGTACTGTTTTCGCCGGGTAGACCGTTATTAGCTCTGTTATTTCCACTTGCATTTATGGGTCCACCATTACCACCGTCGCCCACTACAATGGTATATACTTGTCCCGGTATCACATTATAGGTTCTGCTCACATAACCTCCCCCTCCGCCGCCTCCGGCGGCTACACATGCTTCGTTGGTGGTGGGAGAATTACTGGTAGGATCAAACCTTACCCATATAGAGCCGCCTCCTCCGCCCCCACCCCAAGCTCTAACTGTAATTTGGGTAACACAAGCCGGAACCGTCCAAGTATAGGTTCCCGGGGTAGAAAAGATATCTTGAGCTATTAAATCCCGATAACTTAAAAAGGAATAGAACAGAACAGAAAATAATATAAATCTCTGGCAAGCATTTTTAAAGTTAAATGCGGCAAAAAAAAAATTTATAGATGGATAGATCACTTTAAATCAAATTGAAATTACCTTTCTAAGATAGGGTTTATTTAAAAGAATAAATAGGGCTAGCCCCTTTTAATAAGGAATATATATTTTAAATAACTTTTTTTTCTTTTTGATTCTTAAAGTAGAATTAAAATTAGGAGCTAAAGAAAAGTTTAGAAATTTATTTATTCTCCTGTTTTAACGGATTAAATCGATAGTAAGTTATAGATTTAAACAAACTCTATTTATTGTTTTCAACAGGTATCTTGTCCAGGTCATATATCCCTTTAGGTTTGGAGTTAAAGGTGGATCCAAACGAATATCCTAGGCTTAATGTAAAGGTATTGTATACGTCATTACTGCGGAGCGGATTAATACGGTAGTTGTTAAAACCTCTGGAATAACGTACCGAAAAAAACAATTTATCAGAGCTATGGTAGGTTAACTCTGTGATAAATCCATAATCGAAATTTTTAAATGGTGTTTTTAGGGAGGATTCTGTAGTGCTTGCAGACTTATATCCCGGATAAGAAGATGTTAAAATATTAGTAAGCAAGGGGCCTACAAACTGAATACTATCAATAGCAGGTAAAATAATATCCAACAATGCACTTTCTTGTTTCAATTCCTCTTTACTGTTTGCTTTATGTAAATAGCCCAGATAAAAACCTGCACCCAATTCAAAATTTTTATAATTAATAAAGCCCATAACGGGTAGCTCTATAAAACGAAGTACATCCGAACCTTTATAAAAAGAATACACTGTATCATTTATAAAATCGCCAAAAGAATTTAATAATGAAGTATCCACCACTCCATCCAATATGGCATTTAAGTCGCTTAATAATGATTGCTTTTTTTCGAAGGAATATGTTTTACGCTTGGTATTATAATTTAACTCCGATTTTACGGAAAACCAATTGTTAATTTGGTAACGACCAACAAATCCCCCGTTAAAACTATTTAAATAAGTTGTACCTGAAACACTATTTTGAGGCTGAGGATTTAGATTAAGTCCTAAACGCGGACCATACGAAAATTGTGCAAAAGAGCAACTAACAATAAAAAAGAAGATTAGGATAGGTAAAGTTTTCATTCCAATTAAATAACATGCTAAAGTATCAAATAATTAATTAATCAATAAAATAATCAACCTTCAAAACATTCTGGTTATCTTGGTAAAATCAAATGAATCAAAATTAATATGACTGCCGAACACCCCAAAAAAATGTTTTTATTAGACTCTATGGCTCTTATTTTTAGAGCGTATTTTGCTTTTAGTAACAATCATCGCTATAACTCTCAGGGCCTTTGTACCTCTGCCATGTTTGGGTTTACCAATACGCTATTGGAGATTCTTCAAAAAGAAAAACCAACCCACATTGCAGCTGTTGTTGACACCGCAGCTCCAACCCAACGTCATGAAGAATTTGCTGATTACAAAGCCAATCGAGACGAAATGCCCGATGATATTTTAAAATCATTACCCTATATTAAAAGAATTATAGAAGGATTTAATATTCCATTTATTGGAATTGATGGATTTGAAGCGGATGATGTAATTGGAACCCTTGCCAAAAAAGCCGAGAAAGAAGGGTTTAGAGTTTATATGATGACCCCCGACAAAGATTTCGGACAATTAGTATCCGAAAATATTTTTATTTACAAACCGGCCAGAATGGGAAACGGTGCAGAGGTAATTGGAGTAGAAGAAATTTGCAATAAATACAAAATTAAAGACCCCAAACAGGTTATAGACATCCTCGGCTTAATGGGCGATAAGGTTGACAATATACCCGGAATACCCGGAGTAGGTGAAAAAACAGCCATGCAATTAGTTCAGGATTATGGTAGTGTTGAAGAGTTGCTTTTACAAACCGATTCTTTAAAAGGTAAACTAAAGGAAAAGGTTGAAACTCACAAAGATTTAGCCGTATTATCTAAAAAACTAGCCACCATTATTACAGATGCCCCTATAGCCTTAGACCCCATCTCTTTAAACTTAGATCCTCCAAATAAAGAAGTATTAATTGAAGTATTTAACGAGCTTGAGTTTAGAGGACTTGCAAAAAGATTATTTGGAGAGGATATTTCTATAATTGCACCTGCTAACGTACCTACCGACTTGTTTGGAAATCCCCTTGAATCATCCAAAAAAATTGATAAAAATGAGGAGGCGGAAGAGCGTTTAAGTAAATTTAAAACTATTGAAGATGTTAAGCATTCATACAAATTAATTGATGGCGATTCGGAAATTAACAGCCTTATTAAAGAACTTTCCGGACTATCGGAATTTTGTTTTGATACTGAAACTACCGGAACAGATGCCATTGATGCTGAGATTGTAGGCTTATCTTTTTCGTTTAAAGAACATGAAGGATACTATATTCCATTTCCTGCAGATTATAATGAAGCCAAAACAAAACTTGAATTATTTAAACCGCTTTTCCAGAACGAGACAATAACCAAGATTGGACAAAATATTAAATACGACTTAACTATTTTAGCCAACTACAACATAGAAATAAAGGGCCCGTTATTCGACACTATGTTGGCGCATTACTTATTGCAGCCCGATTTAAGGCACAACATGGAGGTGATGGCCGAAGATTTATTAAAATACTCACCCGTAAATATTGAAAGTCTAATTGGTAAAAAAGGCAAAAACCAGTTAAGCATGCGCGATGTGCCAATTGATAAAATTAAAGATTATGCAGCAGAAGATGCAGATGTAACATACCAGTTAAAAGAAGTATTAAACCCACTTTTAAAAAGCGCTAATACCCTAGATCTATTTAATAAAATTGAAATCCCATTAATATCAGTACTTGCCGATATGGAAAGAGCTGGAGCTTCCATAAATACTGGTGCTCTTAAAGAATTATCTAAAGAACTTGAAGATGATTTATACCGTATCGAAACAGAAATATTTCAAATGGCTGGTACTTCTTTTAATATTAATTCGCCAAAACAATTAGGTGATATATTATTTGAAGTATTGAAAATTGATGATAAGGCCAAAAAGACCAAAACAGGTCAATATGCCACTAACGAGGAAGTACTTTCTAAATTAGAAAGCAAACATCCAATAGTAGCTAAAATTCTGGAATACCGCGAATATCAAAAACTAAAAAGCACCTATGTGGATGCTTTACCAGAGTTAATTAATAACAAAACCGGCAAGATACACACTTCATACAACCAAGCAGTTGCTGCAACCGGACGTTTAAGTTCCAATAATCCAAACTTACAGAATATCCCAATAAGAACACTGCGCGGAAAAGAAATTAGAAAAGCTTTTGTGGCTTCCGGGCCTGAATTTTGCTTATTATCGGCCGATTATTCGCAGATTGAATTGCGAATTATTGCAGAGTTAAGTAATGAAATTGCAATGCTGGAAGCTTTTAAAAACGGTGAAGATATTCACAGTTCTACTGCCTCTAAAGTTTGGGATGTTCCGCTTGATGCAGTTACAAACGATATGCGAAGAAAAGCTAAAGTTGTAAACTTTGGAATTATCTATGGGATTTCTGCATTTGGACTAAGCGAAAGAATTGGCATTTCGCGCTCAGAAGCTAAAGAAATAATTGATCAATATTTTGCCAAATACCCTCACATAAAAGATTACATGGATAAAATGATTTCTTTTGCTAAAGAGAACGGTTATGTGGAAACCGTTATGAAGAGAAGAAGATATATAAAAGATATAAATGCATCAAATGCTTTAAACAGAGGTTTTGCAGAGCGAAATGCTATTAATGCGCCAATTCAAGGTTCTGCTGCCGATATGATTAAAATTGCGATGATTAATATTCACCGCGAAATGAAAATGCGAAAACTTAAATCGAAGATGATTTTACAAGTGCATGACGAATTGGTTTTTGATTGTTATAAACCGGAAACAGAACAACTTAAAGAGTTGGTTATATTCGAAATGAGCAACGCAATTAAATTAAATGTACCCATTGAGGTTTCTACTGGAATTGGTCAAAACTGGTTAGATGCCCATTAGTTAGTCAAGACTGGTATTCAATTTAAAAACATATTAATTAACATGTGTTTTATAAAAAAAGTCTAGATAATTATCTTGATAAATTATACCTAAAATCGCTTTAGGGCATCCAATATATAGCGTCTTTATCGGTTTGTAATTAAAAGATTTGAAAATTGGTAATTAAAGCATTTTAATTGTTTATTAAATAAAAGAGGCTTCAAAAATCATAAAATCAACCAATAAAAACCGTTTAAAAACTTATCTTTGCACACTTAAATCGGCTTGAAAATGAGCAAATACAAAGAATACAAAGGTTTAAATTTACCGAATATCGCTAACTCTGTTCTCGAAAACTGGAAAAAGGAAAAGATTTTTGAAAAAAGCATCAGTACACGGGAAGGAAAAACCCCCTATGTTTTTTACGAAGGTCCGCCAAGTGCCAACGGAATGCCCGGTATACACCACGTAATGGCTCGCTCCATAAAAGATATTTTTTGCCGTTATAAAACTCTTAAAGGTTTTCAGGTAAAACGCAAAGCGGGTTGGGATACTCATGGTCTTCCGGTTGAATTAGGTGTGGAAAAAGCCTTGGGTATTACTAAAGAGGATATTGGAAAGAAAATTACAGTAGAACAATACAACGAGGAATGCCGCAAAGATGTAATGAAATTTACTGATAAATGGGAATCGCTCACGGAAAAAATGGGTTATTGGGTGGATATGGAAAATCCATACATTACTTACACGAACGATTACATTGAAAGTGTTTGGTGGCTATTACAAAACCTGTACAAGAAAAATCTATTATATAAAGGATATACCATACAGCCATACTCACCCGCAGCCGGAACCGGATTGAGTTCTCATGAATTAAATCAACCCGGATGTTACAGAAATGTAAAAGACAGAACGGCCGTTGCACAGTTTAAATTGGTGGAGAGTGGTAAGTTAAAAGTTGAGAGTTTAGCTGAGTTTAAAACAGAAAGTGATGTTTATTTTTTAGCCTGGACCACTACCCCTTGGACATTACCCAGTAATGTGGCTTTGGCCGTTGGTAAAAACATCGATTATTGTATTGTAGAAACCTTTAATCCCTTTACTTCAAAGAAACAAATTGTAATTCTGGCTAAAAATTTGATTTCAAAATATTTAAATGAAAAAGGTCTTGAAATTGATTTCGAATCGTATCATCCGGGCGATAAAATTTTACCTTATCGAACATTAAAAGAGGTAAAAGGGGCCGATTTGGATGGTCTCAGATATGAGCAACTAATGCCATTTGCTCAACCCGAAAGTGGCGATTCTTTTCGAGTTGTGTGCGGCGACTTTGTTACAACAGAAGATGGAACTGGTATTGTTCATATTGCGCCTAGCTTTGGAGCAGACGATTTTAAAGTAGCCAGACAAAATGGGATTGGCTCCTTAACATTAGTTGATAAACGTGGTAAATTTTTACCTGAAGTTAAAGATGGACTTTTCTTGTATGGAGATGAATATGTTAAAGAAGCCTATTTGAATGATGAAGAAAAGAAAGTCGAATTTGAGAAGCAAAAACAAATTTTAGAAACTGCCGGAAAAATAAAGGATCTAAAAGTTTACCTGAGTGTTGATGAACGAATCGTTTTAAAATTACAGGAAGAAGGTAAATTATTTAAAAAAGAAAATTACGAACACAGTTATCCTCATTGCTGGAGAACTGATAAACCTGTTTTATATTATCCCCTGGACTCATGGTTTGTAAAAACAACGGAGTTAAAAGATAGGATGATTGAATTAAACAAAACTATAAACTGGAAACCAGAACACACCGGTACCGGAAGATTTGGAGAATGGTTAAATAATTTACAAGACTGGAATTTATCTCGTTCTCGCTATTGGGGAATTCCCTTGCCTATATGGCGAAATGAAGAAGGAACCGAAGAAATTGTAATTGGATCTGCGGAAGAGTTAAAGGCAGAGATAGAAAAATCGATTGCTGCAGGTTTCATGAAAATTAACCCCTTAAATAACTTTAACCCCAACGATTTTAGTAAAGAAAACTATTCTACATTTGATTTACATAAACCATTTGTTGATGAAATAATTTTAGTTTCTAAAAAGGGAAACCCCTTAAAACGCGAGAGCGACTTAATAGATGTATGGTTTGATAGTGGAGCCATGCCCTACGCTCAACTTCACTACCCATTCGAAAACAAAGAGTTAATTGATAATAAAAAATATTATCCGGCTGATTTTATTGCAGAAGGTGTTGATCAAACTCGTGGCTGGTTTTTTACCTTACACGCAATTGCTACCATGTGTTTTGATTCTGTTGCTTTTAAAAACGTGGTTTCTAATGGTTTGGTGCTCGATAAAAATGGTAACAAAATGAGTAAAAGATTAGGGAATGCCATAGACCCATTTGATACTCTCGAAAAATTTGGACCCGATGCCACCCGTTGGTATATGATAACCAATGCTGCTCCCTGGGATAATTTAAAATTCGACTTGGAAGGCATTACAGAAGTACAACGAAAATTCTTTGGTACTCTTTACAATACTTATTCATTCTTTGCTATTTATGCAAATATTGATGGATTTACCTATAAAGAAGAAGATATAGCTGTTGAAAAGAGACCGGAAATTGATCGTTGGATATTGTCCGAGTTAAACACCCTTATTAAAGAGGCAGAAGAAGCATACAGCGACTACGAGCCACATAGAGCAGGAAGAGCCATTGAAAACTTTGTAGATGAACATTTAAGTAATTGGTATGTTCGCTTGTGCCGCCGCCGTTTTTGGAAAGGCGAATACAGTGAAGATAAAATTTCCGCTTATCAAACCTTGTACACATGCATGGAAATAGTTGCCAAACTGGCCTCCCCTATTGCTCCTTTCTTTACCGACCAATTATTTTTAGACTTAAACAAAGTTACTGGTAAAGATCACTCCGAATCTATTCATTTAAGTGATTTTCCATTAGTACTACCAAGCGCTATAAATAAAAATCTAGAAGAACAAATGCAACTTGCTCAAAAAATATCTTCTATGGTTTTATCTATTCGCAAAAAGGAAAACATAAAAGTTCGTCAACCTTTAAATAAAATACAAATTCCGGTTTTAAATGAGGAGATAAAAGCAAAAATTGAAACCGTTAAAGACTTAATATTGGCTGAAGTTAACGTAAAAGAACTTGATTTTGTAGATGAAAAAACCACCGCTATAACCAAAAATTTAAAACTTAATTTTAAAACACTGGGTAAAAAATGCGGAAAACACATGAAAGCTGTTCAAAATTTTGCATTAGATAACCAAAAAGCGATTATAAACGGCATAGAAAGCTTTGGTAAATTCGATATGGTTATTGATGGCGATATAATTGAGCTAGTTACAGAAGATACCGAAATTATCCCGGTTGATATACCCGGATGGAAAGTAAGTAATAGCGGTTCCATAACGGTTGCTTTAGATATAACAATTACTGAAAACCTGAGAAGTGAGGGCATAGCACGAGAATTGATAAACAGGGTTCAAAACCTCAGAAAAGACAAAGAATATTATGTTACCGATAAAATAACGTTAAAGATTAAAAAAGTTAATCAGTTAGAGGAAACAATTCAAAACAATTTAACTTATATTTGCAACGAAATTTTAGCTAACTCTATCGAATTTGTTGACCAACTAAACGAAAAAGAGGCCGAAATGATAGATTTGGACGAAGATTTTAAAACATTAATTGAAATAAATAAACTTAACTAGATAATAAGATGGCTAAGAAAGTAATAAAAAAAGCGGTTAAGCCAGTAGCTAAAAAAGCTGCGAAACCAACTGCTAAAAAAAATGCTAAGCCCGTTGCTAAAAAGGCGGTAAAATCTGCTCCTAAAAAAGCGGTAAAATCTGCTCCTAAAAAGGCGGCTAAGCCTGTTGCAAAGAAAGTGGTAAAACCAACTGCAAAGAAAATAGCAAAACCAGCTCCTAAAAAAGCGGTTAAGCCAGCACCCAAAAAAGCGTTAAAAACTGTCGCTAAAAAAGCAGTTAAGCCAGCTCCTAAAAAGGCGGTTAAACCAACAGCTAAAATAAATAAGCCTGCTGCTAAAAAAGATAACAAGTCAGTTGCCAAAACTGCAAAACAAGTAAGTGCAAAATCAGTTAAACCGACACCGGCTCCTAAAAAAGCAATTAAACCGGCACCGGCACCAAAAGCGGTAAAAGTGGCAAAAGCTGCCAAACCTTCCAAAGTTGAAAAGGTAACTAAACCGGTTAAAGCTGAAAAGCCAGCCCCTGCTCCTAAAAAGCAAGAAGTTGTAAAACCCGCTTTACCACAAGGGGATATGCAGGTTAAAAAAGCGCCCGAAACCAAGCAAAAAGAAAGAACCATGGGTGAAAGCATCCTCAATAAGCCTGTTGATTTAAAAATGCTTAACTTGAATGCAGAAGCTCTTCCAACTAATAAAGTTCATGAACCTGCACGTACCATTAAGCACGTTCAAAAAGATAACAGAAACCGTTATTCCGATGAAGAATTACTGGAGTTTAAAACAATCATTCTAAAGAAATTAGATGAAGCACGTAAGGATTTCGAAATCTTGAAAGATACTTTATCTCACAAAGATGATCACGGCACTGATGATACCTCTCCTACCTTTAAATTACTAGAAGATGGAAGTGATGTATTAAGCCGCGAAGAAACTGCTCAATTAGCAGGTCGCCAGCAAAAATTTATTGAGTCTTTAGAAAATGCTTTAATTCGCATAGAAAATAAGACTTACGGAATTTGCCGCGTAACCGGTAGCCTAATATCTAAAGAAAGATTACGCAGTGTTCCACACGCTACTTTAAGTATTGAGGCGAAGCTCGATCAAAATAATCGCTAATATTTAAACATAAAGCTTAAATTTGAAGCCCCTTAAAGGGGCTTTTTTATTTTACATATGAAACGACCGCTTATAATTATTTTTATCATTCTTATTATTGACCAGCTGGTTAAATTTTGGATCAAAACCAATATGTATTTGGGGGAAGAAATTAAGGTAGCCGGAAATTGGTTTATAATTCATTTTACAGAAAATAACGGAATGGCTTTTGGGATGGAATTTGCCGGCGAATACGGTAAGTTGTTTCTTACTTTATTTAGAATTGTTGCTATTGGTGGTATAGGATGGTATTTGTGGGACCTAACTAAAAAGAATGCTCACCCAGGCTACACAGCCGCTATTGCGCTCATTTTTGCAGGTGCAACAGGAAACTTAATAGATAGTTGTTTTTACGGCTTACTATTTAACGAGAGTTTTAGTGAAGTTGCCACCCTATTCCCGGCTCAGGGTGGATATGCTCCTCTTTTTTATGGCCGGGTGGTAGACATGCTCTACTTTCCAATAATCGAAGGTCATTTTCCGGATTGGTTTCCGATTTGGGGTGGAGAGGAATTTATGTTTTTTAGACCCGTTTTTAATATTGCCGATAGCTCGATTACAATAGGCGTGATTATGATTCTTCTGTTTCAGAAAAAATTTTTTAAAGAAGAAAATTCCTAACTACTAAATGGATGTTTATTTTATAAGTGGTTTAGGAGCTGATGAAAGAGCTTTTGAACGAATTTACCTCCCCTCTAAATATAACATTCATCACTTAAATTGGATTACCCCAATAGATAACGAAACTATTTTCGATTATGGTATTAGGTTAACTCAAAAAATTGATAAAAACAAACCTTTTATATTAATTGGCTTATCGTTCGGAGGCATGATTGTGTCCTCTATATACGAACAATTAAAGCCTTTTAAAGCCATTGTAATTTCAAGTGCCAAAAGCAGAAATGAACTGCCCTTTTATTTTAGGATAGTTGGCTTTTTAAATTTTAATAGAATTTTACCGTACAAGTTTCTAAAAAGAACTAACCCTTTATATTATTATCTTTTTGGTGTTAGCACTAAAGATGAAAAGAAACTTTTGGATCAAATAGTTGAACAAACGGAATTAAAATTTTTAAAGTGGTCGGTAAATCAGATTGTTAAATGGGATAAAAAAACATACTCTCCAAACCTTATCCACATTCATGGAACAGAAGATCGAATTTTATTTTATAAAAATATAAAAGCCAATTTTACAGTTAAGGGAGGTAAACATTTTATGATTTATACCAAAGCCAAACAAGTAAACACCATCCTAAACCAAATAGTTGAATAACGAAATGGTATCCATTTTCGTTATTCAACTATCTAATTTCTAATTTCAATTAATATTTCAGGCAAATAGTTACTTTTTAAAAAATAAGTTAACAGCCCCATTTTAGCCTGTAATTTTAAATAGCTACCTTTTTATATTTTACCCGCTTTGGGGTGGTATCGCCTAAACGTTTTTTCTTATTCTCTTCATAATCGCTATAAGAACCTTCGAACCAATACACCGAACTATCTCCTTCAAAGGCTAAAATATGAGTACACACCCGATCCAGAAACCAACGATCATGCGAGATAATTACCGCACAGCCTGCAAAGTCTTCTAAACCCTCCTCTAATGCACGAAGTGTATTAACATCAATATCGTTAGTGGGTTCATCTAACAACAATACATTACCTCCTTCTTTTAGAGCCATAGCTAAATGCAAACGATTACGCTCTCCACCTGATAAAATACCACATTTTTTTTGTTGATCGGCCCCATTAAAATTGAAACGCGATAAATAAGCTCTTGCTATAATTTGCTTACCTCCAATTTCTATATACTCTGCCCCCTGAGATATCACCTCGTAAACGGTTTTTTCATTATCGATGTCTTTATGAGATTGATCTACGTAAGAAATTTTTACAGTTTCACCAACCTTAAATTCACCGGAATTGGGATTTTCTTGCCCCATAATCATTCTAAATAAAGTGGTTTTTCCTACTCCATTGGGCCCAATAATTCCAACTATTCCGGCTGGAGGTAATTTAAAACTTAAATGTTCGTATAAAAGTCTGTCGCCATATGCTTTCGATACATCAACGGATTCAATAACTTCATTACCCAGGCGAGGACCGTTGGGAATGAATATTTCCAATTTTTCCTCTTTTTCTTTTACATCTTCGGAGAGCATTTTTTCATAATTCTGTAAACGTGCTTTTTGTTTGGCCTGCCTTCCCTTAGCGCCTTGTCTAACCCAATCTAACTCTCTTTTTAAATTTTTCTGACGCTTACTCTCTTGTTTTTCTTCCTGAGCAAGTCTTTTTTGTTTTTGATCTAACCATTCCGAATAATTACCTTTCCATGGAATACCCTCGCCTCTATCTAACTCTAATATCCAACCGGCAACGTTATCCAGAAAATAACGGTCGTGGGTAATGGCCAATACAGTTCCTTTGTATTCGTGGAGGAAATTTTCTAACCATTCAACGCTTTCCGCGTCCAGGTGATTAGTAGGCTCATCTAACAACAATATATCGGGTTGTTGCAAAAGCAAACGACATAACGCGACTCTTCTTCTTTCTCCACCCGATAAAACCTTAATAGAGGTATCGCTTTCCGGACATCTTAAGGCATCCATTGCGATCTCCAATCGATTGTCCAGATTCCATAAATCTAAGTTATCGATTTGTTCCTGTAATTGAGCCTGACGATTAATGAGCTTTTCCATTTTATCCGGGTCGCTCATAATATCTTCATCCATAAATTTATTATTAACCTCTTCAAACTCATTTAAGATATTCACATATTCCTGAACCCCTTCTCTAACAATTTCTATAACAGTTTTGGATTCATCTAACTGAGGTTCTTGTTCGAGGTACCCCACTTTATAACCTGGAGACCAAACCACATCTCCCTGATAAGATTTTTCTACTCCAGCTATAATTTTCATTAATGTAGATTTACCCGACCCATTTAAACCTATTATCCCAATTTTAGCTCCATAATAGAAGCTTAAATACATGTCTTTTAAAATGGTTTTTCCGGTATTTAACGTTTTGCTAACGTTTACCATGGAGAAAATGATTTGTCTTCCTTCGCTCATTTATTCAAAATTTTTATGAGTGCAAATATCTTAATTTTTTTGAGCGAAAGGGATATCAATAAGCTTAAATTATAGGGTAAATTCTAATTTCCTTAAACCTTTTTATGGAAAATAAAGAAAAAGATTAAATATCTGAGAAGAGTTTAATTTTTTAAACAATTATTACTAAGCCTGAATATTAAGATTTAAATGCTATTATTAATTTTTATACTTATCGGGGCAAAGTAATCGTCTTAAATCATCTTTGTTAACGGGTTTAACAAGAAAGCCCAATTGATTGGTATTACGGGCACGTTCAGTAGTTTTTTCATCTGCGTTTCCGGAGGTATAAATAATGGGAATATTTAATTCTTTGTTAAGAAGTTCTGCAATTTCAATACCATCCTTGTTGCCTTCAATTCTAACGTCCATTAAAATAATATCGGGTTTTTCTTTGCGGGCAATTTCAATAGCGTCATCTCCATTATCTACGTTACCAATTACCTGACAACAACTGTTCTCTGAAACATAGTTTTCCATTAAAAAAGCAACTAATTGCTCGTCTTCAACTATTAAAACTTTCTTGCTCATCTTTAAAAGTTATGATTACGTTTAACCCATTTTGGTTCTTTACTACGTAAGAAGCTTTTAATTGTTTCGTAAAAATGAATAATAATTTAAATCCAAGTGATTCAAATTTATTTACATCTAAAGGGAAGTCTTGGGGCAAACCTGGTCCATCATCAGCTATACAAAGCACATTGTTTTCGGCTTCTTTTTTCAATGAAACCATTATTAAACCTTCATTTCTATTATTAAAGGCATATTTAAAACTATTGGTAATTAGCTCATTAACGATTAGGGCAATTGGTATTGCTTTTTTAGGAGTAACCGATACCTGATCTAAATCAAAATCAATTTTTATAGATTTTCCCTTCGAATAAAATCCACTTAAAAACTTAACCAAATCTTTCAGGTAATCACTTAAATCGATATCAGCAAAGTTTGCTGTTTTGTATAGCTTTTCGTGGATTAGAGACATAGCCGTTATCCGATGTTGCACCTCGCTAAGTTCTTGCCGAAGTGAATCGTTTTTTGATTTAACAAGCTGCATTTCAATTAATCCAAGAACGATAGCCAAATTGTTTTTAACCCTATGATGAACCTCGCCTAATAGCGTTTCCTTTTCTTTTAAC
>Ga0315900_10003281_pt1 | contig 23819 bp, 38 predicted proteins | sample LakEriMetagenome_FD_203521 | JGI IMG/M metagenome (GOLD analysis project Ga0315900, IMG submission 203521) | Freshwater fungal communities from buoy surface, Lake Erie, Ohio, United States - Buoy 12 MA114 | ecosystem: Environmental > Aquatic > Freshwater > Lake > Lake biofilm | place: USA: Lake... | reverse complement strand
AGCCGGCCGGCTGGGCCGGCCGGAAGGACCCGGCCTCCGGCCGGTGTACGGCCGTACACTTGACCCCCTATCGGGGGTATTTCGATCGGCGGCCGGAGTATTTCGATAGACCGCGGCCGGCGGCCGCCGGAGTATTTCGATAGCGGGCTCGTGGCCACGAGCCCGGCCAGCTCCACCACGAGCCCGGCCGACCTGGCCGGCCAGCTCACGACCGGGCGAGCTGGCCGGCGTCACGGGCTCGTGGACATGACGTCCACCACGAGCCCGGCGGCCGGCCGATGGCCGGCAGTTTTCTCACAATGCTAAGTGTCCATCCTGCGACACTGGCCGAACGTGATGGCGAAAAAAATTTTTCCAGTTCATGCCCTTGACCCTATTATGCCGATCGGTAGAATACCGACATGAACACGAACGAACACAAGACGCGAGCCGCCGAAATGGGCCTGGAATGGCCCGCCGTGCTCTCGCTCTATCGTGAAGCCCGCCAGCTCGAAGCCCACGAGGTCGAGCGGCTGACGGAATTGCGGGCTCGTGGGTTTGCGGCGTGCTCGAAGCTCACCGGCGGCCGGTTCAAGCTGGCCAACCGGGAAGCGTTCACGACGGGGGATGCCACGATGGTCCGCGGTATCGACGTGGCCGCGGCCGATATGGGGCTCACGGCCGACGAGCTTTACGAAGTGTTGAAAGCCGACGCCCCCGCGCTCCGCCCGGCCGATGACGTGATGGCCGAGGTTATCGACCGGGCGGCCGAGCTGGCCGCGGCCGCCGACGATGCCGAGGAAATGGTGGGGCTCGTGGCCGCGGCCGCGGCCGCTGACATTACCGAACAATGGCTTCGCCAGCTCGTGAAGTCTGGCAAGATCCGCGGCCGAAAAGCCGGCCGGAATTGGATCGTCAGCCGCGCCGACGTGGCATTTTTCGCACGCCATCCCACGGCCGGCCGCCCCCGCCGCGAAGCTGCACCATTCTAATCTACCGATCGACAGAATCCCCCACGCCAACCCCGGAGCCCACGCCATGACGATAAATCAGTTTTCCCGACTCGCCGCCGAACTGGCCGACAAGCCGGCCGCCGTCCGCCGGGCCTTCGAGCTTATGGCCGCGGGGGACCTCGCCGCGGCCGCCGACGCGGCCGGCGGCCGCGGCTCCGACGCTTGGTGGGCGGCCGAATTTTTCGTGCTCCGGCTCACCGAGCACGGCGCCACCGAGCCGCCCCGGTTCACGGCCGCGGAGCCCGTCCGCCGGCCGGCCACGCTTTCGCTGTTCGCTGACTGAACCCACGCCAACCCGGAGCCGCCCAAATGCTTGCTTTCGCTCTCGACCTGCTAACCGCCGTCGTGCTCGTGGCCACCGTGGCCGCGGCCATCGAGCACCACGCCCGCCGCCGCGGCGCCGCCCGCTAACGAAACAACCCGACACGGCCGCGGGCAATCGGCCGCCAGTTCCCACGCCCCCCGGAGATCCTCGACCATGACCACGCCCACCCACACCTATCGGATTCTGAAAATCAGCGACCCGCGGAGCCGCGGCACCTGCTACTGGTTCGAGATCGAAGGCATGAACGCCGCCGGCGACCGCTGGCACGTTGGCACCGTTGACACGCGGACCGAGGCCCGACAGCTCGTGGCCACGATCGAGGCCGCCGACCGCGGCTACCAGCTGGCCGACGACGACGCCGACGACCAGGCCGCCAACCTGGACCGCCGCCGCCGCACCGCGGCCGTCCGGCTTGCCACGGCTCGTGCCGTGGCCGACACGCTCCGCCACCGCCGCGACGACCACGCCGCCCGGCTCGCCGCCGCTCGCGAGCTGGCCGCGGCCGTGGCGGAGTATGACGCCGCATGGTCCGACGATTCCGATTTTATTTCTTGACCCCTTGATTCTATTTTGCCGATCGGTAATATACACCAACCAGGCCACGACGGCCGCCAACCCCTAGCCCCTTGAAGGAGCACACATGACCGCGACAAAGACCGAGACCCGCGCCGATATTTACGAGACCATCACCAGCGCCATCGTCGCCCGCATCGAGGCCGGCGACGTCCTCCCCTGGCATCAGCCCTGGCAGGCCGGCCATGCCGCCGGGCCGGTCTCGCGACCGCTCCGCCACAACGGCCAGCCGTACCAGGGCATCAACGTGCTTTGGCTTTGGATGACCGCCCACGGCCGCGGCTACACCTGCCCGCTCTGGCTCACCTACCGCCAGGCCCAAGAGTTGGGCGGCCATGTCCGGAAGGGCGAGAAGGCCACGCCCGTCGTCTACGCCTCCACGTTCGCGAAAGATGAACAGAACAGCGCCGGCGAGACCGTCCGCCGAAATATCCCGTTCCTCAAAACGTACTCCGTTTTCAACGCGGAACAGTGTGACGGCTTGCCCGGCCATTTCACGGCCCAGCTTCCCCCGCCGGCCGGCCACGTTGACCCGCTGCCCGCCGTGCTCGACTTCGCCCGCCACACTGGCGCCGACGTTCGCGAGGGCGGCGCACGAGCGTACTACAGCCCGGCCGGCGATTATGTGCAGATGCCGCACGCGGCCACGTTCGAGAGCCCCGAGGCCCACGCCGGTACGCTCGTGCATGAGCTGGCCCACTGGACCGGCCACACTTCGCGGCTCGCGCGTGACTTCTCCGCCACCAAGCGATTCGGGGACGAAGCCTACGCGGCCGAGGAACTGGTAGCCGAGCTGGCCGCCGCATTTCTCGCAGCCGACATCGGCTTCGAGGCCCAGCCCCGCGACGACCACGCGGCCTACTTGGGCTCATGGCTGAAAGTGATGAAGGCCGACAAGCGAGCGATTTTCACCGCCGCCAGCGCGGCCAGCCGGGCGGCCGCCTACCTGCACTCTCTCCAGCCGGGCGGCGCCGCCGACCAGGCCGACGACGCCGCGGCCGACGCCGAGACCGTCACGGCTTGACCCATGCCCACGCCCGCCGGCAACAGGGCCGGCGGGCAACACGACCACGAGACCAGGAGCCCGACCCATGCACCGCTTCAAGATTCTAGGAATGACCGACAGCGCCGGACACTGTGAACTGTGCGGCACTTTCTGCCCCCGCCGCCGCGTAGCCGTCCAGCTCGTGGACGTTGACGGCGCCGCCAATGGCGAGCCTCAATACTGGGGCGTGGTGTGCGCCGCCGAGGCCCGCCACGGCCGCCGCGACTCAACGCTGGCCCGCCAGCTCCGAGCCGAGGCCGAGGAGGCCGGCGAATATGTCGGCACCGCCGCCGGCCACCGCCGCGGCCCGCGGCCCACCGTCCGCCGGCAGAGCCGACGCGAAGCCGCCCGCACGGCCGAGCTGGCCGCGGCCGACGCCCGCATTGTGTGGACCCGCACCGCTTGCGAGATCCCGCCGCACTACGCCACCCGTACCGGCGTCGACGCCGCAGGCTACCGCTACCGGCTCACCGGCCGCCCGACCGCGGCCGGTGTTTTCATGGCCGACGACGCCGACCGGCTCGCCGTGGTCGACAGCTCCGACGCCGCAGACGTCGCCCGCTTCGAGCGCCACGGCTTCAAGCCGAGCCCGTGGGGCCGGCTCGTGGAGTGGATGCCGAACGCCACGCCCGCCACCGCATGACCGATTGACCGTTGACCGATTGAACCCAACCCCAACACGAGGAGCCGAGACCATGAACTACCGCGAAGCCGTTCAGTATGTAGCCGATTCAGTTTGCGCCCAGATCGAAGACGGACACGCCCCGCACCGTCAATACAACGCCCAGTGTGCAGACGGAGCCCACCGGCCCAGCGTCCGAGTCTATTTCGCAGACATCCCCTACCGGGTCTGCGACACGATCCCAGGCGGCGCCGTCCGCGTTGCGATCGACCTTGACGCGACCCGCGCCCGCTGGCCGGTCCACGAGGCCCGAGTCTTTTTCGAGCGACACGACTACGACGCCGGCGAGGCCGCCGACGACATCGCCGCCGCCGTGCTCGACCAGATCGGCAGCACCGCGGAGATCCTTCGCTAACCGCGGCCGCCCCCGCCCGGCGGCAACTTCGCCGCCGGGCTCCCGACCCCGAGACCAAGAGACCCCGACAAATGAACGCCGCCACCTACGACCACCTTCGCCTATTCGCCAACGCCGCCCGCGTGCTCCGCCACCTGGTCCCCGAGTTGCCGCCCGTGCCCACGATCGAGCACGACGCCGGCCCCTGGCAAGAGATCGACGCCGCCGCCCGATGGATGGACGGCCCCGGCGTCACGGCCGGCCGATACGAGCCCGGCCCAGACGCGCCGCCGGCGTGGTGCCACTGGCACCGTATCGCGTGGCGTTCAATCGTGCTCGCCGCGGCCGAGGCCGCAGGGCAGGGGCTCGCCGCCGATGAGCGTTCCCACCTCGACCGCATGACAACGCCAGAACTGGCCGACCAACTCACCTACCTATCCGACTACCAAGGCTGACCGGCCGCCCCCACGCCGGCCCCGGCTCCGCCGCGGCCGGCCAGGGGGATGCCGACCACGCCGGCCGACGCCCGCCACCCCAACCAGGAGCCCGACCCATGCCAGCCTATGCCGTCATCAGCAGCTACGCCGGAAAGACGATCGACCACCGAGACTACCCCGCCCGGTGCCGCCGGCTCTCCGAGGCCGAACTGCTCTACACCATCGCAGACGCCCGCGAGAGTCTCGCCGCCTGGCCGGACTCACCGAACGCCGGCCGCTACCAGGACGAAATCTATTCCGCCGCCGCCGAACTCGAGCGCCGCCGCCGCGGCGGCGGCCGCGACCGGAGCCCGGCCGCCGTCAGCTCCGCCGTCCGCGAGGCCGCCGCGGCCGAGCTCGTGGCCATGCTCGAGGATTGACCCACGCCCACCCACGCCCGCCACCACCACCACCACAGGAGCCCGAGACCATGACGCCCGAACGTGCCCGCTACATTCTCGACAACCGCCTGCTCGGCGGCAGCTTTCGCCGCGCCTTCCGCCAATCGTGTGACGGCCCATGGACGCGAGTCTACGCCGACGGCATCACGCCCGCCGAGCACGCCGCCGTGCTCGAACTTTGGCGGACGATGCCGGGATGGACGTGCTACGCCGACGCCGTTCGCATGATCGCGGTGCAGGCCGACTACACGCCCGCCCAGTAGCCACGCCCGCCCACTCCCGCCGGGAGCCGGCCACGCCGGCCCCGGCCGGGCAGTGGAGCCACGCCGCCCCAGCCACGCCTATCAAGCCACGCCGCCCCTATGAAGCCACGCCCGCCCAGCCACGCCGCCCCCAGCATTGACCGCGGCTTTCGATCGGCAATAATGCACCCATGCCAAACATCGACCCAAAGAAATACGTCAGCATCCAGACCGGCGCCCGCCTGGCCGGCGTTGCCCGCATCACGCTCCGCGAGGCTATCAAGTCCGGACGCCTGCAGGGCATCGAGATCGACGGCTACTATTTCGCACTCCGCTCCGCTTGCGAGAGCTTCGAGCGCGACCCGGTTGGCCGAGGCCGGCCCCGCGTTCGCCCAGCTGACGGCAGGCACTAAGCCACGCCCGCCCACGTTCGCAGAAAACCTCTCACCCCTTGACCCTATTTTGCCGATCGGTATTATGTCAGTGTTCACCAACAACCCCAGGAGACCGAGACCATGACCCACGACGCCCGCAGCACCGCCGAGATCCTCGCCGCCGACCCCGACGCGATCGTGCTCGAGGCCTGCCCGCCGCACGATGCGACCATCAGCCTCGCCGGGATCGTCAACTGCGATCCGCTCACGCGGCCCGTGGTGGACGCACTCGCGTCCGGTGCCGACCTGCCCGAGGAGTTTTTGATTCTCGACACCTACGCCGACGTCGGCTATCCGCCCTCGTTGGAACAGTGCCTCCGAGTGTGCGAAGAAGTCCGCGACACGATGAACTTTTTCGGGCTCCCCATCCGCCGAACGTTCACCATGCTCGACCAGTTCGCCGCCGCCGAGTGATCCGCCGCCACCAACGCAGGAGACCGCAGACCATGACACCAATCGGAACCAAGGTTGTCGCCTACGACGGATTCAGCGTCCGTATCGGACAGGTAGCCGACCACACGACAAACAAGTGGGGCACCTGGCACGTCGTGCTCATCGACGGGCAATTTGAGTCGGCCGTTGGAAACATCGGCCCGGCCGACATGAAGGGGATCGGGTGGAGAGTTGCCACGCCCGACGACATTAAGCGAGGCACCGGCTACCGCTTTGGCCCCGCCTATACCGGCGACTGATCCACCACCACCACCAGGAGCCCAACCCATGAAAGACCTCGCCCCCCTCGCCGCCGCCGGCTGCCGGTTCGTCCGGCTCGCCCGCGGAGAGAAACGCCCGCTCGGTGCCGCCTGGCAGCACAAGAGCACCGACGACCTGGACGCCGTCGCCGCCTGGCTCGCCGCCCGGTCGAATGTCGGCATCCTGCTCGGCCCCGACTCCGGCGTGATCGACGTGGAATACGACGACCCCGCCGGCCGCGACCAGCTCGCAGCCTATGGCGTGCTCGACATACCCACGCCGACGTGGCGCTCCGCCCGCGGGGAGCACCGCCTATTCCGCTGGGAGCCGTGGATGCCGGCCGCGGCCGCCGTGAAGGCCGGCGACCTGGAGATCCGCATTGGCGGCCGCGCCGCTCAATCAGTGCTCCCGCCCAGCCGCCACCCCAGCGGCGCCGCCTACGAGTGGATCATCGACCCGGCCACGCCGATTGCCGGGTTCCCCTGCCAGCTGCTCGCGGAGGCCGCCGCATGATCCGCGACATTCTCCGCGCCGCCCTGGTGCTCGCCGTGCTCGCCGTGGGCACGTCGCTCGTGGTCGAGGCCCGTTGGCAGCTCGCCATGATCGACGCCGCCCACCGTGGGCTCGTGGCCAGCCACGCCGCTCCGCCCCAATGGCAGCCTATGCCCACGCCCGCCCACGCCGCCCCAGCCACGCCGGCCGAGGCCCCGCTACGCCGGCTCGGCCGGGCGGCGCTCGACATGGCCGACGCCGCGCTCGGCGTGGTCCGTTAGTCGAGCACGCCCGCAACAATCACCTGCAGAGAGGCCGCGGGCCGATCGATCGTCAGAGCCACGCCCGTCGCGGTGGCCGTGGCGTTGGCCGTGAGCGTGATCGCGGTGCCGCTCGTGACGCTGGCAATCTTCGCCGCGGCCGGTATGCCGGTGCCGGCCACGCTCATGCCGGCCTCAAGCCCCGTCGTGCTCGACAGGCCCGTGACGGCCGCCTGCCCCGTGGTTGTGTTGCCGGTCAGGCTATAGACCTGGTCCGTGTTCACGACGTCCAGAGCCTTCGACGTCCCACTCGTGGCCAGCCCGGCCCGCGGTGCCGTCACTAGGACGAGGCCCTCCGGGGCGACCACCAGCGTGCCCGAACTGGAAAAGCCGCTCCAGCGGTCAGAAGGCGTGCCGCCAACCGTGAATCCGGTAGCCGTCGAGAGGTTGCGGAACAGCAGTGCCTTGACCTTCCAGATGTTGATTGAGCCGCTCGCCCCGAATACAGATCGGGCGAGCGCCGTCAGGTCGATCGACTGCGATTGGCCGGCCGCGATGGAGTAGGTGTTGCTCCAGAATGAATCCGCCTGCCCGGCGCCGGTGCCGTTGTCGAGGCTCAACGCCACATTCGCGGCGACGGCATCAGTTGCCGTGCCGTCATCCCATGAAGGATTCAACTGCACCACGCCCGACAGTGAAAACGACTGCGCCATGCTACTTCCCCTCGCGAATGGTTTGGCCGATCTCTGCGAGCCGCTCACGCCAGCGGGCATCGCTCCACCACAGTTCAAGAATTACATGAGCAATGCCCACAACGGTGCCGGCCAGGAGCATCTGCCACATCGGCCCGACGCCGTGGCGGGCTTCCCACTGCTCACGCACTTGAGCCCGCAGCAGCACCATGGCGTGATCGACGCTCTTATGAAGGCGGCCGCCGGCCCGCTCCGCCGCCTCGAGGTGGTTGTGCGGCCAATGCCGCAGCACGAGCCGCGTCAGCTCGTCCACCCGCCAGCTCTTGCAGTAATGCACGCGGCCACCCAGCCGGTACCGGACATGGGCGGAAAGCTGCTCTAGGGCATCCACGCTCATCGCACCTGGGGGCATTTGCCGTCCGGACATTTGCCGGCCTTACACTTACACGATGCAGGGCAGGGGCACGGCTGGACGATATGGCCGTCCGGCTTCCACTTGCCGCCGACGCACGTCCCGCCGCACGCACATTCATTGACCGGCGTCGGCGGTGCCGGCGGTGCCTGCTCCGGCGCGAAGGAGGCGTAGGCCACGGCCACGGCCGCCGCAGCCCGCGGCCGCTCGACGTCCACCGCGGCCGGGTCAGCGGCCAGCCAGGCGAGGAACGAGAGGAACCATTGCCACAGGCTCATCACCACCCCCGCGCGTGATTGAGTGTCGGAGCCCCGTCCGGCCCGATCGGAGCGTGGATTGCATACGCTTCGCCGCCCGCCGTCGGCGGCTGCTCGGCCACCAGGGCAATCCAGAGGAACGACTTCGCCGCCCGCGCGATGAAGCGCAGCACCGGGCGATCCTTGGCCGGCGGCCCCAGCGGCGAGCTCGAGGACGACGCCAACCAGTAGCCAGCCGCCAGGGCGAGCACGATGAACACGGTGTTGCGGTCTACCCTCATCGAAATACTCCAATCAGAGAGCCAGGGCACGAATGATCGGCGGGTCGGCAGGCTTGGCGGGCTCGGCCGGCGGCTGCTGCAGCCACCCTCCGTGGTGCAGGTCTCGCCACTCGAATCCGCTTACCCCACCTATGACGAATGAATCTGACTGCCGCAGAATCGCTTCGGCGTCCGGCCGCGTCATCCAGAACGAGCCGTCCGGCTGGTCCGGCGGGTGCTTTGGGCCTGCCACCCAGCCCTTGCCCCACGAGTTCAAACACAAGACGCCGTCGCGCGGGTTGACCATCCGCGGCTCATTGCCCTTGCCGCTGTTGGCCGCGTACTTGATCGAGCACAGGAGCATACAGTGGTTCCAGTTGCCGCCACGCGGCAGGAACCCATCGGCATCACGCTGGTTTGTCTTGGCGAATCCGACATTGCTACAGACGGGCACCACATACCCAGCCTCGAGCGCGGCCGTCAGCGACTCCCAATCCTCGCAGAGAGCGACGGCCCTAGCCGTATGTTTCATGCCGGCCTTGCCGATCGCTGGCGGGGCGCCGTAGGCACCCCACTCCTTCGACCGCGGAATCGAATACGTCGTCAGATCGACGTCGCCGTATTTCTCACGATAGACGATCCCACCCTGGCCGCTCTTGAGGCCGGCCACCCAACGAGCCGCCGCCGCCCCGTAGCTGCCGTCGCCCCACCCCGCAAACGTCACCGGCGGGAGCCTCGCGGCCGTCCGACTGCCCCCATAGATAGGCTCGGTCGCGACGAGCTTGGGCGGGTGCGGCATCTTGCCGGTGGCCCAATCCACACTTTGAGCGAAAAAACTTCCGAGCCCCCACCCAAACGAAACGCAGGAGCCGTGCGGGCCTTGGTTCCATGGCTCGAACGGCTTGCCGTACACCTCCCGGTGGGCCGCATCGACATACCTATACAGGTAGGTATCGCGGCCTTGGGCCTTGGCCAGACATTCCGCTCCGGCTTGGCGAAACATCGGCTCGTCCAGCTCTGATAGGAACTCGCGGACCCCTGCCGGGTTTGGGACGTAGCCCATGCCATGCACGTCGCCGGCCACAGGCACGCGCCGCCCGGCCTGGCCGGCGACGACGAACGCCGCGACGACCAACGCCACGGACGCCACGAGTGTCAGAGCGTTGCGCCTATCGCGTGACATCAGCGGCGGCCCTCGCGATGGTGCGGTATGCGGAGACCCACTTCGACCGCTGATCCGGCGTCACCGGCCCGCCGGCGACCCCTACCACCTGGTCGAGGTACTGGTGGATCGCGTCCCGCACATGCGGCTGCCGGCTGCCGAGACTCTCGCCCCGCATCCGCCCCTCGCGGGCCGCGACACGCAGATCGTCGAACGCTACGCCTGTCGTGAGCCGCGGCTGCTCTTTCATGCCGTCCTGCTCGATGCACGCCGCGATCTCATCGCAGAGGGCCTCGAGCATTTGGGCATCGGCCGGGGCAGTGGGGCCGACGAACTTGCCGGCGAGCACAATGCCCGCGTCCGGGGCCGGAGGGGCAGGGGTGGGCACCGGCGGTGCGGCCGGCATACGCCACGAGTACGCCACGACCGCGGCCGCAATCAGACCGGCCGCGGCCAGGTGCCGGCGGTCCAGCTCGGGCACGTCAACGTGGTCGAGCATCTTCACAACCTGCGGCCACCACAAAGCTGCGGCCGCAGACAGGAGGAGAATCGCAGTCAGCATCAGCGGCTCCGGATCATCGGCAGAAGGGTTTCGGTTGCCCCGCCGGCGAGCGCCAGCACGAGCGAGCGGACGGCAGGCCGGGCGACCATCCACAGCGGCGCCATCGTCCAGGGCACGCACTTGTCGGCCACCAGGTCGAACAGGCTGGCAACGGCGTGCAGGGCGATCTCTTTCTTCTCCGCCCCGGTGAGGTTCTGCATCACGTCGAGGGCCTGGATCGAAATACGAAGCAGGGCCACGAGGAGCGTGCCGAACTCCGCCCACGTTAGGCCGTCAGCGGCGGCGGCCCGCGCGGCCTGGAGGAACGCCGAGACCTTGCCGGCCACGTCGTCATAGCTGCCGGCCGCAATCACCGGACCCGTGGCGACATTCGTCATTTGATGAGCCCCTTTTCCCACAGTTCTTTGGCAGTCTGGACGTTCACGCCCAGCTCGTAGGCCAGCAGCTCCCAAAACGTGACCGACTGCTTATTGCTGCTCGTAATGCAGCCGACGCCCACGCTGCGGCGATGCTGGTAGTGGACGTGCTCGCCGCCCTCGCCGGGCGGAGCAAGGGCCTCGCGGCCTTTGGCCGATCGCCGGAACAGCGTTTCGTTCACCCGTGCCCGGCTAATCACGTCGCTCTGTCTCCTACCACCATTGTACGATTGTTCAGGTGCGGGCATGGCCGTAGTGATCCCTGTGTTCCAGCGGGCGGCTAGGCCGCTTCGTAGCCCCCGTGCATCGCGGCAAACACCCTGCGCCGCAACTGCTCGATCGTGCCGTCATTGGCGATGATGCGATCCCCGTCGAGCGCCTGGATTCCGGCCTCGCTCGTGTGCTCCACGCCGGCCTCGTCGGCCTCCGGCCGCCGGACGTGCCACACTTGGCCGCCGCTTGAGCGGATCATCGCAGCCTCGTTGTCGAACCGGACGTCGGCTATCACGATCGGCCCGGCCCCGTGGCTCCGTAGCGTTTCGATACGGCGCTGGCACAGTTGCAGCCAAACGTCCTTCCGCACGGAATCCCGCCCCCACTCGGTTCCGAGCGTCTGGAGCATTTGCCGCGGCGACTTGCCGAGCCACTCAATCGTGCGTTCCTTGAACTGCCGATCTCGAAGCAGCACCTCCGGCAAGCCGAGCATGACGGACAGGGCCGCATAGAGCGGGTCCGCCAGCTGTATGACCATGCCTCCAACCATGCTAGCCACTAGGCTCTTGCCGCTGCCGGCCCGGCCCGTCACCCCAATCAGCTTTGGCCGCACTGCCGCATAGACGATTGCATCCGCCGCCGGCGTTGGGTCCTCCTTGATTCTGGCGAGCATCGCATCGCGGCGGGCCTTGATGCCGGCCCATGCCGCCTCAATCTGCTCCGGTGGCATCGACGTGGCAACCGGGATCGGCTCGTCAAAGACCGGCTGCTCGGCAACCTCGGCCGGCACCAGGCGGACATTCGCATATTCCGGCGGCAGTTCCGGGGCATCATGCAATGCCCGCAGCTCGGCCAACTCCCGCTCCAACTCCGCAATCCGCGCCATTTGCATTTCCCTCTCCTTGATAAGCCTGAAAGTGTGAGCCGCCAAAACGCCAGACGTGCCGCAGTCCCAATTTGCTTGGAACTGCCTGGCGTCCTGCATGGCCTTGGCGATGTAGTCCTCGGTGAGCGGCGGGCGGTCGATCATGTGCCACCCATGTACGGGCCTGCGACGTGCATCGACTGCAGACCGCCACGCTCGGCGTAGAGGAATGTTTCCATTGCCTGCCGGCTGGCAATCCAGCCATTCACCGCGTGATAATCGTCCGGCGGGTTCAAGGCCGGAGCCGTCCGCACGATCACCCCCTGGAGCGTTTCAATCGGCCGCTGCCACTCGGCTGCCTGGGAGTGGAAATGCCCGGTATGCCATTCGCGGTACGGGCAACTGCTCCATTCCTGCGGCGATTCCAACGCCATGAGCTGCGGCAGTTTCGCTTTGGCCTTGTGGCCGTGAGCGAACCCCAGCAGCGTGCCGCCGTGGTGGGCATACTGCCTGCCCGTGAAGCCTGCCCGCACGTTCACCCGCTTGTCGTTGCGGAATCGCTCAAGCATGATCCGCTGGAACGTCCACGTCAGAACTTCGTCGTGATTCCCGTTGACGATCACAACGTCGGTCGGAGCGGTAGCCGCCGACTTCTCCACGAGCGACAGCAGTGTGTCGCAGCCGACCTCGATCATTTTCTGGAGCCGGCCGTCCCGCTCGAGCGGCGTGCCCCCCGTCGTGGTGCCGGCCGGCGTGTCGTAATGGAAGAGATCGCCCAAGAAGGCAATCGTCCGCCTGGCCGGCTTGTGCGAATCGCCAATAGCCAGCAGGCTATCGCTGGCCTCGGTCACGAGCCGCGAGGCAATGTCGAGATCGTAGTCGCCACCGCCCGCGGTTTTGTTCCAGCAGTATTTTCCGAAATGCGTATCCGCGACGACGAGCACTTGCCAGAGGCCGCCTGGCGGGGCCTTGACGGATTTGGTTGAGGGCCGGCGAATCTCCTTCTTCGCCGCCTCGATCATCGCCTCGACGCATTCCCGCACACCCGGCCCGGCCTTCGGCTTGAGCCTCACGAACACCCGGAACAGCTCGGTCACTTCCGGCCCGTTGTCGCCGCCGGTGGCACACTCCCACTTGGTTGCCTCACTGGCCGCGACTTCATATCGCTCTAAGTCGGCCTCGATATGCCGCAGCAGATCCTCGACGGTGCGGATCGTCCGCGACGTGCTCTTGGCCTCGAGCACCTCGCCGTCGCGGCGCTGCGTCACCTGCTCCGCATCGCGGGCAGGCTCGGGCGGCGGGAGCTTGGCGGCAACCTTCCCGGTCAGCCTTGTGCCTGGCGTCTTTTCAGCCACCCTTCGACTCCCGCGTGCCCGATTGCGTGACCGCACTCCGCCAGTGCCGCCGACAACGCCCTGCAGAACCCCGTCTTGGTGCCTCGCTTGCCGGCTTTGTAGTCCAGGTAGGCTTCTTCCAGTTCGGCCCGCAGGTCCATCGAAATACCTTCCTCCCACGGCGACATTCCCTTTCGTGGGACTCGCTCGGCGGTGAGCTGCGTCAGCGTCTTACGCTTGGCCATCTGGTCCTCCGTATAGGCCGATAGCACGAGACTGCCACAGCCATGCGAGGCGTCAATGCCGGTTTGCCTGCTTGTCGCCAACCGCACCCCACTTCCCCACCGGGCACGCCTGCTCGGCCCACGAAAGTTTGCTCCGCCATTGCCGCTCCCGCACGACCGGGCATCCGCACTGACTACACGCCGAGCCGTCGAAATGCTCGCACTGCTGGCAGACGGCAAACCGCCGGTCGATCTCGGCCTGGTCAGCCAGGGGTATCCCGGCGGCGACGTGCTGGGCGGCAGCGGCGGCGAGGTTGACGGCTCGCTGGGCGAGGCTCGGCCCCCGTGGCCTTGGATACGCCGGATGCGTCTCGTCCACCGTGATCGTGTCGCCGTCCTGGGCGACAATGCACGGCCGCACCTCGTCGAGCGTGTAGCCGCGTTGCGTGGCCCTGGCGACGAACTGTTGACGCGGGCCTGTAATCATGGAAACAGGTTGCACGGGTCGTCGGCCGGACGAACGGCGACGTATCCCGTGCCGCCGTTAGCAATGGTCAGGCCCGTCACCTGCCCAAACGTGCCGCTGGTCTTGTCGCTATCTACCGCTGCCGTGATCGACGCGCCCGCGCCGATGGAGGGTAGCGTCTGCGATACCGTGACCGTCACGGCGGCCACGGTCACTTCTTCACGGTAATACTGCCCACCATTGGACACCGTGACGCCGGACGGCACGCCAGTGTCGTTGAAGTATTGCCCGGCGTTCGTCACCACCACGCGCGAGATGCTTGTGGTCGCCTTGTAGTAGTCGCCGCCGCCCGTGATTGTCACTGATTGGATGACGCCGTTGCCGGTTGCCTTGTAGAACTGACCAATGCCGCCGTACCCGTCCAGCCCAACGCCCGTGATCGCGCCGTTCCCATCGACACTCGTAATGAGCCACCCGTCAGTCTCAACCAAGTAGTACGGAGGAATACTGGCAAACCCAGTGCCAAACTCCGAATACCAAAAATACTCTCCAACCTCGTATCCGCTGCCTCCGTCAATGACGTTTATCGCTGCCACGCCCCACGTTTCTGGATCATCTTCGTTGCTCACCATCGTTGCAGACAGCACTGCACCAGACCCGCCAGTAGTGCCGTCCACGCCCCAGACATACGGTGTGAGATTCGGATTCTCTCTTCCAGCGTCGGTCGCAATCGTCCCGCTGGCCTCGGTCACCTGCTCGCCGTCCGTCACCGTAAACGTGACCGGATCGCCGTCCGTGTAGCCCGTGCCGCCATCGGCCACCGCCACGGAGTCAACATGCCAGAGTGCCGTATCGCTCGGGGTTGTGGGCGATTGCGAGAGGCTGACCGTGAGCGAGGCCCCACTGCCGCCTGACACGCTCGCCGTGATCGTCGGTGTGGCTCTAGCGGTTTTGATGGTCGCAACCGCTGCGGCCTGCTCTGTGACGTTGGCACCATATGAGAACGTGACCGAAGCCCCATCGGTGTAGCCCGACGTTGTCCCGCTGACGGACACGCTAGACACGCCCCAGGTCTGCGGGGAGCCGCCGTTGCTCGCGAGCGTCGGCGTAAGCGTGGCCCCGGTGCCGCCCGACACGCTGGCCGTCAGGGTCGGCTGTGAGCGTGCCGTCTGGAGCGTAGCGACTGCCGCCGCCTGCTCAATGTCGCCGGTGCTGAATACCACCGCCGTTCCGTCCGTATATCCGGTTCCAGTTCCGGCTATGGTGACACTATTGACCCGCCAGGTCTGCGGCGAGCCGCCGTTGCTTGCCATGTTGGCCGTAAACGTGGCACCAGTTCCGCCCGCCACGGACGCCGTGACAGATGGAACAACTCGCACGACTTGTGCATAGCCGCTGCCGGGGCTAGTGATGCTCACGCCCGTGATCGGGCCGGGCGTCCCGACAGGGGCGGTCGCGATGCCACCGCCCCCAGACCCGAATGCGGCCGACGAAAACGATAGCGTGACGAGTTGCTGATCGGGGTCGCATGATTTGCCGCTGTGCCAAGTGCCGCCCAGAGAGTCGCACTCGGCCTTGCTCATTGGGCCGCCGCACACGTCATCTGTGCCGTCGTTGTAGCAGCACGCGCCGAGGCAGGGCGGAACGTCTTGGGCGCTTGTCTGTGCGGAATAGTCCACTTGGTTGTGGCCGCCTTCGCACTCCGAGTACACCAACTGATAGGTTGGGTATTCGTCATTGCCTGCACAACACGCATCGCCCATTTCGCAGGTGAGCGTGAACGTGTCGATAACCAATGAGTCAGGCGACGGGCCATCCGACGACAGCGAGACCTCGCCGCACGTCTGCGTGCAGTAGGGGATCCACGCCCAGTACCAGACCTCCGGGCCGCCGACGCCGGCCTCGATGTAGAGGAACGTGTACCACTGGTTGTCGCTGGGCGGCGGATTGTCGATCAGCGTGCGGTATTCTCTTGCGCTCATCACAGCGTTTACGCTGCCCGGCGCGCCGTAGAACCATGCCGAGCAGGCGGAGTCGCCGCACGTCCGCAGCGACGGAACCTCGGCCTCTACAACGTCGCCAAACTCATCCAGCGTATCGCACGTTTCTGTTGAGCCGTCCCATTTCCACACAGTCGCATGAACGCGAGTGTCTGGGGCAGAGGCCGCCGTCCCCTGCGGTGGGCGCGAGTTGTTCTTCCAGCCTCGGTTGATGTATCCGGTAAACAACTGATCCGCTGGAGCCAACCAATCGAACGCGGTCGCACCGCCGATGTCCCACGTTCCGACGAGGCGGGCGGATGGAAAGTATGTTTCCGGGCCGCCGCTGAACGCACACGGGTCGCACGGCTCGCCGCAGCAGCAGCCCGTGCCGGTGCCGACCTTGCCACCGTGCGTGATGATCTTCCCGTTATGCCGGACGATCACAGTCATGTCAGGGCGGGCAGTCTTCGAGGTCGATCCAGACGAGGCAGCCGTTGTTGTGCGTGAGCGCCTGTTTCTTTTCCGCGTCATATCCCGGCAACGCAGAGAGATCGCGGCCGCCAATGGTCGGCGTGCTGCACTGGTAGCCAGCGTAGGGAGCCTCTGGATACATCCCGTCGTACTGGTCGCTGGCGGCGATCATCGTCCAGTTGTTTACGCCAGTGTCCGGAAGAAGCACGGACGTTTTCGCAACCAACACCCACGAGCCAGCCGATATGTCGTACAGTCTGTTTTGTGCATGAATGGTTCTGCCAGCGACTATTTCCGGCTGCCCATCCTCCGACTCCGACCACACCTGCAACTCATACATACCGTTGAGTTCCAAGTCGGCTTCTGCCTTGCAGAGAATAATTTCGATTCCAGCATCGCCCAGCCGCACCACCGCCCACTTGCCGCTGCCCGTTCCTGGCTGCTTCCATAGAATTTCGGCGGCGCCGCCAACGCCAGTGGTCAATTCTGCAGTCGATCCGCTGGTGGAGTGGGCGGTCCTGTCTGATTCGTTCGTGACGTTGAGTTTGCACTGCACAACGCCATCGACAGCTACTCGCCCGATGCTATTGCTCGCAATCGGCTCGATGGCGATGGCAAACTGCTTGCGGTATGCAGGGCCTTGCGGAAGGCCACCCGTTAGGCATGGCGTGCTCTGAAACGTCGCCTCGGCACTTGCTCCGTCGCCGGGATCAAACACTACGCCGGAGATTTCAAGCACACCCCAGCGATCAACGTCTGCGCCGGAACTATTTCGGCACAAAATGACGTTTTTGGCCGCCTGCGGAATGTCAACTGGCCCAGAATTGAACCCGGTGTTGACCCGCATCAGCGAGTTGAGGCTGTTCACCTGCTCGGCCGCCAGGCGGAGCGGCTGGCCGCGCAAAACGTGGTTGCGTGGGTCTTTCATGGCCCGATCTGGTCGAGATTGAGCGGGCCGGCCGGGGCGACAGGCTTTGGCGGTTTTGGACTCCGGGCTCGCTTTGGCTTGGCGGGCTGCAGGCCTGGGATCATCAGCGGAGTCCAATCCTTCTCTTGGTACACGTCCTGCACATAGGCATAGATTGGCATTTGCACGAGTCTGTCCGATTCGTTCTTTGGCTCGTACATGACCCACATATACTGCCAACCCTTGATTGGGAACTGGGCAATTCCCTTGACGTATTCCGCCGTCCGGTTTGGGCGGCACTCAAAATCGAATGTCACAGCAACGAACGGGTCGCCACCTTGCCACTGGGCTCGTGCTCCCATGAATAGCACTTCGCCGGCATCGAAGAACCGAAACGGGGCGTTGTTCACCGTGCCGGTCAGCGAATACACCGAGCTGATGAACTGGCCCCCAACGGCCATAGCGGCCGGCACGATCCAGGTCTCGGAATAACGCAGCGACGGCCGGACGACGTCCAATCCGTTGACCGAATCGCCGGACATATTTATCGCGTCATAAATGTCAGGCCCGCCGGCCGGATAGGCAGTCGTGCCAAAAGCCTGCGTGATATGGGTCGTGTGTCCGGTCGTGTCCCAGGCGATTCCGCCAGCAAGCGGCTCCTCGCCGCCACCACCACCGCCGCCGTCGTCGCTGGCCTCGAATCGCGGCAGCAGCGTTGACCATGTCGCGCTGACGTCATAGTACCGATTGCCGACAGGCTTTATGTCGAGCTTGCGGCGCGTCCAGAAAGGCCCGTAGCCGGCCAATATGTATTGAGGCGCGTAAGGCTCAATCAGCTCGACGGCCTGGTTGAAGCCGTCGCATTGGCCGATCAAAAAACGCCGCGTGCATTCGCGGTTTTCTCCGGCTTCAAAATCGTAGGAGACACTGCCGGTGCCAGAGTCGGCCAGTTCGTAAACCGCGATGTTCGTGCTCATAAAAACGCGGCCCCCGATTTCTCCATCTTGTAGGCGATCCTCTCCAGAAAGGCGTTGCTGGTGGCGGTCAGCTGGTTATTCGTTGTCATCGCCACCGCCATCGTGTTTCGCAGCCTTGTCATGTGCTCGCCCAGCTTGAGAAAGCCGGCAGTGATTTGCGTGCCAGCCTCGGCAGAGGCGGCGGCGGCTGGCACGGCTGCGGCCATCGGCGCCGCAGCGCCCCCCGCAAACGCCCCTCCGGCGATAGGAGCCCCAACGGCGGCCGGCCCCGCCATCGGCCCACCCATCGCGCCCTGACCGGCCACAATCTGCTGGAGGGCATTGGCGGCTACTGCCGTGTTCGCGGCCGTCTGCTTCGTGGCATCCGCGATCGGGTTCAACTCCGGCCCGATGCCAATGCCGCCGGCCCCGCCGCCAACGCCAAACCCGCCAAGGCTCGGCCCCAGGCCGGTGCCGCGATTTCGCTCCGACTCACGCATCGCCTCGAGCTGGCCGGCAAACTGGTCTCCAAGAGCCTCGGCCGCTTGGCCGTAGCTCGTGGTATTCAGAACTCCCCCAAGGAGTTGCTCCTGTAGCTTGGCGAGCCCAGCGAAATACTCGTCGGCAGCGGCCTTGCCGGCATCGCCAAACTCCTCGGCTTTCTTGATGGCCTTGAAGTAGGCGTCGGTCTGCTGGGAGATCGCCCGAGTCATGTCTTGCTCGGCGTCGGCCTCTTCCTTGGCCAACTCGGCGGCACGCTCTCGTGCGGCGAGGGGGTCGTCCTTCATTGGGTCGCGGTTGTTGTCTGGCTTGCTTGCGTTAGCAGCCGGCGCTCCCTTGTCTTTCTTTTCCTTTCTGCCGGCCTCCCATTTGGCGAAATCCTCGTCAACCTTTTTCAGGGCAGCCTGGAGCCCCGTTGCAAAGAAGTTTTGGTCAAAGGCCGCACGAATCCAGAGGCCGAGCTTTGCCCACACGGCCTTTAGCCGCATCGCCCAACCTTCCAGATCCTCGAAGGCTCCCGTCATGTAGGCCGCAAGTCCGGCCACGGCCACGACGGCGAGGGCGATTCCGCCGGCTGGGCTCGCTAGCGCCGCTAGGATCACGCCAACAACTGCAATGCCCTTCATCGCCAGCGCGGTCGCGATGGCCGCCGTTCCAAGAGCGGCCATGCCAGCAGCGACGGCCGTCACCAGTACGGCGAGCTCTGGAAACTGCGTGATGAGCTTGGCGACCCACGTCATAATGTCGAACAGGGCGGTGGTCGCTGTTTGCAGGCTGCCCGAAATAGCCTCGCCAAAAGCTATCGAAATAAGCTCGACGCCGGTTTTGAGCCTTGAAAACTGGCCTGAAATGCCGCTCATCTGAATTTGAAACTGCTGCGAGACAGGCAGAGCCTTTGCCATTTCCCTCGCAATCCGCCCAAACCCTTCTTCGCCTGCATTGGCGAAAGCCGTGATGACCTTGATGCCTCTTTGCTCAAAGACGTCTACGAGGGCTTGCTGTGATGCCATGAAATCGCCGGGGTCTCCAGCCATCCCGCCCAGCGCTTTTTCAAATACACCGGCAACCTGCTGCATTGGGAGTAGTTGGCCGGCCTCATCGCGAAAGTCAGAGATTTTCAGGCCGAGCCTGCCCAGCGCCTCCTCGGCGTCCTGTGTGGGTGCAACGAGCTTTGTAAGCATCGTCTTGACGGCCGTCCCTGCCTCCTCGCCAACAATTCCCGCACCGGCCAGAACGGCAAACGCTTGCGACAGGCCAAACAGCGATTGGTTGAAAGACTCGCCGGTTGAAGACGCCTGCGAGAAAGATTCAACCAGCGCCTCAATTGAGGTTTCGCTGGAGTTTGCCGCCGCAGTTAGCGTGTCCACGGCCTCCTGCGAAGACACACCAAAGACGTTCATGCTGGTTTTCATAAACGTCGCGGCCCGGTCGGCCTCGACGCCAGAAATCTTTGCGAACTCTACCGCAGACTTTCCGGCGCCATCGAGGACGTCTGCGACAGACATTCCCGCCTTGGCAAGCTCAAGGAACGATTGGGCGATCGTCGTGGGCGAAATACCGAGCGATGACCCCAGCTTCTTAGCTTCCGCGCCCAACTTGGCCACGTCCGCAACGCCAAGGCCCGCCGCCCCCTTCATGCCGAGCAGTGCATCCTCAAACCCTGCCGCCTGGCGGGCCGCCAGGACGAGCGGAGCGCCGAGCGCGGCCCCGCCGAGCGACATACCAGTGCCGAAACGCTGCAGCGATTGGGCCACCGTGGCCATCTTCGACTGCACGCGGCTCATGGCCTGCTGAAATGCACCGTCCTTCGCGAAGATTTCGACGTAGGCGGCACCAGCGCGAATACCTCCAGCACTAGCCAAGTTTCACCCCCTCCGGCGGCTTCTTGCCTGGGAACAGCGACCGGAGCAGCTCCGGCGTGGCCTTTGGCATCGGCGGCGGCTCAAGGAATGGGTGATAGTCCGCCGGCGACGGAGTCTTGCCGCTATTCGGATCGCTGTGGATTGCTGCCAGGAGTGCCATGATCGACGCCGTGTGATTCCAGTGGTCGTTTGATCGGCCCCAGGCCATCCAATCCAATTCACGCAACGTGAGGCCCCAAGGCTCCACGCCACAGATCCCGGCTAGCTCGAAGCAGAGTTCGTAAGGGTCTGGCGCAGGCTCGCCTCGAAGTCCAGGCTCTCCATCGCTTTCTCGGCGGCGGCGGCGCCTTCGGCTCGCACCTTGCGGTACGCCGTCTGGTACTTCTCCATCGCCGTCCGGAGGAGCGTCCTCCTCGGCTCTTGGAAAAAATTTACAACCTCCGCGAGTAGCGCCTCCGCAGCGGTCTCAATAACGTCGCCGTTGATCGCCGCGAAAAAGTCGTCGTCGCTCTTGCCGGCAGCCTCGAGCTGCGGTCGCACGACGGCACAGAGCACCTCGCAGAACTTCACGTCGTCCTCGAACAGCTGGCCCACGGCCTTCTGGTCTCCCACCAGGCCGAGCAGGTTGATGCCTGTCAGATCGCGAACCCGCTTTACCGTGCCGACGTTGACGGCGATTTCGTACTGCCGACCGTCACTGGTCTGAAAAGGCTTCATTAGTAGTTCCAGAGCTTGAACGTCACGTCGTAGGCCAGCACGCCGTTGAGCGGGTTGGCAATCTGCATTTCCACGGGCACGAACGGCCCGCTAATCACGCCGTCGATTGAAAGATTCACCTTCTGCGGCGGATGCTTGTTGAACTTCGACCAAATACGGCCAATTTCCCTCTGCCAATACAGCGTTGTCCGGATGGTCACGTCCGTTTGCAGTGGCAGCGTCGAAGTCCACGAATGGTCCCAGGCCGTGACGTCGTGCTGCTTCGTGTCAATCGACACCTCGACGTCGCGAGTGCCTTCCATCACAAAGCCGTCAAGCCTGAACTTCTGGTTGTGCCCCAGCTTGACGTTGGTCGTCGGCATGGCGAGCCCCGCGCTAGCGTCAGGCTCCGCCAGTAGACGGCGACAGTCCGTAGCTGATGGTGTATTCGACGGTGCCCCGCGGCGTGACCCGCTCCGAAATGTTGAGCACGGTCGCATCAAGGTCGCTCGGCAGACCTGCAACGTCCTGGGCCTCGCTATCGCCAACAGCAGCCGTGTGGTTCATGCACACCACGTCGATCGTGCATTCGGTGAGGCCAGGCATATAGGCCGCCTCGGTGATCGCCGTTGCGAGGAACGTGGTCACGTCCAACTCCTCGGCAGTGACGTTGATCGTCACGTCGCGAATGTCGTCGTTGCTCACGCCGGGGAGCGATGCGACAGCGTCACGGCCCAGTTTGTATTGAACGGCAGGCATGGACTCTCCAGATAGCTAGGGGTCAGGTGCGGTAGCCGCCGGGGCCGACCTGCACGCGGTTGGCGGTCTCGTGCGGCGTGCCGGGGCGGAACTTGAGCCGGTAGGTGATGATGCCTGCCTGCGGCTCCTCGCGAGTCGCGGCCATGCAGACAACGTCAGTGAAGGCTTCGCCGTTCAGCGTGATCGTGTATGGCGAGCCAACCGTGAACGAGGTCGATGACGTGGCAAACACGCTGCACTCGATCGTGGTGGCTGCAAACCCTGCGACTGTCAGCTTGAACGGCTTGGCGTGCTCGCGGGTCGTGACGTCGATCCGCTCGCCCTCCCGCGTCACCGTCAGCTCGGAGGCACCGGCCAGGCCCGACACGGTGTAGTCTTTGCCGAGCGTGTACGTCGCCATGCTGCCCTCTAGCTACTGGTTGGGTCTTAGGCGGCACGAATGCCGCCCCTGAACACCAGTATACCAGTGGTCTACGGACTGCCGACGCGGCCGGCGGAGAAGGCGCCCTCGAACATCTTGGCGAGCTTGGGGCGGCAGGCGGTGAGGGCCGGAAGCATATACGGGCGTGCCGGATAGTTGAACGTCTGCTTTTGTCCCGTTGGCAGCCACCGGCCTCCACCAGGGCTCGTCCGTATGCTCGTCCACTTGACGATTGGCGTCTTGTATCGCGGGTGTTCCGGCACCCACATCCACTGCTGCAGCGTTTTGGTTCCGCCAAACTCGTGCAGGTGAACGATGCTCCAATCGTCGCCCTTCTTGCTTGGGCCGGCGACTGCAGACTTAGTCGATAGATCGACTGCGTTGTAAAGATTCCTTCGGAACCCAAGCATGTGCGAGTGCGGGACGTGCGTGAACGGCGGCGTGCCTGGCGGAGAGGCGGGCGGGAACTTGATTTCCGCGATTCGCTGCTCAAGCCCGCGACGTGCCGACGCCCGCAGGCCAGGTGCTTTTAGCAGGATGGCCATTGGGATATTTCGGTTATCCCGCATGATCTTGAGTTTCGGGCGAGCTGCCCCAACCTTCTTGATCGACTTTGCGGCCGTTCGACGCACCAGCAGCCCGCTTCGCGACAGTGAATAGTGCTCCATCCGCGTCAGGGCCGCTTTTACCTCCGCCCGGTCAAAGAAATACCGCGTGCTGATGGTAGTCGGGATCGACGGCACCCGCAGCTGCAAGCCGGGGAACAGGGCCGGGGCTCGGCGGACGAACAGCATGGCGGCCTCGCTACGGGGCCGGGGGCTCTGGGGCCGCCAGCTTGTCCTGCGGCACCATCCACATCACTTCGATCTGCGACAGGAACACGTTCCGCTCGGTGAGGGCCTCGCGGTCATATGGGGTCGGTATCGAAATATCCGTCCAATCGGCGTATGGCAGTTCGGCCAGCGTGACGTGGTAGCTGCGGATCGCGTCCACGATGGCCATGTTCAAGTCTTCCAGGTCGGCAATTTCCTGGTCGCTGCCGACGTGCCTGGCCAGAACGATGCCGACGCCAACCTCGAAGAAGTCGGATCCCCGCGGCTGCCCCTGGTCGTTGCCGTTGACCCCGATCGGGCCTGGCACCACCGAGACCTTGAGGCTGCCCAGGTCCTCGAGCTGGTAGTCGGGCACCCGGCGGAAGGCCGCGGCGACCGCGGGGATCGCCGTGGTCCAGGTGTGAGCAGACAGGGCGGCGGCCAGTTCGGACGCCACAAGCCGCTGGATATGGGCAGGGGTTGGCATACCCCTATTAGACCATGGTCCGGATGCTCAATGTGTAGCGCACTTCGTCCGATCCAGCAGGCCGCGAAGCGTGGCTACACTCCAGCCGCTGCCCTCAAGGTGTGCCGCCGCCCGCTCCACCGCGTCACGTTCATCTCCGGTCAGCCGTAGGCG
>Ga0315900_10003280_pt1 | contig 23827 bp, 25 predicted proteins | sample LakEriMetagenome_FD_203521 | JGI IMG/M metagenome (GOLD analysis project Ga0315900, IMG submission 203521) | Freshwater fungal communities from buoy surface, Lake Erie, Ohio, United States - Buoy 12 MA114 | ecosystem: Environmental > Aquatic > Freshwater > Lake > Lake biofilm | place: USA: Lake... | reverse complement strand
CACGATAAAAGCCCCGACGATGAAGTAGCCGCGGAACTTGCGCAGCTGCTCGATGGTGACCACCCCGATGCGCGCGAGCACGATCACCGCCACCGGCACCTCGAAGGCGATGCCGAAGACGAAGAACAAGGTGAGCACGAAGCCAAAGTACTGCTCGATGTCAGGCGCCGCCGTGATGGCGGTGGGGGCAAAGGCCTGGATGAACTTCGACATGCCAGGAATCACCAGGAAGTAGCAGAACGCCACGCCCAGGAGGAACAGCAGTGTGCTGGAGATCACCAGCGGCAGCACCATCTTCTTCTCGTGTGCATACAGGCCAGGCGCCACGAAAGCCCACACCTGGTACAGCACCACCGGCAGCGCGATCAGGAAGGCGGCCATCAGGGTGATCTTCAACGGCACCAGGATGGGCGAGATCACGTTGGTGGCGATCAGCTTGGTGCCCTCGGGCAGGTGCGCCACCATGGGCTCGGCCAGCAGGTCGTACAGCCCAGCAGGCCCCGGCCAGACGGCCAGGGCGATGAAGGCCACCACGACGGCGATCAGCGCGCGCACCAACCGGTCACGCAGCTCCACCAGGTGTGAGACGAAGGGCGCCTCGGTACCCGCAAGCTCGTCGTCCTTGGTGTCAGGGGTGCTCATCGGGGCGTCTTCAGGCCAGGCGGGCGAAAGCGCGCCACGCGCGCGGCGCCAGACTGCGCCTTGGTGCGGATGCCCTGCCGTTGCTTGTACCACTGGGGCGTGGCACCGCGCTTCAGGCGCCACTTCTTGCGCGGGTGGCGGTACTCGGGCGGAGGCGGCGCCAGCGGCTCATAGCTGGAGGTACTGTCAGAAGATGATTGGCTGTCAAGCGACGAGCCGATGGACGCCCAGTCCTTCTCGAAAGACGACGAGGCTTCGTTCATCTGCTGGCTGACGCTGCTTTCCACGTCGCGCGCCGCATCCTCGAACTGGGTCTTCATCTTCTTGAGCTCATCAAGCTCGATGGAGCGGTTGACCTCGGCCTTGACATCCGCCACGTAACGCTGTGCCTTGCCCACCAGATGGCCCAGCGTGCGGGCCACCTTGGGCAGCTTCTCCGGCCCGATGACGATCAAGGCCACGGCACCGATGAGTGCCAGCTTGTCAAAGCCGAAGTCGATCATGGAACGCGATGGGCGAAATGAGAGCCTTGGGGCCGCAAGCGTGCCCATCGGGCCGGCGCGCCAACGCGCCGTTCAACCCGCGCAGCGCCGAGAAAAGTGGCGCCCGACAGACTCAACCCTTGGTCTTGGCCTCGACGTCGACGGTCTGCGCGTCCACCGTCTTGGCCGTGGTGACTTGCTGCGCCGGCGCCGCGGGCGCGTCGGCCGCTTCCTGGCCGCCCTTGACGCCGTCCTTGAAGCCCTTCACCGCACCGCCAAGATCGGCGCCGATGTTCTTGAGCTTCTTGGTGCCGAAGATCAGCACCACCACCAGCAACACGATCAGCCAATGCCAGATGCTGAAAGATCCCATGTTCGTTCTCCTCAGAAGGAAGCGCGGATTCTAGGGGAGCCCCATGTCCGTTGCGTGGCAGGGTCGATGCGGTGCCCTGGGGGCCTCGGACGGGTCAACCTTTGCTCCAGGGCCGGGGGCCGCCCATCACGTGCATGTGCAGGTGGTAGACCTCCTGCATACCGTCAGGGCCGGTGTTGATGACGGTGCGAAAGCCGTTGGTCACGCCCAGTTGCTTCATCAGGCGCGGCGCCAGGCCCAGCATGTGCCCCAGCAAGGCTGCGTTTTCGGGGCCCACGTCGGACAGCGTGGCAATGTGCAGCTTGGGAATGATCAGCACATGCACCGGGGCCCAGGGGTGGATGTCGTGGAAGGCGAGCACCTGCTCGTCCTCGTGGACCTTGCGCGACGGGATCTGCCCGGCGACGATCTTGCAGAAGATGCAGTTGGGGTCCGCGCTCATGACTCCTCCGACTCTCGCTGACGCACCTTGCGCAGCGCAAACTCTTCCAGGCCCGACATCCCTTCACGCCGGCGCAACTCGGCCAGCACGTCGGCGGGCTTCAGGCCATTCGCCGCCAGCACCACCAGGGTGTGGAACCACAGGTCGGCCATCTCAGCGGTGAGCTTGGTGGCATCACCATCCTTGCCGGCCATCACGACCTCGGTGGCTTCCTCGCCCACCTTCTTGAGCATGGCGTCGGGGCCCTTGGCGAACAGGCGTGCGACGTAGCTCTTGTCGGGGTCGCCGCCGCGGCGGGATTCGATCACGGCGGCCAGGCGTTCCAGGGTGTCATCCGAAGTCAAGTTGCGCTCGCTGGGGTTCACTTGTAGATGGTCGCCGGGTCCTTGAGCACGGGCTCCACCGCAGCCCAGGCCCCGTTCTCGTGACGCAGGAAAAAGCAGCTGTGGCGCCCGGTGTGGCAGGCGATGCCGGGCTCGTGGCCGCGTTGCGTCACCTTGAGCAGGATCACGTCTTGGTCGCAATCCAGGCGGATCTCGTGCACTTGCTGGACATGGCCGGACTCCTCGCCCTTGTGCCACAGGCGCTTGCGCGAGCGGCTGTAGTACACCGCCTCGCCACGGGCTGCGGTGGCGGCCAGCGCCTCACGGTTCATCCAGGCAAACATGAGCACGTCGCCGCTGCCCGCCTCTTGCGCGATCACCGGCACCAGACCGTCGGCGTCCCAGCGCACGGTGTCCAGCCAGTCGGCAGACCTCGCCATGGAAGGAAGAGAACAGGCAGCGGTCACGGTCGATTCGCTCATGGGGCGCCGAGTCTAATGCGTGGCTCCTTCGAAGCCCTGTTCGGCCGCCAGCCAGGCCAGCACGGGCAGCGTGCCCGGCAGCACGGGCGCCGACTGCACGGGCAGCGTTTCCCAGGCCATCTGCTGGCCTTCGCGCATCTCGAAGGTGCCCGACCACAGACGCACGCGGCAGAAATGCAGCCGCACCAGCGCGTGGGGGTAGTCGAACATCTCCACCTTCCAGGGCTCGGCCGAGGCGATGGTCACGCCGATCTCCTCTTGCAACTCGCGCCGCAAGGCCTGCTCGATGGATTCGCCCGGCTCGACCTTGCCTCCCGGAAACTCCCAGTAGCCGGCGTAGGCCTTGCCCACGGGCCGGCTGGTCAGCAGGAAACGGCCCTCGGGGTCGATCAGCACGCCCACCGCCACGTCCACCGGCGGGCGGGGGGCGCTGGAACCACCATCCACCACCGTGACCTGGTCAGCCATGTTCGCGTGCTGCCCAGTCACGGGCGAACTGCTGGGCCACGCGGCCCGAACGTGAACCACGCTCCAGCGCCCAGATCAGGGCCTCGGGGCGGGCCGCGGCGATCGCTTCTTCCGACTGCCCGAATGCCCGCAGCCACTGACCCACGATGGCCAGGTACTCGGCCTGCGTGAACGGATAGAAGCTGATCCACAGGCCGAAGCGTTCCGACAGCGAAATCTTCTCTTCCACGCCTTCACCGGGATGAACCTCGCCATCCTCTGTGTGCTGGTAGGAGAGGTTCTCCTTCATGTATTCGGGCAACAGGTGGCGGCGGTTGCTGGTGGCGTAGATCAGCACGTTGTCGCTGGACTGCGAGACGGAACCATCCAGGATGGACTTCAGCGCCTTGTAGCCGGGCTCGCCCTCGTCGAAGCTCAGGTCGTCGCAGTAGACGATGAACTTCTCGGGCCGGCCGGCCACCAGGTCCACCAGGTCGGGCAGGTCCACCAGGTCGGCCTTGTCCACCTCGATCAGGCGCAGACCCTGGGCACTGAACTCATTCAGGCACGCCTTGATCAGCGAACTCTTGCCCGTACCACGGGCTCCGGTGAGCAAGGCGTTGTTGGCGCCGCGGCCCGTCACGAATTGGGCGGTGTTGCGCAGCAAGCGCTCCTTTTGCGGCTCCACTTCCTTCAGGTCCGCCAAGCGGATGGTGGCCACGTGGCGCACGGGCTCCAGCACGGCACTGGCCCCACGGCGGCGGTAGCGAAACGCCACGGACGCCCCCCAGTCGGGTGCGGTGGCGGGGTGGGGCAACACGGCCTCCAGACGACCCAGCAGGGCCTCGGCGCGGGCGATCAGGGATTCAACAGAGCTCATGGGGAAAGTGTAAGGAGGAGGGCTTGCCGCACGGGCGTACCCTGACTCTGGCGGCCGGCCCGCAGGGCCCATTGCCGGATGGCGACGTGACCCAGCAGCGGTCACTGCCCAGGACGCCGCGTTCACGCGGGCCCTGGCCCGCGGCCCGAAGGGCACTCAGCCGGCCAGACGCGCCAGCGCGACGTCCAAGTGTTCCAGCGGCGAGCGGCGGAAGCCGGAGCGGGCAAAGCGCTGGAGCCTGCCGGCCACCAGCGACACCACGGCCGAGGCCAGGGCGGCCGCGTCCACCGTGGGCGTGGGCGAACCGGCAGCCTCGGCGGCCAGGCGCAAGCTCTGCCGCAGTTGGGACTCCACGCGGTCGAAGAACTGGTTCATGCGCGCGGTCAGGCGCTCGTGCTCCAGCACCAGGGCGTCACCGACCATCACGCGGGTCATGCCCGGGTTCTTCTCGCCAAACTGCAACACCACGGCAGCGATCTTTCGGGCCTGCAGCGCACCCGAGGGCTCGCGCTCGACGATCTGGTTGACCAGCGAGAAAACCGAGGTCTCGATGAACTCGATCAGCCCCTCGAACATCTGCGCCTTACTGGCAAAGTGCCGGTACAGCGCCGCCTCGCTCACCTGCAGTCGGGCGGCCAGCGCCGCAGTGGTGATGCGCTCCGCCCCAGGCTGCTCCAGCATGCCGGCCAGCGTCTGCAGGATCTGGATGCGCCGCTCGCCGGGCTTGGGCCGCTTGCGTGCAGGCGCCGCGGCGTCTGGGGCAGCGGCCACGGCTCCTGATTCAGGGTCGGACATGTCGGACATGGGTGGGGTGCAATCAGCAAAGCCTGCAATTGGCAAAACCTGCCAGAAGATTCTTGCACAGGGGATTGACAGCTTGGGGCGGGATTCGGGCAGCGTAAACACTGACTCCGGACGCTTGCACTTCGTGCTGCCGGCCTTTGCTCTCCGGGCCGGCAGCGGAGCTCTGCCGCGCTTGTGCCCGGAGCCTGCGGGTCAGGTATCAACCGCTGCGCAACAGTTGCAGCAGCCGGGAAACCCTGCGATCGACATAGGCCGGCCGGCCCGGCTTGAAGACCAGGCCCGGCGCACGCTCGGCATGGGCGGCGCGCGACCAACGCTGCATCCACACGGTCTGCATGCCCACACGCCTGGCAGCCTTCTGGTGGACCAGCGTGTCTTCCACGAGCACGCAGCAGGAGGCAGGCACTCCCAAGCGTGCCGCTACGTGCCGCAGCATGCGCGCGTCGGGCTTGGGCCGCAGGGTGCCGAACATGCGCATGTCCTCGATGCTCAGCACGCCATCGAACCACCGCTGAATGCCCAAGGCCCGCAAGACCCGCCAGGCATAGGCCGCCGGCGCATTGGTGAGGATGACCTTGCGGCCGGGCAGCCGGGCCAGCGCCGCCAGGTCAGCCCCATGCCCCCGCACGCGGGCTTCCAGCCCGGGCAGCAGATGGGTGTGGTGCAGAAAGTGCGCCGGGCGCACGCCATGATGGCGCGCCAGCCCGAGCAGCGTGGCCCCATAGCGCAGCCAGTAGTGGCGGCGCAGCGCATCGGCCTCCGCCTTGCTGAGCCCGAGGTGGGTCTGGATGTACTCGCCGAAGGACACGTGCAGGTGCGGCATGGACGCTGTGGAAGCGTCATGCAGCGTGTCGTCCAGATCGAACAGCCATACCCGACGCGAAGCGGGCGGTCGGGCGGCCAGCGTCATGGAGGCCGATTCAGTGCGAGCGGATCATGGTGCCGTAGGCCTGGTCGGTCAGGATCTCCAGCAGCATGGCATGGGGCACGCGACCGTCCACGATGTGCACCGCGTTCACGCCGCTGCGCGCGGCGTCCAGGGCGCCCGCGATCTTGGGCAGCATGCCGCCGCTGATGGTGCCGTCGGCCACGAGTTCGTCGATGCGGCGGGGTGTCAGCTCGGTCAGCAGCTTGCCCTCCTTGTCGAGCACGCCGCGGATGTTGGTCAGCAGCATCAGCTTCTCGGCCTTGAGCACCTCGGCCAGCTTGCCAGCCACCAGGTCGGCGTTGATGTTGTAGCTCTCGTTGTGCTCGCCAAAGCCGATGGGGCTGATGACGGGAATGAACTGGTCGTCCTGCAGCGCACGCACCACGCTCGGGTCGATGGTGTCGATCTCGCCCACCTGGCCGAGGTCGTGTTCCTTGCTCGGGTCGTCGCGGTCGACCATCTTCATCTTGCGCGCACGGATCAGGCCGCCATCACGTCCCGTCAGGCCCACGGCCTTGCCGCCGGCGGCGTTGATCAGGCCGACGATGTCTTGCTGCACCTCGCCAGCCAGCACCCACTCCACCACTTCCATGGTCTCGGCGTCAGTAACACGCATGCCCTGGATGAAGGTGCCCTTCTTGCCCACGCGGGCCAGGGCCTCGTCAATCTGCGGGCCGCCGCCGTGCACGACGATGGGGTTCATGCCCACCAGCTTCAGCAGCACGATGTCCTCGGCGAAGTCCTGCTGCAGCGCCGGGTCGGTCATGGCGTTGCCGCCGTACTTGATGACCAGCGTCTTGCCGTGGAACTTGCGGATGTAGGGCAGCGCCTGCGCCAGGATCTCGGCCTGGTCGCGTGGGGTGATGTGGTCGAGGCTGTGGTCGGGTGCCGTGGTCATGACAGGTGGGCAGGTCTTGAAGGTGTCGGCAGATTGTAGGAACGTCAGGTCTGCGCCTTCAGGGTCCGCCAGATACGGTCAAGGCTACAGGTATCTCGCCTCCAGGTGGGCCTTGAAGTACGCCGGGTTCAGCGGCTCGCCGCTGGCGCGGATGGCCAGTTCGTCGGTGGTCCAGCGGCTGGCCTGGCTCCAGATGCGTTCGTGCAGCCAGCCGAAGATGGGTTGCAGGTCCCCGACCGCAATGCGCGCGTCCAGGTCGGGGAGCTCACGGCGCATGGTGGCGAACCACTGCGCCGCAAACATCGCGCCCAGCGAGTAGCAGGGGAAGTAGCCGAACAGGCCTTCGGGCCAGTGCACGTCCTGCAGCGGGCCGTCCTGGAAGTTGCCGCGCGTGTCCAGGCCCAGCAATTCACGCATCTTGGCGTCCCACAACGCGGGCACGTCTTCGGGCTCGATGTCGCCCTCCACCAGCGGACGCTCGATCTCGTAGCGCAGGATGACATGAGCGGGGTAGGTCACCTCGTCGGCGTCCACCCGGATCGGTCCGCGCTTGACGCGGGTCATCAGCCGGTGCAGGTTGCGTGGCGCGAACGCCGGCTGGTCACCAAAGGCCTGGCGCACCAGCGGTGCCAGCAACCCGGCAAAGCCAGGGTGGCCGCCCAGTTGCATCTCGAAGCTCAGGGACTGGCTCTCGTGCAGCGCCATGGAGCGGGCCTCGGCAACGGGTTGGCCCAACAGATGGCGCGGCAGGTTCTGCTCATAACGGGCATGGCCGGTCTCGTGAATGGTGCCCATCAGGCTGCCGAGGAATTCGTCCTCCCGGAAGCGCGTGGTCATGCGCACGTCCTCGGGCACACCACCGCAGAACGGATGGGTGCTGACATCCAGGCGCCCGGCGTCGAAATCGAAGCCCAGCAGCTTCATGGTCTGCTCACACAGCGTGCGCTGGGAGGCCACCGGGAACGGCCCCTGGGGCTCGATGAGCGGCTCTCCCGCATCCTCCGCCGCCTGCCGGTCGATCACACGCTGGATGAGGTCAGGCAGCCAGCGACGCACGTCACCGAAGACGCGGCTCACGGTGGCGCTGGTCATACCCGGCTCGTAGCGGTCCATCAGGGCGTCGTACTTGGGCAGGCCGGTCAGCTCCGACAGCAGCTTCGCCTCCTCCCGGCCGACCGCCAGCACTTCCCGGAAGTTCTCCAGGAAGCCGTTCCAGTCGTTGGCGGGCCGCTGGCGCCGCCAGGCGTGCTCGCAGCGCGAGGTGGCCCGCTGGCGTCGCTCCACCAGGGAAGCGGGCAGCGCGTTGGACACCCGCCAGGCACGCTCAATCTCGCGCAGGTTGGCGCGCTGCAGATCGTCCAGCGACTCCTGCGCGGCCTGGGTGATCCTGTCGCGCAGCGACGCATCGGTGCGCATGCGGTGCATCAGGCCGTGCAATTCGGCCAGGGCCGCTGCACGCGCCTCGTTGCCCTTGGGCGGCATGTTGGCCGCCTGGTCCCAGCCGGCGATGGAGCCCAGATGGCCCAGATGGTGCAGCCGCTGGTTCAAGGCGACAAGGTCGTCGTAGGCGGGCGTGGTCGCCAGGGTCATCGTCAGTGCTCGCGGTGTGGGGTGAACTGCAGCCGCACATTTTGACGAGCAGGCCGCCGCCGCCCGACGCTCACCGGCTCGCGCTCAAGGCTGGATCTGCCCTGGAAACACCCACAACAGTGCGGCCGTCATGGTGACGTAGCGCGCAAACTTGCCGATGGCCATGTAGAGCACACAGGGCCAGAAAGGCATGCGCAGCCAGCCCGCCACGGCACACAGCGGATCCCCCACCACGGGCAACCAGCTCAGCAGACAGGCCTTGGGCCCGAAGCGCTGTAGCCAGGCCAGGGCACGGGCCTCTGAGGGCTTGCGCTTGGACACGGCCTCGTAGGCCTTCTCAGCGCCCCATCCCATCCACCAGCTCACGGCCCCGCCGCCCGTGTTGCCCAGCGTGGCCACCAGCACGGCCGGCCAGAAGAGCTCGGGGTTGAGCTTGACCAGCCCGAAGACCGCCGGCTCGCTGCCCATGGGCAGCAGGGTGGCCGACACGAACGCGACCACGAACACCGTCGTGAGACCGTACTTGGGCAAGGCCAGTGCGGCCAGCAGGGCATGCATCCAGGCTTCCATCAGACGCCGATCATAGAAGCCGGGATGGCTGATTCTCTGGGGGGCTGGCTATACTGGTGCCTCATTTTCGAGCAGCCAGCAAGCTCGGCGGGCCTGACCCGGCGCGCTGCGGCTTCGGCGTCCCGCCCGAACCCCCTGCCCTGTGGCCTGCCAGGCCTGCCCGCCTTGTCTGCATTGCTATTGCCTGTGTCTGCGACGCTGGTCTCTGCGCCTTTGCGCCTGGGCCCCGTGGAGTTGCCCAACCGGCTGTTCGTCGCCCCCATGGCGGGGGTGACCGACCGGCCCTTCCGCATGCTGTGCAAGCGCCTGGGCGCGGGGTATGCCGTCAGCGAGATGGTCACCTCCAAGCGCGAGTTGTGGTCCAGCCTCAAGACCTCGCGCCGTGCCAACCACGACGGCGAGACGGCGCCCATCGCCGTGCAGATCGCCGGCGTGGACCCCATCGAGATGGCCGAAGCGGCACGCTACAACATCGACCGCGGCGCGCAGGTGATCGACCTCAACATGGGGTGTCCGGCCAAAAAGGTGTGCAACGTATGGGCCGGCTCGGCGCTGATGAGCAATGAGCCCCTGGCATTGCGCATCGTCGAAGCGGTGGTGGCGGCCTGCGCCCCCCTGAACGTGCCGGTGACGCTGAAGATGCGCACCGGCCGCTGCGCCAGCGAGCGCAATGCCGTGGCCTTGGCCCGGGCAGCGGAAAGCGCGGGCGTGGCCCTGGTGACCGTGCACGGCCGCACGCGCGAGCAGGGGTATACCGGCCTGGCCGAGTACGACACCATTGCCGCGGTGAAGGCGGCGCTGCGCGTGCCTGTGGTAGCCAACGGCGACATCGACTCGCCTGCCAAGGCGCTGGCCGTGCTGCGCCACACAGGAGCCGACGCGCTGATGATCGGCCGCGCGGCGCAGGGCCGGCCGTGGATCTTCCGCGAGATCGCACACTTTCTTGACACCGGCACGACACTTGCGCCACCGGCCACACAGGACGTGAGCGCCTGGATGCTGCAGCACCTGCAGGACCACTACGGTCTCTACGGCGAATTGGCAGGGGTGCGCACCGCGCGCAAGCACATCGGCTGGGCGGTGCGCGACCTGCCCGGCGGCGAAGACTTCCGCCAGGCCATGAATCTGCTGGACACCTGTGAGACCCAGGTGCGAGCCGTCAGCGAATTTCTCAGCCAGCTTGGAACGACGCACCCCTATTGGCCGGCCAACGCCGGCCCTCATCCTCCATGCACGACACGCCATGAGCCGCCAAGACATCGACCGGTGCATCCGCACGACACTGCAACAGTACTTCCAGGACCTGGGCGAGGAGACGCCGCATGCCGTGCACGAGATGATCGTCTGCGCGGTGGAGAAGCCCATGCTGGAGGTGGTGATGGAGCGGGCCGAAGGCAACCAGAGCCGCGCAGCCGAATGGCTGGGCATCAACCGCAATACCCTGCGGCGCAAGCTGCTTGAACATGGACTTGTGCGATGACCACTGCACTGATTTCCGTCTCCGACAAGACCGGCATCCTCGACTTCGCTCGCGAACTGCACGCACTCGGCATCCGCCTGGTGTCCACTGGCGGCACCGCCAAGCTGCTGGCCGAGGCCGGCCTGCCGGTGACCGAGGTGGCCGAGCTGACGGGCTTTCCCGAGATGCTGGATGGACGGGTGAAGACCCTGCACCCGATGATCCACGGCGGCTTGCTCGCGCGGCGCGACGTGCCCGCGCATGTGCAGGCCCTGCAGCAGCACGGCATCGGCACCATCGACCTGCTGTGCGTCAACCTCTATCCCTTCGAGCAGACCGTGGCCCAGGCCGGCTGCACGCTGGAAGACGCGATCGAGAACATCGACATCGGCGGGCCGGCCATGGTGCGCAGCGCGGCCAAGAACTGGAAGGATGTGACGGTGCTGACCGACGCTTCCCAGTACCCGGGCGTGCTGGGCGAACTGCGCGCGCACGGCGCCACCCAGCCGGCCACGCGCTTTGCGCTCGCCGTGGCGGCCTTCAACCGGATCAGCAACTACGACGCCGCCATCAGCGACTACCTCTCGTCGCTGCAGCCTGACGGCACGCGCAGCTTGTTCCCGGCCCAGAGCAATGGCCGCTTCGTCAAGGTGCAGGACCTGCGCTACGGCGAGAACCCGCACCAGCAGGCCGCCTTCTATCGCGATCTCCATCCCGCGCCGGGCTCGCTGGCCGTGGCGCAGCAGCTGCAGGGCAAGGAGCTGAGCTACAACAACATCGCCGACGCGGACGCGGCCTGGGAGTGCGTCAAGAGCTTCGAGACCACGGCCTGCGTGATCGTCAAGCATGCCAACCCCTGCGGCGTGGCCGTGGGCGCCAGCGCGCTGGAGGCCTACGGCAAGGCCTTCCAGACCGATCCCACCTCGGCCTTTGGCGGCATCATCGCGTTCAACCGCCCGGTGGATGGCGAAACGGCTGCGGCCGTGTCCAAGCAGTTCGTCGAGGTGCTGATGGCCCCGGCCTTCACCGCCGAGGCCCTGGAAATCTTCAAGGCCAAGGCCAATGTGCGGCTGCTGCAGGTCGCCCTGCCCCCGGGCGGTGCCACCGACGGGGCCCAGGGGCGCAACCTGATGGACGCCAAGCGCGTGGGCTCGGGCCTGCTGCTGCAGACCGCCGACAACCGGGTGCTGCGGCGCGAGGACCTGAGTTTTCCCACCCGGCTCAAGCCCACGCAGGCGCAGCTGGACGACCTGCTCTTCGCCTGGACGGTGGCCAAGTACGTCAAGAGCAATGCCATCGTGTTCTGCGGCGGCGGCATGACACTGGGCGTGGGCGCAGGCCAGATGAGCCGCATCGACTCCGCGCGTATCGCCTCCGTCAAGGCGAGCCATGCCGGGCTGTCCCTGCAAGGCTCGGCCGTGGCGAGTGACGCCTTCTTCCCCTTCCGCGACGGCCTGGACGTGGTGGTGGACCAGGGTGCGGCCTGCGTCATCCAGCCCGGCGGCTCGATGCGCGACGCCGAGGTGATTGCCGCGGCCGACGAGCGCGGCGTGGCCATGGTGTTCACGGGGGTGCGGCACTTCCGGCATTGAGCCTGCGCCATGGCCACCACCCGCATCCTCGGCATCGACCCAGGTCTGCAGAAGACAGGCTTTGGGGTCATCGACGCGCAGGGCACGCAACTGGCCTACGTGGCCAGCGGCACCATCAGCACGCTGGAGGCCCCGCGCGGTGACCTGCCCGGCCGGCTGAAGATCATCTTCGAGGGCGTGCGCGAGGTGGTGCAGCGTTACGAGCCGCAGTGCGCCTCGGCCGAGATCGTGTTCGTCAACGTCAACCCGCAGAGCACGCTGCTGCTGGGCCAGGCGCGCGGGGCGGCGCTGGCCGCGCTGGTGTCTGGCGGGCTGCCGGTGGCGGAATACACCGCGCTGCAGATGAAGAAGGCCATCGTCGGCCACGGCCTGGCCACGAAATCGCAGGTGCAGGAGATGGTCAAGCGCCTGCTGCAACTGCCCGGCCTGCCGGGCAAGGACGCGGCCGACGCGCTGGGCCTGGCGATCTCGCACGCCCATGCAGCATCGTCCTTTGCCGCGATGGCGCAGTCGGGTACGCTGCACAGACGCCAGCATGCGCAGTACCGCGGCGGCCGCACCTATTGACGGGCCCCAGGACGACCACACGCCCACAGATCGCCGACAGATCGCCCCCAAACCATGCGTCCGTACCGCACGACCACGGCCCGCCACAAGGTGCGCAGACTCACGCTTTCCGAAGGAGTTGACCCATGACCACCCCCGTCAAGACCGAATGGATCACCATCGCACCCGGCTTTGCCGGCTACCTGGCCCTGCCGCCAGCGGGGCACGGCCCGGGCCTGGTGCTGTTCCAGGAGATCTTCGGCGTCAACGAGCACATCCGCGCCGTGGCCGAGCAGTACGCGCTCGACGGCTTTGTGGTCCTCGCGCCAGACTGCTTCTGGCGCGACGCGCCGCGGGTGGAGGTGGGCTATGTCGGTGACGACTGGCAGCGCGCGTTCGCGCTGATGAAGGCCTACCAGCCCGAGGACGCCATCGCCGACCTGGGCGCGGCAGTCCACACCCTGCGCAGTCGGCCGGAAGTGGCCGGCGCCAAGGTTGGCGCCCTCGGCTACTGCATGGGCGGACGCCTGGCCTACCTGGCCGCGGCCACCGCGGGCGTGGACGCCGCCGTGCCTTACTACGGCGGCGGCATCCACACCCAGCTGGAGCGCGCAGCCGCCGTCACCTGCCCCATCCAGTTTCACTACGCCGAGCACGATGCCAATATCCCGCTGAGCGCGGTGGCTGCGGTGCAGCAGGCCTTTGCCGGCCGGGCCGCCGAGGTGCACACCTACACCGACGCGCACCACGGTTTCAACTGCTGGGCACGTGAGAGCTATCACGCCCCCAGCGCGGCGCTGGCCCATGGCAGGGCGCTGGCCTTCCTGGCGCAGCACCTGTTCTGACCGCGCCATGACGGCCCGCGCCCTGCCCACCCCCGCGCGTCTGCAGGCTCTGCTGCAGACGCTGGGCGAGGGCCTGCTGGAGCGTGACGCCGCCGTCAGGCTGGCGCTGCTGGCCGCGCTGGCGGGCGAGCATGTGCTGCTGATCGGGCCACCCGGCACGGCCAAGAGCGCGTTGGCCCGGCGGCTGCACCACGCCTTTGCGGGCGCGCGCTACTTCGAGCGTCTGCTTACGCGCTTTTCCACGCCCGAGGAACTCTTCGGCCCGCTCTCCCTCAAGGCCCTGGAGCACGACCGCTACGAGCGCCTGACCGAAGGCTTCCTGCCCACGGCCGGCATCGCCTTTCTGGATGAGGTCTTCAAGGCGAATTCGGCCATCCTGAACGCGCTGCTCACACTCTTGAACGAGCGCGAGTTCGACAACGGCACCCAGCGCCTGAAGGCACCGCTGATTTCGGTGGTGGCGGCCAGCAACGAAGTTCCCACTGACGAGGCGCTGCAGGCCTTCCACGACCGCTTTCTGGTGCGCGTGCCCGTGGCGCCAGTAGGCGATGCGGCCTTTGCAGCGCTCCTGAGACTAGGCTCCCCAGCTATGGGTGAGGGCGGGTCAGGTCCTGAAGCCGATCTGCAGCCGCTGGACGAGGGTGACCGGGCCGCGGTGGCCGAGGCCGCTTCACGGGTGCGCCTGGGCCAGGATTTCATCGAGGGCTGTCAGGCCCTGCGCGTCTGGCTGGCCCAGCGCCAGCTCGTCATGTCAGACCGCCGCTGGCGCCAGTTCGTGCACATGGCCCAGACGGCGGCCGCCACCGAGCAACGCCCGGGGCTGGACGTGCTGGACCTCTGGCTGGCCGCCTACGTAGCCAGCGCCCAGACGCGTGACCTGCCGCTGCTACAGCAATGGTTCGTGGACGAAGCCCTGCAAGCCCCACCCACGACCGCCCCCTGGCTCGAACGGGCCGTCGAGGCCTTCGAGAAGCAGCTCGGTATCGAGCAGCAGACGCCCGCCGAGGGCAGCGGCGGCCCGGACGACGGCGCCGGCAAGCTGGCCCTGGCGCGGGCCATCGGCCTGCACGCCCAGACAGACGCAGAACCTGGCCTGCAGCGCATCGTCTCCGGCCGCCTGGAGGAGCGCCTGCGCAAGCGTTGGGGCCTGCGCCACATCGAGGCCCGGGTGGCGCAGGTGGCGCAGATCGAGGCCGAGCTCAGCACCTGGGCGGGGGAGGTGCAGGCCGTCCGGGACCGTCTGGCGCAACGTCTGGCCACACGGCTGTGGATGCCGCCGGATCTGAAGGCGCAGGCGCTGAGGCGCCACGACGCTGCGCTCACGCAGCTTGCCGGCTGGGCCCACCGCCTGTCGGCAGCGCGGGAAGGTTTCGCCCAGCTGCCCGTGGACGAGGCGGCAGGCGACAGCGCGGACGCAGCACCGGCCGCCGTGGCCTGGGCCAGCGCGGCCTGAAGTCTTGGGGCCACGCATGGGGGTGCGCTGGTGAAGCAGCATCAGGCCTCTGGCGACAGCGTGCCGGCCCAGACATTGGACGCTCCCACCCTCGCGCAAGCTGACAACTCGACGGCCCGGCCACCCGTGGGGGCAGAGCATGCCAACGCCTCCACCCCGGTTCTTCAAGCTGAAGCCACTAACCGCTTCGACCACCCATACCACCAGCTGGAGCCGTTGCCGCGCGGCGTCTGGCTGCCGGTGCTGATCACCGCAGCCGGCACGCGAGAAGATCGCCTGGCGCATGGCCGGCACTGGCTGGACGCCCTGGACCACGGCTACCTGCCCGAAGCACTCGCTCACTTCGGCGAGCCCGACGCCTGCGCTGCGCTGCGCGCCATCGTGGGTGAACTCCAGCTGCCTTCCCTGGCACGCAGTGTGCCCACCTTGGCCGAACAGGTGCTGCGGACGCTGCTGTGGCACCTGGACCGCATTCCCGACCTGCAGCCCCGCCTGACCCGAGCGCAAGCCGTGGCACAAGCGGTGGCCGAGTTCCGCGAGGCCTGGCGCATCGACACCGCCGGCCTGGAGGACGAACTCGCCCTGCTGCGCGACCTGGCCGACGGCGCCCACCTGCGCTGGGACGCCCTGCGCGGCCAGTTGCGCTCACGCGAGTGGCAGGCCGCGCGTCAGGCTGCCGCCCGGCTGGCCGAGTTGCCCGCCGTAGTGGCGTTGCTGGACCGCCTGGGCCGCAGTGCCGCCCGCCCGTCCGCCCCGCAGCGCCGCGCACCGCAGCCGCGCGAGACGCCGCAGCGTGCCCCGCTGCGCGCCGAGGAAACCCGCATCCCCGGCGCGCCAGGTGAGCTCACAGGCATCCGCTTCGCGGCCGACCTCGCCCGCATGCTGCCGGCCGAAGCCGCGTTGCTGCGCCATCCCACCGGCAGGCGGCTGTGGCAGGCGCGCCATGCCGAGGGCCGGCTGCTGGCTCACGACAGCCAGGCCGTGCTGACCGACTGGCGGCCCGACCCCAGCGCCGCATCGCGCGGTGGCCTGCACGAGGCCCCGCCCGAACCGCGCGCCCACGGCCCCTTCATCCTGTGCCTGGACACCTCAGGCTCCATGCGCGGCGCACCGGAGCAGATTGCCAAGGCCGTGGCCATCGCCGCCGTGCGCGCGGCGCGCGCCAGCGGCCGGGGCTGCCGATTGATCGCCTTCGGCGGCCCGGGCGAACTGCTGGAGCGGGACCTGGCCGGCGCGGGCGGCCTGGAGGCCCTGCTGGACCTGATGGGCCAGGGCTTTGACGGCGGCACCGACGTGCAGACCCCCATCGAGCGCGCCGTGGATCTGGTGCATGGCAGCACCTGGGTCAGCGCCGACCTGCTGATCGTCAGCGACGGCGAATTCGGCTGCGTGCCGGCCACGCTACAGCGCCTGGACGAGGCGCGCGTCCATCTGGGCCTGGCCGTGCACGGCATCCTGGTGGGCGACCGCGAGACCATGGGCCTGCTGGAGGTGTGCGACGAGATCCACTGGGTGCGCGACTGGCGCCGGCACGCCGACCCGAACGACCCCGCGGCCCGCACCGAAACCCGCCTGGCCACCCCCGTACACAGCAAGAGCCTGACGGCGCTGTACTTCCCGAATGCCCTGTCCGCGCGGGCGGCGCGGCATCGGGTGGGGTGAGCTTGGAACCGAGGCACGCGGCAACGCGGTGCCAAGGCGAGGCTCGAATCCAGAACCCGAATGGGCCGAAAGACCCGCGTGGTTACTGGCGTGGATCCACCACCTGATCGAAAGGGTTGAACAGCGGGACAGTCGAGCCCTCGAAATCGCTGACATTGCGCGTCACCACCATCAGGTCGTGGATCAAGGCTGTCGCCGCGATCTGCTTGTCCAACTCGTGCGCCGGAAAAGGCACCCGGAGCCTGCCCCAGACATGGGCTGCCTCAGCGTCGAAGGGCAACACCCGGTCGGCAAATTCCTGCAGCACCCCGCCAAGCCAATGCTCCAGCAAGGCCGCCTGCGCTGCGTCACCCCGAAAGCGGATGAGTTCGACCCCGCGGCGCAGTTCGCCCACCGTCACCGTCGAAAGGTACAGCGACAAGTCGTCTGCAGCCGCCCGAGAAAAGAACTCACGTACTCCAGGGTGCGCACGAAGTCCTTTGCGGGCTTCACTGATGACGTTGGTGTCAATCAAATACACGCCGCGCCTCACCCGGCGACTGCACACGTTCAAAGTCGGCATCGCGTCCGACATCCGGCATCGCGGCCAGCACATCTGCAAAGGACCGCCGACGCGGCCGCGTCAAGGCGGCACGCAGGATGTCCCGGTGCTCAGCCTCGGCACTGCGACCGTGCGCCACAGCCTGCGCCTTCAGCGCGCGCACCAACTCCTCGTCAATGCCACGTACCAGCAGGTCTGCCATGTTGTGATCCTCTCATCGCGCGCCGAAACCAAAGACGACAAGCCGAGTCGATGGACGCTTGAACTTCGTTTGATATCAATGATATCAATTCAAGTCTTCACCATCGATAGTCTTGATCACACCAGCCCCTCAAACATCCACACCTCCACCGGCTCCCCAGCGGCCACCGAGCCTTGGTCGTGGCCGAGCACCAGCAGGGCGTTAGCCTCGGACAGGCTGCGCAGGATGCCGGCGCCTTGTGAGCCGGTGATGCGGGCGGTCCATTCGCCCGCCAAGGGGCCTTCGCTCTCTTGCTGGACGATGGCGCGCTGGAATTCGGTGCGGCCAGGGCGCTTGCGGATGGCCTCGGCACTCTTGACGCGCAACGCCATCGGCGGCTCGGCCGGGGCGCCGGCCAGCACCTGCAGCGCCTCGCGCACAAAGGCGTAGAACGTGACCAGGGCGGCCACAGGGTTGCCGGGCAGGGCGAACAACCAGGCCGGTGCGGACTGGCTTTGTCCCACCTTCGCGGTCTGCGCCGCTTCGGCAGCGTCAGCAGCCGTCTGGCCATTTGCAGGACCTGATGGCTTCTGCACACCCGCCGCCGCCACACCCCGCCGCAACGGCCCGAAGGCAAAAGGCCGGCCCGGGCGCATGGCCACCTTCCAGAAGGCCACCTCGCCCAGGCGGCCGAGCAGGTCGCGCGTGTAGTCGGCCTCGCCCACGCTGACGCCGCCGCTGGTGACCACCGCGTCGCAGGTGGCTGCGGCCTGGGTGAAGGCCGCCTCCAGTGCAGCGAGGTGGTCGGGCACCAGGCCCTGGTCCACCACCTCCACGCCCAGGCGGCGCAGCGCGCCGGCCAGGCTGGCGCGGTTGCTGTCGTAGATGCAGCCCTCGGGCAGGGGCTGGCCGGGGTTGCGCAGTTCGTCGCCCGTGGAAATCAGCGCCACGCGCAGGCGGCGGCGCACGGTGAGTGTGGCAAAGCCCAGCGAGGCGGCCAGCCCCAGGTCCGACGGGCGCAGCACACGGCCGGCGCGCAGGGCGGGCTTGCCTTGGGCCAGGTCTTCCCCAGCTCGGCGGCGGTTCTCGCCGCGCTTCACGGTACGGGCGGGCACGGTCACGCGCAGCGCAGCGCCTTCGCCTTCGGTCTTCACCAGTTCCTGCGGCACCACGGTGTCCAGCCCCGGGGGCATCACCGCGCCGGTCATGATGCGCACTGCCTGCCCCGCGGCCACGGCGCCGGTGAAGGCCTGTCCGGCGTAGGCGGTGCCAGCCACCGAGAGCATCAGATCGGCCCCGGCATCGGCCTCCAGCACAGCACCATCGAAGGCGAAGCCATCCATGGCCGAGTTGTCATGCGGCGGCACGTTCATGGGGCTGACGAGGTCTTGCGCCAGCACGCGGCCCAGGGCCTGCGCCAGCGGCAGCGTTTCCGTGCCCGCCACCGGGCGCAACGGCGCCAGGATGGCTTCACGGGCCTGCGCCACGCTGAGGTGACGGTCGTTAGCAATCAGCGGGGAGGGGCCGAGGGTGGACATGGTGATCTTCTGGACCTGCTGAGACTGGGAGTGAGAACGCGTCGAGGTACGGATTGTGGTGCTCGTGGGCGCGTCAGCCCGGCCCATATGCAATCACGAACATATCGCCAAGCCCGGCACGTCTGTCGAGAATCCGGCCGCTGGAACGCCCTGTGAAGGCCACCTGAGGTCACCCCAGGCCACCACGGGCGTCTTGATGCCGACTTGACGCGGCCTGGACCGCCGACCGTCACGCCCCCCCCACCGCCCCACGTGAACACCTTCCACGACAGCCTGGCCACCGCGGGATCGCTGATCCTCGGGGCCGACCCTCGCCTGGCGCAGGTGGTGGGGCTGTCGCTGCAGGTCAGCGGCACCGCCTGCCTGGTGGGCGCGGGCTTCGGCCTGGCCTTGGGGGCCTGGCTGGCCGTGGCGCGCTTTCCGGGGCAGGGCCTGGTGGTGGGCCTGTTGAACACGCTGCTGGCGCTGCCCTCGGTGGTGGTGGGGCTGGTGGTCTACCTGCTGCTGTCCCGCTCGGGGCCGCTCGGGTCCTGGGGCATCCTCTTCACGCCCACGGCCATGGTCATCGCCCAAAGCATCCTCGTGGTGCCGCTGATCGCCGCGCTGGCGCGTCGTCTGGTGCTGTCGGCGCTGGCCGAGGGGGGCGACCAGTTGCGCTCGCTGGGGGCCGGACCGCTGGCCACCGCCGCCTTGCTGCTGGTGCACGAGCGCCTGGGGGTGATGACGGCGCTGCTCACCGGCTTCGGACGCGCGATTGCCGAGGTGGGGGCGGTGATGATCGTGGGCGGCAACATCGACGGCTTCACCCGCGTGATGACAACCTCCATCGCGCTGGAAACCAGCAAGGGCGACCTTCCCCTGGCCCTGGCCCTGGGGCTGGTGCTGCTGGCCGTGGTGGGCGCCCTGAATGCACTGATCGCCTTGCTGCAGTGGCGCAGCGGGGGCGGCCGGGAGGCCCCGCTGTGAGCAGGACGCAACCTGACGGTGCGGGCAACGCTGCGGACTTGGGGGTCCGCACCCGCACAGCGAGCGCCGAGCTCCCTACCGGGCTGGCCCATACCCCAGCACAAGCCCCACCTGCCGCGAACACCCCGCTCCTGACCCTGCAGGCCGCGAGTGTCAGTTTCGGTGCTACCCGTGCGCTGCAGGACGTGAACCTGCGTCTGTTGCGGGGTGAGCGTCTGGCCCTGGTGGGCGCCAACGGCTCGGGCAAGACCACGCTCTTGCGCCTGCTGCACGGCCTGCAGGCCGCTGATCACTCCCTGGACGGGTGGCCCGGTGGGGCGCAGGCGGCCGCAACACCCGGCGCAGCCCCACCCGCCGCCCAGCGTCCCCGCACCGAACACCTGCTGCAGCCCGAGAACCGCCCACCCATCAGCGCCATGGTGTTCCAGCGCCCGTTCCTCTTGCACCTGTCGGTGCGCTGGAACGTGCTGCTGGGCCTGTGGCTGCAGGGCGTGCCCGCCGCGCAGCGCGATGTCCGTTGCCAGCAGGCCCTGCAACGGGTGGGCTTGTGGACCCTGGCCCACCGACCGGCGCGCGAGCTGTCGGGTGGCCAGCAGCAGCGCCTGGCGCTGGCGCGGGCCTGGGCCCTGCAGCCCGACATCCTGTTCCTGGACGAACCCACGGCCAGCCTGGACCCCAGCGCCAAGCAGGAGGTGGAGTCGCTGGTGCGCGAGTTCGCCGATGACGGCGTGACCGTCGTGATGAGCACCCACAACCTGGGCCAGGCCAAGCGCCTGGCCACCCGGGTGGCCTACCTGGCCAGCGGCCGCTTGGTGGCCGACCGGCCGGTGGATCAGTTTTTCGACAGCCCCGACCTGCCGGTCGAAGCCCAACATTTCCTCAGAGGAGAACTTCCATGGCGTACTTGAGCATCTTCAGAAGTCTGGCCTTGATGGCCACCAGCGCACTGGCGCTGCCTGCGCTTGCACAAGCCCAGTCACCGGCACCGGCCACGACCAACGCCATCGTGATGGCCAGCACCACCAGCACGGAGCAATCGGGCCTGTTCGGCCACCTGCTGCCAGCCTTCAAGCAGGCCACGGGCATTGACATGCGCGTGGTGGCCGTGGGCACGGGCCAGGCGCTGGACACCGGCCGCCGCGGTGACGCCGATGTCGTCTTCGTGCACGACACGGCAGCCGAGGAGAAGTTCGTGGCCGAAGGTTTTGCCACGCAGCGCCGCAACGTCATGTACAACGATTTCGTGCTGATCGGCCCCAAGGGCGACCCGGCGGGCGCGCGCGGTGCCGACATCGCCGCCGCGCTCAAGAAGCTGGCTGCCAGCCCCCAGGCCTTCGTCTCGCGCGGCGACAAGAGCGGCACCCACGCAGCCGAGTTGCGGCTGTGGAAGGCGGCCGGCGTGGATGTGGCGGCCACCAAGCCCGCCGGCTACCGGGAGTGCGGCTGCGGCATGGGCCCGGCGCTGAACATCGCCGCCAGCACCAACGCCTACTTACTCGCCGATCGCGGGACCTGGCTGTCGTTCAAGAACCGGGGCGACCTGGCCATCGTGGTGGAAGGTGACAAGACCCTGTTCAACCAGTACGGCGTGATGGTGGTCAACCCCGCCAAGCACCCCCACGTCAAGGTCGCCCCAGCGCAACGCTTTGCCGATTGGGTGGTGTCCCCGACGGGGCAGGCGTCCATTGCCGGCTACAAGATCGGCGGGGAGCAACTCTTCTTCCCCAACGCCCGCCCCTGAACGGCCCGACCCCATCACCTGCGGCGTGTCCAGTGCCGCAGGTGCCAAAAGCGCAAGAAACTTCAAAAGCGTCAGCAAGGCCAGAAAGCCCAGCAGGGCCCGGGGAACCGGGCCCTTCGCGTTTCCATCGGCCTTTGCTCTGGCACAAGAACTCCCCCGATTTAGCCCAGTCTGGCAATCCGACTAGGGTTTTCACGGGGTGCGTCCTGTCGAAGGTATGAAGATGATTGCTTACGTGTGGTCTGGCCACGGCGCTCGTTGGGTGCCGGGTTGCAACCCGCCGACATTCAACCCCAGCGCAGAGGGACCCCATGCAGAAAAGCCTGCACATCAACGCCGACAAGTGCACCGGCTGTCTCCAGTGCGAGATGGCCTGCTCCTACGAGAACTATGGGGTGTTCGCCCCCGCCAAGTCGCGCATCAAGGTGTTCGACTTCCACGCCACCGGCAAGAAGGTGCCCTACACCTGCACGCAATGCGACGAGGCCTGGTGCCTGCACGCCTGCCCCGTGGAGGCCATCACCGTGGACAAGGTCACGGGCGCCAAGGTGGTGAATGACACCACCTGCGTGGGCTGCAAGGTTTGCACCATCAGCTGCCCCTTCGGCACCGTGAACTACGTGCAGGAAACCGGCAAGGTGCAGAAGTGCGACCTGTGCGGCGGCGACCCCGCCTGCGCGACCGCCTGCCCCACCGGCGCCATCACTTACGTGGACGCCAACTGGACGGGTCTTTCCAAGATGCAAGCCTGGGCTGACAAGCTGGGCAACCAGGCCTCTGCCTGAACTTCACAAGGAGCCAACAACATGTCTTGGGCAGGAAAAATCCTCCGTGTGAACCTCACGGCCGGCACCGTCACCTCCGAGGCGCTGAAGATGGACTGGGCGCGCGCCTACCTGGGCTCGCGCGGTCTGGCCACCAAGTACCTGGTCGAGGAAGTTGACGCCAAGGTCGACCCGCTGGCCGTCGAGAACAAGCTGATCTGGGCCACCGGCCCGCTGACCGGCACCATGGCCTCTACCGGCGGGCGCTACACCGTCGTCACCAAGGGCCCGCTCACAGGCGCCGTGGCCTGCTCCAACTCGGGCGGCTACTGGGGTGCCGAGCTGAAGATGGCCGGCTGGGACATGATCATCTTCGAAGGCAAGTCCGCCAAGCCGGTGTACCTGTACGTGAGCGACGACCACGCCGAACTGCGTGACGCCAGCCACCTGTGGGGCCAGAGCGTCTGGAAGACCGAGGAAGCGCTGAAGAAGGCCCACCAGGACCCGCTGCTGCGCATCTCCAGCATCGGCAAGGCCGGTGAGAACCAGGTGCTGTTCGCCGCCATCGTCAACGACCTGCACCGCGCCGCCGGGCGCTCGGGCGTGGGCGCGGTGGCCGGCTCCAAGAACCTGAAGGCGATTGCCGTGCGCGGCACCAAGGGCGTGGGCAACTTCGCTGACGCCAAGGAGTTCATGAAGGTCACCTTCGAGAAGAAGAAGATCCTGGCCGACAACGCCGTCACGGGCCAGGGCCTGCCCACCTACGGCACCCAGGTGCTGATGAACGTGATCAACGAGGTAGGCGCGCTGCCCACCCGCAACCACCAGGACAGCCAATTCGAAGGCGCCAAGGACATCTCCGCCGAGGCGATGGCCACCCCACGCGCCACCGACGGCAAGAAGCATCTGGTTACCAACCAGGCCTGCTTCGGCTGCACCATTGCCTGCGGGCGCATCAGCAAGATGGACCAGGGCCACTTCACGGTGCAGAACAAGCCCGAGTACTGGGGTGCCTCCGGCGGCCTGGAGTACGAAGCGGCCTGGGCGCTGGGTGCGGCCAACGGCGTGAACGACCTGGAAGCCCTGCAGTACGCGAACCTGCTGTGCAACGAGCAGGGCATGGACCCCATCAGCTTCGGAGCCACCGTGGGCGCGGTGATGGAGCTCTATGAGATGGGCGTGCTCACCAAGGAGCAGTTGGGCATCGAGGCCCCGTTCGGGTCGGCCCACGCGCTGGCGCACTTTGCCGAGATCACCGCCAACGGTGAGGGCTTTGGCAAGGAGATCGGCCTGGGCAGCAAGCGCCTGACCGCCAAGTACGGCCACCCCGGGCTGAGCATGAGCGTCAAGGGCCAGGAGTTCCCGGCCTACGACGGCCGCGGCATCCAGGGCATGGGCCTGACCTATGCGACCAGCAACCGCGGCGCCTGCCACCTGCGCAGCTACACCGTGGCCTCCGAGATCCTGGGCATCCCGGTCAAGACCGACCCCCTGGTCTCCGAAGGCAAGCCGGAACTGGTCAAGGCCTTCCAGGACGCCACTGCCGCGTTCGACGCCGCCGGCATCTGCATCTTCACGAGCTTTGCCTGGACCCTGGCCGACGTGCAGCCCCAGGTCGCCGCCGCCTGCGGCTCGGAGTTCACGATGGACGCCATGAACGACATCGGCGAGCGCATCT
>Ga0315900_10003277_pt1 | contig 23833 bp, 20 predicted proteins | sample LakEriMetagenome_FD_203521 | JGI IMG/M metagenome (GOLD analysis project Ga0315900, IMG submission 203521) | Freshwater fungal communities from buoy surface, Lake Erie, Ohio, United States - Buoy 12 MA114 | ecosystem: Environmental > Aquatic > Freshwater > Lake > Lake biofilm | place: USA: Lake... | reverse complement strand
ATATCGATGACACGCCAATCGCCGCAAATGATGCCAACTCGCCACGCAATCCGGCCTGGAATGCGCAGCAGGGCACTTTGATCACACAGCAGCAGCAGTTGGTGCTCAGCAATGCGGAGAATCTCTCTCGCAATCGTGCCGTCACCGCGCAGGCGGAGGAGGCGATCAAGCAGCAGCCGATGATCAAGACGAAGACGGCATCAGGAGCGCTGGCGCTCGCCGATGAAGAAAAGGCAGAGCCCAAGCCGATGCCATCGAAGATGCTTCCACAGGAACCCAGGAAGCCAGCCGAAATCGACAAGCTGGCGGCATCCCCGCCGGCGCCTGCTGCGAAGGCGATGGAGGGCAATCAAACAGCCGCAGTACAAACAGTGCCGCAGCCAGTGCCTCCAGCGGCAAGCGCACCTGCCGCCAGGAGGGCCGATGCAGCGGGCGGTGCGTTCAAGGCAGTGGGGGCTTCGTCTGCGGCACCTGCTGCTCCCGCAGATCCTTTTGCCAGCGCACCACTTGACGCTGCCAAGGCGAATGCAGTCACGCTGGAGCGCAGGAGCAACACCCCGGCCCCCAACAGCTCACGTCCATTCGTGGGTGTGTGGTTGGATGGAAATCTTCTGCTCACACGAGAGGCTGTCGTCGATGGCGTGCGGATGGTGCAGGGCGTCTGGCTGGACTGGCCAGCGCTGCGTGCCGCATGGCTGCGTGAGATCACCGACCTGTTTCCCGAGGCGAAACTCGAACCTGCGGCGAATGCGATCGCAGGCGCGCGTCCTGAGGATGACCCACTCCGTTTCGCCGCGCTGCCCGTGCGGCTGCTCCCAGGCGTAATCCAACTGCCGCCGCTACCCTTCTGGACGCCTTTGCGCAAATCACTCGCCATCGCGCTCGCCTGCGTGCTGCTCGCGGCTGCGGCGGTCGGTCTCGTGCTCTTCGGCACCGTGACCTTGAGCGAACGCCGCGCCGCCTTCGTTTCCGCCGTCACGCACGAGCTGCGCACTCCGCTGACGACCTTCCGCCTCTACTCGGAGATGCTGGCGGACGGCATGGTGACGGATGAAGCGCAACGGAAGACCTATCTCGACACTCTCTCAGGCGAGGCGGGCCGTTTGAGTCATCTTGTCGAGAATGTGCTGGCCTATGCACGGCTCGAACGTGGGGGCGCGAAGGCACGCGCTGAAAACATCACCATCGGTGAGCTGCTGGACCGCATCCTGCCCCGTTTGAAGCAACGCGCCGATGATTGCGGCATGGAGGTGCGCGTGCATGCCACGGAAGCCGACCGTAAAACGCAATTGCACATCGACGCGGCCGCGGTGGAGCAGATTCTTTTCAATCTCGTCGATAATGCCTGCAAATACGCCGCTCCGCGTGCCGCTGAGCCGGTGATCCATGTCGAGGCCGACTCAGGCGGGAAGTTTGCCATGCTACGCGTGCGCGATCATGGCGGCGGCATTTCACGCAGCGAGCGGCGGCGTATCTTCCATCCGTTTCACAAAAGCGCGGACCAGGCCGCGCACTCCGCGCCGGGTGTCGGCCTGGGACTCGCGCTGTGCCGCCGCCTTGCCACCGCGCTCGGTGGCGCGATCACCCTGGATGCCGCCCACAAGGACGGCGCATGCTTCGTGCTGCGGCTACCGAAGTAATCACTCCCCGATCCACACCTCCGTGCCCACGGGCACGCGATCGAAAAGCTCGATCACATCGCGATTTCGCATCCTTACGCATCCATGGCTGCCAGGGCGGCCGATGCCGTTTTCATCGTTCGTGCCGTGGATGTAGATGTAGCGCTGGAAGGTGTTTGCATTGCGTGGCTCCAGTCCGTGCAGCCACAGGATGCGCGTGAGCACGAAATCAGACTTCGTGTCCATGCCAGGCGTCCACAAGCCCACCGGCTGCCGTGATTTGAAAATCGTGCCGCGCTCCGCTCCTTCGCCGTGTTTTTCTTTGATCACAAAATGACCAAGCGGGGTCTTGTTGCTGCCCTCGGTGAAGCCGATGCCGAATTTCGACGTGGAGCACGGCCATTCACGCACGACGTGGAATCCATCAAGCAAACGAATCTGCTGCGTGCCGATGCTGACTTCGAGGCGCGGACTGGCGGGTGTCATGGTTGCTGTGTCTTTAGAAGCTTTTGATAACGAAGCCGGTCCGGTTCAGAGAAGCAACAAAAGATGATTTCCCGCAACGAATAGCCGGACGCGATGAACTCGCGCACGGCATCGACCGCGATCCGCGCCGCCTGATCCGCCGGGAACCGGTAAACACCCGTCGAGATGCATGGAAATGCGATGCTGTGCAAACCGTGCCCTGCCGCGAGCTGAAGGGAGTTGATATAACAGGACCGCAGCAGCTCCGGCTCGCCGTTACCACCGCCATGCCAGACGGGTCCGACGGTGTGGATGACATGCCGTGCCTTGAGCTTGTGGCCCTTGGTCATCTTCGCCTCACCGGTGCGGCAGCCATTGAGCATCATGCATTCCGCCGCAAGTTCCGGCCCAGCCGCCCGGTGGATCGCCCCATCCACGCCGCCACCGCCCATCAGCGAAGTGTTGGCGGCGTTCACAATCGCATCGACATCGAGCGTGGTGATGTCGCCTTGGAGAACTTTCAACTCAACCATGCCCGTTCATCCGGTTTTCCGGCCGTTCGGGCAAGGCTTTTCACGTCCTTGCATCCAGTCCATAAGCCCTTACTATCGCGGCCCTTTTCACCCCCAACCTCAACCCTGACACCATGAGCACTCCAAAGCACGTCGCCATCGTCGGAGCCACCGGCGCCGTCGGCGTGGAAATGATCCGCTGCCTCGAACAACGCGCCTTCCCGGTCGCCAGCCTCACCCTCCTCGCCTCCGCACGCAGCGCCGGGAAGAAGCTGAAGTTCAAAGGCCAGGACATCACGATTCAGGAGCTCACGCCGGACTCGTTCAAGGGCATCGACATCGCGCTGTTCAGCGCCGGCGGTGGCATCTCGCGCGATTTTGCCCCACATGCAGTCAAGGCGGGTGCCGTTGTGGTGGACAACTCGTCCTACTTCCGCCAGGACCCGAACACGCCTCTCGTCGTGCCGGAAATCAACGCCGCCGATGTAAAGTCCCACAAGGGTATCATCGCGAACCCGAACTGCACCACCGCGATCTCATTGATGGCGCTGTATCCGCTTCACCAAGCCTTTGGCGTGAAGCGCATCTTTGCCAGCAGCTACCAGGCCGTCTCCGGCACCGGGGCGCAGGCCATCGAGGAGCTGGCGAACCAGTCCCGCGAGTGGGCCGGTCAAAACCGCGCCTGGGACGCCGCGAAGCTCGACAGCAAGCCGCACGTCTATCCGCACCAGATCGCCTTCAACGCGATCCCGCATGTCGATTCGTTCCTTGAGAGCGGTTACACGAAGGAGGAGATGAAGATGGAGAACGAGGGTCGCAAGATCATGCATCATCCGGACTTCCGCGCCTCGGTGACCTGCGTGCGCATCCCGGTCTTCCGCGCGCACAGCGTGGCGATCAGCGCAGAGTTTGAGAAACCTGTCACCGTGGAGGCCGCCCGTGAGGTGCTGTCAAAAGCCCCTGGCCTCGATGTGCTCGACGATCCGGCTAACAAGGTCTATCCGCTGGCCCTCGACATCGCCGGTCGCGACAACTGCGCCGTCGGCCGCCTCCGCAAGGACTGTGCGCTCGACAACGGTCTCGCTTTCTGGGTGGTCGGCGACCAGCTCCTCAAAGGCGCCGCGCTGAACGCCGTGCAGATCGCGGAGTGCTTGCTATAAGCCCGATCACAAGCCCAGAAGCTCGCGCATGCGTTCCTTCGGAATGCCGCCGACCTCGCGGCCGGTTTCGCGTCCTGACTTGTAGGCGATGAAAGTGGGGACGCCGCGCACGCCGTGAGAGCGGGCGAGCTTCGGATCTTCATCAATATTGATGCGGACCACGAGCGCCTTGCCCTTCAGTTCGCGCGAAAGCTCCTCGACCATCGGGCCGACGACTTTGCACGGGCCGCACCAGTCGGCGTAAAACTCGACGAGCACCGGCACCTTGGCCGTCCTCACAGCAGCTATCGACGTGGTGCTTCCAACACCTCCACCCGATGCCGGACGCAGCATGTCGAAGGCGATCCAACCCATCAGGAGCAGAAACGCCCCGGTGATCCAGAGTCCGATGTTTTCCTTCTTCATGTTGAAACATCCGGGCTTCGCCGCCAGGAAGCAAGCGGGCAATGCGTCACGACTTGAAGGCGATCTTCGTCACACCCTTCGGCATCTTGAGGCAGATGAGCGTGGTGTCCTTCTCCCGACACCACGTCCCTGGCTGCAACTGGAGCCGTGCTTCGACTTTGGTGAGCGACTCAGGCGTTCCGACACTGATCGGCGCAGAAAACGTGAACTCCTCGCACGCGAACGGCGCTTTGAGTATCACGGCACGCTTCGCGGCATCCCATTCGATCCTCGTGAGCTCCTTCGCCGCCCAGTAGCGGGCGATTTCGCTCAGCTTCATCCAGTGCAGGTGATCAAAGGTGGCGTGCAGGCGCTTCACCACCTCGCGGAAGATCTCGAAGCCGATCTCCAGGCCATTCCAGTAAATGCCGGTCCAATGGCACACGATGATCGCGGGCTCGCCACGCCGGATGACCTCGACCATGCGCCCTGATTTGCCATCCGCGGTGATGAAGGCATCCGCGCCCTTCGGCGTCACGCAGTCCCAGCCGCCGGTCCAGTCGCCCGTGCAGCCGAGGATGTGTACGACACAGCGCGGATCGTCCGTGTCCAAACCGGACACATTTTGCACCAGCGGAGCCACGCTTTGCTCGCCCTTGTCGTAAAGATCGCGGAAGTAGTGCGGGATCTCGGTTTGAAACACCTCGCGGCAGGCCTCGAAGGTCGCCTGCGCGAGCTGCGGCCGTGCATCGCTGCCGAAGCCACCCGGCGTCGTGACACCCTCGCAAGGCAGGCCGATGTTTTTGAGGATCGTGAGCGCGTAGCTCATGTAATCGGCGATTTCATCCACGCTGCGCCCGCCGCACCACTTCCAGTTCTCCATGAACTTCGGGCTGATCTCGGGAAGCGGGTGCCCGGTCTTCGTGTCGATGATGCGCGTGTGCGTGACCATCTCGGGATGAATGTCCCAATTCGGCATGATGCGCTCACGCACGAGGTCGATGCTGCTTTGCAGCTCCTTCTGCGTCCAGCCGGGGATCTGGCGGTCAAGACGACCCACGCAGGCGGGATAGGGCACGATGCTGTACTTGCCCTTCACGCCATTCTCCGAGGCCCAATCGGCGAATTTGCGCACAAAATCGTCCGGGATCTCATCCGGCCAGCTTTTCCACGGGTAGTGATCGTAGCGCCCCGGATTCGCCGCCGCGAACTGCGGGATGGCGAACTTGTTCAGGTTCACCAGACAGGTCGAATCATCGATGATGATGCTCACCGGCACCCGAGCGCGTGGATTGAGCACCTTCACCGCTGCGTCCTGCTTCGGGCGTTCGCCGGGCACCTGGCCGAGCAACTGAGAGCCAAGAGCAAGCGCGGATGCTTCAAGAAAACGGCGGCGGGAGGGAAGCTTTGAAAGGCTCATGGTAACAGCTTCTAACGCGGCAAATCTCACACCGGAGGCAGCGCCTTGGCAAGAAACACATTCGGCCTCGCACAAACATCGGGCGTGTTTAGCCTGCACGCATGCCACTGCCGCGAAACACCCGCAAAACCGAAGTCCTGCGCGGACTGGTGGATCGCGTGGTGTTTCACAATGAGGACAACGGTTACTGCATCCTCAAGGTCGTGCCGGAGGGCAGGCAGGAGATGGTCGGGCTGATCGGGAAGGCACCGAGGGTCGTGGCGGGAGAGGAGTTTGAGGCGCGTGGCGTGTGGGAGCCGAATCGCGACTTCGGACCGCAGTTCAAGGCGGATGAACTGAACCTAAAGCGTCCGGATTCGCTCAACGGCATCGAGCGCTACCTAGGCAGCGGTTTGATCGAGGGCATCGGCGGGAAGTATGCGAAGCGCATCGTCGAAAAATTCGGTCCGAAGGTGTTCGACATCATCGAGAACGAGTCGAAGCGGCTGGAAGAGGTCGAGGGCGTCGGCAAAAAGCGTCGGCTAGAGATCCGCGAGTCCTGGATGAAGCAGAAGGCCATCCACGGCATCATGCTCTTCCTGCATCAGCATGGGATCAGCTCGTCACGGGCGCTGCGCATCTACAAGACGTATGGCGACGAGGCGCAGGCGGTGCTGAAGGAGAATCCGTACCGGCTGGCGCAGGACATTCGTGGCATTGGCTTCAAAACGGCGGATGACATCGCTTATCAGCTCGGCGTGGCGGAGGATGCGCCGGAGCGCATTCTCGCTGGGATTCTGCATGTTATCGAAACAGCCGCGCAAACTGGCCACTGTTGCTTTCCCGAGGCGAAAGTGGTCGAGAAAGCAAGGGAGCTGCTCGGCGTGGAAGCGTTAATCGCTCCGCAGGTCGAGGCGCTCATCGCCAGCGAGCAGATCGAGCGTCACGGAGAGTTTTTGTATCTGCCTTACCTGCGCAAAGCAGAGCAGAACATCGCAGCCGGCGTTAAATCACTCGCAGCGCTGCCTTCCTCATATCCGAGCATCGACGAAGACGCGGCTTTGGCCTGGGTGATGAAGAAAACGGGCAAGGAACTGGCCGAAAGCCAGCAGCGGGCGGTGCGCGAGGCCTTGCGGCATCGCATGCTAATCATCACCGGCGGTCCCGGGGTCGGCAAAACGACGATCCTGCGCAGCATCCTGCTCATTTTGCAAAGCAAGCAGGTCAAAATCGTCCTCGCGGCCCCCACCGGCCGTGCGGCGAAGCGTTTGAGCGAAAGCACCGGCCTGGAGGCCAAAACACTGCACCGTTTGCTCGAATACCAGGGCGAGGGCGGTTGGGGACGCCATCGCGGCAAACCACTCGTCGGTGATCTCTTCGTCGTCGATGAAGCGTCCATGATCGATGCACCGCTCATGGCGCAGTTTCTTTCCGCACTACCTGAAGGCGCACATCTGCTGGTCGTGGGCGATGCGGACCAACTGCCATCGGTCGGTCCGGGCATGATGCTGCATGATTTGATCACGAGCGCAGCCGTGCCGTGCGTGAAACTCACGGAAATCTTCCGGCAGGCCGCCAGCAGCCGCATCATCACCAGCGCCCACGCCATCAATCGCGGTCAGGTGCCGGATTTGAAGCCTTCGAGCCGCAGCGACTTCTTTTTCCTCGAAGCCAGCGAGCCGGAGGAGGTGCGTGATTTGATCGTGCAACTCGCCCACACGCTGCTTCCGGCCAAGTATGGCTTTGATCCCATCGCCGACATCCAGGTGCTCACGCCGATGAACCGCAATCTGCTCGGCACGGCGTCGCTCAACCATTCCCTGCAACTCGCGCTGAATCCGCCAAACGAGGTGAAGTTCGAGATCGAGCGCTTCAACGTGACGTTCCGCGTCGGTGACAAGGTCATCCAGACGCACAACAACTACGACAAGGAGGTCTTCAACGGCGACATCGGCCACATCATCGCGATCGATGCCGATCCGGTGAAAATCCATGTGCGGTTCGATGCGAACCGCCTCGTCGCCTACGAACCCGGCGAACTGGACGAACTGCAGCTCGCCTTCGCGCTCAGCATTCACAAGAGCCAGGGCAGCGAGTTCCCCTGCGTGATCATTCCGGTCAGCACGCAGCATTACGTCCTGCTGGAGCGCAGCCTCATCTACACCGCGATCACCCGTGCGAAGAAGCTGTGCGTGCTGGTGGGTGATGAGCGGGCGCTGTCACTCGCGGTAAGCAAACAGGAAAGCCGGAAACGGTTTACCGGTCTGCGTGGAATGCTCGCCATGTAAAATGACGGCGCTTGATTGTCTGCCGGCAAACCGTTATTCTCACGCCATGGTCTCCATCCTCAGCAAACCCGGCTTCCAGCGTCGTGCCATGCCGCTGTCTATCAAGGCATGGCACCAGATGATTGACGCCGGGCTGGCTCCGAAGCGTGCCGAGCTCCTCCGGGGGGTGATTGTCGAAAAAATGAGCAAGTCCATCCTGCATACAAAACTGGCGTCCCGTCTCTTCGGTTTGTTCCAAAAACTGCTCGGAGACCGGTTTTGGGTCCGCAAAGAGGATCCGCTGACTTTGCGGGATTCGGAGCCGGAACCGGATGTGTCCGTGGTGGATGGCAGCGAAAAGGACTTTCAGCAGCACCCCTCCTCGGCCCGCCTTGTGGTGGAAGTCTCCGTTTCGACTCTGAGCGAGGACCGCGACATGGCGGACATCTACGCGGAGGCCGGGGTGGCGGAATACTGGATTGTGAACGGCGCGGAGCGCTGCATCGAAGTTTTTCGTGATCCCGCGAACGGGCATTACCAGACACAGTTCCGCACCACGACCGACGGAGTGCTGGAATGCGTCGCGCTGCCGGAGGTGCGCGTGAATGTGAGCGAGCTTTTTGTGAACGCGGGCGCGTGATCGGCTGTTTTCACGGCGTAGGTTTGGGGCACTTAAACCAAACCGCATCGATCATGGCCGCCTCCCGCCGCTCTTTCCTGAAAAATTCCGCACTAACCTCCGCTGCCGCCGCCTTTCCGGCGCTGGTGCGCGGTCAGAATCTCAACAGCAAGCTGCAGTTGGCCTGCGTTGGGGTGAATGGCATGGGCTACAGCGATCTGCACAACGTGGGAGCGCATGCGGCGGTGAAGTTTGTCGGTTTCTGTGATGTGGACGCGAACCGCTTCGACAAGGCGGACAAGGAGTTCCCCGGCGTGAAGCACTTCGCGGACTACCGCGAGATGTTCAACACGCTGGGCGATGGCTTTGACGCGGTGACGGTCGGGATTCCCGATCACATGCACGCGCCCGTCGCCGTGGCGGCGATGCAGCGTGGGAAGCATGTTTATTGCCAGAAGCCGCTGGCCCACACGGTATGGGAGGCGCGGCAGATGCGTCTTTGGGCGGAAAAGAAGGGGGTGACCACGCAGATGGGCAATCAGATCCACTCCGCCATCGAATACCGCCTCGGCACGCGGTTGATCAAGGAAGGTGCGATCGGGAAGATCAAAGAAGTGTATTCCTGGGTCGGTGTGACGGGCAATGAACGCACGCGCATGTTCCAGCCGCCGCCTTCCGCGCCGGTTCCGGCCAATTTGAACTGGGACCTGTGGATCGGCGCCGCGCCGATGCGCGAGTATGCGCCTTCGTATCATCCCTTCATCTGGCGTGACTGGCAGGACTTCGGCGGCGGCGGTCTCGGCGACTTTGGCTGCCACATCATGGATCCGGTGTTCACCGCGCTCGATTTGACCGCGCCGATCAGCGTTGTGGCCAAAAACAGCGGCATCAACAACCAGATCTGGCCCACGCATGAGACAATCAAATACGTCTTTCCCGGCACCGAGTACACCGCTGGCAAGACGATGAATCTGACATGGATGGACGGCGGCCTGAAGCCGAGCCACAAGCTCGCGCAGATGCCGGGAGACATCGACCTGCCGGGCAGCGGCTCGATTTTCATCGGCGAAGGCGGCACGATGGTGCTGGCGCACGTGGCCGGGCCGCGGCTTTACCCGCTCGACAAATTCAAGGGCTTCCAATACCCGAAGGAGGAAGGCCGCAACCACTGGCACACCTGGGTGGACGCCTGCCTCACCGGCAAAAAGACCAGCGACGGCTTCCACTACGCCGGACCGCTGGCCGAAACCGTGCAGCTCGGCAACGTGGCCACGCGCCTCGCCATTCCGAAGATCGATCCGGTCACCGGACGCATGGAGGAGGCGAACAAAGTGCTGGAGTGGGACGCGGCGAACCTGCGCTTCACGAACGCACCGGAGGCCGACAAGCTGCTGACGAAGACCTACCGCAAAGGTTTCGAAGTGGCGGCGGCCGCATGAATTTTTTTCGATGCGCGGTCGAGCGTCCGGCGTATGCATGGCGTCAGAAAAGTCATGCCTGCGGAAAAGCCCCACGACTCTCCTCCCTCGCTCAGCGGCAGCCTGCTGCTCGCCTCACCCGCGATGCGCGACCCGAACTTTTCGCGCTCCGTGGTCTTCATGGCCGCGCACAATGCCAAGGACGGTGCCTTTGGTTACATCCTGAACCGCCCGCTGGAGCAACGCGTGGCGGATTTGCTGCCCGATCAGAAACTCGGCGCGCTCGGTGAGGTGCAGGTCTTCATGGGCGGCCCGGTAGCGACGGACAAGCTCGCTTTTGCCGCGCTGCAATGGAACAAAAGGCGCCGCACGCTGCGCTGCCAGACGCATCTTTCCGTGGCTGACGCGCTCCAGGCGTTGAGCCTCGGCCACGATGTGCGCGGTTTTGTCGGCTACTCCGGCTGGAGTGGCGGCCAGCTCGAAAGCGAACTGGAACTGCGCTCATGGATCACCACCACCGCACGTCCGCTCGTGCTCACCGTCGAAAAGCCCGCGCAGCTGTGGGGCGCGCTGCTGGAGGACATGGGACCCGTTTACAAAGTGATGGCGAAGATCCCCGAGGACGTGGGATTGAATTGAGTCAGCCGTGTTGGCTTACTTCGAGAACTCCTTGTCGATCGCGTCGAGGTACTTCGAGATCGGGTCGGTGCGCGGGGGAAGCTCTTTCTCGATGATCTTGGGAAGATTGAGGTAGTCGTCGAACTTGCCGGAGAGGCGTCCGCTTTCGCTGGCCTCGAACCAGTCGAGGTAATCACGCACGGCGATGGATTTTTGATAAGCGACGAGGGCGAACTCGCGCAGCGTGGCGAGACGCTTCTCCATGTCCTTCGTCTTGCCGGCCTGAAGGTCAATCACAGCGGAAAGGTAGGCGGCGATCACCGGCCGGAAGAGAGTGCTGACGCGCAACTCCAGCGCGCGCAGGGCGGTGACGTTCTGCTCGAGGATTTTAACGCGGTCTGGGTGCTTCAGGATGTGCTGGAACTCCTCCAGCGGCAGAACCACGGGCACGAGGGCGGACTTCGCGGCGTCAGCATTGGTGGCGCCTGGGGGAAGCGCTCCGGCGGGAACAGGGCGCGCATTGGGATTGGTCACCTTCGGTTTGTCCGGCGAGGCCGTTGCTTTTTTGGCGGTCGGCCTGGCGTTGGGGTTGGTGGTGCGCGGTTTGTCCTCTTTTTTCGGAGCGGGTTTGCTGGAGGGCTGGTCCTTGGCCTTGGCGTCTTCTTTTTTCTTTTCCTCCTCCGGCTTGGTTTTGTTTTTGCGAAAATCGAAGAGCGGGGCGGCGGTCAGACGCGGAGCGGCGGGAGCCATCACCTGCCAAACATCGGCCAGCGCAGGTGAGATCAGGCGGGCGAGGTCGAGCGGACCGGATGCGGCAGCGGCGGCCTGATCGCCCTCCTTTTTCGCTTTGTCCTGCTCCGGTGCTTTTTCCTCATCCTTGCCGCCACGGAACCAGTTCAGCGGGTTGAGCAGGGAGGGCTTCTTTTCCTCTTCGGCGGCCTCGGGCTTGTCCTTGGCGTCCTTTTTCGGTTTTTCGGCCGCGGTGTCCTTGGCCTTGGACGTTTCTGGTTTCTCATCCCCGGAGCCGAAGCTGAAAAGGCGGCCAAAGAAGCCGGGCTTGTCCTCCTCGGCGGCGGGTTCGGCGGATTCGGGTGTTTCAGGCTTTTCTTCGTCGGGATCACCTAGGAAAAGCAGACGGCGCCAGAGGCTGCGCCTGGGTTTTTCATCTGGTTTGCCAGCGTCCTCGTCCACGGCGGCGACGGTTTTGTTTTTCGGCCTCGGACTTTCCTCATCGGACGTGTTCCGTTCCGGCGGAGTTTCAGAAGCCGCCACGACAGGCAGCGGTGCGGGCAGCACGAAGGGACGCGGCTTCACATTTTTCGGGACCTCGTCCGGTTTGGCCTCATACCGGATGGTGATGGCGTCTTCGATGGCCTTGAGGCTCTCGGCGGCGGTGTAGGGCTCGGCGATTCCGGGTTTGGAAAGCGTCGCGAGCTGGAGGGACCACCATTTGTTCAAACTGGAGGCCGAGGCGGCGAAAGTCGGAAATGCGACGTTCAGCAGATCACGCTCGGAGCGCGGGTCGCTGGCGAGCAGATTGAGGAATTTATTGAAGCGGGACGGACCGTCCGGCTGATCGACGAGCGCGAGCACGAGAGCGCCGCACGAGGTCTCGTAAATGCTGCGTGAGAGCCCGTCCATCTCCACGGGAGAGGCGGTGATGATCTCCTCGATGCCATAAATTTTGCCGCTGCGGAAGATGGTGGCGAACAACGCGCTGGGCCGCACGCTGGCGCGGTAGTCCATCGCGTGCAGGACGCCGGTCATGACCCAGTCCGGCAGCAGCAGGCGGCCCTGCGGCGTGGTGATTTTCTGGTGGTTGCGCAGGATGCGCTCGGCCAGCAAGGCGCGCACGACTTCCTTGTGCAAATCCTCCACCTTCAAGCCGGGCCGCTCGTTCACCGTGACCTGGAGATGAAAGCCGCCATGCGTGAGCTCGGAGATCGCCGTCGAGATCGGCGGGCCCTTGGACTTCTCCGCTTCCTCGCCGGTGTTCAGCACGACGACGACGGGAAGCACGAAGGGCTCCTTGTCATTGAGCACCTTCCGCAACTCCTGGGAAATCTCGTCGCAGCGCGAGGACATGGCGCTGCGCGTCTCGAAGACCTTCCCATGCACAATGAACTGCCGGCTGGCGCTGGTGGAGCTGGTGACGGGCAGTTTGTCCGCCGGCGTGGTCACCCGGGGCGCGGGCTGTGCCGAAGGCTGCTGCGTGACGGCCTCCAGCGCCTGCATTTTGCTGGCGGAGCTGGCAGAGGGCGCCGCTGCGGGCGGCGGAACTTCGGATTTCGGCGTTTCGGGTGTTTTGACCGGGGCCTCGGGTTTCGCCGGAGATCCTCCCTTCAACTGGCCCGGCACGGGCGGCGGCGTGAAGGTCTTCGGCGCCTCGATGGCCGCGGCAGCTTCTTTCTGCTCCTTCGTGAGCTGCGGAACCGGCGGCGCCGGCGTCTGTGCGTTGACGGACGCCATGCCCGTGAGCACCAGCAGGACCGTTTTGACGATGGATTGAAGACGGATCATGCGGATGGGAAGCGGGGATCGAGCACAAGCTTGTCCTTGGCGATGGTGATCTTCGTCATCTGGAACAAGGCGCGGATTTCAGGATCGAGCACTTCCGCGACAGAACGTAGCGCGGGATACAGCGGCCGCATCATGCCGCGGGGCATCTCCAGGTGCCCGTAAGCGCCGCGCAGCAGCTCGACGTGGAAATGGTCGGCGTCACGGCTGATCGCGAGATCGACGCTGGCGGTGCGAGTGTGCCCGTGAAGCTTCCAAACCAGAAAAAGCCGCGCGTGATCCGGCTCCAGGTCGATGCGCGCACCGTCAAAGGCGACCCAGCCGCCGATCATGCTCGCGGCCTTGCCTGTGATCGCCGTGGCGAGATGCCGGTTGATCTCCGCCTCGCTGACCTCCATCACCGCCGCTCGCTTGATGGCGGACTGCCGCAGCATGTCGAGCATGTCATCACCCTTGCCGTTGTTTGCCGCCGGTGCCTGCGGCAGCTCCGCAGGCCGGTGCGCCACCCACGCCGCTCCCGCCAGGGCACTGACAAGCAGCAGCCGCACGGTTTGGAACAGGTGGTGTTTCACGAGGATGCTCGCTGGGGATTGAGGGATGGATCAGGCCGCCGCCCCCGCTTTTGCGGGCGCGGAAGTGGAAGCGGTCGAGGACGACGAACTTGAGCTGGTGGTGGTGCTGCTGCTTGAGGATGAGGATGCCGAGGCGCTCTCGGAATCCTTCTTCGCCGCCGCCTTGTAGGAATCGCTGCGGTAGTCGGTGATGTAGAAGCCGTTGCCTTTGAAGATGAAGCCGGCTCCGGCGCCGATCTTGCGCTTCACCGGCCCGGCGCAGTTCTCCTGCGGGCAGTCGGTGAGATGCGGATCTTTCATGGATTGCTTGGCCTCGAACTGATGGCCGCACGTCTGGCATTCGTAATCGTAGGTGGGCATGGTTCTTGATGGGGTCGCACGGGGTTTTCGTGGGATGCGCGACGGGGTGCGGAGTATGCTGTGAGCCTGACCTGGCTGCAAAAGGATTTTCCCTGCCCGCAACGTCCCAACCTGCAATCAAAACTCGACACGAGGAGGAGTTGGGATGTATTATCCACTCATGGCAGCCACCTTGTTCCAGGAGACCGTCTTCCTAACCAATCTCTACGCCACGCCTGCGGACTGGCAGCGTGATTTGTTTTATTCCGTGGTGCGCGCCGGGCATCTGCGCGCCGGCTTTGAGCATCGCATCGAGCGCGAGACCTATCCGGGTCATGAGCTGATCTTCTGCCTCAAAGGCCGCGGGTGGGTGCAGGTCGGTGGCAAGCGCCACGAGGTCGGCCCTGGGGCCCTCGTGTGGGTGAACTGCCATCACCCGCACCTCTATGGCGCGCATAACCGCGATCCTTGGGAGCTTTACTGGATGCGTGTCGAGGGCCGCTCGCTGGACCGCATCGCGGAATTGTTGCAGGTGCGTTCGCAGCCCGTGCTGGAAGGCATGAACGAGCAGGCGGTGATCCGTGAGTTCCAAAATGCCTTTCAATTCATGAGCGGCACGCGTCCTAGCGATGCCGCGCTCGCCAGCGCCGCCGTCGCCGCGCTGATCGGGCTCGCGTTTCATGTGCGGCTCTCAGAACCGGGCCTCGTGCAGCCCGAACTGCCGCAAGCCGTGGCCAAGGCACTTGAACGCATGCGCCTTTACTTCCATCTGCCCATGCGCGTCGCCGAGCTCGCCAATCTCAGCGGCATGAGCGAGAGCCACTTCAGCCGCCAGTTCAAGGCCGCCATTGGCACCAGCCCGATCGACTGGCTGCGCAGAGAACGCATCAATCAGGCGAAGCGCCGGCTCATCGAATCCGACGATCCGGTGAAGGAAATCGCCCGCCAGGTCGGCTACCACGACCAGTTTTTCTTCAGCAAGGACTTCAAGAAGATGACCAAGCTCACGCCCACGCAGTTCCGCGAGCAGGAACGGCAGCCTTGATGCTCAACCCGGCAGTTCGGGCCTCTTCACCCGCTGCTCCAGCCACACATGCGTGCGGCGGAAAATGAAATCCAGCAGCAAGGCGAGCAGCGCTCCCGCGAACGCGCCACCAATGCCACCATAAATGGCAATGACCCAGCCTTGGTCCGCTTTTTCGAGCAGCGCACGCCCGAGCCATGCCGTGACCGCACCGGCTGGAATGCCCGCGAGAATGCCGCATTGCAGCAGAAACACGCGCACCGCCGTCGCCGGACGTTTCGTGAAAAATCCCAGCGCCACCGAGCTCGATACCACGCCCAGAGTGACCAGCACCGCCGCGAGCGCGCAGGCGAACAAACCCACGGCGATGCCCACACCGATCAGCACGAGCATGACGCACAGCAGGATGAGGCCCGGAATTCCCATGGCGCGAGCATCAAACTCAAATCTCGAATTTCAAATCGTCATTTCATGGCCACTGTCACGCGCATGAGCACCACGAACGCGCCCCAGGCCCTCCTCGGCATGAAGCCGGAGGAGATCGCCGCCGTGTTCGCGGAGCTCGGACAGCCCGCGTTTCGCGCGAAGCAGCTCGTGGAGTGGGTTTTCACCAAACGCGCAGCCAGTTTCGATGAAATGACGAATCTGCCGAAAGCGACGCGCGAAGCCTTGGCGACGCGATTTGTCACGCGTTCGATGCAAATCGCCAAAGTGACCGGTTCGACCGACACCACGCGCAAATTCCTCCTCAAGCTGCACGACGGCCGCTACGTCGAAACCGTGCTCATTCCGGCCAATCCCGCGCTTTACGGCGGAAAATCCGACCGCCGCACGCTCTGCGTCTCCAGCCAGGTCGGCTGTGCCTACGACTGCAAATTCTGCGCCAGCGGCCTCGCCGGGTTCACGCGCAACCTCACCGCTGCGGAGATCGTCGAGCAGATCGTGCAGGTCGAGGCCCATGCCGGCGAACGCGTGGATAATCTCGTCTTCATGGGCATGGGGGAGCCGCTCGCGAACTTCTCGAACGTCACTAAGGCCATCGAAATCCTCAACGCCGACTGGGGCATCGGCATCGGCGCACGTCACATGACCGTCAGCACCAGCGGACTCGCCCCGCAGATCAAAAAACTCGCTGATTTTCCGCTGCAAATCCGCCTAGCCATCTCGCTGCACGGTGCCACCGACGAGGTGCGTGAAAAAATCATGCCGGTGAACCGCAAGCATAACATCGCCGAGCTGTTCGAGGCGCTCGAATACTGGAATGCGAGGCGTAAGCAGTTCCTCACCTTCGAGTTCATCCTTATCGAAAACATCAACGACAGCCTCGACCAGGCGCGCGTGCTCGCCAAACGCGCCCGCAGCGTGAACGCCAAGGTCAATCTCATCCCCTACAACACCGTCGAAGGCCTGCCCTGGGCGCGGCCGAGCGAACCGCAGCAGGACGCCTTCCTCGACGTGCTGACGAAAGCAGGCGTCACCGCCACCCTCCGCCGCGAAAAAGGCCACGACATCGCCGCCGCCTGCGGCCAGCTCCGCCTCAAACAGGAAACCGAGCTCGGCATCATCGAATCGCCGATTCCCTCGAAGCGCATCACCATCGGAGCGGGCGCATGAAGGTGAACGGCCAGCACTTCCGCACCGTCTGGATGCCGGAGCCCGGCATCGTGCGCATCATTGATCAACGACGGCTGCCGTGGGCGTTTGAATTGATCGATTTGCACTCTGTCGCCGAGGTGGCGGATGCGATTCGTGACATGGCCGTGCGCGGCGCGGGCTGCATCGGTGCCACTGCAGGTTACGGCATGGCTTTGGCGGCATGTGAAGCCCAAAACATGGCACAGCTCGATGCATTGGCCCAAAGTCTCATCGAAACACGCCCCACGGCAGTGAATCTGGCTTGGGCGGTGAACCGGCAGCTCGCGGTCTTGCGTGATCAGCCGGTGGAATTGTGGCCAAGCATCGCGAAACGCGAAGCGGAGGCCATCGCGGATGAGGATGCCGCCGCCTGCGCGCAAATCGGCGTTCATGGGCTTCAACTCATCCGTGAAATCGCGGCGAAAAAGCCGGGGGTAGTCGTAAACGTGCTCACCCATTGCAACGCGGGCTGGCTGGCGTTTGTCGATCATGGTTCGGCGACCGCGCCGGTTTACGCCACCCACGATGCGGGCCTCAAAATTCATGTCTGGGTCGATGAAACACGCCCACGCAATCAAGGCGCGCGGCTCACCGCCTGGGAACTGGCCCAGCATGGCGTGCCGCACACGGTCATCGCCGACAACACGGGCGGTCACCTCATGCAGCACGGCCAGGTCGATCTCGTCATCACCGGCGCGGACCGTGTGACACGGAACGGTGACGTGGCGAACAAGATCGGCACCTATCTGAAGGCGCTGGCCGCGAAGGACAACGGAGTCCCGTTTTACGTCGCACTGCCGTCGTCCACCTTCGACTGGAGAATCGCCGACGGCGTGAAAAACATCCCCATCGAGCAACGCGGCGGCGAGGAAGTCGCCTGGATGGAAGGAACCGATGCAAACGGCACGCCACACAACGTGCGAGTCGTGCCAGCGGCATCGGCGGTTGCGAATTACGCCTTTGATGTGACACCCGCCCGTCTCGTGACCGGACTGATCACCGAGCGCGGTGTGTTCGCGGCGGATGAAAAAGTGCTCTGCGCCGCGTTCACCGACGCCGCGCGGGCTTCCGTGCTGTGACGGCCCGTTTCACCGGACGCTTGAGCTTCGGTTTGGCGGCCGGCGTGGTTTTGACCTCGGCTTGCGATTCACGCAGCATTCTCAGCTCCTTCTCCACCTCGGCGAGCCGTTTTGATGTCGCCTCCAGCTTCCGCATCATCAGACGCGCCACGAATTCATACAGCGAAGCGTGGAAATCAGGATCCTCCTCACGCGGATGGATGTCCTGGAGGAATTTCTGGTCCACTGCGAGGCAGACGGACTTCGTGGAGGCGATCACGGAGGCGAGACGCTTGTCCTGGTTCACCAGCGCCAGCTCGCCGAACACCTCGCCGATGCGGGTGATGGCGGCGACTTTCTTGCCGCCAACACGCACCTCCAGCTCGCCGCTCAGCAGCACATAGATGCGGGAGTCGATGCTCCCTTCCTTGATGATGCAGTCGCCCGGTTCGCACTGGAGCAGGCTGCTGGAGTTCAAAACATCGTCGAGCTGGTCGTCGCTGAAGCTCGCCAGCGCAGGCACGACCCGCAGCGGAGAGGGGTTCTGCCGCTCATCATGAATGTAGGCAAATTCTTTCATCGGATTGACCTGATTTTGTCAGGATGGGACGTCCCCGGACAAGACAAATCTTTCTCATTTTGCGGCGGCCTTGACCGCGGCGTCATAGGCGGGCCAGAAACTCGCCGGCGGCTGCAAATCCTTGCCCTGCTCGTCAAAGCGCGTGCCGATCTCCTGCAGCGGCAGTGATTTTGCCACATCGATGCCCGCCGTGATGTTCGCAGGCGTGAACACCAGCCGCGTGAGCTGCATGCCTTTCAAAGGCGACAGATCTGTCACCGGCGTTTCGGCGATGTGCAGGCGCTGCAGCGCCGTGCCGCTCAGCGGCGTGAGATCCTTCACCTTCGTCCGATGCAGTGTCACGCTGACCAGCGGCACCGTTTTGAGCGCGCGGATGTCCTCCACCGGGCAATCCGTGAGCCATAGCATGGTGATCGGGCATTTCGCGATGCCGGAGATGTCGCCGATGGGGCAGCCGACCGCGTTCAATTCGGTGAGAAGCATGCCTTCCAAGGCACCGAGGTTTTCCACCGGCGTGCGGCTCAGATAAAGCTTCTCCAGCGGCATGCCGCGGATCGGCGAGAGATCGCGCACCTTCGTGTCCTCCAAATACAGCTCCACCAGCTTCTTGCCCTGCATGGGACGCAGGTCGCTGATGGGCGTCTCGCTCAGGTCGAGCGCCAGCGGCTCGATGTGCTGCAAAAACTTCACGTTGTCGATCTTCGCGCCGCGCAGGCTCAGAGCGACCACATTGCCGCCTTCGATGTTGAACTGACCGTTCCCCTCATAGCCCGGGTTGTGATACTTGATCTCCGTGTGCAGCATCTCCTGGGTCCAATAGACCTTCTTCGGCTCCGGCTTGGCGGGAGCAGGCGCGGCAGGCTTTTCTGCCACCGGTTTTGGTGTTGGCGCAGGCTCGGGCTTCTTGGGTTCATCACCACAGCTGACCAGAATCAGAGGCAAAAGGAATAGGCAGGGCTTCATGCTTCCGGCATGACGGATTCGCGGGATGGATGCAAGCAGGAATTGAAACATGAAGAGGCGGTGTTCGTTTGTGGGGCGCTCATATCATCCTCATGCGCTCCGTTCTTTCGCTTCTTTTTGTCCTATCGTTCACGCTCCCGGTTTTTGCCGCCAAACCGAACGTACTGCTCATCGTCGCCGACGATCTGGGCTATCACGACGTTGGTTTCCAAGGTTCAAAGGAGATTCCCACGCCGCATCTCGACAAACTGGCCGCGCGCAGCCTGCGCTGCACGAACGGTTACGTCTCGCATCCCTTTTGCAGCCCCACGCGTGCTGGCATCATGACGGGGCGTTACCAACATCGCTTTGGGCATGAGAACAACCCCGCATGGCTGCCACAAAGCACCACGGCAGGCCTTTCGCTCGCCGAGACGACGTTTCCATCGCTCATGAAGCAGGCTGGCTACACGACCGGTGCGGTTGGCAAATGGCACCTCGGCGCGCATCCGCAGTTCCACCCGAACAAGCGCGGCTTTGACGAGTACTTCGGCGCGCTCGGCGGCGGGCATCAGTATTTCCCGGGCGACAAGGGCGGCTTGGAGTACACGATCCCGCTCAATCGCAACGGCAAGGACGAGGCGCAAACGAAGTACCTCACCGAGCTGTTCGGCGACGAGGCGGCGGCGTTCATCGGACGTCATGCGGGCGAATCGAAGCCGTGGATGCTCTACCTGGCCTTCAACGCGCCCCACACGCCGCTGCAGGCTCCCAAAGAGTGGCTGGATAAGCTGGCGGGCATCGCAGATGAAAAACGCCGCACCTACGCCGCGATGGTCTGCGCCTTGGATGCGGCTATCGGCGGCGTGATGGCCAAACTCGACGAGACAAAGCAGACCGCGAACACGCTCGTCTGCTTCGTCAGCGACAATGGCGGCCCCAACCTTGCCGCGAAGAGCGGCACCAACTTCACGGACAACTCCCCTCTGCGCGGCGCGAAGGGCATGGTCTATGAGGGCGGCATGCGCGTGCCCTTTCTCGTGAGCTGGCCCGCGAAAATCAAACCGGGCACCTACGACCAACCCGTCATCGCACTCGATTTCCTCCCCACGTCGCTCGCCGCGGCGGAATCGGCCGATCTGACGCCGAAGAACCTCGATGGCGTGAATCTTATGCCGTTTCTGACCGGCGAAAAGACCACTGCGCCTCACGACATGCTCTTCTGGCGCAGCGGCGGCCCCGGCGGCAACAATGCCGTGCGCAGCGGCAACATGAAGCTCGTCCGTCTCGGCAATGCCGATCCCGAGCTCTACGATCTGGCCACCGACGTCGGTGAATCTAAGAACCTCGCGGCTGAAAAGCCCGAGGTCGTGAAGGAACTTGTCAGCGCCATCGCCGAATGGGAGAAAGGCACGATCGCTCCGACCTTTGAGAGCCCCAAAGCCGGCAAGCCGGCGGCCAAGAAGAAAAAGGCAAAATGATGAAGGGCAAAATAATGGGTGATGGAACTTCGATCTTTTGATCAGATTCGATCCACCATGCCCCTTCCCCGCATCATACTACCCGTCATCATTTTCCCCCTGCTCGGGAGCTTGGCCCGCGCGGACGATTTTGATCCCGTTCGCGAAGTTGTGAGCAAAGCGGTGATGAAGGGAAATCCGCCGGGGGCTGTGCTGCACATCGAGAGTGGAGAGAAGAAGATGACTTTCGTCGAAGGCAGTCGTGCGCTTGTGCCTGAGAAAGAGGCGATGACGGAGAACACGGTCTTTGATGCCGCGTCACTGACGAAGGTGGTGGCGACGCTGCCGAGCGTGATGCTGCTCATCGAGCAGGGCAAAATCGAGCTGGAGGCTGAAGTCCGTCGGTATCTTCCGGAAATGCGGCCGGGCATCACGATCCGGCATTTGTTGACGCACACCTCCGGCTTGCGGCCTGGAATTCCGAAGGAACCGGCGTGGAGCGGTTATGAGACCGGAATCAAGCTCGCGGTCGAATTGGAGCCGGAAGGGCCGCCAGACCGCTTTTTCCGCTACTCCGACATCAATTTCATCCTGCTCGGCGAAATCGTGCGGCGCGTCAGCGGCGTGAAACTCGACGCATTTGCCGCGAAGCACATCTTCGAGCCGCTGAAGATGGATTCGACGCGTTTTCTGCCTCCAGACGACTGGAAGCCGCGCATCGCACCAACGGAGAAGGATGAAAACGGCGTCATGCTGCGTGGCGTGGTGCATGATCCGACCTCGCGCAAGATGGGCGGTGTCACGGGACACGCGGGCCTGTTCACGACTGCGGGCGATTTGGCGAAGTATGCGCGCATGATCCTCGCCAGTGGCTCAGGAGTGCTGAAACCGGAGAAGGTGAAGCTCATGACGACACCGCAGACGCTGGCGACCGTGTTTGAGCGGCGCGGACTCGGCTGGGACATCGACTCGTCCTTCAGTCGCCCTCGCGGAAAGACGTTTCCCGTTGGCTCCTTCGGCCACACGGGCTTCACCGGCACGAGTTTGTGGATCGAGCCGCAGACGAAGACCTTTGTCATCTTCATGAGCTCACGCCTGCACCCGGAAGGCAAGGGCAGCGTGCGCGATCTTTATGAGGAAATCGGCACCGCTGTGGCCCAGGGCATGACGTTTGCCGCGAGCGGTCCGCCTTGGCCGCGCGATGAGAACGAGGTGCCCACAGTGCTGAACGGCATCGACGTGCTCGTGCGGCGGAACTTTGCCGATTTGAAGGGCCTGCGCGTCGGTTTGATCACGAACCAGACCGGCATCGACGCCCAGCGCCGCAGCACGATTGATCTGCTGGCGGAAGCACCAGACGTGAAGCTCAAAAAGCTCTTCAGCCCGGAGCACGGCATCCGTGGTGAGCTGGATCAGGAGAAAATCGGCGATACGAAGGACAAGAAGACCGGTCTGCCCGTGCTCAGCCTCTATGGCGAGCGCCGAGCGCCTTCTCTTGAACAACTGGCCGACCTCGACGCGCTCGTTTTCGACATCCAGGACATCGGCTGCCGCTTCTACACCTACATCGGCACGATGCGCCTGTGCATGGACGCTGCGGCGAAGGCGAAGAAGCGCTTCATCGTGCTCGACCGCGTGAATCCCATCGGTGGACTCGCCGTGGAAGGCTCCGCAGTGCTCGACGAGGAGAAACAAACCGCCACGCACGCGATCCCGCTGCGCCACGGCATGACTGCGGGCGAACTGGCCGCGATGCTGAATGCCGAGCGGCAGATGAATTGCGATTTGAAGGTGATTCCGGTCGAAGGCTGGCAGCGCGGCCTGCTTTTCGATCAAACCGGCCTGCCGTGGATCAATCCGTCACCCAACATGCGCTCATTGAACGCGGCGCTGCTCTATCCCGGCATCGGTCTGCTCGAATTCAGCGTCAGCGTGGGACGCGGCACGGACACGCCGTTTGAGGTGCTCGGCGCGCCTTATGTGAACGACCTGCGTCTGGCTCATGAGCTGAACAAGCTCGGACTGCCGGGCGTGCAGTTCACGCCGGTGCGCTTCACACCGACCGCGAGCATTTTCAAAGGCGAGGCCTGCGGCGGCGTGCGCATCGCCATCACGGATCGCATGGCCTTGAAACCGGTCGAAACCGGCGTTGCCATCGCCTGCACGCTCCAGCGGCTGCATCCGAAGTCCTTCGCGCTCGAAAAGGTCAACACGCTGCTCAATCACAAAACGAGCCTGCCGCTGATCCGCGAAGGCCAGCCATGGAAGAAGGTGATCGAGGCGTGGAATGCGGAAACCTCCGCCTTTGAGGGGCGGCGTGCCGCGTTTTTGCGTTATGCGAACTGAGAGCTTGCGTTGACCGTCTGCCTCTGTGCTAGCATGCCGATGATGAAACATCGTGTTTTCCTTCTCCTCTGCACCGCTTTGATCGCCGCCTGTGGCAAGACATCCGACAAGGCTGCGTCGAAAGGCACCATCGGCGTGTCGCTGCTGACCTTGCAGAATCCTTTTTTCAAAGTCATCGGCGACAACATCACCGCCGAGGCGGCGAAGAGCGGTTATGACACGCTCGTCGTCAGCGCGGACAACGACGTGGCGCGCCAGAGCAACCAGGTGAAGGACTTCATCGTGAAAAAGGCCGCGGCGATCGTGCTCAGTCCCGCAGATTCGAAGGCGATCGTGCCGGTGATCCAGGAGGCCAACGCCGCGGGCATCCCGGTGTTCACGGTGGATGTGCCGTGCAACGAACCGGGCGTGAAAATCGTGACGCAGGTGGCCACGGACAACTTCGGCGGCGGCAAGGAGGCCGGAAAAGCGATGATCGAGGCGCTCAAAGGTCAGGGAGGCAAGATCGGCGTGCTCGATCTGAAGGCGGTCGAGTCTTGCATCCTGCGCGTGAAGGGCTTCAAGGAGGTGATCGACGCGCACAACGCGGCAGTTGCACAAAAGATCGAGATCGTCAGCGAGCTCGACGGTGGCGGCGCGAAGGACAAGGGTTACAAGGCGGCCGAGGACATGCTGCAGGCGCAACCGGATCTCGTCGGCATTTTTGCGATCAATGATCCTTCCGCATTGGGTGCACGTGGTGCCTTGGAAAAGGCAGGCAAAGCTGAGAAGGTCGTGATCATCGGCTTCGACGGCCAGCCGGAAGGCAAGCAGGCGATCAAAGACGGCAAGATTTTCGCCGATCCGATTCAATTCCCTGACAAGATGGGCGTGGAAGTCGTGCGTGCCTTCCTCCGCCA
>Ga0315900_10003276_pt1 | contig 23837 bp, 20 predicted proteins | sample LakEriMetagenome_FD_203521 | JGI IMG/M metagenome (GOLD analysis project Ga0315900, IMG submission 203521) | Freshwater fungal communities from buoy surface, Lake Erie, Ohio, United States - Buoy 12 MA114 | ecosystem: Environmental > Aquatic > Freshwater > Lake > Lake biofilm | place: USA: Lake... | reverse complement strand
TGGAATTGCTCTCGCTCAGCCTCTACGTGGTCGCGGCCTTTCATCGGGATAATGAACAATCGGCCGAAGCAGGCTTGAAATACTTCGTGCTGGGTGCCTTGGCTTCGGGCCTGTTCCTGTATGGCGCGTCGCTGGTCTATGGCTTTGCCGGCACCACCAGTTTTGAACGCATCGCGCTTGCACTGCTGGATCCCGCCGGCCGCAGCCAGGGGCTGACGGTTGGGTTGATCTTCATCCTGGCTGGCCTTGCCTTCAAGGTTTCCGCCGTGCCGTTTCATATGTGGACGCCCGATGTTTATGAAGGCGCGCCCACACCCGTGACTGCGTTCTTCGCCGCAGCCCCGAAAGTGGCAGCGATTGCCCTGCTCACACGCGTGCTGGCCGGGCCTTTTGCGGAACTTGCGGCGCAATGGCAGCAGGTGATTATTCTGGTCTCACTCGCTTCCATGGTATTGGGCGCGCTCGCTGCCGTTGGGCAGCGCGATATCAAGCGCCTCATGGCCTATTCCTCGATTGGGCATATCGGCTATGCGCTGATGGGGTTAGCGGTCGCGAGTGATGAAGGCCTGCATGGCCTGACGGTTTATATGGCGATCTACCTCGCCATGAATCTCGGTGCATTTGCCGTGCTGATCGCCATGCGGCGCCAGGGGAAGGCCGTGTCGCGCATTGACGACCTGGCCGGGCTTGGCAAGACCGATCCGGCCATGGCGATGTGGATGACGATATTCATGTTTTCGATGGCGGGCATTCCGCCGCTCGCGGGCTTCTTCGGGAAACTATACGTGTTTCTGGCGGCGGTGCAGGGTGGCTTCTGGACTTTGGCGGTGGTGGGCGTGCTGACCTCTGTGATCTCGGCCTTCTATTATCTGCGCGTCGTCAAGGTGATGTATTTCGATGACGTGCAGGCACCGCTGGATGCGCGCCCGCAGACGCTGACGATGGTGATGGCCATTTCCGGCATTTTCACCACGCTGTTCTTTCTGATGCCGGCGCCCTTGGTGCGTGCGGCGCAGGAAGCGGTTTCCGCGCTGCTGGGGTAAAGCCCTGGCGCGCGCAAGCGTCGCGGTACCGTTTGCCTAGTCAATCCATGATTCTTTCTGATAAGGCGTACGAAGAAGGAGAATAAGAATGACACAAATGTCGGGACATCTACGTTTCATGGTTATCCTCGGGGCGTTAACCCTCGCGGGCTGCGCACAGGACTCGCCGCTGCCGGCAGGAAGTCCGGCTCAGCCCATCGCCGAACGCATGCTCACGCCGCCTGCATCTGTTCGTGTCATCAACCGGAATCAGCGCACATCCGCACTTCCTGAATTCACCTGGACCGTGACGAGCCTCTCGCCCCAGATCATCACGGTGATGCATCAGAACGGAACCGCACACGCCTATCCAGGGGTCGCGAGCCAAGCCTGTAGCCCTTCCCGCACCGAGCGTAGCATTGGCAGGGGTGAACTGCCGATTGTAATCCGCCGAGATTGCAGGATGAGCTGGAACAGCACCACCCCGGAAGAAACCTTCACCACAGTCTTCCGAAAAAATGACGGCATGATGCTGGCGCGCTATCTTTCTGCCGATGCAAGCCGCTTCCAAGTCCTGCTCCTTGATCCCAGCTTTGGTGTGCAAGAGGCGACCGAACTCGGCAGGCAGCTCAACTGATTTGCGCTTTTACAGTTTTCCTCTGTCGGATGTGCGGTTCTGGCTGCTCATGACTGGCGTGTAGGGCATATAGCTTGCCATGCCGCCGCCCCCCACCACGGCCTTTCGCCTGGAATGCCATGAGGCGCTGGAAAGCACCTCAACCACGCTGAAGCAGCGCGCGGAGGCTGGCGAAGCCGAAGGGCTCGCCATCCTGGCGCGGCGCCAAAGCGCGGGTAGGGGAAGGCAGGGCAGGGGGTGGGAAAGCCCTGCGGGCAATCTCTATCTTTCCGTACTGCTGCGCCCTGCCGTGGCGCTGCGGAAGGCTCCGCAATGGTCGTTTGTGGCGGCGGTAGCCTTGGCGGAAACGCTGAAACCCCTCCTGCCTCACGACGCCAGCCTCACCCTGAAATGGCCGAATGATCTGCTGCTGCATGGCGCGAAGGCTGCGGGTGTTCTGGTGGAAACCGGCGTGGCCGCCAGCAATGCGCTGGATTGGATATGCGTCGGCATTGGCGTGAACATCGCCAGCAAACCAAGCTTGCCGGACCGCGTCACTTTCTGCCTTGCAGAACTTCTGCCCGCGCCGCCCGCGCCTGAAATCTTGGCCAAAGCGCTGCTGCACAAACTGGCCCATTGGCACGAAACCCGCCTTGCCCAAGGCTTCACGCCCATCCGCGATGCCTGGCTCCGCCATGGCCCCGTCATGGGCGCGGCCGTGTCAGTCAAGCGCGATGGCGCGCTGATCGAAGGCGCCTTCGCCGGGCTTTCGCCTGAAGGCGGCCTCAAGCTTGCCAAAGACAGCGAAGTTCAGCTTATTCTGGCCGGGGAGATCATTTGACCCATGCTACTCGCCATTGATGCCGGCAATACCAATGTCGTTTTCGCGGTCCATGACGGCACGGAATGGCGCGGGCGCTGGCGTATTGCCACGCGCGCGGACCGCACTTCCGATGAATACGCCGTCTGGCTGCTGACGCTGTTCCAGCACGCCGGCGTAAAGCCCGACGACATCCTGCGCTGCGTCATCGGTACGGTGGTGCCCGCCGCACTCTATAATCTGCGCCGGCTTTGCCGCGAATGGATGGATTGCGAGCCGCTGATCGCGCGCGCACCGCTCGATTGGGGTTTCGCCATTCGCGTGGATCGCCCGGAAGAAGTGGGCGCTGACCGCCTGCTGAATGCACTCGCCGCGCATACCCGCTATGGCGGGCCGCTAATTGTGATTGATTTCGGTACCGCCACCACTTTTGATGTTGTGGATGGCGATGGGTCCTATCTGGGTGGTGCCATTTCGCCCGGCATCAATCTTTCCATCGAAGCGCTGCATAAGGCCGCCGCGCGGCTGCCGCGCATCGGCATTGGCCGCCCACAATCCGTGATTGGCCGCGCCACTGTGCCCGCCATGCAATCGGGCATTTATTGGGGCTATGTTGGCCTGGTGGAGGGCATTGTCTCCCGCATCAAGGCGGAATTTGGCGGGCCGATGAAGGTGATTGGCACTGGCGGCCTGGCGCCGCTATTCGCCGAAGGGACCCTTGTCATTGAAAGAACCGATCCCGACATAACTCTCGAAGGGTTGCGCCTGCTGGCCGAGCGCAATCCTTCTTCTGTCTTCCACCAAAGCGCGCTCCGCGATCCCCTCAGATCGGATTCTGATTAGCACCATGAATGTCATGACTGGCGATCTTGCCTTTATCCCGCTGGGCGGGACGGGTGAGATCGGAATGAACCTTAATGTCTATCGTTGCGATGGCGCCTTGCTGGCGGTGGATTGCGGGCTTGGCTTTGCCGGGCCGGATCAGCCGGAAGTGGATGTCATGGTGCCGGATGCTGCCTGGCTTGCGGAACATCGCGGCGCGCTGCAAGCGCTGATCATCACCCATGCGCATGAAGACCATATCGGCGCGGTGGTGCATTTGTGGCGGCAATTGCGTTGCCCGATCTATGGCACCGCCTTCGTGCTTTCCGTGCTGCGCCGCAAGCTTGGCGAAGCCGGGATGATCCATGAAGTGCGCCTGAATGAATTGCCGCCGGGCGGGCGCGTAAAGCTTGGCCCCTTTGATTGCAGTTTCATCCCCGTCACGCATTCCATCCCGGAAGCCCAGGCCCTGGTGCTGCGCACGCCCTATGGCCTTGTTTTGCACACGGGCGATTGGAAGCTTGATCACACGCCAATGATCGGCGCGCCCACGGATGAAAGCGCCTTTGAGCGGCTTGGCGCTGAAGGCGTACTCGCCATGGTCTGTGATTCGACAAATGCCTTGGTTGAAGGTCATTCGGGGAGTGAGGCGGAGGTGCGTGCCTCGCTGACCGAATTGATCAAGGGCATCAAGGGGCGCATTGCCGTTACCTGCTTCGCGTCCAATGTCGCGCGCATGGAAAGCATCGCGGTCGCGGGCCGTGCGGCGGGGCGGCAAGTGGCGCTGATGGGGCGGTCTTTGCGCAATATGGAAGCCTCGGCGCGGGAATGCGGCTATCTGAAATCCCTCCCGCCCTTTTTGGATGAGGAAGAAGCGGGCTTTCTGCCCGACGATGAAATTCTGCTGATCTGCACCGGCAGCCAGGGTGAGCCGCGTTCCGCCATGGCGAAGATTGCGGAGGACAAGCACCCGGCGATTGCACTGGGTGAGGGCGATACGGTGATCTTCTCCTCCCGCCAGATACCGGGGAATGAGGTCGCTATTCAGCGCGTGCAGGATGGGCTGGTGCGCCGCGGCTGCCGCGTGATCACGGACGAACAGGCGCTGGTGCATGTTTCCGGCCACCCGGCGCGCGATGAATTGCGCCGCCTTTATGGATTGGTGAAGCCGCGCATCGCTGTGCCGGTGCATGGCGAATGGCGCCATATGCAGGAACATGCGGATCTGGCGCGCGCTGCCGGTGCCAAACCTGTCTTGCTGAATGATGGCGATGTGCTGCGCCTCTCCGGCAATCGGGCTGAGGTGATTGAAGCGGTTCCCACTGGCCGGCTTGCCGTGGATGGCGAAAGGCTGCTGCCCCTGGATGATGATGTCATCGCCGCGCGCCGGCGCATGATGTTCAATGGCGTGGTGCTGGCTTCCGTTGCTTTGGACCGGCAGGGCAGGGTGCTTGGCGATCCAGTGATCACCGCGCCAGGGCTTTTTGCTGAACAGGACCCTGAGCCTGGGTTGGTTGCGGCGGAACTTCGGCGCAGCATCGCCGATCTGCCGGCGGGCTTGCGCGATGATGATGAAACACTGCGCGAATCGCTTCGCGCTGCCTTGCGCAAGGCTTTGGGGCGGCGCTTCAAGAAGCGGCCCAATGTCGAAATCCACGTGATCAGGGTTTAAGCCATGTCGGTCTTCACCGGGGTCATTCTCTATCTGCTGATCTGGTGGCTGGCGCTGTTTTGCGTGCTGCCGGTGGGCACGCGCCCCGATTCCCAGGGCAAGCTGGAAGAAGGCGGCTGGCGCGGCGCGCCGCAAAAGCACCTGATGGGCTGGAAGCTGCTTGGCACCACGGCGCTGGCGGGGGTGATCTGGGTAGGGCTTTGGCTACTGATTGAAAGCGACTGGCTTTCTTTCCGGACCGGAATCCTCGCAATGCCCACCAATTAAGCGAAAAACCGACCCTTGGGTCGGTTTTGCCTTATATCCGGGCAATCTAAGTCTGGTAGCCGCTTTTTTGACCTTGCTCTTGGCTCTTTTTGGTTGAGCCTTCGAAGCTGGTCCGCCATTCTACTCGAACGAGAGGGAGACTAGTTTCTTCCTCTGCCGTGTGACTGGCGTTTCCTCCCTAAACTTGGGCCGCTGCCTGATGGTGGCGGCCTTTTCTTTTGTAAGTGTTTGTCCTGCCCGCTGGCAAGCATGAAAATGCCATAAACTCGCCCAAAATGACGAATTGCTGCGTCGCACAATAAAAACGCGATGTTTTATTACGCGGCGCTTTGGGTGATTCCCCCATTTGCGCTTCTGCATTAGGGTGCGCCGCCAAGCTTAGCCCAGGATGAAGGATCAGACCCTTGCGCCTTTCTCGCGCCTTTTTGCCGACACTGAAGGAAACTCCGGCCGAGGCGCAAATCGCCTCCCACCGCCTCATGCTGCGCGCGGGCTTAATCCGCCAGACCTCGGCGGGGATTTATGCCTGGCTGCCGGCGGGCTTGCGCGTGCTGCGCCGCGTTGAACAGATTGTGCGCGAAGAACAGGACCGCGCCGGGGCGCAGGAAATCCTGATGCCGACCATCCAGCCGGCCGAGCTTTGGCGCGAAAGCGGGCGCTATGATGATTACGGTAAGGAAATGCTCCGCATCCGGGACCGGCATGAACGTGAAATGCTGTTCGGCCCGACCAATGAGGAAATGGTCACCGATATCTTCAAGCAATTCGCCAAATCCTATCGCGATCTGCCGCGCAATCTGTATCATATCCAGTGGAAATTCCGCGATGAGGTGCGGCCACGTTTCGGCGTGATGCGCGGGCGCGAATTCCTGATGAAGGATGCCTATTCCTTTGATCTAACCAAGGAAGCCGCGCAGCATTCCTATCGGCAGATGTTCCTGGCCTATCTGCGCACTTTTGCGCGCATGGGCCTGAAGGCCATTCCGATGCGCGCTGATACGGGGCCGATTGGTGGCAACCTGTCGCATGAATTCATCATCCTGGCCGAGACGGGCGAAAGCCGGGTTTTCGTCAGCCGCGATTTGCTGGAACGCGATGTGCTGGCCGAAGCGCCTGATTATGACAGCGATCTGACCGCACCGGTGGATTTCTGGACCAGCCATTACGCGGCGACCGAGGAAATGCATGATGAAGCCGCCTGGGCCGCACTTGCCGAAGACAAGCGCGTTTCCGCCCGCGGCATTGAAGTGGGCCATATCTTTTATTTCGGCACCAAATACAGCGCGGCCATGGGCATGGCGGTGACAGGGCCTGATGGCCAGCCGGTGATCCCGGAGATGGGCAGCTATGGCATTGGTGTCTCCCGCCTGGTGGGCGCGCTGATTGAAGCCAATCATGATGATGCCGGCATCAAATGGCCCGATGCGGTGGCACCCTGGGCTGCGGCCATTCTCAATCTCCGCCCCGGCGATGGGGCGACCGATACGCTGTGCGAAACGCTGTATGCACGGCTTGGCACGGAACACGCAGTCTATGATGACCGCGCCGTGCGCGCCGGCGAGAAATTCGCCGATGCGGACCTTATGGGCTTTCCCTGGCAGGCGATTATCGGCCCGCGCGGTGCCGCTGCCGGGCGCGTTGAATTGAAGCGGCGCATGACCGGGGAGCGTGAGGAAGTCTCAATCGAAGACGCCATTACCCGCATCAAGGGCGGCTGACCCAGCATGTTCAACGCTTTTGAGCGTATGGTCGCCTTCCGCTATTTGCGCGCGCGGAAGGGGGAGCGTTTCGTCTCGGTCATCGCCATTTTCTCGCTGGTGGGCATCGCGCTTGGTGTCGCCACGCTGATCATTGTGATGAGCGTGATGAATGGTTTCCGCCATGAATTGCTCGGCCGCATTCTGGGCCTGAATGGGCATCTGGGCGTCTATGCGGTGGGCACTTCCTTCACCGATTTTGATGATGTGACCAAGCGTATTCGCGCCGTGCCGGGGGTGGTTTCTGCCACACCGATTGTGGAAGGGCAGGTGCTGATCACCTCGGAAGCAGGCGGCGCCACGGGCGGTCTGGCGCGCGGGATACGGCCGGAGGATTTGCGCGCGCGGCATCTGATCGCGGATGGCATCAGGCTTGGCAGCCTGGATGCTTTTGAAGGTGAGGATGCCATCATCATCGGGCGCCGCCTTGCGTCCCGCTTGCGTGTTTCCGTCGGCGATAATGTCAGCCTGGTCTCACCGCAGGGCCGCACCACGGTCTTTGGCACGGTGCCACGCGTGCGCGCCTATCGCGTGGTCGCGTTGTTTGATGTCGGCATGAATGATTATGACAGCAGCTTTGTCTTTTTGCCTTTGGAAGCCGCGCAGCTTTATTTCCAGCAGCGTGATGCCGCAACGCAGATTGAAGTTTTTGTGCAGGACCCAACGCGGCTGCGCGGCGTCATGCGGCAGATCCAGGAAGCCGCAGGCAGCCGGGTGATTGTGCATTCCTGGCAGGATGCAAATTCCAGCTTCTTCAATGCGGTGCAGGTGGAACGCAATGTGATGTTCCTGATCCTGACGCTGATCATCATCGTTGCTGCCTTCAATATCGTCTCCAGCCTCATCATGCTGGTGAAGGATAAGGGCCGCGATATCGCGGTGTTGCGCACCATGGGTGCGACCAAGGGCGCGGTCATGCGGATTTTCCTGTTGTGTGGTGCTTCCATCGGCGTGCTCGGCACCATGATTGGCTTTGTGCTCGGCCTGGTGTTTTGCCTCAATATCGAAAGCATCCGGCAATTTCTGCAATCGCTTTCCGGCACCGAGCTGTTCAGCCCAGAGGTTTATTTCCTGACGCGTCTGCCCGCGATCCTGGATTACAATGAAGTGGCGCAGGTGGTGGCCATGGGGCTTGGCCTGTCTTTCCTCGCGACCCTTTACCCTTCCTGGCGCGCGGCGCGCACCGATCCGGTGGAGATGCTGCGCAATGAATGAAGCGCCCCTTCGCCTGGCTGACGTTGAGCGCCGCTACCGCACGGAAGCGGGCGAATTGCCCGTGTTGCTCGGCGCTGATCTGACGATTACCGCCGGAGAGATCGTGGCGCTTGTCGCCCCTTCCGGCACCGGCAAATCAACCTTGCTGCATCTGGCGGGCTTGCTGGAAAAACCTGATGGCGGAGAGGTTTTCATCGCCGGTCAGGCAGCCGGGTCACTTTCGGATGAGGCACGCACAACCATCCGGCGCACCACCATCGGCTTTGTCTATCAATTCCATCATTTGCTGCCGGAATTCACCGCCGCCGAGAACATCATCCTGCCTCAGCTTGCCGCCGGAAAAACAAGCGCGGCTGCAACGCAGCGTGCCAAGGATTTGCTTAGTATTTTTGGTCTGCAAGCGAGGCTGGATCACCGCCCGGGCAAGCTATCCGGTGGCGAGCAACAACGCGTTGCGATTGCCCGCGCGCTTGCCAATCAGCCGCGACTGTTGCTGGCGGATGAACCGACCGGCAATCTGGATGTCGCCACATCCGATCGTGTTTTCGCCGAATTGCTGGAACAGGTGCGCGGCCAGGGGCTGGCGGCGCTGATTGCCACACATAACCCGGACCTCGCGCGGCGGATGGACCGGGTGGTGACGCTGCGGGATGGGAAGATCGTGAGCGGGTAGATTTACCCCAGCAGCAACAACGCCCCAAAGCCCGCAATCGCCGCGCCCCCAAAGCGCAGCGCGCCCGCATACCGCGCGCTCGCCACGCCAAGTGCGGCGCCAAAACCATGCAGCAAAGCGGAGCCCGCGATCATGCCAAAAGCGGTTGGCAGCGCCGCGCCGCCAATCTCCCCGCCATGGGCCATGCCATGCACCAGCCCTGCTACCAGCACCAAGGGCAGCGCCACCGCCGGGCGGAAGGGCTGCGCCATGGCAAGCATGGCGCCGAGCACGATCAAGCTGCCCGCCACCGCGGTTTCAACCACGCCAAAGCCAAGCCCGATGCCGCCCGCGAGGCCAAGCGCAATGCCGCCCGCCATGCCGGCCAGGAAACCCACGGGCGGCAGCCAGCCACGCCGCCAGCCAAGGGACGCCGCCCAAAGCCCAATCGCCACCATCGCCGCCACATGATCCGCACCCATCAGCGGGTGCAGGAAACCTGCAACCAGCCCGTGTTCATGCCCGGCATGGGCCAAAGCGGGGCTGGCGCCAAAGGCAAGGGCGAGGAAGGGCAGGGCGGTCAGGGCAAGGCGGGGCAGGGACATGGGTGGCTCCTGTAACGATCCAAAAATCATCCTGATCGCGCATCGGGCGGCAGGCAAGACTCTTTATGCTGGATTGCGTGCAGCGCTGGAAATCAGACGACCCTCTCGACAATCTTCTGCGGCACGGGCACTGTCGCGGCGAAAGATGGCCGCGCCTCCAGCCGCGCACTCATTGCCGCCAGCGCCGGATACATGGCCGCCCAATCGAACTCCGCAAATCGCACACTCAAGTAGCGAAGGACCGTTCCCGCCGCGATATCGGCCAAGCCGAAGCGCCCGCCGACCAGAAACCCATCAGTCGCACGCTCGGCCAGCGCAAGCACGCCGCCTTCAACCTTGCGGCGCTGCCGCGCCATCCATTCCTCACTGGGCGCATCGCGCATGCGTTCGAAGAAAAGCAGCACCACGGCATCGCAAATGCCATCCGAGATCACCTCAATCTGCCGTGCGCGCAGCACATCCTGGGGGTCATCGGGCAGCAGCCGCGGCGAGGGGTGCCGGTGCTCCAGCCATTCCAGGATGAAGCGGCTTTCGTAGATGCCAGTGCCATCAGGCAGTACCAGCACAGGCAGTTTCTCCAGCGGATTATATGCGGGCGTGGCCGTAGAGCCGTGCCAGGGCACCTCGGTCTGCAACTCGAAGGGGATGCCCTTTTCGATCAGCGCAATACGCACCTTGCGGGCATAGGGCGATGGTGTTGCACTGATCAGGCGATACATGGCGGTACTAATTCAGATAGGCGCCAGTGGCCTGCACCACTTCGCCCCAGGCGGTGCGCTCACGCCGCTGCAATTCGGCCAGCGCTTCGGGTGTTGTTGGTTCTGGAACGGCGCCTTGCATTCGCAATACCTCAATGAATTGCGGCTGGCGCATCGCTTCATGCACAGCCTGGTTCAGGCGCGTGATGATGGGCGCTGGCGTGCGCGCTGGCGCGTAGATCGCCTTCCATAGCCCAGCATCCAGCGTGCCGCCGAGTTCAAGGATCGTCGGCACATCGGGATAAAGCGGCACGCGTTGCTTTGCAGCCACTGCCAGCACGCGAAGCTGCCCTGCACGCCAGGCGCCTTCCGCACCGCCGGCTGGAAGCGCCATGCAATCGACCTGGCTTGCGATGATTGCCTGCATGGCCGGCGCTTGGCCGGTGAAGGGCACATGCAGCATCTCAACCTGCTGCTGGCGCAACACCCGTTCCATCGCAAGATGCGAGGTGGAGGCGACACCCCAGCTGGCGAAGGTGATGGTGCCGGGCCGCGCCTTGGCCGCCGCCATCAGCGCGCGGAAGTCACGGATATTGGGCTGTGAAGGGCCGCTGATATAGGCGAAGGGCACATTGGCCACGAAGCTAATCGGCGCGAAGTCGCGGTCCGGGTCATATTGCAGTGCCCGCATGGCGGTGGGCAGGATCGCTTGCGTGTCCACAATGCCCATCCAGAGCGTGTGGCCATCGGGGGCCGAGCGCGCCGCTGCCGTGCCGCCCACACTGCCACCCGCCCCGGCGCGGTTTTCGACAACAACGGCGACACCCAGGATTGGTGTCAGCGCCTGCGCCATGGCGCGGCTCACCACATCATTCAGCCCGCCTGGCGGGAAGCCCGAGATGATGCGGATGCTGCGCTCGGGAAAGGCGAGCGCGGGCGCGGCGAGCGCGACGGCAGCGCCAGTGCCGAGCAAGGTGCGGCGGGTCATCAAATGCATATGGAAGGTCCCCTTTTTCCGAGCGGCGCCTCCTCAGTAGCGTCCGTGTCGGTTAACCGAAAACCGGCGGCCCCGACATTCTCTAAATGGGTAGCCGCATTTGGCTCGATGCTGCGTTTAACCATAGGGCAGCGCGGCTCGCAATCCATAGTCCAGAGAAAATTCGCAAAAGACAGGAAATCGCGGCGTCGTCGCGCGATACCATTCGGCTTGAAAATGCTTTACCTTGACGCCTCACGCGATTCCGGAACGCCAACTGCATGTCATTTATTCATCTGCACACGCATTCGGCCTATTCGCTCTCGGAAGGCGCGATCAAGGTTGAAAAGCTTGCCGCACTAGCCGCCGCCGATGGCATGCCGGCGCTGGCGCTGACGGATACGGGCAATCTGTTCGGCGCCTTGGAATTCGCCGAAGCCTGCGCGAAGAAGGGCGTGCATCCGATCATGGGCTGTCAATTGGGGCTTTCCCGCGCCAGCACGGATGCTGATCGGCCCGATGCGCTGAGACTGCCGCCGGACCCGCTGGTGGCACTGGCGCTCACGCCGCGCGGCTTGGATAATTTGCAGCGCCTGTCATCGCTGGGGTTCCTGCGGGAAGATGCCTCCGGCAAGCCGGCCGTACTGCTGGATCAACTCGCAGAACATGCCGAAGGGCTGTTTCTGCTGACGGGCGGCACGCTTGGTCCGATTTCGCGCCTGTTGTTGGAAGGCCAGAAACCCGCCGCCGCAAAGCTGCTCGCGCGACTTAAGGAAGCCTTCACGGATCGGCTGGCGGTGGAGATCAACCGTCATGGCCGGGATACGGAAGCGCGGCTGGAACCCACCTTGCTGGCGCTGGCGCATGGCGCACGCCTGCCGATCATCGCCGCCAATGATGTCTATTTCGCTGCACCTTCCATGTATGAAGCGCATGACGCGCTGCTCTGCATCGCTGAAGGCCGCACCATGGCGGAACGCGACCGCCGGCGCGTGACACCGGAGCATTGGTTCAAACCTGCTGAGGCCATGCGCGCGCTTTTCGCGGATTTGCCCGATGCCTGCGACAATACGCTCGCCATCGCGCGCATGAGTGCGGTGATGACCGAAGCGCGCAAGCCCGAATTGCCGATCTGCCCCAAGGTGCAGGAAGGCAAGACGGAAGCCGAGACCCTGCGCGCCATGGCCGAAGCCGGGCTGGAACAACGCCTGGACGCGATGCGCCCCGCGCCGGATGAGGCAACCCGCGCGCAATATCGCGAACGCCTGGCCTATGAAATCGGCGTTATCGAGAAAATGGGTTTTCCAGGTTATTTCTTGATTGTTGCCGATTTCATCCAATGGGCCAAGGCGCAAACACCGCCCATTCCGGTAGGGCCGGGGCGCGGTTCGGGCGCGGGTTCGGTTGCCGCCTGGGCTTTGCTGATCACGGACCTTGACCCCATCCGCTTCGGCTTGCTGTTTGAACGCTTCCTCAACCCAGAACGCGTTTCCATGCCGGATTTCGATATTGATTTCTGCCAGGACCGGCGCGACGAGGTGATTGCCTATGTCCGGCGCGAATATGGCGAAGATCGCGTCGCGCAAATCATCACCTTCGGCAAGCTGCAAGCCAAGGCCGCGGTGCGTGATGTCGGGCGCGTGCTCGGCATGCCTTATGGGCAGGTGGATAAGATCGCCTCCCTCATTCCCAATAATCCAGCCAAGCCCGTCACACTTTCGCAGGCGATTGAAGGCGAAGCGCGTTTGCTGGAAATGCGCGACAGCGATGAACAAGTCGCGCGCCTATTGGATATCGCGCTGCAGGTGGAAGGGCTTTATCGCAATGCCTCCACCCACGCCGCCGGCCTGGTGATTGGGCGCAAGCCCTTGATCGAAACCGTGCCGCTTTATCGCGACCCGCGTTCTGAAATGCTGGTTACGCAGTACTCCATGAAATATGCCGAGATGGCGAGCCTGGTGAAGTTCGACTTCCTCGGCCTAAAAACACTCACGGTCATTGAACGCGCTTTGGACATTCTGAAAGGGCAGGGGGTCACAATAGATATCGCTGCCATCCCGCTGGATGACGCGAAAACCTATGACATGCTCGGGCGCGGTGATGCTGCCGGCGTCTTCCAGTTTGAAGGGCAGGGGATGCGTGACTGCCTGCGGCAGATGCGCGCCAACCGGTTTGAGGATTTGGTGGCGGCCGTCGCACTTTATCGCCCCGGCCCCATGGCGAATATCCCGGCCTATTGCGCCCGCAAACATGGCGAGGCTTGGGAGCCGCCGCATGAGGCGATTCGGCACATTCTGTCGGAAACCTATGGCATCATGGTCTATCAGGAACAGGTCATGCAGATTGCGCAGGACCTTGCGGGCTATTCGCTCGGTGCTGCTGACCTGCTGCGTCGCGCCATGGGCAAGAAGATCCGGAGCGAAATGGAAGCCCAGCGCAAGATTTTCTGCGATGGCGCCGAAGCGCGCGGGATCGAACCGGCCAAGGCCGCCGAGATTTTTGATTTGATGGAACGCTTCGCCGATTATGGCTTCAACAAATCCCACGCGGCGGCTTATGCGCTTGTCAGCTATCAAACCGCCTGGCTGAAAGCCAATCATACGGTGGCTTTCTTGGCCGCTTCCATGACACTTGATCTTTCCAATACGGATAAGCTTGCCGGGCATATGCAGGAAGCGGCGCGGCTGGGGATCGCCGTGCTGCCGCCGGATATCAACCGCAGCGGCGCTGATTTCCGTGTGGAAGCGCGGGATGATGGCAAGCAGGCCATTCGCTTCGCGCTCGCTGCCGTGAAGCGCGTGGGTGAAGGTGCCATGCGCGATCTGGTGGCAGCGCGTGATGCGGGGGGTGATTTTGCCTCACTCGCGGATTTTGCGGCGCGGGTGGACCCCAAGCTGCTCAATAAGATGCAGATCGAAAACCTGGCCCGCGCCGGCGCCTTTGAATGCCTGGATGGCAATCGCGCCCGCGTCATGGCCGGGGCCGAGACCATCCTGCGCCGCGCCCAGGCCAGCGCCGAAGAGCGTGAAAGCGGCCAGATCGGCCTTTTCGGCGCTGAACCCGGCAAAGCGGAAGCGCTGCGCCTGCCGGATGTGCCGGATTGGCAGCCGCTTGATCGGCTGACCCAGGAAGCCGAGGCGATTGGCTTTCATCTTTCCGCCCATCCTTTGGATGCCTATCGCCAGGCGCTGAAGCGCATTGGTGTGGTGCCATCTTCCGCCATCACGGATCGCGCGAGCCGCGGCGGCGGGCGCGTCAAGCTGGCCGGTACAGTGGTGAATGCCAAGGAACGCACGACCAAAACCGGCAGCCGCATGGCCTGGGTCCGGGTTTCCGACACCCATGGCAGTTTCGAAGTGACCTGCTTTTCTGAGGTGCTGAACCGCAGCCGAGAGCTGCTGGCGGAAGGCAGCGCCATTCTGGTGACGGCGGATTTGCGCATGGAAGGCGAAGCTTTGCGCCTGACCGCGACCGACCTTGAAAGCCTGGACAAGGTCGCGGCCAATGCCGGTGGTGGGATTAAGCTCTGGCTGGAGGCTACCGCGACGCTTGACCCGATCCGCGCCTTGCTGACGCGCGAAGGCCGCGGGCGTGGCCGGGTGATCCTGGTGCCGCAGCTTGGTGCCGAACAGGAAGTGGAAATTGCGCTGCCGGGTGGCTTCAATGTCGGGCCACGACTGATGCAGGCCATGCGGGTGGTGCCGGGTGTGGCGCAGGTAGAGGAATTCTAGCCCGGCCGGTAGCTGGTTTTATTTTCCATAACATATCTTATGCGGGATATAGATGACCCAAACCCCGAAGCGAAATTCGCCTGAAATAGAGCTCCACGCCCTGCTCGCCATCATGGCCAAGCTGCGCGACCCAAATGGCGGCTGCCCCTGGGATTTGGTGCAAGATTTCGCCTCCATCGCGCCTTACACGATTGAAGAAGGCTATGAGGTTGCGGACGCCATCGCCGCCAATGACCCGGATAAGCTTTTGGATGAATTGGGCGATCTGCTGTTCCAGGTGGTCTATCACGCGCAAATGGCGGCTGAACGCGGCTGGTTCGGCTTTGCTGAAATCGCACAATCCATATCTGACAAGATGATCCGCCGCCATCCTCATGTCTTTGGTGAGGCTGCCGCGCGCGATGCCGCGGCCCAAACCAGCGCCTGGGAAGCCCAGAAAGCCGCCGAACGCGCCGCGGGGGCGGAAAGCGGTGTGTTGGCGGGAATCCCGGATGGCCTCCCTGCCCTTACCCGCGCCGCCAAGCTCACGCGCCGCGCCGCGCGGGTTGGGTTCGACTGGCCCGATGCCGGCGCGGTCTTGGATAAGCTGGAAGAAGAAGCGGCGGAACTCCGTGTCGAGTTGCAAGCCGCTGATAAGGCAAGACTTCAGGATGAGATGGGCGATCTGCTTTTCGTGCTGGCCAATCTGGCCCGCAAGCTGGATCTGGACCCGGAAGCGGCCTTGCGCCACGCCAACCAGAAATTCACGCGCCGCTTTGGCCATATTGAAGAACAGGCTGATCTTACAGGAAAAAGCCTGAATGATATGCGTCTTGAGGAGATGGAGGCGTTGTGGGTGCAGGCAAAGCGCAGCGAAAAGTGAGGAAACGCTCTCAATCATCTGAATTTACGGTATTTTATCCCGCCGGATACGTAATCCCCACCACCTCAATCTCCTCCATCACGGCAGGCGTGCGCAGCCGCCGCGTATCGCCCACTCGCGCGCCCAAAAGTGCACGCGCCACCGGCGCCACCCAGGAAATCCGCATCGGATGCGCGGGCATAGGTCACGCTGGCGCCGAAAAACACCTGGTCGCGGCGCGTCTGCTGCGCCGGGTCCACCACCTGCACCTTCTCAAGCCGCTTGGTCAGGAAGCGCACGCGCCGGTCAATCTCCCGCAGCCGCCGCTTGCCATATTGGTAATCGGCATTTTCCGACCGATCCCCAAGCGCCGCCGCCCAGGAGACGATGTCCACCACCTTCGGGCGTTCCTCCTCCCAAAGCCGCTTCACTTCGGCGCGGAGCGCAGCAGCACCGGCGGGGGTTATATAAAAGGGCGTGCCGGGGGGCAGGCCGGGCGGGCCGGACTCCTCATCCTCATCGGCGCCACTCATGGGGTGAAAAGCGCCTCCTGGGCGGCTTCCCAACTCGCGCGATCCGGGGCGCAGATCAGCCCGCCGCTGGTCAGATGCGGGCCGTAATCGCTGCCATCAAAGCGCGCGGAATGGCCGCCAGCTTCCCGGTGCAGCAACCAACCAGGCGCATGATCCCAGGGCATCAGCTTGTTATAGACCAGCAAATGCGCATGCCCGCCGGCCGCCAGCCGATATTCATGTGCGGCGCAGCGATAGGAAACCGTGCCCGCCAGGCGCGGCAGCCGACTGGTCACGCGGCTCTTCAGAGGCTCCGGCATGTATCCCCAGGAAATCGCCGCCACCATATCGCCCGGCGCGGCGGGCGCGGCCACGCGCAAATCAGCAAAGCGGCGCCCTTCCCCATCCGCGAGCCAAGCCCCCTGCCCGCGCAAGGCTATCGCCGTATCATCACCCAGCGGGTCATGGATCCAGGCGCCGATGATCTCACCGCGCCTTATCGCCGCCGCCATGCAGCCAAATAACGGCACGCCGGCCGCGAAATTCGCCGTGCCATCCACCGGGTCCACCACAAAGGCCAGATCAGCATCCGCGAGCCGTCCGAGCAGCGCAGGATCAGCGGCGGTCGCTTCTTCCCCCACCACCACGCAACCGGGAAAAAGCTTGTGCAGGCCGGCGGTGATGACCCGCTCCGCGGCCTCATCCGCATCGGTCACCAGATCAAGCGGGCCGGTCTTGCTTCGCACCGCATCCGCGCCCAAACGCCGAAAGCGCGGCAGGATCTCCGCCCGCGATGCCGCGCGCAGCAGTAAGGCCAGATCGGCAGCTTGCGAGGCTGAAATACTCATTTCTGACCCCGGCTTTCAAACCGCGCGCGGTCCATGGGCGAAAGCCGCACTTTCAGCCGCACCGCGTCATCAGCATCCTGGCGTTCCAGCACCTCGCCATGCGCATGCAGCCAGGCGATGGCAGCACCATCAGAAGGCGGCAGCGCCACGTCCATCACCACAAGCTGCGCCGAAAGCCGCGCATCAATCGCCACGCGCAAGGCGGGCAACCCTTCCCCGGTCAGCGCCGAGACCGCCACCGCATCGGGGCTGCGGCGTTCAACGGCATCAATCCCACCCAAAAGATCGGCCTTGTTCAGCACTTCCACCACGCGGTCCGGCCAAGCCTCATCCAAGGTCGCATCCGCGCCATCCGCCATGGCTTCCAAAACGCCCAGCACATCAGAGCGCTGCGCGGCGCTATCCGGGTGGGCAATGTCACGCACATGCAAAATCAGATCAGCGGCGGCGACTTCTTCCAAAGTGGCGCGGAATGCTTCCACCAATTGCGTCGGCAGATCAGAAATGAAGCCCACCGTGTCGGAAAGAATCACATTACGCCCCGATGGCAGCTTGATCGCGCGCATGGTGGGGTCAAGGGTCGCGAATAACTGATCCTGCGCATAAACTCCTGCCCCCGTCAGCGCATTGAACAGCGTTGACTTGCCGGCATTGGTGTAGCCCACAAGCGCCACCACCGGGTAAGGCACGCGTTCCCGCGCGCGGCGATGCAGCCCACGCGTCCGCCGCACCTGATCCAATTCGCGCTTGAGCCGCACGATGCGGTCCCCGATCAGTCGCCGGTCAATTTCGATCTGGCTTTCCCCAGGCCCGCCCAAAAAGCCGAAGCCGCCGCGCTGGCGTTCCAGGTGCGTCCAGGACCGCACCAGCCGCGTGCGCTGATATTCCAGATGCGCCAATTCAACCTGCAAGCTGCCTTCGCGCGTGCGGGCCCTTTCGCCGAAAATCTCCAGGATCAGCCCGGTGCGATCAATCACCTTGCAGCCCCAGGCGCGTTCCAGATTGCGCTGCTGCACGGGGCTGAGCGCGGCATCCACAATCACCACGCCCACCTGCTGGTCATGCAGCGCTTTTTTCTCCATCTCCACCTGGCCTTCGCCCATCAGGGTGGAAGGCCGCCTTTCGCGGAGCGGATAGATCGCGGAATGCACAATGGTCACGCCAATGGAAGCGGCAAGACCTATCGCCTCCGCGAGCCTTGCTTCGGCCGCGCGCTTCCCGCCCGCATCGCCAATGGCGCTGCGCGCGGGCTTCTCGAAGGGAAGGATAACGGCGGCGCGGGTGGGACGCCCGACGCCCGCCTCACTCTCCGCCGTCAGAAATCACCTCACGCTGCAAGGTGAGCCGTGTTTCCGAAGCGGGGGCCGCGGCACCTGGGGCCGCCGGCACGCCATCAAACAGCGAAATCGGCGCACCCGGCATGACAGTGCTGATCGCATGCTTATAGACAAGCTGCGTATGGCCATCGCGGCGCAGCAGCACCGAGAAATTGTCAAACCAGGTAATGATGCCCTGCAACTTCACGCCATTCACCAGGAATACCGTGACAGGCGTTTTGGATTTGCGAACGTGATTCAGGAAAACATCCTGCACATTCTGGGACTTTTCAGCGGCCATCGGACCGGTCCTTCTTTTTGCTGGTCACCGACCAGACACGGACCGGCGAAAACCATATCCGGCCGCCGGCAAGATGCAGTTTGACATGTCAGGCTGGTTTGACAAGTGACGAAACTGCAACCGCAAGCGCATGACAATTGTCAAAAACCTGATCGGCCCCGGTTGCGGCAATGCCGCCATCATGCGCTGCATCGCCCATCAGCACCGCGCGCACACCAGCGGCGCGCGCTGCCTGCATATCCAGCGCGGTATCGCCAACATACCAGATATCCGGCGCGGGCCTGAGGCCAAGCGATTGTAGCGCCATGAAAATAGGCGCTGGGTCGGGCTTGTCGGCGGCTGCATCGCCCGCGCCAATCAACGGGCCGAAATGCTGATCCCAGCCAAGATGCGCGGCTTCGGCACGCAGCAATGGCCCTTGCTTGTTGGAAACCACGCCCATGGGCAGGCGCCCTGCCCCGGCTTGCAGCGCCGCCGCCGCGCCCGGCATGGGCTGCAAGACCTGCAAATGGCAGGCGCGCACCTCAGCGTAGAAGATATCGCGCGCCCTTTCCCATTCAGCGCCAAACAATTCCGGGAAGCTTTCGCGCAAAGCACGCCGCACATTGGCGAGAACCTGAGTGCGATCCCAAAGCGGCAGGCCAAATTCCCGGAAGGCAGCATTCAGCCCGGCCTCAATGGCGGCCCAGCCATCAACCAGCGTATTGTCCCAATCGAACAGGATGGCGCGCGGCGGAGCGTGCTTCATGCCGCGTTGCGCATCGCCCCCTTCACGTGGCGCGCGAAAATCTCAAACAGCTTGCGCACCACGGGGCCGACCTCACCATCCCCCACCGGCGCGCCATCAACCTTCGTGATCGGCTTCACGAAGGACGTGGCGGAGGTGATGAAAGCCTCCCGCGCATGGCGGAGTTCTTCCATGGAAAAGGCGCGTTCTTCAAAGGCAATGCCGGCATCGCGCAATTCCGCCATCAGCGCCGCACGGGTGCAGCCGGGCAGGATGGCGTCGCTCAAGGGCCGGGTGCGGATGGTGCCCGACGCATCCACAATCCAGAAGCTGGTCGCTGCCCCTTCGGTCACCATGCCGGAGGCTTCATCATACAGCACCGCCTCAATCGCACCCTTTTCGCGCGCCGCCTGACGCGCCAGGCAATTCGGCAGCAGATTGACGGTCTTGATATCGCAGCGCGCCCAGCGGAGGTCCGGCATGGTGATCGCCGCTGCGCCCCAACGATCCACATTGGTGGGGTAAGGCGCGATGCGCTTTACCGTGACCACCAAGGCGGGCGGGATGGGCTTATTCGGGAAGGCATGATCACGCCGCGCAACGCCGCGCGTCACTTGCATATAAAGCAAACCCTCGGTCACGCGATTGCGCCGCGCCACTTCGCGCAGCACCATCCGAAGGGATGCGCGCGGCATTGGCATGGGCAACTTGATTTCACGCAAGGACCGCTCCAGGCGATCAAGGTGCAAATCCTCATCAATGAAACGGCCATCGAACAGATGCACCACCTCATAAATGCCATCGCCGAATTGATAGCCGCGATCTTCGATATTCACCGACGCATCGAGCTGCGGCACATAGCGGCCATTCACATAGGCGATGCGTGACACGGGGTTACCTCAAGAAACGGGGGTTGAAGGCGCACGGTCTTCCGCCTGTACGCCGAGGAATTTCAGCTTGCGATGCAAGGCGCTTCTTTCCATACCGACGAAATTCGCGGTGCGGCTGATATTGCCGCCAAAGCGCAGCAATTGCGCTTCCAGATATTGGCGTTCGAAAACTTCCCGCGCGTCACGCAGCGGCAGCGTCATGATCTCAGAACTGCGATCCAGCGTCAGCACGGCGGGCGCGGCGGCACCGATCTGGGGCGGCAGCATTTCCGGGCGGATCGCTTCCCGGCTTTCCCCCGGCGCCATGATCAGCAGCCAATCCATCAAATTGCGCAATTCGCGCACATTGCCCGGCCAATCATAGGCCTGCATGGCGGCAAGTGTGTCTTCCGATAATTCGCGCGGCGCCATGCCCGTGGTTTCAATCGCACGGGCCATGAAATGGCGCGCGAAAAGCGGCACATCTTCCCGCCTTTCCTTGAGTGGCGGCACACGGATCGGCACCACGGCCAAGCGATAGAACAAATCTTGCCGGAAGCGCCCGGCCGCGATTTCAGCGGCAAGGTCACGATTGGTGGTGGCAATCACGCGCACATCCACCTTGACGCGCGTGCCACCGCCAACCCGTTCAAAGCCTTGTTCCTGCAGCGCGCGGACAATCTTGCCCTGGGTTTCAAGCGGCATATCGGCCACTTCATCCAAAAGCAGTGTCCCGCCATGGGCGCGTTCCAAGACCCCCGCGCGCCGTGCCTGGGATTGTGCATCCGCGCCCGCCTCAACGCCGAACAACTCTTCCTCAAACCGCGCAGGGTTCAGGATGGCGCAATTTAGTACAACAAACGGCCCATCGGCGCGGCGCGATTGCGCATGGATGCTGCGCGCCGCCACTTCCTTGCCGGCCCCCGCCGGCCCGGTCAGCAGCACGCGCGAACCGGTTGGCGCCACTTTCTCGATCGCACCGCGCAACTGCTGAATGCCCGCAGACCGACCGAGCAATTCCGTCTCCGGCCCCGCGCGCAGCCTGAGGTCGCTATTCTCGCGCTTGAGCCGCGCCGCTTCCAAGGCGCGCGCCAGCACCAGCAGCAGCCGGTCGGATTTGAAGGGCTTTTCGATGAAATCATAGGCGCCCTGCTGGATCGCCTGCACCGCGGTTTCAATCGTGCCATGGCCCGAGATCATGACCACTGGCAGTTGCGGTTCTTCCGCATGCAAGGCCGCCAAGATGCCTAGCCCATCCAGGCGAGAATTCTGCAACCAGATATCCAGGATCACGAGCGAAGGCCGGCGCGTGGCAAAGGCCGCCAACGCTGAATCGGCATCATGCGCCTGACGTGTTTTGAATCCCTCATCGCTCAGGATGCCTTCCAGCAGCGCCCTGATATCGGGTTCGTCATCAACGATCAGAATCTCATGCGCCATGCGCGACCTTGCTGCCCCTCATTTCGCTGCTTGCGCCGCTTTTGCGGCTGGTTCGCCAGAATGCCAGGGAGACTCGCCCAGCGGCAAGACCAAGCTGGCGATGCTGCCGGAACCCTCTGACCGGTTTTCGAGCCTGATGACACCTCCATGGTCTTCCATGATCTTCTTCACAATGGCAAGGCCAAGCCCGGTGCCCTTGGGTTTATGCGTGACATAGGGCTCGGTCAGTCTTTCGGGCGGTTCTTCGCGTGGCAGGCCGATGCCATTATCGGCCACCTGGAAGGCAAGCATGCTGCCTTCCACCATGATGCGCGTTTCAATGCGCCCGGCCTCGCCGCCTTCCCGCATGGCGATAGCGTCAGCGGCATTCTGCAAAAGATTGGTGAGCGCCTGACCGATCAGGCGCCGATCACAGGCAAGTTTCAGCCCCTCCGGCCCTGGTTGATTTTCATAGGTGATGTCAGGATGCGCAGTATGTTGCAGCACCAGCGCTTCCAGCATCAGGCGGTTGGCGTCTTCCGGTTTGATCACCGGCTGCGGCATGCGCGCAAAGGCCGAGAATTCATCCACCATGCGCCCGATATCTTCCACCTGGCGCACAATGGTGTCTGTGCATTGGCGGAAAGTATCGGGGTCATCAGTGATCTGGCGCAGATAGCGCCGCTTCAGCCTTTCGGCAGAAAGCTGAATCGGTGTCAGCGGGTTCTTGATTTCATGCGCAATACGCCGCGCCACATCTGCCCAGGCCGCCTTGCGCTGCGCCGATTGCAATTCGGTAATGTCATCAAAGGTCAGCACAAAGCCTTCAACCCGGCCACCCAAAGTCTCGGTGCCGATCCGCGCGAGCAAGGTGCGCCGCGCATTGGCCGGCCCGATCAGGATCTCGGCAACCCTGGGCCGTTCCGGATTGGCCGCCGCCGCTTCCAGCAATTCCGCGAATTCAGGTGCAATGCGCGCGAATGGCAGCCCAATCGCCGCATCAAGATCAACGCCCAGCAGTGCGCTGGCTGAACGATTGGGCAAGGTCACACGCCCTTCACTATCAAGCCCGATCACCCCGGCTGACACGCCGGAAAGCACGGTTTCGGTAAAGCGCCGGCGCTCATCAATCAGGCTATAGGCATTCATCAATTCGGCCCGCTGCGCGCCAAGCTGGCTGGTCATGCGGTTGAAGGATCGCGCGAGGCGCGCGATTTCATCATCCGCCTCCCCCTCTTCGACCTTCGTCGCCAGATCGCCGCCGCGCACGCGTTCCGCCGCCAGGATCAGGCGCGCGATTGGCCGCGCGATGCGATTGGCCATCAGCAGCCCGATCAGCACGGCGGCCAGCAGCACGAGCAAGGTCGCAATCGCGAAGATCAGAAAGAAGGTGATTTGCAGGCTTTCGCGATTGCGGTCGAGCTGATTGTATTCATTGAAGGAAATCTCAGTCCGCCGCATGTGCCCCAGCACGGAGGGATCAAGCGGGCGCGTGATCAGCAGCACAAGTCCGGGCGGGATATTGAGCTGCACCATGGCGCGCACGCGCCCTTCCTCCGCCTCGCTTGGCAGCACCACCACTTCACCGGAGCGCACGGCTTCCATCGCCCAGGCCGGCGGCAAATCCACGAGATTGGATATGCCCAAACCCGCATTCGCCACCACCTGCCCCAAGACGGGCTCAAAAATGATGGAACTGGTCAGGCCGCGCAAAGCGGTATGGGTGGCCAGCAGCCGCGCAAAGGCGACGCCATTATCGGGCAGCAGCACCTGCGCCGCGCGATTGAGGTCATTCGCCATAAACAGGATATCGGCGCGGATCGTATTGCGGTGCTCATCCAGATAACCACGGGAAGCAACCAGCGATGCCTCCAGCGTGTCGCGCACGCGGTCACTGAACCAGGCTTGAATGCCAAGGTTGAAGAATAGCGCAGCAAAACCCGCGACCAGCAAGGCCGGGACTGATGCCACCACGCCAAACAGCAGCACAAGCCGCACATGTAGCCGCGATCCCGCCGCGCCGCGCCGGCGTTCCAGCCACATGCGCGTGAGCCGCGCCGCGAGCGAGGCCACCAGCAGCAGCAGCAGCGCAATATTGGCGAGGATCACCCCGGCCAATTGCCCAGCGCCTGTCGGCCCTACCGGCGTGCC
>Ga0315900_10003275_pt1 | contig 23837 bp, 20 predicted proteins | sample LakEriMetagenome_FD_203521 | JGI IMG/M metagenome (GOLD analysis project Ga0315900, IMG submission 203521) | Freshwater fungal communities from buoy surface, Lake Erie, Ohio, United States - Buoy 12 MA114 | ecosystem: Environmental > Aquatic > Freshwater > Lake > Lake biofilm | place: USA: Lake... | reverse complement strand
CCGCTTGATCGGGCTCTTCGTCGCCATCCTCAGCGAGATCGTGGACGCCACGCCACGACATGGCTTCGTCGAGGTGCGTCCACGCGACGGCATCGCAGGGTATCCCTGAACCGCGCAGCGCGGCCCGGGGCGCATAACTCTGATTTGCCGAAACGGTAATTCCATCGCGGCAGCCAAGCCGACACCTTCCCGGGATCGTCAGGAGGGTCTGCTGGTGCGTCTGGGCGCGGATATCGGGGGAACCTTCACCGACATCGTCCTCGTGGACGACGAGACCGGCCTGTTCCGGCTCGGCAAGGTGCTCACCACGCCGGCACAGCCCGATGATGGCGTGATGAACGGCATCCGGACGGTGATCGAGGACGACGCGGCGCGGGTCTCGCACGTCGTGCACGGAACGACGCTCTTCACCAATGCGCTGATCGAGCGCAAGGGCGCACTGACCGCGCTGGTGACCACGCGCGGCTTCCGCGACGCGGTCGAGATCGCGCGCGAGCACCGCTACGACATGTACGATTTGCGGCTGCGACGCCCGGCGCCGATCGCGCGCCGCCGCCACCGCTTCGAGATCGACGAACGCATCCTGGCCGACGGGACGATCCGGCAAGTGCCGGACGCCGCGGCGATCCGGCTTGTGGCCGAGGAAATGCGCGATCTGGGGATCGAGGCGGTCGCCGTCTGCCTGATCAACTCCTACCTCGATGGCGCGCATGAGCGGCTGGTGGGCCGCGTGCTGCGGGAGGTCATGCCCGACGTGGCGATCACGCTGTCCAGCGACATCGCGCCCGAGATCCGCGAATTCGAGCGCAGCTCCACCGCGCTCTGCAACGTCTATGTCAAGCGCATCGCCGAGCGCTATCTGACGCGGCTGGAAGCACGCACGCGTGACGAGGTCAGCAGCGCGGCCGGGCTTTACGTCATGCAGTCCAATGGCGGCCTGCTCACCGCCGGCCAGGCGATCGAGGCGCCGATCCGTCTCGTGGAATCCGGCCCCGCGGCGGGAGCGCTGGCGGCGGCGCATTACGCGAAGTCGCTCGGGCTGCGGGACATCCTCTCCTTCGACATGGGCGGCACCACCGCCAAGGCCTGCCTCATCATCGATGGCGAGCCGCTGTTGGCTCCCGAATTCGAAGTGGACCGGCAGTACCAGTTCAAGAAGGGCAGCGGCCTTCCCGTGAAGGTGCCGGTGATCGAGATGATCGAGATTGGCACCGGCGGCGGCTCGATCGCCGCAGTGGATGCCATGGAGCGACTGAAGGTCGGCCCGCACAGCGCGGGCTCGGTCCCCGGCCCGGCCTGCTATGGCCTGGGCGGCACCCGCCCCACCGTCACCGATGCCGACCTGCTGCTGGGCTATCTGGACCCTGGCTTTTTCCTCGGCGGCGACATGACGCTGGACGCGGCGGCGGCGAAGCGCGCGGTCGACGAACATGTGGGCGGCAGGCTCGGCCTCGACACCACCACCGCCGCCTGGGGCATTCACCAGTTGGCGAATGAGGCCATGGCCTCGGCGGCACGCATCCACGCCATCGAGCGCGGGCGCACCATCTCGCTGTTTCCCATGTTCGCCTTCGGCGGCGCGGGGCCGGTCCATGCCTATGGTGTGGCGCGGATCCTCAAGCTGCCGAAGATCGTCTATCCCTTCGGCGCCGGCGTCATGTCCGCGGCCGGCTTCCTGACCGCGCCGCTGGCCTTCGACTTCGTCCGCTCCAGCCCCGCCCGGCTGGAAGCCATCGAGTGGGACGGGGTGAACCGGATTCTCTCGGAGATGGAGGAGGAAGGCCGGGCCAGGCTTGCCGGCTCGCTCGGTGGCGCCGGGATTGCCTTCCGCCGATCCGCCGACATGCGCTACCGCAAGCAGGGCTTCGACATCCGGGTGCCGCTGCCCGATGGCGCGCTCGGGCCGGAGAGCCTCAATGCGATCACCGCGGCCTTCGAGCGCGTGTACGAGGAACTCTACGGCCACATCGTCCCCAATACCCCGATCGATGTCATGTCCTGGCGCGTCATCGCCTCCGGCCCGAAGCCGGTCTTCCGCCTGCCGGTCGCGACCGGTTCCACCGCGGATCCGCTGAAGGGAAGGCGCCGCATCCACGTGCCGGAGGCGGGCTTCGTCGAGGTTCCGGTCTACGACCGCTACCGCCTGAACGCCGGCGACATCCTTCACGGCCCGGCAATCGTCGAGGAGCGCGAATCCACCGTGGTCGTGAACGGTCCCGGCCGCATCACCGTGGACGCGAACCGCAATCTGATCGTCGATCTGGAGGCCGCGCCGTGAACACCGTTTCGAACCACGCCGCTTCCCGCGCCGATCTCGACCAGATCACCCTCGACATCATGTGGGGCCGCCTGATCGCGACGGTGAACGAGCAGGCCGCGGCCCTGATGCGCTCCTCCTTTACGTCCATCGTGCGCGACGCGGGCGACCTCTCGGCCTGCGTCTTCGATCGTCGCGGCCGCATGGTGGCGCAGGCCGTCACGGGCTCGCCCGGTCACATCAATTCGATGGCGACCGGCATGGCGCACATCGTGGAGGCCTTCCCGGTGGACACGCTGAAGCCGGGCGACGTCATCATCACGAACGATCCCTGGATCACCGTCTCCCAGTTGCACGACATCACGATCGCAACACCGGTCTTCCACAAGGGACGCGTGGTCGGGCTCTTCGCCAATTGCTGCCATGCCCTCGACATCGGCGGCCGCGGCCTCTCCGCCGACGCCCGCTCGATCTTCGAGGAGGGGCTGCAGATCCCGATCATGAAGCTGAATGACGGTGGGCAGCCGGTGGATGCGGTGTATCGTCTGATCGCCGCGAATGTCCGCACGCCCGAGGAGGTCGTGGGCGACATCCATGCGCAGATCATCGCCAACGAGGTGGGTGCGCGCCAGCTCCGCTCCTTCCTCGACGAATTTGCGCTCGACGACATCGAGGCGGTGTCCGACGCGGTGATCGCGCGGACGGAGAAGGCGATGCGGGCGGCCATCGCAGTGCTGCCGGACGGCTCGCACGGCTTCGGCATCACCCTGGACGGCTTCGGCACGCCGATCGCGCTGAAGGCGAGGGTCACGATCGCCGGCGACGAGGTGACGGTGGATTACGAGGGCTCCTCGCCGGGCGTCGATCTCGGCATCAATGTCGGCTTCAACTACACCGTGGCCTACACGACCTACGGCGTGAAATGCGCGATCGCCCCGGAGGTGCCGAACAACGCCGGCTCTTTCCGCCCGATCCGGACCCTGGCGCCGAAGGGCTCCATCCTCAGTGCGCAGCGCCCCGCGCCGGTCGCGGGCCGGCACACCATTGGCCATTTCCTGCCATCGGCGATCATGGGCGCGCTGTCCGGCATCATGCCGGAAAAGGTGATGGCGCCTGGCGCCGACAGCCTCTGGAACACGCATATCGCGGGCCATGACGCCCGCGACGGCGCCTATTTCTCCTTCACTTGGTTCTCCACGGGCGGGACGGGCGCCCTGCAGGGCCAGGACGGCCTCTCCGCGACCTCCTACCCGAGCGGCGTCGCTGGCGTGCCGGCGGAGATCATCGAGGCGCTGACGCCCCTCGTCGTGCGCAGGCGCGCGCTACGCCCGGATTCCGGCGGCGCGGGGGAGAATCGCGGCGGGCTGGGCCAGGTGATGGAGATCGAGGTCCGCACCGATCGGCCCTACCTCTTCTCGGGGCTCTACGAGCGCTGCGTGCATCCAGCGCCGGGCCTGCATGGCGGCATGCCCGGCGCCGTCGGCGCCGTCTGCGCGTCCAATGGCGAGGATGTCCGCCCGAAGATCAGCCGGATGCTGCCGCCCGACACGGTGGTCACCCTCGAGATCCCAGGCGGCGGCGGCTTCGGCGATCCGGCACGGCGCAGCAAGGACGCCATCCGCAATGATGTGCTGGATGGCTACGTCACGGCTGAAGCGGCGCTTCGCGACTATGGCGCGCGCCCGGACTAGCTGCCGCACTGCGGATCAACAACAGCGAAGGCAGGAGCCAGCATGCCCGTCGAATCCGCCTACCTCCTGATCGCCTCCATGGACGTGGATGCAGCGCATGAGGCGCTGTTCAACGAGGTGTATGACGAACACGCGCGCCATCTTCTCGCCGTGCCGGGTGTCCGCGCCGTCCGACGGATGAAGGGCGAGCCCTTCACGTTGGCGATCGCCGGCGGGCACCAGCCAATGCCCGCGCCATCGCCGGCCTACACCGCGATCTACGAGATCGACCACCCGTCGGTGCTGGCCTCTCCAGCATGGGCGGAGGCCGTCGAGAAGGGCCGCTGGGCGAAGGAGGTGCGGCCGCACACCCGCAACCGCCACCATGCCCTCTACGCGGTGCGCCCGTCGCTCACCGGGGACTGAAGCCCATGGAGGCGTCGGCGCGCGAGGTGGACGTCATCTGCGTCTCGGTGGCGCCGGGGTAGACCGTCATCACGTGCAGGCGGTGGTGATCTGTGGGTGATCGTGCGTGCGTGGTCTTGGTCGGGGAGATCGAGCTCGAGGGGCCGCGGCTCTACCGTCTGCCGGAGGATACGCCGGCGATCCTCTACAACTGCCCGTCGCTGCCGGCTGGGACACGGAGGCTGGCGCTGTCGACAAGCTGGGACTTGCCGACCCTTGGGCCGGGCGCGACGGCAAGCGTCGACGTCACCGTGCCCGGCGCGCAGCGGGGCGACTTCGCCGATGCCTCGCTTGCACGGCGCCATCACCGCCCCCCGGTGCTGCCCATCCTTCGCATGCCCTCCATCACCTGATCCACGCTGAAGGATGCCGGCCGCTGCCGCGGTGGGAATTCCTGGAAGGTCCCAACCATCTGGCCGATGACCTCCTGCGAGGCAACGCCGATGATCTGCGCCATCTCCTCCCACCAGACATTGTAGTTGTTGGAATCCGTCTCGGCACGCTCGAAAGGGTCCATCCGCAAGTCAAAGATCAGGGGGGCGCGCAACTGCACAAAGGGGTCGCGCCAGACGGCCATGGCATGGGCGCGCTGCTCCTGAAACACCATTTTCCAGCGGTCATAGCGTGCGGCCACCAGGTCTCCGTCATCGCTCCAGTAGAAGAATTCCTTGCGCGGCCAATCGCCCTCCTGGCCCAACAGCTTCGGCAATAGGTTGTAGCCGTCGAGATGCACCTTGTAGCTGCGCGCGCCGGCCTGGTGCCCCGCGAGCAGCTTCTCCTTGATGTCCGGCACCCCAGCCGCGGCCATCAAGGTCGGTACCATGTCGATATGCGAGGAGATATCGTTCAGCGTCTTGCCCGCGGGAATACGACCCGGCCAGCGCACCGCGAAGGGTACACGATAGGCGCCCTCCCAATTGGTGTTCTTCTCGCTGCGGAAAGGCGTGATGCCGCCATCGGGCCACATGTTGAAATGCGGGCCGTTGTCGGTGGTGTAGATCACGATGGTGTCGTTCGCGATGCCAAGGTCATCCAGCTTCTTGAGCAGCAGGCCCACGTCATTGTCGTGCTGCAGCATGCCGTCGGCGTAGAAGTTCAGCCCGGACTTGCCGGCCCAAGGTTCGCCGACATGCGTGCGGTAATGCATGCGTGACGAGTTGAACCAGCATAGGAACGGCGTGTTGGCACGAACCTGGCGCTCCATGAAATCGGTCGAGGCATTGAGGAACTCGGTATCGATGTTGCGTTGGCGCGCGGCAGTCAGTGGGCCGGTGTCCTCGATCGTCTGCCGCCCCACCTTGCCGAAGCGCGGATCCACCGTCGGGTCGTCTACATTCGTCGCTCGGGTCCGCAGCACACCGCGTGGGCCGAAACGCGCGCGGAAGCGGGGGTCACGGGGATAGTTGGGGCTTTCGGGCGTGTCTTCGGCGTTGAGGTGATAGAGGTTGCCGAAGAATTCGTCGAAGCCATGCACCGTCGGCAGGAACTCATTGCGGTCCCCCAGATGGTTCTTGCCGAACTGGCCGGTCGCATAGCCAAGCGGCTTCAGCAACTCGGCGAGCGTCGGGTCTTCCGGCTGAATGCCAAGGGGCGACCCGGGCAGGCCCACCTTCGTCATCCCCGTACGCACCGTCATCTGTCCGGTGATGAAGGCGGCCCGACCCGCGGTGCAGGATTGCTCGCCGTAATGGTCGGTCAGCCGGGTCCCTTCGGCGAAGACGCGATCGATGCCGGGCGTCTGGAAACCCATCATCCCGCCGCTGTTGTAGCCGATGTTCCAGTAGCCAACATCGTCGCCCATGATCAGCAGGATATTGGGCCGGCGGCGGGCCCCTGCGGCGGGTGCAGGGGCCGCAGCACCTGGCGCCGTCTGGGCCTGCGCGAGTGTGGTGGTGGCCGCGAGGCTGGCGGCGGAGCCCAGCAAAATGCCGCGGCGTGAGGTGTCTGTCGGCATCGTCGTTCTCTCCCGGTTCAGCGCAAATCAATGGTGACGCGGGCGATCTGCCCGTTGAAACGGAACGGCATGCGGTCCGCGTAATCCTCGGTCAGCGGCGTGCCGTCATCGAGGCCGATGTCCAGCCCCTCATCGATCTGCAGGCGCGCCGGATTGGTGCGTCCGATGCGGCCCTGCCCGACGCGCCGATCACCGTCGAAGAGCGTCAGCGTGCCGCCGCTGCCAGGGCGCTCGCCCTCGCGCACGAATTCGGCGCGCAGCACGCGCCGCCCGGGCGCCAGCGGTTGGTCGGAGGCAATGACGAAGCGCTCCATCGCCAGCATGTTGTAGGCGAACATCAAGCGCCCGCCGTCCATGTACAGGCCGTAGCCGGATTGCCGCCCGCCATGGGTCATGATCATGCCGGTGCCGCCGCCCTGCGGCACCTCTACCTCCGCACTGATGACGAAGGAGCGGTTCAGGATGGAGGGCGCGGCGCCGGTCTGCAGTTGCACAAGGCCCGGGTAGTAGGTGAAGGAGGTGCGACCACCGGCGAGGTTCGGCCTCTGCGCCGGGTCGAAGCGCTCAATCGTGCGGTTGTCGAGCGGCAGGATGCCCTGTCGCGCTGCTTCGGCCCACCAGAGATCCTGCATGGCCCGCAGCCGCTGCGGCTCGGCCGCCGCGAGATCGCGCGCCTGCGAGAAGTCGCGCGCGACATGATAGAGCTCCCAGGTCGCGTCATCGATCGAGCCGGCGCGCGGTGTGGGATCCCAGGGCGTGCGCCAGCGTGCGGAGGCCATCCAGCCGTCATGGTAGATGCCGCGGTTGATGAACATCTCCCAGGCCTGGGTGCGGCGGCGGCCCTCGGCGCGGGCACCTTCAGCGGGGAAGGTATAGGCCATGGACACACCATCGAGCGGGCGCTGCTGGATGCCCTCGATGGCGATGGGCAAACGAAGATTGGCCGCTTCCAGGATGGTCGGCATCAGGTCGATCACATGGTGGAACTGGTCGCGCGTGGCGCCGGCCTGCACGCGGCCGGGCCAGGAGACCACCAGGGGGTTACGCGTGCCGCCGAAATGCGAGGCGACCTGCTTGGTCCATTGGAAGGGCGTGTTCATCGCCCAGGCCCAGCCGGCCGGGAAGTGATTGGCGTACATCGGCCCGCCCAGCCCGTCGATTGCCGCCAGGTTGCTGGCGAGGTCATCGGGGATGCCATTGAAGGCGCGCAGGGCGTTGGTCGAGCCCTCAAGGCCGCCCTCCGCGGAGGCGCCATTGTCGCCCAACATGTAGATGACCAGGGTGTTCTCGCGCGCACCCATATCGTCCAGCGAGGCGATGAGTCGGCCGACTTCCGCATCGGTATGCGCCGTGAAGCCGGCGAAGACCTCCATCATCCGCGCGGCGACGCGCCGCTGGTCGGCTGAGAGGGAGTCCCAGGCGGGCAGTTCCGCCGGGCGCGGTGTCAGCACCGCATCGGGTGGCACGACGCCAAGCTGGCGTTGCCGCGCGAAAGCCATCTCGCGGTAGCGATCCCAGCCCATGTCGAACTGGCCGCGGAAACGCGCGATCCACTCGGCCGGCGCCTGGTGCGGACTATGGGTCGCGCCCGTCGCGAAATAGAGGAAGAAGGGTCGGTCGGGTGCCACCGACCGCTGCTCCCGCATCCAGCCGATGGCGCGGTCGGTCAGGAAGGTGGTGAGGTGCGTGCCGCGCGCTTCGGCGGGAAGCTCGAAGTTCCGGGTGTTCTCGGTCAGCGAGAAATTCCACTGCGACATTTCGCCGTAGTTGAAGCCCAGGAAGTAGTCGAAGCCGAGGCCGGTGGGCCATTGGTGGAACGGTCCTGCTGGGCTGGCCTGCCATTCGGGCGTGTTGTGGTTCTTGCCGAACATGGCGGTGGCATAGCCATTGCCCCGCAGCACCTGCGCCACCGTGCCGGCGTCGCGCGGGATAATCGCGTTGTAGCCAGGAAAGCCCGTGGCAAGCCCCGTGATGACGCCATTGCCGACGCTGTGGGCGTTGCGGCCCGTCAGCATCGCGGCACGCGTGGGCGAGCACAGCCCGACGGTATGCATGTGCGTGTAGCGCAGCCCCTGCTCCGCCAGGGCATCGAGCGACGGCGTGGGCGTCAGCCCGCCAAAGGTGCCGAACTGCCCGTAGCCGACATCATCGAGCATGATCAGCAAGACATTGGGCGCGCCTTGCGGCGCCTGAACCGCGGCCGGGAAATCGGGACGGGATTCCTGCGCGGTGCGGCCGATCACGCCGCCAAAGAGCGGGTCGGGCTGCGGCAGGATGGCCCCGCCCTGCCGCGCTGCTGGTGCCGGTGCCGGCTGTGCGGCCAGTGGCAGGATCGGTACGGCCGCGAGGATCAATCCTGCCAGGAGTTGCAGGCGGAGCGTGCCGGTCATGCTGTCATTCCTCCGATGGCTCATTTGAGTTCCACGCGCATCTCATGCAGCCTTCCCCCGAAGGCAAAGGGCCGGCGTTCCGCATAGGCGCGCGACACCGGAGAGCCGAGGTCGCGGCCCACATCGAGGGTCTCCGAGGCGGTGAAGGCCGCCGGCACCGTGCGCTGCACGGTGGTGCGCGCAACCTCCCGCCCATCCACGCGCAGCACGACTTCTGCCGGGCTGATGGGACGGCGCGAGGCGAAGGTGGTGTCCACCTCGATCCGCCGGCGCCCGGGCGCGATGACATCGGCCGAGCGCGCCTCGTAGCGCTCGATGATCATCATGTTGTACTCGAACACCAGGCGGCCGCGATCCATGTAGAGCGTCAGACCTCCCGATGCGCCACCCAGCGCGTAGAGGACGCCAGAGGCGTTTTCGGTGACATCGGCTTCAATGGTGACCAGCGTGCTTTCGCGCCCCAATCCGGGCGCGGTGAATTCCGGCATGCGCACCGTCTCGGGGCCGAAGCGCCAGCTGCGATAGGGTGTCGAGATGCGATCCTGCGGGTGCAGGCGAAGCCAATTGCCGGCGCCGATCGGGAGGACGCGATTCTCCTGCGCCATCTCCAGGAAGCGGCCTTGCAAGGCGGCAAGACGCTGCGGCTCCTGCGTTGCCAGGTTGCGGGCCTGGGAGAAATCACGTCGCAGATCGTAGAGCTCCCAGGTCTCGCGCGCGGGATCCCATTCCGCCGTGCTGGCCGAGGCGCGCCAGGGCGTGAAGGGCCCGAAGGCCGAGGCCATCCAGCCCTCACGCCAGATCGCCCGGCTGCCGCCATTCTCGAAATACTGTTCGATCTTGCGGTTTGGTGCCGCAGCATCGGCGAAGGTATAGGCAAGGCTGACGCCGTCGAGCGGGTCCTGCACCGCGCCATTCACCGTCTCCGGCGGGGTGATGCCGAGCAGGTCGTAGAGCGTCGGCGCGATGTCGTTCACATGGTGGAATTGCGGGCGGGGGCGCCCATCGGGGCGGATGCGCGCGGGCCAGGAGATCGCCATCGGGTTGCGCGTCCCGCCGAGGTGCGAGGCGACGAGCTTGGTGTGATGAAACGGCGTGTTGCCCGCCCAGGCCCAGCCGGCATGGTACATGTTGTCCATCGCCGGGCCACCCAACGCATCGAGCCCGCCGAGCTGCGCCAGGGCGGCCAGTTGCTGCTCCATCGTGTTGGGGATGCCGTTCTGCGCCAGCAATTCGCTGACGGTGCCCTGCTGCCCTTCGGCCGAGGCACCGTTGTCACCGAAGATGTAGAGGATGATGGTGTTGTCGCGCAGGCCCAGCCGCTCGATCTCATCCACGACGCGCCCGGCCTGCGTGTCCACATGCTCGACCATGCCGGCGAAGACTTCCATCAGGCGGCGCTGGAAGGGGCGCTCAGCCTCGGGGATGCTGTCCCATCCGGCCATCGTTGGCGCGCGGGGCGTCAATTCCGTCTCGGGGGGAATCCAGCCCATGGCACGCTGGCGGGCAAAGATGCGCTCGCGCATCGCATCCCAGCCATCGTCGAAACGGCCGCGATAGCGGTCGGCCCATTCGCGGCCGACATGCTGCGGACCGTGTGCGGCGCCTGGCGCCCAGTACATGACGAAGGGGCGGTCGGGCGCGAAGGATTGGTGCCGGCGCAGCCATTGCACGGCGCGGTCCGCCAGATCCTCGCTGAGGTGGTAGGCGGGGTCGTGTGGCGGTTCGATCGGGTTGGTGTTCTCGAACAGGCGCGGCTCGTACTGCGAGGTTTCGCCGGCAAGGAAGCCGTAGAAGTACTGGAAACCGTAGCCGGTGGGCCAGCGGTCGAAGGGGCCCATCGCGGTGGTCTCGGTGGCTGGCGTGTTGTGCCACTTGCCGAAGGCCGCGGTGCTGTAGCCATAGTGGCGCAGCACCTCGGGGAAGGTCGCGGCGGTCGGCGGGATCACGCCGACATAGCCGTCCCAGTCCACGGCGCGCTCCGCGATGGTGCCGGAGCCGACGCGGTGATGATTCCGCCCGGTCAGCAGCGCGGCGCGCGTGGGCGAGCAGATCGCCGTGGTGTGGAAGCTGTTGTAGGCGATGCCCTGCTGCGCGATGCGGGTGAGCGTCGGCGTGCGGATGTCGCCGCCGAAGGTTTCGGCCTGGCCGAAGCCCACATCGTCGAGCAGGATCACGAGGATGTTCGGCGCGTTCTCCGGCAGGCGGCGCGGCTCGACGCGGCGCTGATGCGTCGAGTCCGCCAGCGTCGGCCCGGCCGTGCTGGCGGAGGGCGTCGGGGGGAATGGCAGATGCCGCCCCGCCGGCGCGCTCGCCGGGACCGGTACGGCCGGCTGCGCGCCCGCCGGCGGCGCGGGTTGCGCCACGGTGAGCATGGTGGCGAGCAGCAGGGTGCGGATCGGTGTGTTCATTGGCTTGGCTTCCCTGCGGTGCGACGCGACATCAGAAGCGGAACGCTGCGGACACCATCACGAGGTCGCCCTCGAAGCGGTTCCGCGTGTCGATATCGTGGATCCATTTGGCGATCAGGCTGACATCGCGAGCGCCGATCCGCGGCGTCCACGGTAGGGCGGGGCCGATGCCGACGCCGCTGCCACGGAAGCCACCGGAGCCTGCCGGGCGCTGGCCGCTGTCGTCGGTGATCTGATCGTACCGGTAGCGGGTCGCGTCGGTGCGCTTAATGATCAGGTAGCCGGCGGTGAAGGGGAGCTCGCGCCCGTGCTGCGGGTCAAGCAAAGTGTAGGCCTCGGCCAGGTCGAAGCCCCATTGGTTGCGACCTGTGTTCAGCACGCGGTCCGCCCTGTAGCGCCCGGTCGGCGCGTGGATGCCAGGCGAGACCGTGAAGTGGTGGTTGCCGAGCGTCCAGTTGAGCTGGACCGGCGCGACATAGTGGTCACCGATACCGGCAGTCTCGCCGCTGCGGAACTGTGCGAAGCCGCCGATCGACGCGGTCGCCGATGCCTCCGCGTGCAGAACGACGCGCGGAACCATCGCAGCGCCGCAGCGCGCGCGGAAGGGGCCGCGGTAATCGCGGATCATCGGGTCAGTGGCGTCCTTGCGAGTTTTGAGCGGCTCGGCGGCTGGCAAGGCCTGCGCGGCGTCAGAGCGCGCGGCCCAGACCGCGCGTGCCGCCAGCGTGCCTGCACCGCCGCAGCCGTTTGGTGCCGCCGCACCGGCCATTTTGTCCCGCCCTCCCCTGCGAGCCCCCGCGCAACCGCCGGAACGGATGGGGCGCGCATCCCAACCGCCAGCGTCCCCTTGCGGGTGACTCTTCCTTTAGGCGGAAAGACTGCGGCATAGTCTGCGTCCAGACTGTCGGCTGGAGACAATTGCGATGCATGGCGTCCGGCCGCCGATGATCGAAGCCTCGCCGCTTTTCGCGCGGGGCTGGCTCGCCCAGGCGCCTGTCGCGCTGCGCGACGGGCTGCTCGCCCTTGCGAGGATCCGCGATGTCGCCCGGCACGACGTGCTCTATCGGATCGGCGATGCGCCCGATGGCCTGTTTGGCGTGCTGTCCGGCGGCTTCGCCTTCGAAGTGGCGCCGCATGAGCGCGGGCCGACATTCGTGCATCTGTTCCATACCGGTGCCTGGTTCGGCGAGGCGGAGTTGTTCGACGGCCGCCCGCGCATTGCGACAATTCGCGCCGCGCAGCGATCCAGGGTGCTTCACCTGCCTCTGGCGGCATTGCGGGATCTGGCCGCAACGAACCCGGACGTGTGGCGGCTTCTTGGCATCCTGTCGGCCAACCAACTGCAGCTCGCCCTGGGCGGGGTTGACGATCTGATGATCCGCGACCCAGGCCAACGGATCGCCGCCATCCTTTTGCGTCTCGCCAGCGTAAGGCTGTCCGACGTCAAGTCAGATAGCGCCGAGCGGGACATCGGCATCACGCAGGACGCACTTGCGGCAATCGCGAATGTCTCACGAGCGACGGTCGCTCAGCATCTTTCGGATTTTGAGAAGAGCGGCTCGGTGACGCGTAGCTACGGTCATGTCAGGATTCTCGACAGCGGGATGCTGCGGAGAAGTGTGTCCTCGGACGAGTCGATACCCTGATGAAGGCGGGTCGGACGAGCACTGCGGCGTGGCCGCGTGTCCAGCGTCCAGAGCAGGTTGCGTTCCGCTAGCCGTCCGTGAACAAGTTCGCACCCACGCGGGGTGCCGGATGTCACGCGTTGCTGATCTCTAAAGGCACCACCGCTGCCTAATCGATCGTGATCCCCCTGTCGCGCACGATCGGCCCCCACTTCGCGCGCTCCACCGCCAGCGCCTCCGTCATTTGCTCCGGCGTCGTCCAGCGTGGCTCAAGCCCGTTGCGGTTCATCACCGCGATCACCTCGGGGTCGGCCAGCGCCAGGCGCATCGCGGCATTGATGCGCGCGATCGCGTGCTCCGGCGTGCCGCGCGGGGCCAGCACCGCATACCAGGACGGTACGTCGAAGCCCGGCAGGCCGGATTCGGCGACGGTCGGTATCTCGGGCATCAGCCGCGAGCGTTCGATGTGCGGAACCGCGAGCGCGCGCAGCTTGCCGTCACGCACCTGCGTCAGCACCGAGGCGGCGGTGGCGAAGGAAAAATCGACCCGCCCGGCCAGCAGGTCGGTCACGACCAGCGCGCCGCCGCGGTAATGCACCGCGGTGGTCTCTGTCCCCGCGATGCGGTCGAACAGCAACCCCGCCAGATGTGGTCCGCCGACGATGCCGCTGGTGCCGTAGGACAACCGCCCCGGTGCGGCCTTGGCCGCGGCGACCAGCTCCGACACGCTGCGCCAGGGGCGGTCGGTCGGCAGCACCAGGATGTTGAACAGGTCGACCGCCACCGAAACCGGCACCAGGTCGCGCGCGGGGTCCACCGGCAGGCGCATCACCATCGGGCTGACCACGAGCGAGCCGATCGTCGCGAGCAGCAGCGTGTGGCCATCGGCCGGGCTGCGGGCGACCAGTTCGGTGGCCAGGTTGCTGCCCGCGCCGGGGCGGTTCTCGACGATCACCGGCTGGCCCAGCGCCTCGCTCATCTTCGGCGCCATGGTGCGGGCCGAGATGTCGGTGGCACCGCCCGGCGTGAAGCCGACGACCAGCCGCAGCGGACGGTTGGGAAAGCCCTCCTGCGCCAGCGCTGGGGCCGGCAGGGCGGCGGCGACGAGCAAGGCGCGGCGGCGGATGGCAGGCATGGCGTTTCGTCCCCGGACTGGCGCTGGTTGCCGCCTTATCGCACGAAGGGTGGAGGCGGCGAAGCGGCCAGGCGATCGAGGCCGAGACGATCGATCCGCCCGGGACCCACCTCACCTGCCCGGGGGCCGCGGTCTTCATCGACCTGCCTGGCCGGACTGCCGGCCGGCGAGTCTGACCGTTGAAGCGGTTCACGCAAAAGCGGCATGATTGCGCCACGATGCGTCGCAAAGGGGAAACCGCGCCATGGCCGCCACCACCTTCCGTCCCCTGACGCCCGGTTTCGGCGCCGAGGTCATCGGCGTCCCGCCGAGCCTGGAGATGGACGACGCGACCTTCGCCGCGGTCGAGGCCGCCTGGTTCCGCCACGGCATCCTGCTGTTCCGCGGGCTGGAGATGACGCCCGAGCAACACATCGCCTTCACCCGCCGGCTCGGGCCGCTGCACATCATGCACCCGCTGGACTTCAACCTGCCCGGCCACCCGGAGGTCCTGGTGATCGGCAATGCGCGGGAGGGCGGCAAGCCGATCGGCCTGCCGCGCGCCGGCATGGGTTTCCACAGCGATGGCGAGGACAAGGCGATCCCCAACGCGGGATCCTTCCTCTACGGCGTGCAGGTGCCGGACGAGGAAGGCGACACGCTCTTCGCCGACATGTTCGGCGCCTGGGATGCCCTGCCGGAGGCGCTGAAGCGAAAGGTCGCCGGCCGGCGTGCCTGCTACAGCCGGCTGCGGTTGCATCATGTGCATTACCCGCACCTGCCGGCGCTGACCGAGGCGCAGATCCGGGACCGGCCGGATGTCTGGCACCCGATCGCCCGGCGCCATCCGGTCACCGGGCGCACGTCGCTGTTCATCGGGCGTTGGGCCTGCGAGGTGGAGGGCATGGACCAGGCCGAAGGCGAGGCGCTGATCGCGGAGTTGATCGCCTTCTCGCAGCAGCAGCGCTTCCTGTACCGGCATCATTGGCTGAAGGGCGACGCGATCCTGTGGGACAATCGCTGTACCCAGCATTGCGCGACGCCCTTCGACGAAGCTCGGTACACGCGGCGGATGCAGCGCACGACGCTGGAGGGGTCGGTGCCGATCCTGGCTGAGGTCGCCTGACGGGCGCGGTTGGGCGCTTGGCGGCGGGGGGCTGGCGGAGAGGGTGCGCACGGGGTCGAACCGTGTCCGGTGCCGGCGACGCGTGACCGCCATCTGCCCACCAGCCCTGATGCCTGGCATCGAACCCTGCGCCGGGGCTCTTCAGCGAACGGGCTGGCGTTCCCGCTGCGGCTGGATGGCCGATCCGGCGGCGCGCCCCTCGGCCTCGTCAGGCAGGACGCGTCCGGCAAGTGTATCGGCCGACTCCCGGATCAGCGCGGCAAGCGCATCTGCGACGGCGCGCACCGGCGCCGCGGCTCGCGCGCGTTCATGCAGAAGCAGATAGAGGTCCTCCCCCAGCTCTGATGGCGGCGGGAGGAGGCGCACCAGGTTCGGATCGGCGTCGCCGAGAAAGCACGGCAGCAGAGACGCACCGGCCCCCGCCCGTACCGCGGCGTGGCGCACCGCTACATCGCCGAAGCGCAGCCTGATGGTGGCGCCGCGCGCGGCCGCCGCATCGTCGAGCCAGCACGATTGGGAGGGCGCGCGCGTCGTCTGCGTCAGGCCGATCACGTCGAGGCCGCTCCAGTTCCGCGCCATATGCCCCGCCTCGACAAGCGCGCGTGTGGCATAGACGCTGAAGGCGACGCGGCCGAGGCGCCGTCCCGCCAGCGGGCCGCCTTCCGGCAGCCGCCGCATGCGGAGCGCGAGGTCCGCCTCGCCCCCGGCGACGTCGAGCACGGCCTTCGTCGTGATCACCGACACAGGCGCACCGGCCAACTCGGCCAGCCGCCGCGCATGGGCAGCAATGTACAGCGAAACCGACCCGGTCGCGGTGACCCGCACCGCGGCATCGGTAGGGGCGGCGAGTGCGGCGGCGCGCCTGGCGAGGGAGGTCGCCACCCGGCCCATCTCGGCCGCCCACTCCAGCAGGTCTGCCCCTGCCGGGGTGAGGGCGAGACGGTTCGGCTGCCGCTCGAACAGCGTCGCGCCGAGGGTCGCCTCCAGCCGCTGCAGACGCCGCCCAGCCGTCGCCGCGCTGACGCCGAGCGCGCGGGCCGCCTCCGGCAAGGTGCCGCGCTCAGCGACCGCGAGGAAGGCGCGCACGTCCTCCCAGCCCAGGGCGGCCGGGTCGATCACCGGGCGGGCGGTGCGGCGCCGGGCGGCACAAGCCCGTGGAGGCGCGCGTAGTGCAGGAGCATGATCGTCTTGCCGTCGCAGATCTCGCCGCGCGCGACCATCGCCAGGGCCTCGTCGAGGGTCGGTTCGAGCACCTCGATGTCCTCGCCCTCGGCCTGGACACCGCCGCCGGCGGCGTGGCGGTCCGCGGCGCTGTATTCGGCGACGAAGAAGACGAGGCGTTCGGTCACCGAGCCCGGGCTCATGAACGCCTCGAAGATCCGCTGGGGTGAGGCGATTCGGCAGCCCGCCTCCTCCTCCGCCTCCTGCCGGATTGCCTCCTCGGCATCGCGCTGGTCGAGCAGGCCGGCGATCGCCTCGATCAGCGGCTCGGGGTGGCCGTTGACGAAGGCGGGGTAGCGGAACTGGCGCGTCAGCAGCACCGTCCCGCGCGCCGGATCATAGGGCAGGATCGTGGCGCCGTTGCCGCGATCGTAGGTCTCGCGCGACAGGGTCTGCCAACTGCCGTCCCGACGGCGGTAGTCGAAGGTCGTCTTGCGCAGGACGTACCAGTCGTCGGACAGCACGCGGACGTCGCGGATCCGTACCCGTTCGGCGCTCATGCCGCACCTCCCGCCGCGGGCGGCAATTCGCCCACGTGATGGTACACCGGACGGCCCGTGCGCGCGAAGATCGCCACCATCGCGTCGGCCCCAGCCGAGGCGCTGCCGATCCGCAGGCAGGCGTCGCAGCGCGCGGCGATCCGCTCCGCCACGGGGTGGAAGATCGCGTTCCAGGTCGCGTCGCCGATGGTCGCCGGGCCCGCGGTGCGGATGAGCGGCAGGGCAAGCCATTCGCCGGCGACCGGCAGGTGGCCGGCCCGGAACACGTCGAGTGCTGCTTCGTCCATCGCGGCCATGTTGCGGGCGATGAGCGCGGGATCGTCGCCCGTGCCGGACCGGTAAGGGCCGGCGACGAGGATCATGAGAGGTCGTGGGAGTTCGGGCAGGGGGCTGCTCCTGATGGCACGCAGCAGGGTCGGCTCGGAACCGCGTCGGCGCAGCCCTACGCCGCTGCAGCCACCCCTGCAACGCTGAACCCCTGGTTGGCCGGCCGAGGTACGGACAGGCACGCCATAGCCCATCTCCGGTTCTGCCGTCGCCCGCGTCGTCGGCCACTCCAGGGTACCGCTGGGCCGGGACCTGCAACCCCACCGGGCGCAACGACGGACCCGGCAAGCCGGTCCTGGACATATGACCGCAGCGCCGCGTTCGCCGCGAGGCTCGCCACTTTCGGACGACTTGCCGCACGCTCAGCATTCCACTGCGCGGTCGTCGCCCGGTAGTCCAGGTTACCGCCCCGCGTCGCCGCATTCCGCCGCAGCTCGCGCGACACCGTCGACGCCGCCCGGCCTAGACGACGCGCAATTTCACGCACGCCAAGACCTTGGATCTGCAACAACGCAATCTCCTCCCGCTCAGCGAACGTGAGGTAGCGCCCCGAGGGAGGCTTTGCCGATCGTGCCAAGTGCGATGGCGCCATCCCTCCAGCCTGCCGAAACCAGCGGAACCCAACCGGCGGCGATACCCCCACCTCCATCGCTGCGTCCTCGCTCGAGCGCCCATCGGCGGCCAGCGCCCAGAACCGACGCCGATGCTCTTGCCGCGCCACAGGTGGCCGACCCGGCGACCTCAGCTTGTCCCTTAAAACCCGCTCCGAACGCCGACGACCAGCCATCGTACCACCCTCCACCACGGTGTTTCGACGACCACGTGAATCCACCCGATATTGTTCTGTGGAGTACCAAGCGGAACTGAAGGCCAAAGGCATCCTGATCTCCATGTCCGGGCGGGGAAACCGCTTCGACAACGCCATGATCGAGACATTCTTCAAGACGCTGAAGTCCGAGCTCATCTGGCGCACGGCTTCGAGACACGCGCCGACGCCGCGGCCGCCATCGGCCGATACATCGACGGCTTCTACAACCCTGTCCGCCGCCATTCCGCCCTCGACTTCACAAGCCCGGCGCAGTTCGAAAAAATGGCCGCTACCTGACCCAATGCCTCGCCGGCTTCGATCCCGCCATCGTCGCCGAGGGGCGCGCCGAGGATGAGGTCGGCGAAGCCGTCGCCATTCACGTCGCCGGCCGAGACGCTGACGCCCCCGAGGTCGGACGCCGTCTCCCCTTTGATCACGAAGCCCTGCGCGGCGCCGAATGTGGCCAGGTCGATCCTGCTGCTGCCGGCGATGCTGACTGTGATCACCTGGCTGTCCGTGCCATCCAGCGAGGCCACGGTCAGCGTGTCTGTCGCCGTCTCGCCGCCATGCAGCGCCTGCGCGGCCGCGTTATCGAGCGTGTAGCCCCAGGCACCGGTGCCGGCATTGAAGGCAAAGGTGCCATAGGTGCCGACCGGCGAGGCGGGGGTGGCGAAGGCTGCCTGCCCTGCATCGGCATCGGCCACGCGGAGCGTGCCGCCGGCGGTCAGCGTGCCATCCTCTGCCACCGCGCCCTTCGCCGTGCCGGATATCGTCGCGCGATCATTGGTGCCGACCACCGTGGCGCGGATGTCGCGCGTCGCCGTGCCGTCGAGCGAGGTGACGCGCAGCGTCTCGACCACCCGCTCGGCGCGGTTGAGCGCCTGGGTTGAGGCGCGGTCGTTGTCGAGCGTGTAGGACCAGGCGCCTGTCAGCGCGTCGAAGGCGAAGCTGCCATAGATGCCGTTGAGCGCCGCGGCGCCCACCGCCTGGAAAGCCGAATCAGCCACAGCAGCAGCTGGTACATCGCCTCCAGGCGAGGCCCTGGAACAGGCACGCCCAAAAAAACAGGCGTGGCACTTGCCCTCGCCGCCACGGGACGGTTCCCGGTGAAGGCCGTGGCTGACACGCTCGGCGTTGCCAGGTCCAACCTGGTCGAGCAACTCCAGCAGTCCGAGCGGCCACGGCGCGGCCCCTACCGCCGCGCCGAGGACGAGGCCGTGCTGGCCGAGATCCGCGCCATCACCGACGCCCGGCCCACCTATGGCTATCGCCGCGTCACAGCCCTGCTGAACCGCGCCAGGCGCAGCGCCGAGCAGCCACCGGTCAACCACAAGCGAACGTTCCGGCTGATGCGCCACGCTTCAATGCTGCTTCAGCCCCATACCGGCAGGCGGCCGATCCGCGCCCATGAGGGCACCGTCGTCGCCCCCGCCTCCAACCAGCGTTGGGCCTCGGATGCCCTGGAGATCCCGTGCTGGAACGGCGAGGTGGTCCGCATCGCCTTCGCCATCGACACCCATGATCGTGAGATCATCGCCTGGGTCGCCACCTTCGGCAGTGGCATCTCCGGCGAGATGATCCGCGACCTCATGCTCGAGTGCGTCGAGCGCCGGTTCGACGCCATCCGCGCCCCGCAGCCCATCCAATGGCTCGCCGACAACGGCTCCGCCTTCACCGCCACCGAGACGACCGACTTCGCCGTCGCGCTCAACCTCGTCCCGTGTTTCACGCCCGTTCGCAGCCCCGAGAGCAATGGCGTCTGCGAAGCCTTCGTGAAAACCCTCAAGCGCGACTATGCCCGCATGAACCCCAGGCCAGACGCCATATCGGTCCTGCAGCAGCTGCCCGACTGGTTCGAGGACTACAACACCAACCACCCTCACTCCGGCTTGCGCATGCGCTCGCCGCGTGAGTTCATCGCCCTGTCAGCAATCCAAGCTGCCTGTCCGGTTTGATGGGGGCCACTCCACTCAGCAACCGCGGAGCATCACACGCGATGATGCATCAGCATTCACCAAGGGACTGGCATCTGTCACCTGTGCGGGATAGGGCCCATACGTATCCTGCACCCACTCCCACACATTCCCATGCATCTCGCAGAGGCCCCAAGGGTTCGCCGGCAGGCCGCCCACCGGCACCGTGCGGCCACTGTCTTCGACCCTCCGTCCCGTTCCGTAGGTGTTGCTGCCATCAAATTTCGCCTGCTCAGGCGAGATCGTATCGACGAAGCTGAAGACGGTCACGGTTCCCGCGCGGCAGGCATTTTTCCCGTCCGCTTCGCTCGGCAGCCGGTAGGTGCCGGGGCATAGGCCAAGACGCTGGTTCAGCCAGCTGCCATAAGCCTGGGCATCATACCAGATGATATGGATGACCGGCCGCTCCTCGCGCCCCCGCGCGCTGTCGCAACTGTTGGAGGTTGGCACGGCGATCCGCGCTGCCGACATGCCGGGGGCGGACGAGCTCATGCTGCGGATCTACGCCGCCATGGCGCAGAAGGAGCGCGAGCTGATCAGCGAGCGCACCCGACTTGGTCGAGCTGGTCCTGGACGGCCGGGTGGTAGATCGCATCGCGCTTCCGGCGCTGCTGGAGCCGATGCCCTTGGCGTGGACCCATCAGAGGAAGCATCTCTTGTCCGGCGCACTGACACGACTTACCGAACGAGGGGTTCGGATCGAGACGTGGCGTGCGATCCTACCGTTTCAGGAGCCAGCGCTTGGCGATGCGGCAGGCAACCGTGAAGGCTGGATTGAAGACATTGCCGACATCATAGCGAACGACCTGGCCCATCAGGTGGCTCGCAGCGCGGGCGTCCAAACCGTAGTCTTCGCCGAGCCAGCGCGACATTTCGGTCGTTGCGTGCTGCAGGGCCTGATCCAGCGGCCTGGCATTGCCAACGGTGAAGATGTCGTCGGCCGTCTCGCCTCGCGGCCAGATGATCGTCCGCTTCAGTACGCGGAACGTGACCTCCATCTCAAAGGACGTCTCAATGCCGGTGCCGACGATCTCCCCGTCGCCCTGGCAGGCATGCCCATCGCCCAGATAGAAGAGCGCGCCGGGCACCGCGACGGGAAACCAGGCCGTCGTGCCGGGTGCGAACAGCCGGTAGTCCATGTTGCCGCCATTCTGCGCACTGGTCGCGGTGGACAGCGCTTGGCCGCCCGCCGGTGCGACCCCGAAGCAGCCGATCATCGGCTGGATCGGCGGGGCGAAATCCTCAAGTCCTTTCGCCGTGTCCTGCAGCCGCACCGTTCCGGCCTCGCGGTCAATATTCCAGACGGCGCGCTGCTGCGGTGGCCGGTCGAGAATCGCGGCCGGATCCAGCACGGTCAGCGCGAGCGGCGAATAGGTCCAGCCGGTCGCTCGGCTTGGTGTCAGCCGATCGATCCGCACGGCAAGCGTGTCCCCAGGCTCGGCGCCCTCGATGAAGAACGGACCCGTCATCGGGTTTGGCCGGCTGGCGACGGTCACCTCCCGCGCATCCAGGCCGGACGCATCGACCGTGTCGGTTACGATGGTGTCGCCATCAGCAACGCGCAGGCAGGGTTCTGCCACGCCGATCGCGTTGAAGTACCGTGTGGGGTGAAAGCGGTGCTTGGCCATGGGCTCTCCGGAACATCTTGTTGGTATGGGCCGCCTGGTCCGTCCCAAGGCCTGCTCAAGGTAGGCTAGGAACGGGGTCGCGCGGTGGTCAAGGCGCGGCTGTCATTCTGCACGCAAACGGGACTCTGGATTGGAGTGCAAAAGGCCGCCCCCCTATGATGCAAATACGCGCGCCCGGGTTGGCTGCGGCGGAGCCGTAGGCCTGCTCAACTCGGTCGTTTGACGCTTCAAGAGTCATTCCTGACGCCTCGGCACGGCGTCTCAACCGGCCAGTTTCTCATAGGTCGACTACTGCACGGGCCAGTTGCTTCCGACATGCGATGGCCGCGCCATCATCCTCATCCTGCTCGATGGATCGGCGCGATGATGGGCGATGCGGTCATCGCCACGGCCTCCGCTGCCATGTGCATCCTGGGGCTTGTCGCGGGCGGTCGGCGCGGTGAGACTTCCGGCATGGGAGAAACACGCGGCATCGGCACGGGCGAAATCCGCAGCATCGAATCGCGCCATTCCTGGATCATCGCCGCCGCCGCCCTCACCATGCTGTCCTTCGCTGCAGGTGCGCCTCTAACGGTGGTCGTCGGCCTCGTGCCCATCGCCGAGACGCTCGGCGCCGGGCGGTCGCTGCCCTCGCTCGCCACCTCTCTCGCCTATCTCGGCACGGGGGTTGGCGGCGTGGTCTGCGGCCTCATGGCGGGGCGGTTTGGGCAGCGGGCGGTCGCGATGCTGGGCGGCTTCGCGATCCTGGCCGGACTGGTCATCGCCTCTTTCGGCGAGCCCTGGTCGCTGCTGGTCGGGATCGGCATCGGCGTCGGGCTGTTTGGCAATGGCGCTCTGTTTCCGCCGATGCTGGCCTACGTCTCGCTGTGGTTCGACCGGCGGCGCGGGACGGCGCTGGCTCTCGTGTCTTCGGGTCAATATGTCGCGGGCTTCGTCTGGCCGTCGCTGTTCCAATGGAGCATCGCGGTCTTGGGTTGGCAGCGGACCATGTTGGTCTATGGCGTCGTCGCCTCGGCCATCATCGTCACGCTGGCGGCGCTCGTGCTGCGGCCACCGCCGGTGCCATTGAGCGGTCCGGGGACGATCCGGTCGCTGCCTGGCGCGCGGGTGCTGGGCATGCCTCCGAACCGGGCGCTGGGGTTGATGGCGCTCGGCAGCTTCCTCTGCTGCGTGCCCATGGCCATGCCGGCGGCGCATCTCGTGGCCTTCTGCGGGGACCTCGGCATCCGGACTTCAGTGGGGGCCGCGATGCTCTCGGTGCTGTTGCTCTCGGCCTTCGTCGCGCGGCAGTTCTGGGGCTGGCTTTCCGACCGCATCGGCGGGTTGTGGACAGTGTTTGTCGGCGGGTTGGCGCAGGTCGTTGGCATGCTTGGCTTCCTCGCGACGCAGGACGAGGCGGGGCTGTTCTTCGCGGCCGCCGCCTATGGCCTCGGCTTCGGCGGCATCGTACCGGCCTATGTGCTCGCGGTGCGCGAGTTGTTCCCCGCCGTCGAGGTCACTTGGCGCGTGCCCGCGCTGCTGATGTGCAGCCTTGCCGGCATGGCCTTCGGCGCCTGGATGGCGGGCGCGATCTATGACCGCGTGGGCTTCTATGCCGCAGCGTGGTGGGTCGGCATCGCGTTCGGCCTGGCGCAAGTGGCGCTGATCGGCACTCTGCTGACCCGGCAGCGCGGAGGGATGCAGCTGTCCCGGGCGGCGGCCTAAGACAACAGGGCCAGGAAGACCGAAAGGTCCGGTATGACGCCGTGTCTTCGGACCCCGATGTCAGCTATCGAGGACCAAGCCCAGATCCTTGATCAGCGTGCCCCAGATCGCCGCCTCGCTCGCGATCAGCGCGGCGAAGGCCGCGCCATCACCCGGCATCGGGGTAAGGCCGATGCCGCGCAGCCGGTCCGCTACGGCGGGATCACTCACCGCCGCGCGGATCGCAGCCCCGAGCCTGGCGACCACCGCATCCGGCGTGCCGGCCGGCGCGACCACGCCCTGCCACGAATAGATGTCGTTGCCCGGGAACCCGGCCTCGGCCAGCGTCTGCAGGTCCGGCAGCAGCGCCATGCGCATCGGCGCGGTCGCGGCGAGCGGGCGAATACGACCGGCTTCGAAATGCGGCGCGCCGGAAGCGTAGTCGATGAACATCGCATCTGCGATCCCGGCCACCAGGTCGGTCACCGCCGGAGCGCCGCCGCGATAGGGGACATGCGTCAGGTTGATGTTCAGGTTGCGGCTAAATCGCTCCGTCGCGAGGTGAGACGGTGAGCCGACGCCCGGCGAGGCGAAGTTGAGCCGTCCCGGCTGCGCCCGCGCAATCGCCACCAGCTCTGCGACGCTGCGCGCCGCGAGTCCGGGCGTGACGGCGAGAACGAAGTTGAAG